>Ga0193947_1000168_pt1 | contig 13254 bp, 16 predicted proteins | sample FRT_01_MG_FD_161267 | JGI IMG/M metagenome (GOLD analysis project Ga0193947, IMG submission 161267) | Sediment microbial communities from the Broadkill River, Lewes, Delaware, United States - FRT_0-1_MG | ecosystem: Environmental > Aquatic > Freshwater > River > Sediment | place: USA: Delaware... | reverse complement strand
AATGCGGCGAACCTCGCACCGAACGACTATCGCATGTGGGGTAACCTGGCGGACGCCTATCATTTCCAGGGCGACCAGCAGCAAGTCGCGGAAGTTGCCTACAAGCGCGCCATCGAGTTGGGGGAAAGCCTCTTACAGGTCAACGATGCCGAGGTGCAGGTAATTTCCGATATCGCGCTCTATTACTCGCGCATCGGCAACACCGGCAAGGCACGCGAACTGGATGCGCAGGCGAACACGCTGGGCCCGGGCGTTATGTACGTGCACTACAACAGTGCATTGATTCACATTCAGACCGGCGACACGGACAAGGCAGTTGGAGCGTTGCAGCGGGCGGTTGAACTCAATTACGAACGCGAGTTGCTGCGGGCAGATCCGGCGCTAGAAGCGCTGCACGGCGATGAGCGGTTTGCACAACTTGTTACCAACAAGAGCGCCAGATGATTGTACTTGGTAGATCTAGGGAGAAAAAAATGAAAATGCTGAAGACTATGGCGATTGTCGGCGCGAGCGCCGTTATTTTGTCGCTGGCAAGCACGGATACGAACAGCCAGGGCACCTGCAACCGAGGTGGCAATCACACGATCCAGGTGAGCGAGGGGGCGGATGGAATGCCGGCGTTGAAATATCGCGGCGGTTCTGCAGAAGAAGTACACGTTTGTAACGGTGACCAGCTCCAGTGGGTGCTGACGGGTTCAGATCGTGAATATTTCGTGGACTTCATGGGTGAGGCGCCGTTTCCGGGTGCTGCGAAGCGCGGCTCGTCCTCGGGCGTGGTAGCGGTGACTATCGATGCGGAATCCGGCGCTTATGACTATGGTGTGAACTTCGCGGGCGAGGCGCCATTTGATCCCCGTATCATTGTTGACTGAACACACGGGATACTTAGGTAAATTTCCGGATTGACAGTATCTCGAGATCGCGCCATATCATGACAAGAGCATTGGAGGGCGCACGTGGTGAAGCATGCAATGCACGATTGGCTTGGGCCGGACGGGAAGCCGGATGTCCACAAGATGGTTGAATTCATCGAGCACCAGGATCGCTCCCATCTTTTCGACGTCGTCGGCTGGGCCCTGTTCTTCATCTGGGCGGGTGTCGCCTGGTTGATGGAGGTCAGCCTCGGCTGGGGAATCATCGGCACGGGCATCCTGCTGCTCGGTTTGCAGGCGGTGCGGGGGCTGCTTCACGCGAAAGTCGATGTGTTCTGGATTGTCGTCGCGATTGCGTTCGTGATCGGCGGCTTCTGGGAACTGTGGGAAGTTGCTATTCCGCTGGCGCCGATAATTCTTATCGCAGTCGGTATCGGGCTGCTTGTCTGGTATTGCACGAAGACGCTCAATCGACGCAAGCGGATGTTCTAATCCTCGCGATTGGAGCTGCGCGGTTTTCTTGCCCTGTAACGTGCCAACATCGAGGTCAGGATCACGACCGGTATGAAGCCGAGCACCAGGGCGACGATGATCAGGTCTAACGTCGCCTCATCGAGTTGCAAACTTTCGGAAAAAGTCAGAAGTAGCTGGCCCATTAGCCAGGCCAGAACAGCGTATGTTGCCCCGATCCGATACACGCGGTAGCGGCGCGGTTGGTTTGATTTCGACACGATGCGGCCACTTTCCCGAAGATTGATGATTCAGTCTGGGGCAACGTAATTTCGTGTCGATAAGGGTAAGTACCCACTGGTAAAGGCCCATATCCGGTGCGGGTCGTCTGATTCTGCCACCGGGCCGTTTTAAGCAGGGGGAAACCGCTCTACACTGGCGCGTTTGCCGTATCCCGAGGTAAGTACATGACACTCATAAGCCCCGATAACGACCTGGCGCTAATGGCCGTATTGTTCGTCATCGCCGGTGTTGCGTTCCTCGCGGAAAAAACACGCATCGGCTCACACGTGACCGGAGCCGTGATTGCGATTCTATCGGCGATCGCCATCGCCAACCTGCGCATCATTCCGCACTCGGCACCAGCCTTCGATTTCGTCTTTTCCTACTTCGTGCCCGTACTGATACCGCTGTTCCTCTTCAAGGCGGATCTGCGGCACATGCTATTCGAGACCACCCGCATGACCGGCGCGTTCCTGATTGCGAGCGCGGGAACCGTCATTGGCGTTATCGTCGCGGTAAGTCTTCTCGACCTCGGCAACCTGGCAACGGCGGCGGATATCGATCCGGCACTGCGGGAAGCGGGCATAGCGGGGCTTTTTACTTCGACCTACATCGGCGGTTCAGTGAACTATGCCGCTCTCGGTGAGATTACCGGGCTCAGCGCGGATGCCTCGTTCTTTTCTGCAGCAACCGCCACGGACAATCTTTTCAGCGCTGTCTTTCTCGGCGTGATCGCAATGCTGCCGGGATGGAACTGGCTTGCTCGACGTTTCAGTCGTCATGAGCATGGTGAAGAGCAGGAGGTGTTGGCCGGGCGCGAGCCGATCACGGCATCGAGCCTGACGCTTGCAATGGCAACGGCCATCAGTTTCGTTGCGATCGGCGATTACATCACGTCTCTGACGGGCATACCCAGTCTGCGCTACGCGGTCATTACGGTCCTTGTTGTCACGGCTGCTACCGCGTTCCCGGGTCTGATGAATCGACTGCACGGAGGGTTCGAGCTCGGCGTCGGGCTCGCCTTCGTTTTCTTCGCGGCGATTGCCGCAGGTGCCAATCTCGTCGCGATGATTCAAATCGCGCCGTTGCTAATCGTACTGGTGCTCATCCTGCTCAGCGTGCATCTCGTGGTGTTGCTCGGCGTCGGCCGGCTGTTCCGCCTGACGCTACCCGAGCTCGTGACCGCTTCCAATGCCGCGGTGCTCGGCGCCACCACCGCGCCCGCGCTCGCGGCGGCGAAAGGCTGGCATGATCTCGTCACGCCGGGCGTGCTCGTCGGCGTGCTTGGTTACGCGCTCGGCACCCTGATCGGTACGGCCGTGTTCCACGTCTTCGGCCTGATGTAAGGTGAGGCATATGAATGGCGGGGACATTATCGGGGAGGTACTGCAAGCGCACGGCGTGCGATTCCTTTTCACCCTGTGCGGCGGGCACATTTCGCCGATATTGAAAGGCGCAAAGGACCGGGGCATTCGTGTCGTGGATACCCGCCACGAGGCGACGGCCGTGTTCGCCGCGGACGCCACAGCTCGCCTTACCGGTACGCCGGGCGTCGCCGCGGTGACGGCGGGGCCGGGCGTGACCAACACGATAACGGCCGTGAAAAATGCGCAGCTTGCTCAGTCTCCGGTCGTCCTGCTCGGCGGTGCAGCCGCGACCCTGCTGCAGGGGCGTGGTGCACTCCAGGACATCGATCAGCTCGCGCTATTCAGGCCGCACGTAAAGTGGAGCACCGCCGTCAAACGAGTCCGCGACCTGGCTCCGGCCATCCAGAAGGGATTCCGTGTGGCGCAGAGCAAGACCCCGGGGCCGGTCTTTATCGAATGCCCGGTCGACCTGCTTTATGACGAAGCCGTGATTCGTGATTGGTACGAGGCTGCGACGCCGAAGGGCAACGCGTTCGCAGACCGCGTTATGCGCATGTATCTGCAGCGTCATGGACGACGCTTGTTTGCCGATCCCGGGGATACCGACACCGGGTACGTGGCGACGGTCGCAGTCACCACGCCACCGCCCGGCGCCGTGCAGCAGGCGGCGGGCAGGCTAACCAGCGCCGAGCGGCCACTCCTCGTGGTCGGGAGCCAGGCACTTGTCGATGCGGGCCAGGCTGATGCGGTTGCCGAGGCAATCGCTTCGCTAAACATTCCCGTCTACCTCTCCGGCATGGCGCGCGGATTGCTCGGGTCTGCGCACCCGTTGCATCGTCGCCACCAGCGGCGCAAGGCGCTGAAGGAAGCGGACGTGGTCGTCCTGGCCGGCGTGCCGTCCGATTTCCGCCTCGACTACGGCCGGCATGTCAGGCGTTCCGCGTTTTTGGTTTCGGCAAACAGGAGCAAGGTCGATCTCAAGCGTAATCGAAAACCCGACATCGGCACCCTGGCAGACGCCGGACTGTTCCTGCGTGCGCTGGCCGACACTTTGCGGGCGGGCACGCACGAGCGCTGGCGCGACTGGCACCTTGCGCTCGAAGCGCGAGACGCAGAGCGCGAAGCCGAAATTGACACGACGGCGGAGCGCGAGTCCGACTACGTCAACCCGGTGGCGCTTTGCCGGAGCATCGATGCGGAATTGCCCGGTGACAGTATCATTGTCGCGGATGGCGGCGACTTCGTCGGTACTGCCTCTTATATCGTGAAGCCGCGCCGCCCGCTGAGCTGGCTGGATCCGGGCGTGTTCGGCACGCTTGGCTGCGGTGCGGGCTTCGCGCTGGGCGCGAGCCTGTGCCGGCCGGACGGTGAAGTGTGGATGCTGTTCGGTGACGGCTCGGTTGGCTACTCACTCGCCGAATTCGATACCTTTGCGCGCCACGGCATTCCTGTCATCGCCGTTGTCGGCAATGACGCGGGCTGGACGCAAATCGCACGCGAGCAGGTGAAGATCCTCGAAGACGACGTCGGCACGGTGCTCGCGCGCAGTAATTATCACGACGTGGCCGCGGCGCTGGGCGGTCACGGAATACTGCTCGAGAATCAGGACCAGGTGGCGACCGGTCTGCAGGACGCACGCAAGGCTGCGAAGGAGGGTAAGCCCGTCCTCGTCAATGCCTGGTTGGACAAGACCGATTTCCGTGAAGGCTCGCTTTCCATGTAAACCTGCGGAGCGCTTGGCCGCGTCAGACCGTCTAGGTCGGCTTGATGTCGAACTGGACGTAGTTATGCCGGTCCGGGCTCTCGTCGATCAGCGCGACCGTCAACGAAGAGGAATCGGTGGGCGGCAGAGTCTGGCGCAGGTGCTCCTCGGCGGCCTCCATGTCGCTGAGACCGTTCTCGCGGGCATCGAGACAGAATTCCCTGATCAGCAGTGCACGGCGGGAATACAGCTGCACACGATACGTGCCTGTATTGCAGTCGGCGTGCTGTTGCCGCCGTTTCCTTTTGAATCGCATAATTGTTCGTCCCTGCCTTGCGCGGATGCCTTACTAACTGTCACGACGGGGCTTCGGGTTCGGTTCCATGTGAATCGCACGCGGTAGCCGATTATGTACAATGATCAATCACGAAATGACCACCTGGCGCGAGGGCCGCAATGAAGACGATCGGTCTACTGGGCGGCATGAGCTGGGAAAGCACCGAGCTTTACTACCGGCTGATTAACGAAGAGACAAAGCGATTGCTCGGCGGCCTGCACTCCGCGCCCATCGTCATGGTGAGCGTCGACTTTCACGAAATCGAACGGCTCCAGGCCCGGGATGACTGGGACACCTCGGCCTCTATCCTGTCGGAACATGCTCGCCGGATCGAATCAGCAGGTGCCGATTTGTTATTGATCTGTACCAACACGATGCACAAGGTCGCGGACCAGGTGGCCGAGACGATCGGCATACCGCTGTTGCACATCGCGGATGCAACAGCGGCCCATGTAAAGGCATCGGGCGTTTGCACGGTCGGATTGCTTGGTACACGATTTACAATGGAGCAAGCGTTTTACGCGAGCCGACTCGAGCAGGGCGGGCTCAGTGTTGTGATTCCCGACGAGATGGACAGGGCGCTCGTGCATCGAGTCATCTACGAAGAACTTTGCCTCGGCCGTGTGAATTCCGAATCAAGGCGGTCGTTCCTGCGGATCATTGACGCGCTTCACGAGCGCGGCGCCGAAGCCGTTATCGAAGGCTGTACCGAGATCGGCCTGCTGGTGGGCCAGGAGCACACGGCTGTACCGTTGTTTGACACGACACGCATTCATGCCAGCCAGGCCGTTGCCGCGGCACTCGCGTAAAGAGCCCATAACCCCTGTGAAGAATCCTCCTGATGCCCTGCGCATAGACCGATGGCTCTACTACTGCCGGTTTTACAAGTCTCGCAGTCTTGCGACTGCGGCCGTTTCCGGTGGACATGTGCGCATCAACGGCGAACGCAGCACGCCCGGCACCCGCGTGAAATGCGGCGACCGAATCGAACTCGTTCGCGATCGCCTGCCTTACGTCCTGGACGTGACCGGGATACCGGCGAGGAGAGGACCCGCCACCGAAGCTCGGCAGTGTTACGAGGAAGACCCGGGAATCGTGCTCGAGCGTGAGGCACTGACGCAGGCGCTGCGGCAGGACCGCATGCTCATGCCCAGAACGAAAGGCAGGCCCGACAAGCACACACGTCGCCAGCTGATCAGGCGAAACAAGGGTTGAATTCGCGCTAGTCGGAAATTGCCGGCCAGCCCTAGCGCCCGATTTCCTCGAGCAGTTCGGTCATCGCACCCGCATGCCTGACGACCTGTGGGGTACGCTTCAGTACCGCTTTCATCGTGTCGTCGACGATGCCCGATGCATCGTCGAGCACCTCGCGCCCGGCCGGGGTTAGTGCTGCGATGGCGAGCCGCGCGTCGCGCTTGCTTCTGACCGTCCAGACGATTCCGAGTTTCTCCATGGGCCGCAGAGCGCGCGTGACGCCCGATGGAGTGAGGCCGACGGCCTGCGCGAGGTCGACGCGGCTCGCTTGCGAGCCGGGCGCGTCGCCAAGTGCGCGCAGCAGCCGGTATTCCGCGAGGCTGATACCGCGGATCGCGCCCAGGCTGTGGTCGAGATGCTGCTCGAGACGGCTCCAGGCGCCGCCGAATGCGAGTGCCAGGGCCTGTTCCGGTGAGGTCGTTGTGGTCATGTAAAAAGCGTAACAGATACGTGAGTACTCACGCAATGCGCAAGTTAATAGCGCAAGTCTCTGCTGGCCGTATGTGCCGTATTGAGAGCCGCTTCATAGCGCCAGGCCCGCCGAATTTTGATAATTGATTTCGTTGTGCAGGCTGGACAGGCAGAGATGTACATCGGCAATTCCTACATTACGATTGCGATCTACCTGGCGGTGTTCCTGCTGGTCACGGTCGCGGTGTTCCAGTGGCAGCAGTCGAGGGCGGTCCGGCGCCGGGTGCTGCGCATGATGCTGACGTTCGGCCTCGACGAGGCGACGGCGCGCAACGCGGATGCGCTGCTCGGTCTCGACATGAATGCCGTGCGCCGGCGCTGCCGCCGCTGCCCGAGTCCGGAGACCTGCGAACGCTGGCTCAATGGCGAAACGGTGCCGGGCAACGATTTTTGCCCCAATGCGCCGCAGTTCGCGGCCGTCGCGCAGGCGCGGCAATGCTCGCTGCACTACGACCCCGGTCACCGGCCGGGCCGGCGCCTCGACGGCTGAGTCTTACTCGGCCGTAACGCTGGCGTCCTCCAGCAGCACGGGATAGCTGTAACCCGCACCGAAATCCTTGTCGAGCACGAGGTTGCCGGTCAGCACGACCGTCTCGCCGACGGCCGTATCGGCCTTCGTGGTCACGATGAGGTCGTTGTCGCCCGCGGTCGCGTTGCCGGAGCCGTCCTGGATGTGGATGAAATTCCAGCCGAGAATGCCGGGATTGTATTTCACGACTTTGCCGCGAAGGGTGATCTCGTTGCCGGCGAGTTCGTCCTTGTTGGCATAGACGTAGGCAATGTTCTTGCCTTCTTCAACGGCCTCGATGTCCGTGACCGCTGCCACTGCCGGTACCGCCGCGCCGCCGCTGACATCCGGATGGCCGGCAGGCATTTCGTCCGAGGCCTGTGCCGGCGGCTGCGTGCCTCCCGACAGGTTCTGCAGGCCGCTCACGAAATACACCACGTTGAAGGTCCGGTTCAGGGTCTTGCTCGTGAATCCGTTCATGGCCATGCCCTGGTCGGTCTGCACGATGTCGCCGACCGCGACCGGCGTTTCGAGGGCAGCGGCCCAGCGCTGGTCCTGCCCCGTGTCCATGAAGACATAGGTGTAGCCGCCTGCGTTCATGGTCTCGAGTACTTCGCCACGGACCATGCCCGGCGGTACCGGAGTGGCCAGCGCGGCGTTCTCGGCTGCCGGCTCATCGGCGGATTTGGAACAGCCGGCGAGGGGCACCAACAGGCTCAGTGCCAATGCGGCGAGCGCGTATTTAAAAGAAACTGAAGTCAAGGTAATTCTCCAAGGGTCAGAAATTTTGCGGCTTTGTCTCACGTATTAGACACAGTCTCAATACGCGCAACTGCCTATGGCCATTAACTCACAGACGGGCGAGCGTTTGCACGTGCGCACAGGCGCTGGCGGCGAGGGCGTCGAGCGCATAGCCCCCTTCGAGACTGGAAACGATGCGGCCGGCTGCGTGCTTTTCGGCCAGTTCGAGGATGCGCTGCGTTATCCATGTGTAGTCGTCGGTGGTTAACAGCAGCTGGGCAAGCGGGTCGCCGGCGTGGGCGTCAAAACCCGCTGATACGAAAATGAACTGCGGCGCGAAACGGTCGATCTCGGGGAGCCATTGCGCCTCGATGGCGTTGCGAAACTCGCTGCTTTTGGTGCCCGCAGGCAGGGGCACGTTCGCGATATGCCCCGGCTGGGACGGCGCACCGGTGTAGGGGTAGAACGGATGCTGGTAGCTCGAACACAGCAACACCCTGTCATCCTGCAGAAATATATCTTCGGTACCGTTGCCGTGGTGCACGTCGAAGTCGAGGATGGCGACGCGCTCAACGGCGCCGCTGGCCAGCGCATGGGCGGCGGCGACAGCGATGTTGTTGTAGTAACAGAAACCCATGGCTGATGCTTTGCCGGCATGGTGGCCGGGCGGGCGTACGCAACAGAAAGCCGTTGCGGTACGGCCTTCGAGGACGAGTTCGGTTGCGAGCACCGCCGCGCCCGCGGCATGGCGGGCGGCCGGCAGAGTATTCGGGCTCAACCACGTGTCCGGATCGAGGTGCACGAAGCCTTCGCTGGGTGCACGCGCTTCGAGCATTTCGAGATATTGCGTCTCATGCACGCGTTCGAGTTCCGCGGATGTCGCGGAGCGTGCCTCGACGTGCAGCAGGTGGTCGTAGAGATGCTGGACGTGGAGGGCATCCGTGATACTCGACAATCGTTGCGGGCATTCCGGATGGCCTTCCGCAACTTCGTGGCGGTCAAATATCGGGTGATAGATCAGCGCTGTTGTCACGTACAATCCCTGCCTCGCAACCGGTCCTTGAAGTAAACGGCGCGGCGGCAGAATGTAACACGGGAAAGGACTCATGCAATACATAAGAGAACAGGGACCGGACATTGCTCCGATTTTCGAGGCGACGTCCGTTGCGCTGGTCGGTGCGAGTGAACGCGACGGCTCGCTCGGCACGGTCGTCCTCAAAAATCTCGTCGAGGCGGGATTCGAAGGACCGATCTACCCGGTCAACCCGGGGTACGATACGGTGCAGGGTCGCGAGTGCTTCTCCTCTTTGCAGGACATCGATAAACCGGTCGATCTTGCCGTAATCGTGACGCCTGCGGCGGCCGTTCCCGGCGTCCTTGACGACTGCGGGGCATGCGATGTGTCGGCCGCGGTGATTCTGTCGGCAGGATTTCGCGAGGCGGGCGAGGACGGTCGTGCGCTCGAGCAGGCCGTACTGGACCGGGCAAAGCGACATCGAATCCGCTTCATCGGGCCGAATTGTCTCGGCATCATGCGGCCCGACATCAAGCTCAATGCAACCTTCAGCCAGCGCATGGCGAAGCCCGGACAGATCGCACTCGTGTCGCAGTCGGGCGCAATGTGCACCGCGATGCTCGACTGGGCCAGCCCGCGCAACATCGGTTTTTCCTGCGTCATTTCGAGCGGTATAGCGGCCGATGTGGATTTCGGCGAGATGCTCGACTATCTCGTGATCGATCCGGCCACGCACGCCATCATGCTGTACGTCGAAGGCATCCACGATCCGCGGCGATTCATGAGCGCGTTGCGGGCCGCCTCGCGAGCCAAGCCCGTGATCGTAATGAAAGCGGGGCGCTTCGCCCAGGGCAGCCGCGCGGCCGTATCGCACACGGGCGCGCTGGTCGGGTCGGACGACGTATTCGACGCTGCCCTGAACCGCGCCGGTGTCGTTCGCGTACACAATTATTCCGACTTCTTCGCAGTGGCCGAGACACTGCATACGGGCATCCGCACGCTCGGTCCACGGCTCGCCGTTGTGACCAACGGCGGCGGCCCCGGAGTAATGGCGGCTGACTTCCTGATCGATCGCAAGCTCGAACTCGCAGACCTGTCTGATTCAACCTGTGGAACGCTCGATGGTCTGCTGGCCGAATGCTGGTCTCACGACAATCCGGTCGACGTCCTCGGTGACGCGAGCGAGCAGGAATATGCAGGCGCCGTCGAAGCCTGCCTGGCTGATGAAAATGCTGACGGCGTACTCGCGATCGTCGTGCCGCAGGCGATGACCGATCCCACGTCGATTGCCGAACGTATCGTCGAATTGAAAGAGCGGTCGAAGAAACCGATCCTCACCTGCTGGATGGGCGATGAGTCCGTGCAGGCGAGCCGCGAGCTGTTCCGAAAACACGGCGTGCCAACTTACGGCACACCGGAATCGGCGGTGGAGGCTTTTGCGGCGGCGGCCGCTTACCGCGCCAACCAGCAACTGCTGCTGCAGGTGCCGCAAGCGCTCGGCAAGCGCGCCGAACCGGATCGCGAAGGAGCCCGGCTGATTATCCAGAATGCGCTGTCCGAGAAGCGCCGCGTCCTCGACCTCGTGGAGTCGAAAGCCCTGCTGGCCGCATTCGGCATTCCCGTGGTGCGCAGCATCCCGGCACACAATCCCAACGAGGCGCTCGCCATCGCTGAAGAATTCGGGTTTCCCGTAGCGATGAAGATCCATTCGGCGGACATCTCGCACAAGACGGATGTCGATGGCGTGCATCTCGGCGTCGCCAACGGCCGCGACGTGCAGACGGTGTTCCGGAAACTCGTGGAAACGGCGAAAGAGCGGCGTCCCGATGCAACCATCAACGGCGTACTGATCGAACCCATGTGGCAGTCGCGATCCGGCCGTGAACTGATGCTCGGCGTGATCAACGATGAGGTATTCGGCCCGGTCATCAGCGTTGGTCTGGGCGGAACCATGGTCGAGGTGATAAGAGACCGCGCCATCGGCCTGCCGCCCCTGAACCGCTTCCTCGTGAAAAGCATGATCGCGGGCACGCGTGCATCGCGTTTCCTCGATGAGTTTCGCGGCCGGCCCCCGGCAAACCGCCGCGCCGTCGAGGACGTCATCCTGCGCCTATCGGACATGGTCTGCGAACTCCCCTGGCTGGAGGAACTCGATATCAACCCGCTTATCGTCGACGACGAGAAAGCCATGGCGGTCGATGCGCGCATCGTCGTTCGGCCGGTGAGCCCGGCGGCGCGCGAGTATTCGCACATGGCAATCCATCCGTATCCGAGCAAGCTCGTAGAGGAGTACCGCCTGCTCGACGGTACCTACATCACGATACGGCCGATCCGGCCGGAAGATGCAGAGACCGAGCGCGAGTTCGTGGATGGCCTGTCGGAGCGGTCGCGCTATCTGCGCTTCATGTACTCATTGAAGAACATCACCATGCAGATGGTGTCGCGTTTTACGCAGATCGACTACGATCGCGAGATGGCGCTGATCGCGCTCGCCGACATCGATGACCGCGAGCGGCAGATCGCCGTTGCGCGCTATGTAACAAACCCGGACGGACGCAGCTGCGAGTTTGCCATCGTCGTTGCCGACGACTGGCACGGCAAGGGCATTGCGACCGAGCTGTTGCGGCGGCTCATCGACATCGCGCGAGACCGGCGGCTCGAGGAAATGGTCGGCATCGTCCTGCGCGAGAACAAGGGCATGATTACGCTCGCGAAGGAACTCGGCTTCGATCAGCAGCGCTCGCCGGACGACCCCGGCGTCGTAATCATGACCCTGAATCTCTGAGCGGCGCCGTTATTCGGTGAAGACGAACCCCGTCTCCTGAAATCCGGAGGGGTCCTGGCCGCCCCACAGCACGAAGCTTCCGCCGGTCCAGGCGGATGCAGCGCCGCTGCGCGCGCTCGGACCGCCGAAACTGTCGATGGCGTCCCAGCTGTCCGTCGCCGGGTCATAGAAATAGCCGCCGTTCTCGTCATTACTCCAGACGAAGAGCCTTGAACCGGTCCAGTGCGCATGGACCTCACGGGCGCCCATCGCGTTGCCGCCGAATCGGTCCGCGACCAGTCTGCTGATGGTCACTTTGCAGACTGTCGAGTGGAGCAGGTCGGACTCCGGATTGAACGCCCAGCGGAAGTTGCTGTCGTCGTATCGCGTAAAACCCGTAACCGCCGGGCCATTGCCCGGCGGTCTGGCAGTGACCGTGGCCATCGGATTGCGAATGGCCTGATGACGCCTGAGGACTTCCGAAGGGGCTGAAATAGGGCGTATTACTTTTTATAAAACAGTAAGTTAAAGAATATACTTATTGTTCTTTCTCAGCAAGAACAGCTGCGACCCGCTCCCTGTAAGCGGCGTGGCAATCGAAGCAGGCGGCGACCATGCCCTGGTAGGCAGTGACGGCGGCGGCGCGATCCTGTTCCCTGGCGGCCTTGTACATCTCGAGCGATAGCTCGTGCACCTGCACGTCGAAATTCTTGAAAACGGGCATTTCCGCGCCGAGCTCAGCGGCCACACGCTCGACCTGCTCCGGCGGGATCCTCGGGTGTTCGGCGATCGCGAGGGCGCCGTCAGCGATCTTGTTGAAATCGTCCAGCAGGAAACCGTCCGTGATATCCAGGAAATTGAGGCGCATCTCCTGCATGATCGTCTTGAGGGTCGTGTCGCCCGTTAGGCCGGTAACCGGCACTGCGAGGATTGCGAGGGTCGCAATCAGCAACGGTAATTTTTTCAACATACGCAGGTCACCTCAGTTGGCTGTCTTTGCTGCCGCGGCGGTTGTAGCCGCTCATGGCTTTGCGGTCCTTGTCGCGTTCCGCCTGGCAGGCGACGCAGAGCCGCACACCCGGTACCGCCTCGCGTCGCGCTGCGGGGATTTCATGACCGCATTCCTCGCAGTGCGTGAGGCTCTCGCCGCGCGGTAACTCACTGCGGGCTCGCGTGATGGCGTCCTCGACCGTGGCGTCGATCTGTTCCTGTACCGCGCCGTCTTTTGCAAACCCGCCTGCCATCGCGGCATTCCCCGAAACGTGTGATTGCGCCCATTCTAGGCGAGATTGGTTTCCAATTGGCGCCTATCGCAGCGTTTCCCGGCCAGGCGCCAATCGGTAGAAGCCCTGATTTCAGCCGTGCGGGACGCGTGCTAGCGTGACCGCATGAACGCTGCTACCCACAATGACATTGTCAGGCTGTTTCCCGGCATCCAGGATCACGCTGTCGTAGAGATCCTCGATGCGCACCCGACGCTGGGCGATGTCG
>Ga0193947_1000167_pt1 | contig 13336 bp, 10 predicted proteins | sample FRT_01_MG_FD_161267 | JGI IMG/M metagenome (GOLD analysis project Ga0193947, IMG submission 161267) | Sediment microbial communities from the Broadkill River, Lewes, Delaware, United States - FRT_0-1_MG | ecosystem: Environmental > Aquatic > Freshwater > River > Sediment | place: USA: Delaware... | reverse complement strand
CTCGGCATGGCGGAAGTCGTGCGCGAAGGCAGCGAACTGACGATCGTTACCTACGGGACGCTCGTGCACGTCGCCGTCGCCGCCGCGGAAGCTATTGGCGTTGATGCGGAAATCGTCGACGTCCGCTCGATTTCGCCGCTCGACGTGGACACGCTGGCCGACTCGGTCAAGAAGACCGGCCGCTGCATCGTGGCCCACGAGGCTACGCGCTTCGGCGGCTACGGGGCCGAGCTCGCCGCACGCATTCAGAAAGAGTGCTTCTGGCATCTCGAGGCACCGATCGGCCGTATCGCCGGTTGGGATACGCCCTACCCGCACGCGTTCGAGTGGCAATATTTCCCGGGCAAGAAACGCATGATGGCCGGCATTCGCAGCATGATGGAGATCGAATGAGCGAGTACATCTTCAAGCTTCCGGACCTCGGTGAGGGCACGGTCGAATCCGAGATTGCCGAATGGTTCATAGCCGTTGGCGACCAGGTCAACGAAGAAGACGTGGTCGGGACGATGATGACCGACAAGGCGGCGGTCGAGCTGTCGTCGCCGGTATCCGGAAAAGTAATCAAGCTCGCCGGCGAGCCGGGAGACATCGTCGCGGTGGGCGCGCCGCTGGTGGTCTTCGAGACCGACGCGAGGCCCGCTGAAGAACCCGCGCAGGCGGTCGAGCCGCCGGCGACGGAGCCCGCCGCAAAAGCGGTAGCCGAGCCCGAAGCGGCACCCGCACCCGAGGCGCAGGAAGCGACGCTGGATCGCAAGCGCGTGATGACGTCGCCGGCGATACGCCGCCGCGCGAAGGAACTGGGTGTCGACCTTTCGCTCGTGCCGGGTTCCGGTCCCGGCGGGCGCATCACGCGGACCGATTTCGACCAGTACATCAAGCGTCAGGCGGCTGCCGTTGGTCCCGCCGCAGTCTCCGCCGCCGCGGCGCCGACCCCGGCGACGACCGAAGTGAAGGTCATCGGCCTGCGCCGCATCATCGCCGAGCGGTTGTCGGAAGCGAAACGCGAGATCCCGCACTTCGCGTACGTCGAAGAAATCGATATAACCGAACTCGAAGCGCTGAGAAAGCACCTCAACGACAAGCAAAACGATCCTGCGCAACGCCTGACCCTGCTACCGTTTCTCGGCCTTGCCCTGATTCGGGCGCTGCACGACTTCCCGCAATGCAATACGACGTACGACAAGGCGCGCAACGTCTTGATACGGCACGGGGCCGTGAACCTCGGCATTGCGACACAGACGCCGGATGGCCTGAAAGTCCCGGTCGTGCACAATGCCCATAGCATGTCGATTGACACGCTCGCCGCACAGATTCGGCGCGTATCGCAGGCGGCCAAGGACAACAGTGCGAAGAAGGAAGAACTGGGCGGGTCTACGATCACCATCACCAGCCTCGGCAAGCTCGGCGGTATCGTCTCCACGCCGGTCATCAACCAGCCCGAGGTCGCAATCATCGGTGTCAATCGAGCGATCGAACGGCCCGTAGTGATGAACGGCCAGGTTGCCGTACGACTGATGATGAACCTGTCGTCGTCCTTCGATCACCGCTTCGTCGACGGGTACGACGCGGCAGCAATGATTCAGAGCATCAAGGAGATGCTGGAACATCCGGCGACGATATTCCTGCCCCGGTGAGCACGTACCTTTTCGAACCCGCACCGCCTGTATCCGTCGAAATTTCCGGCACTGGCGCCCGTTTCCCCGTCAATCGCATATTCTGCGTCGGTCGCAACTATGCTGCGCACGTCCGGGAAATGGGTTTCGATCCCGAGCGCGAAGAGCCCTGCTACTTCACCAAGGCCAGCCACTGCATTGCGGCGTCCGGCAGCCAGATCCCCTACCCGCCGGCCACGCAAAACTATCATCATGAAATCGAGCTGGTCGTCGCTGTCGGCAAAGCAGGCTTCGAGCTTTCGACAGCAGAGGCTTTGTCCGTGGTGTTTGGCTACGCGTGCGGGCTCGACATGACACGGCGTGACCTGCAGGTTGCCTCGCGCGACAGCAAGGGCCCGTGGGACATCGGCAAGGACTTCGAGAACTCCGCGGTTATCAGCCCCATACGGCGGGCAGAGGAGATCGGTCACCCGGCGAGCGGGCGGATTCAGTTGGCCGTCAACGGCGAGTTGCGCCAGGACTCCGATCTCGAGAATCTGATCTGGTCTGTGCCTGAAATAATCGCCCACCTGTCTCGCTATTACCGGCTGCAGCCCGGCGATCTTGTCTACACGGGCACGCCGGATGGTGTTGGCCCCGTCGAGCCGGGCGATCACATTACCGGCAGCGTAGCGGTTGTCGGGGAAATCGAACTCGTGATTCGCGCCTAGGGGCCGGCAGGGAAGACCGTCCAGCTCGCGGTGAGGTATGCGACAAGCGTCACCGCGCAGGTGATCAATACCAGGCCAAGCAGCACGGTAGTGGGCCTGTGCAGGCGAATCAGCTTGAGCTGCATCTGCCAGTCCGTGAGCTTTTTCGCAGCATCGAGGTAAGGCACCAGGTTTTTCTCGAGCTGATGCCTGTCGTACAGGGATTTGTGCGGACCCCCCAGCACCACGGCCATTTCCGGCGTTGCAATTGCGGAATCACTGTAGACGACGCGATGCAGCGGACTTCGGCTCTCCCTGCCGCGGTGATCCCGCAGCGCTATGTGCTTGCCACGCAATCCGATCCGGGTGCGCAGCAACGCAGCCGACATCCAGTAGAGAGACGCCGTTATTGCCGCCAGGCCGGTGACGGGCAATGCAAGGCCGAGCAGGATCAGCCATTGCGCGCTTGCGATGGCGAGGACGACAAGGGCTGCAATCAGGGCGGTTACCGCGAGCGCTGCGGTACGCGCAGTTGCACGCAGCTTGCGAACGACGACCGGGTCCGGGCGAAACCATACCCAATCGGCTGGCGGCTCGACGGGCTCGGACTCCGGGGCCGCCCGATGCGTCGGGCTCGCCGGCGCCGACAAACCCTTCACCAATAGACCGGCCAGCACCATTGCGAGCAGTGCGATGCCGAGCCATGACACGACGCGGTAAAACCCTCGCCGCTCCATGGATTCCTGCAGCAGTTCCCGCAGCCCGCTCGACGTAAACTCGCCGACTAGCTGGCCGTCCGCGTCGACACGGTAAATGCGATCGTTTTCCCAGTCACTGATCAACGCCCCGGGACCGTAGGGCAGAATCGCGATCGGGTCGGCGCCTTCCGGCAACCGCAATCTCTTTACGAATGTCCAGTCACTGTCGAAAACGTAGACACCGCCATTACGCATGTCGTTGCGCATGTTGTTTACCCACCAGTGTTCCGCCACCCGCGCAAAGTGCGTTGGCCAGCGTTCGCCACGAGAACGCGCCTCGTCGGGCTCTACGTCGAAACTCGCGCTTTCGCGCAGCAGTTCCTCGCCGTTGAGGTCGAACACGGCAATACGATGATTGTTCGTATCAGCGACCAGCAGGCGACCCTCATACAGCAACAGCTGGTTCGGGAATCGAACGCCGTTCGCGACCGAAGACGTTTCTTTCCCGGCAGCGGAAAATCTGCGAAGGGTGTGCCGTGACGTATCGCTGACATAGACCGACCCGGTCGACGCATCGATGAATGCGTGGAACGTCGCCCTGAAGTCGGGCACCGGATCGCCGAAAGGCGCGCAGGCCAGGCTGGTGACGTTACAGCGGGCAAGGCCTTCTCCGGGGCTCGAACTGACAATAGAGCGTCCGCTCGCAAGCCTCGCGTAGGCGCGCAGCTTGTCGTACAGGCTACGCGGATCGCTTCCTCTGCGAATCAGGATGTCGCCGTTCGGATAAAAAGCAATCCCGCCGATGAGGCTTTCTACGCCCACGGCGGCGAGGTCGAATCGCCGTTTGAAAGCGCCTTGCGCAGAGTGCTGCAGCAGGTGATTCTGTACCTGTATGTAGATATCACCCGACGGCGCGCGCAGAAGTTGCGCGGGACCGCCGATGGCCAGAACCTGGCCATCGGCCCAGACCTTGACGCCCACCGCAATGACGGCCAGCGCTACCGCAAGCAGCGCGACCCGCCCATCGACTTTCACGTTGAGGTTCATGTGAGGAATCGGAGCTACTGATCGACGCGCCGCTCCAGTTCCTCGATCCTGTCCTGCTGTGCCTGGATGACCCTGGTGAGCACGGCGACGATGTCCATGGGGCTGAGGCTCGCTCTATCCTCGTTCGCAACCAGGTCCGGCACGTCTTCGGCAATGAACCCGACATAGGTCTCGGACTGGTCGTTCCTGTAATTGAACTGCACGGGTTCGAGTCGTGCCAGGGCCGCGAGCGCGTCCTCGATACTCAGCGATTCGATATTTTCCTTGCGCTCCCGGGACGAGCTGTTCGTCCACACTCCGCCTGCGGAAACATAGGCGCCACTCGCCATTTCGACAGGGTGTTCGGGCCGCTCGACGCCGTAGCCGACGTTACCCAGCCTGTCGATCGTGATGCGATCGATCGAGCCGGCGCCAATCGTCAGCGTACTCGCCCGGTTGTGCAGAATATAACCGGTCTCGCCCGACGACTGCGTGATCATCAATCCCGCAACGCTGCTGTTTTGCTCATGAATCTGGATGCTGCCGTTGACCTCCAGCCTTTGTTTCGGCTCCGTGGTCCCGATACCGACGAAATTGCCGTCGTCCCAGATTTGGGAGGTCCCGGCAACCGTGGGCTTCTTGAACTTGACGAGGTAGTTCTCGTCGCCCTTCATCTCGATGCCGGCGGCAACCTCGGTCGCCCCGCCCGATCCCGGCGGCCCGGGCGGTCCTGGCGGGCCAGGCGGGCCCGGAGGACCGGGCGGCCCCGGGGGTCCAGGGGAACCCACCGGTTCTGACGTCCGTATCGCGGTCTCCGCCGCATCAACCGCAGCCGTCGCCTGCTCGGGGGCAGGACCAGGATCGGGTTCGGGTTCAGGCCTGGATCCGGACTCTGACGCAGACTCGGACTCCGGCTCCGGCTCGGGTTCCGGTTCGGGCTCAGGTTCGGGCTCAGGTTCGGGGACCGCTTCGGCAACCGTCTCGATCGCTTCTTCGACGGGTTCCCGGAGAGATGCGTTATCGCCTGCTTCGGCGATGACGACGGACCAGTCCGAACTGACGAAACCGGTCGAGCCATCCTCGAGCTCGACCTCGTGCCATCCCGGCACGGTATCGACATGTTGCCGCGGCTTGCTCTTTTGCAGGCGGCCGACGATCTCGGCGCCGGCGTCAGGCGCCTTGCGTATCTTGACGTAGGAACTCACGTCATCGACCGGCGCAACAAGATCGGCGCCGGCCAGTAACGGCACTGCCAACGTGCACCAGAGAACTTGCTCAAACACCTTCTTCACGACCGTCCCCCATCAGTGGGTCAGTCGCTATTTGTGCCACAGTTGGCGGCGTTTGAATGTGACGCAGGTCCGCCCGACCCGCTAAGCCCTTGATTTTTATCTATTTCAGGCCCAATGTCCGTCGGCTGGCGTTCGACCTACTCGCCGACGGCCTGGAACTGGTACATCGCCTCGACGATCGGCGACAGCGGCTCACCGTAGCGGCCAAACCAGTTCTGATAAATGCGCCGGATCCTCGCCGTGCGATACAGTGATGCCAGCGCCCGGTCGGCCGCTAGCCTGAACTCCGTATCACCGCGGGTGATCATGAATGCATAGGGTTCGAACGACAGGGCGCTGCGCGTCATGGTGTAGTCGTTGGCCACATTTGCATTGCGGAACACCTGCCCGATCAGCATGGCCCTGTCAGAGGCATATCCGTCGACCTTCCCATTGTTGAGCAGTTCCATACCCTCGTTATGGGCCTTGATCGGCGTCAGCTTGATACGAAAGTCATTCACTTCCGCCACGCGCCGCACCACGTCCTCGGTGGTCGTCCCGGTTACAACGGCGATGCGCTTCTTGTCGAGATCGTCGATCGTCGCAATAGGCTTGTCCTTGCGAGACAGCACGGCGCTGCCCGTAATGAACGTCATCAACGTGAAATCCACGCGCTCACGGCGGGAAAGCGTGACCGTCGACGTGCCGCACTCGATATCGACTTCGCCTTTTTCGATTGCGCTGATGCGTTCATCGATCGACACCAGCGGCGTGAACTCGATATCAATTCTCTCCATGCCCAGATCGAATCGGATCGCCGACGCGATATGCCTGCACAGGTCAATGGAGTAGCCGGTAACATTGCCATCCTCGTCCTTGAACGATAACGGCGGCGCATCCGGTACGTAGCCGATTCGGAACGTGCCGCTTTCCGCGATACGCTTGAGCGTCGGCGACTCGGCAAGGGCGTTGCTCGACAGCGCGACGACGGCGAGAATGACGGTCCAGAAACGAAGCATCGGCAAACTCCTACTCATCAGGGGATGGCGGCCGAGTCTCGCAGTTCGATCGGGCCTTGTCTAGAAACACGCCGCGGGCCCAAAAAGAAAGCGGCCCGATGGGCCGCTTTCCGTATTAAGAGGACGCGTGGGTAGATCTGCTTTGTCGCGCACCCGGTTCTTTACCCAGGCAGCCGGCCTTGCGGCCCACTTTCCAAATTAAGACCCGACTACGTTCTTGATATCGGGCTACCCGGCGTAACACTCAGGCTTCATTTCCGAGTTCCACCATCGCATTCCTTTCGTTCCGTCGGCGAGCTCTCACCCACCGCTTTCCCGTCAGGTTCCGCCTTTTTGCGTCCACCGCCCCCGACACTGGACGAGGCTCGGACCTCTTCAAGCAGGGCGGTCGTCAACAAGCGAACTTGCTGGCTGGAGGCTTTCGCCTCAGGATCCAATTTAGAACTTCCCCGGGATACCGCAACTCTTTCTTTTGAAACCGTATTTTCAATTTTTACAAGCTATTTTCCGGCTATGCCTTTAAGGAATTAAGTTAAAGTGATTTCGCAAGTGTGCCGCGGCGATTCTCCTGTTAATCTGCGCAAAAGCAGCGAAAAACGTAATACAGGGCCTGCACGAGCGATGAGCCTGATCGAATGGAACAGCGAGTTCAATCTCGGTATCGAGGAGATCGACAGCGAACACCGTGCCCTTGTTGCGTTGATCAACGCCCTGCATGACGCCATGTCGGCGGGAGCGGGACGCGCGGACGTCGTCGACGGCATCTCCGAGATCTACACCCTCGTAGCCACGCATTTCGCGCGGGAGGAGGCCTTCATGCGTGAAACCCGCTACATGGCCTATGCAGAGCACAAGGAAGACCACGAGGTGTTGCTGGATGACCTGCGCGAAATCCTCGATGAGGTAGGCTCAGGTGGCGAGTACGCGGAGGCGAGGCTGTCTGCTGATCTGCAGTACTGGTTCTCCGAGCATTTTCGCACGCACGATGCCCGCCTGCACCATCACGGCCGCGACGAGGAGCGCCCGCCCGGCTGACCATTCGACATGCCGACGGTCGGCCCGCTGCGTCAGTACTGTGAGGTTCGGCGGTTACGCCGGAAGCTGAGCGATATCGGGGTCGACTTGTAGAGCGGCCGCCGAGTCGGCCGGCCAACGAAGAAGCCCTGTGCCAGGTCGACGCCGAGCTCGCCCAGGAGTTCAAGCGACTCCGCGTCCTGCACGTACTCGGCCACCGTCCGCATGTTCGCCTCGCGGCCGACTTCCGCAATCAGCTTGATCATTTTCTGGTCGACGGGGTTGTTCAGAATATCGTGAACAAAAGAGCCGTCGATCTTGATGTAATCGAAATGCAGCTTTTGCAGGTAGCTGAAGGAACTGTAACCGGTGCCGAAATCATCCAGCGCCAGCTTGCAACCCATCTCGCGAAGCGCGTCGATCTGCAGTTCGACATGCCGCGGCCGCCTGACGGCAAGACTCTCTGTGATTTCGAAGATGATGCGGTTTGCCGGCACACCGTATTCGTCAAAAACCGAAGCCACGAACTCCGAAAGGTTATCGCTTTCGAACGCGTTCGCCGACAGGTTGATCGAGAGTCTCAGTTGCGGAATCTCCTGGACGTATTCCGAATACGCTTCGGCCGAGTGCCTGATGGTCCATAAGTCGATCTCGGACATCAGACCGAAACGGACGGCCGACGGGAGGAATGCGTCCGGGCTCATCAGTTTGCCGTCATCACCGCGCAGTCGCAGCAGGACTTCGTGGTGAGTCGTAGCGCCCGTATCAATGCGATTGATGGGCTGGAAGCGCAGCTCGAAGCTGTCTGCGTCGACGGCGTTGCGTAAGCGGTTCATCCAACCCACGTCGGACGATGCTCGCTCCGCGATATGCGAGGACTTCTCGAAAAACTGCATGCGGTTGCGTCCGGCGGACTTGGCCTCGCGGCACGCAATATCGGCCTCGGCGATGATTTCGTCCGGGTTTGCCTTGGCCCGGTCGATCATCGTGACGCCGATACTGCAATGAATGTGGAACACGCGCTCGTTCTCGACGTGCGCAAGCCGCCGCATGTTGGCGAGAATGCGCTCCGCCATTGTGCGCGCGGACGCCTCATCAGTATTGCAATGCAGGATGACAAATTCGTCGCCACCGAAGCGTGCCACAAGGTCCTCCTGGCTCACGCTGCGTGTCAGTTCGTCTGCAACCTTGCGGATCAACCGGTCTCCTGCATGATGACCGCAGGTATCGTTAACGTACTTGAACTGGTCGAGGTCGATAAAGAACAGTGCGCTACTGTGTTCGTGCACCGCGATATTTGCCAGTTCGACGTTCAGTTCTTCCATGAAGCGACGCCGGTTATAGAGTCCGGTCAGGTTGTCGTGATTCGCAAGCTCCATGAGCATCGCATCGCGTTCGCTAAGCGCCGATGCCGTCGTTTCCAGCGCCTCGACAATGTCCGAGATTTCGCGGTGCTCCGCGGGTTCGAACTTGACCTTGAGGTTGCCGCGAGCGAGTTCCTGAATGGGGTCCTGCAGGTCCGAGATCGATGCGAGCGCGCGCCGTAAGGCTCGCCGGCCATACAGCGCAAATACGCTCAGCAGCGCGAGCAGGATCAGGATTGCGACCTTGATGTTGTCGAGCAGGCGGTCGTGGAAAATTATGAAGTCGAGGTGCATGCCAACAAAACCGATCAATTCGGTCTTGCTCTCGGTCAGCGCAACTGCGGGATCGAATGCGAACAATCCGTCATCGGCGAGCGACTCTGTCCAGACCGGGGCGAGGATCTCGAACTCCCGGGGGTTGGCGATACTGCTTAGCAACAGGTAAGGCTGGTCATTACCGATCAGCTCCCTGGCTTCCTCGAGCGTCGATTCAGTCAGTCGCGCCGGCGGATCCAGCGACGTATCGCCATCGATCGAAAACAGGGGCGCGCCGTCCGGGCGAAAATAGGCGACGCGGCCGATTTCCGGGTACTTCTTTACGAAGCTCTCCACACGCAGCAGCGCCTCGCTATCGTCACTGAGATACAAAGGAGATCCGAGTTCGTTGAGTTCCTCCGTCCACTGCAGCGCCCAGCGGCTGTAATTGTCCTGCAGCACCCACTGCCCGCCCCAGTAAAGTGCTCCGATCGCGAACGCGCCGACAATGCCGGCACTCAGAATCTGGATCCACAATATTTCGTGGACCAGAACACGCTTGCTGCTGGGCGCACGGAATCGCTGCAGCATTCGTGCGACGGGCGCAGCAACTATCGCCATGGCCTGCTTCATCGCGCCGCGCCGTCCGAGCCAGGGTCGGCGGCATCCGCCGCGACCTCGGGCTTCATATGCGCGTCGTTCGTCACCACACGAACTTCGGAAAGCTGTGTCAATGGCGGTATCGCATCGATCTCGCCTGCCCGGATGCGTTCGAGAACCTGCAGAATGGTCGCCGCAATATCCGCTGCGACGGTCGACACGCTGATCGCCGCACCCAGCTGCAACATGGCGTCATTGGATACGGCGACCGGGATGTGCCGGCGGTTGGCCTGCTGCAATATTTCGGTCAGTACGCGTGGGCTCAGTATCCGGTTGTCAGGGAACAACCAGAAGCCGTCGATCTCGTGGATCATGCGCTTGAAGTGATAAAGCGTCTCCTGATCCGAACCGGCTTCCCGGATCTGCAGCTCGACCCCATGATCCTGGGCAGCGATTTCCGCTTCAGCGCGCAGCGTTTCGTGTCCCGAGCCGATGATCATGCCGACCCGCGCGAGCGTTGGATCGAGCTTTTTCCAGGCATCGAGGTGCGCATCGAGTGGAGGAAGAGCCGAAACGCCGCGGCTGTTCGCGGTAACAAGCCCGTGGTCGGTGTAATTGAACACCTGGCTGAATATGACCGGCACCTGCGACATCGCCACGGATGAGCGCGCGGCCCGCAGACCGATCGCGACCACCGCATCGGTCCTCGAATCGTTAATCTGGCGGAAGGCAACCACCGGCGGCTGGCTGCGATCATCCAGGTCGTATATGGCCACGTCGTCGAGCCTCGCGCTCAGTTCGCTGGCGACGTCTTCGTACGCCGGCTGCCGGCTGCTGAGCACGATGGCGACCTGCCGCGGCGGTGGCGGTGGCGCAGCGGCGGGAGGCTCTGGTTCTGGCGCGGGCTCCGGCACCTCGACAACAGGCTCCGGTATTTCCACGACTTCGGGCGCCGGCTCGACCACGTCCGGCACAGGTTCCGGCTCAAACAGCGCACAGCCGTGCAGCAGGAGCAGCCCCACCACTGACGCAAGGCGCACCGCGCCCGATATTTTTCCGTCGATACCCTGCACCCGGCTCCTCTCTGCTTACAGGCTACCGGGTGACGCCAGCGGTCCCCGGATGTATCCAACCGCTTTTACCGGATTCGTCAAGCCAGTTCTGTGCGCGGCGTCGTGACTTTGTAATATCGGGCTGCCGTTGCCGCGCTGCCGACCTTATGTCACATTGAAGCGGTGTTTCGGCATTACCAGAGCGAGGCCAGACCGTGACGGATGAACTCTTTCGCAAGGACTCCTATTTGAAGGAATGCGACGCCCTGGTTATCGCGGTCGAAGGCGAAGCGATTGCCGTGGACCGCACCGTGTTCTACCCGCTCGGGGGCGGACAGCCCGGCGATACGGGGTCGATGAGCTGGCCGGGCGGCAGCGCCAGGGTCGTTGACACCCGCTACGGTGATTCCGGGCAAATACTGCACCTGGTCGAAGAAGGCAGCCCGCTGCCGGCAGTCGGCGAGAACGTGCGCCTCGAACTCGACTGGGACCGGCGCTATCGCCATATGCGTATGCACACTGCCATGCACCTGCTGGGTTCCGTGCTCAGGTACGGCGTCACCGGGGGCAATATTTCCGCAGACAAGAGCCGGCTCGACTTCGATATGGAGGACCCGGTCGACAAAGAGTCCGTAGCGGCGGCGATGCAAGAGCTCGTGGAGGAAAATCACCCGATCAGCTGCCGCTGGATAAGCGATGCGGAACTCGATGCCAACCCGGAGCTCGTACGCACGATGTCAGTGCAGCCGCCCCGTGGCAAAGGCGAGGTCCGCCTGCTCGAGATTGAGGGCGTGGACCTGCAGCCCTGCGGGGGTACGCACCTCAAGTCGACCGCCGAAGTGGGCAAAGTGCGCATTGGCAAGGTCGAGAAGAAGGGCCGCCGCAACCGCCGCGTCAACATTCATCTCGACGACTGAACTAGGGCAATGCGCCGTCCATAATCCACTGCCGGATCGCGTCGACCTCTTCAGTTGACAGGGGTGGGCTGCCCAGCGGCATCCGCGGCGTCACCGTGCCATCGATCCGCTGCACAAGGTAGCTGTTGTCCGGCTGCCCCGGCTCGACACGATTGACCGCCGCGTTGCCGGAACTCGGCACACCGACGAGCATCGCGTGGCTGTTTCCAGCCTCCAGATTCAGGCCACCGGCCGGATTTCCGCCGGCATGGCAACCCGATGTCGCACAATTCGGGGTGAACACGACTGCCTGGATCTCATCAAGCGTGGGGCCAATCATGACCGGTGTGGTGATTGTGAACTGCACGACGAAGTCACCGCCGGCGACGCCGTTACCGGAGGGCAGGCTACCCGGGAACTCACCGTCCAGCGCATTACCGTCGAGGTCCTGTATGGCGTTCACTGCGCCACCCAGTAGCTGGATCTGGTAGGTGTCGTCAGCCAGCGTAACGCCCGTGAGGTCGAACACGGCGCTTTGCGGATTTGCACCAGGCACGCTGATCGCAGCGGCGTTCACCTGAACTTCGTTGCCATCGGCAAATGTGCCATCGCCGCCGCTCGCCGTGAGCACGAAGGTTGTGGCATTGACGGTCGCCTGGTTGAGTTCGCGGCTGAATCCGGCAACGATGTTTGCGGGTTGCGCATCGAGCGCCGCGTTCGGCATTGGAGACAGTGATGTCACCGTGACCGGGTCGAGCACTACAACCCGGTCATCCGTAGCGCCGTCCGTGATCCATTGCCGGATCACGTCGATTTCCGACTGCGGCAGCGGCGCACCCGGTGGCATCTGCTGTCCCGACGATGCCGTGCCTTCGAGTTTCTGAACGAGGTAACTGTTATCGGGATCGCCTGCCTCGACACGTTGCAGAGCCGCGTCCTGGCTGCTCTGGATGCCGACGAGCATCGCATAGCTGTTCGCATCCTCCAGGTTCAGGCCTGCTGCAGCATTGACGCCGGCATGGCAACCCGATGTCGCGCAGTCCGGACTGAATACGTTGGCCTGGATCTCGGAGAAATTCGGGCCGAATCCCGTTGACGGCGGCGGTGGAGGTGGCGGCGGCGGAGGCGGCGAGCCGGATGGCGGCGGCGACGTCCCTTCCGGTATGCGCGAAACCGCATCGTCGAAGGTCTCCACATCGCAACCCGCAAGAGTAAACGCCGCCGCGATAACGGTCGCTACCAATCGCGCGATCACCGATTTCCCCGTCCTAACCGTCACGTAACTCATCAAACCAGGTGCTCCTTCCGCATCATCCGATGGTATCGTTTTGAATTCGGCAAAACGCGATCGCCGTCACACTACTGCTGTCGCCAAATGCAGACGGTATATGTCCTGGCGCACCAGCCGGCGAATCGTGGATAAAGATCTAGCGACGGAGAAATAACTTGAAAGACAAACTCCAGATTACGGCCTACGAGGTTATCGAGCAGCCTGTCGCGCTGCGCACGGCGCAAAGAGCACGCAACTGGATCGAAGACCTGCCCGAGCGTTTCGCCTACCGGTGCCTGCCACTCGCGATCGCCAACCAGGTGGGCTGGGAACTCCTCAATCCGGTCTCGTTTACTGCGAGCTGGAACGGCAAGGACGGCCTCGATGCGATAAAAATCCGCTTCCGCGGTGAACCGTCACCGCTGATCGGCTCCCACTTCGGGCACGGGGTGCTGACGTTTACGCCCGGCTACCTGTTTCGCACGACCAGGTCGCATAACCTGTACGTCAAGGGGCCGGCCAACCGGCCGAAGGACGGCATCGCTCCGCTCGAGGGCCTCATCGAAACC
>Ga0193947_1000161_pt1 | contig 13786 bp, 9 predicted proteins | sample FRT_01_MG_FD_161267 | JGI IMG/M metagenome (GOLD analysis project Ga0193947, IMG submission 161267) | Sediment microbial communities from the Broadkill River, Lewes, Delaware, United States - FRT_0-1_MG | ecosystem: Environmental > Aquatic > Freshwater > River > Sediment | place: USA: Delaware... | reverse complement strand
TAAAACCCTCGAAGAACCGACCGATAACACCCTGGTGGTGCTGTTGACGGCGTTGCCGGGGCGTTTGCCGGCCACCATTCGCAGTCGCTGCCAGCAGCTGCAGGTCGCGGTACCCGATGCCTTGAGCGCCCAACAGTGGTTGCAGCAAGCCGGCATGGAAAGCGGGCAGGTCATGCGTTATCTGGCACTGGCGGATGGTGCGCCACTGAAGGCGCAGCAGTTGGCCGAAACCGATGCTGCGGGTACACGTGATCAGCGTCTGCAGCAGCTTGTGGCGGTATTTGACGGCACTCTGGACCCTGTCGAACTTGCCAGGGAGTGGATGGGGGAAAGCGAGCGGCAAACCCTGGATTGGTGGCGTGCCTGGCTGGAGGATCTGATCCGCTGGCAGCAGGGAGGAAAACCCCCGCTTCAGCCTGAGGTGGCGCAAAAGTTGCAACCAATTGCAGAAACTGTAGACTGTCGCCAGTTATTTGACTTACTAGACAAGGTTGCTAATGCATTGAATAGCCTGGGCTCTGGTTTGAACCGGCAGTTGATTCTGGAGGATTTACTGATTTTCTGGGCAAAACTGGCTGATCTGATTCCATACCGAACCAAGGTGGCTGGCAGGTAATCAATCGACATGACGATGAAAGCAGGTGGCGGAGCGCGGCAGGGCATACTGTCGCTGACCATTAAAGATAAAAGTGCGCTGTACGCAGCCTATATGCCGTTTGTCAAGAACGGCGGACTGTTTATTCCCACCAACAAAAGTTACCAGTTGGGCGACGAAGTTTTCATGCTGCTCAGCCTCATGGGTGAAGCGGAAAAAATTCCGGTCGCCGGCAAGATTATCTGGATTACACCCAAAGGGGCACAAGGGGCCCGGGCTGCCGGTGTCGGTGTGCAGTTCAGCGCCCAGGACGGCGGTGCCGCGCAGAAGAAAATCGAAACCTACCTCGCCGGTGCAGTATCAGCAGACCGCCCGACGCATACCATGTGAAGCATGCTGGTCGATTCCCATTGTCATCTCGATATGCTGTGTCCGCAACAGCAATCCATCAGCGACGTGCTGAGCGAAGCCGGGAAACAGGGCATAGAGCACCTGTTATGCGTCTCGGTCAGCCTTGAACGTTTTACGCCAATGATGGCGCTGATTGAGCCTTATGAACAGATATCAGCCTCGGTCGGCGTTCACCCTGACGGAACCGATGTACAGGACCCGGATGAGGAGCAGCTCGCCGGACTGGCCCGACAGGAACGGATCGTGGCGGTTGGCGAGACCGGTCTCGATTATTTCCGTATCGAGGGCGATGTCGAATGGCAGCGACAGCGCTTCCGCCGCCATATACGCGCGGCGATAGCCGTCGGCAAACCCCTGATTGTACATACCCGCGCGGCTAAACAGGATACCCTGAATATCCTCAGGGAGGAGCGCGCCAGTGAAGTGGGCGGTGTCCTGCACTGTTTTACCGAAGACTGGGATATGGCAAGAGCCGCCATGGATATGAATTTCCATATCTCTTTTTCCGGTATTGTCACCTTTAAAAACGCGCAGCAACTGAAGGAGGTCGCGCGCAAAATGCCGGCCGAACGCATGTTGGTGGAAACCGATTCCCCCTACCTGGCACCGGTCCCCAAACGCGGCAAGTGCAATCAACCGGCCTATGTTCGTTATGTTGCAGAGCATATTGCCGGGTTACGCGGTGAATCGCTGGAGCAGACTGCCGCGTATACAACAGAGAATTTCTATCAGCTGTTCTCCGGGGCTGGCAGTGCCTGAAGATTCCAGCGCGTCGCCGAGTGGCAGTAAAGCGCGCCTTGCGGCCGCCGCTAATCTGTGATGCAGAACACGGAAACAGGCCGTTGTTAACGCTATATTTTACCTGACTCGAACGTTTAGTGAATCAGGGCAGAAATCAGTGATAACGCCAGGATGGCACAGGGAAGGCATTTATCAGGTGTTCCGCCCAAGCAATATGCCAAAGGATCAATAGTGGATAACAGAAACGCAAAGCGTAAACGGATTCAGGTGGGAATCGAAATAGCGGACCCGGGCGCAAACCGCTGTTACGGTTACGCTGAGAATATAAGTTCCACAGGTGTCTCGATCGTGCTTAAGGAAGGTGGTCTGCCACCGGGACAACGATCGGTCATTCTGAATTTCAAGATATGGACAGGCAGTGAAACCCTGTACCGGAAAATCTACGCACGGGTGGTTCGCTCCGGGCAGGGTAAAATTGCACTGGAATTCGCCAGGTCGGATTCCACTATCGACTGGATTATCCGGGATCTTATGTTTTACCAGCGTAAACTGGACAAAACAGGTCGCCCACAACGAAACAGTGATGTCTTCATACAGCACAAGTTGATTGCCTGATACTGGCATCGTCGATACATCGTCTGGCTCTGCCTGATGGTACCAACCCCTAACCTGCTTCACAGATCAGATTGCAGCGGCCCCTGCGTTGTTGCATCCGCGTGACGCAGGGTCACAAAGCCTGCACCCGTGCGCCTGCAACTTGACATTTTGCGTCTCGCTGATACCCGATTTATACCGGACAGGGCACCAGTTTGCCTGATATTTCAGCGTGCTTCCGCTGCCATAGCGTGAATCGATGGCATATTCAGGTCAGGGTGTTACACTGCAGCACTGACCACCGGGAGCAGGTAACAACACTTTCGCAATTGTTTCGCGGTGACAGGCCGTATCGGGTGGGATCTCTGCCTGCATGGTGTAAGTTTTCATTCTTTCATGACTATTGCTTTCTTTTCAGTCAGCGTTTTGAGGCGCACAGAAGAAGGCCGTGGCAATAATCCAGGAGACCAAGTATGTCCATAAAAAGGCAGATTATCACCACCCTCAGCGGCACACTGTGCCTTGCTCCATTGCTGGCGCTGGCATCCACTGCTGCACCGCTACCGGCGCCACAGAGTACGGTGCAGCAACAACCGTTGCTGCTGGCGTTCGGGATGGGTAGTGGTGGTCCATCCCGATCGGGACGCGACTATCGGCGGGGTGAGTCAGGTCCCGGCTATAATCGTGGCTCGATGGGACGCGGGCCCTCTATGGGCGGTGGTGGTCCCGGCTACGGTCCCGGTGGTCCGGGTGAATCCGGCTACGGTCCCGGTCCGATGGGTGGACAGGGTCCGGGTGGTCCTGGCATGGGCCGCGGTGGTCCCGGCTATGGTGCGGGTCCCGGTGGTCCGGGTGAATCCGGCTATGGTCCCGGTTCGATGGGTGGACAGGGTCCGGGTGGCCCCGGCATGGGCGGTGGTGGTCCCGGCTACGGTTACGGTCCCGGTGGTCCGGGTGGTCCCGGTATGGGCGGTGGTGGTCCCGGCTACGGTCCCGGTGGTCCGGGTGAATCCGGCTATGGTCCCGGCTACGGTCCCGGTCAGAGGGGTGGTCCCGGTGGTCCCGGTATGAGGCGCGGTGGTGCCGGCTACGGTTACGGACAGCCAGGATACTAGCGGCACAACGGGGCGGTAATACCGCAAGAAGTACAGGCGCAGGAGCGGCAGCGCCGCTCGGCACGCAATTCGCGGTCGGGCGGCGGCGTACCTGCATGAGCCAGCTTAACGGTCTTCGTACATCTCTTTGATTTCGGCTTCAAAGCGTTCATGGACTTTGTTGCGCTTTAATTTGAGCGTGGGTGTAATCAGGCCGTCTTCAATGGTCCAGGGCTCAAGCTGACAACGCACCTTGCGAATCCTGGCATAACCCGGAAACGCGCTGATCCGATTGGCGACGCGTTCCAGTACGACTTCATTGACACGTGAGCTGTGGCAGGCGGACTTGTCGTCCGGCTCCATGCCCAGTTCTCTGGCGAGCAGCTCCCATTGTTCGGGATCGAGCACCACGAGTGCCGTCAGACAGGGGCGGTTATCACCAATAACCAGCGCCTGTTCAAACAGGGCATCCATGCAGATGGCCATTTCCATATCCGCCGGCGGCACTTTTTCACCGTTGGCGAGCACGATAATTTCTTTGATCCGTCCGGTGATATAGAGCTGTCCGTTGTCGATGCGGGCTTTGTCACCGGTGTGTAACCAGCCGTCACTGTCGATCATTTCCCGCGTGGCTTGCTCGTTCCCCCAGTACCCCAGCATGACGCCGGGACTGCGAACCTGGAGTTCATCCTGCTCGCTGATGCGGGCTTCGACGCCCGGCAGCAGGCAGCCGACCCCCGAAGGGTCATTGTTTTCAATAGGATTGACGCTGATGACGGGGCTGGTTTCTGTCAATCCGTAACCCTGGATCATAGGCAGCCCCAGTCCGATGAACAGATGCGCGACACCACCAGGCAGAGGTGCGCCACCGACAACGGCCAGGTGCATTCTTCCACCCAGTTTTTCCATCACCTTGCCGGCGACGATTTTATTCAACAGTGGCCACAGCAGCAGTTTCGGGCTCCAGCCGGCACGCCCCTGCTGGTGTTCGAAACGCCTCCAGCCGGTGCTGACAGCCAGACTGAACAGGGCACGCGCCAGCGCTGATTTCTCTTCCAGGCCTGCCTGGATCTTGTTGTAGACCCGCTCGAAGATGCGGGGGACAGAGATGAGGATGGTCGGCTTGATCAGCAACAGATCTTCGCCCAACTGGGGAATGGAACGGTTGTAGGCGACGGTACCTCCCACCATCATGGCCAGGTAATAGCCGGCGGTACGTTCCAGGGTGTGTGACAGCGGCAGAAAGGAAAGGAATACTTCATCCGGCCCGCACTTGACCACCTGCACACTGGCGTAGGCGTTCCACAGAATATTGTAATGGCTCAGCATGACGCCTTTGGGGCGCCCGGTGGTGCCCGAGGTATAGACTATGGTGGCAAGAGCATCCTTGTCCTGTTCGCCGCGAATCAGTTCGGCCTGGTCGGGTAACCATTCACCAACGGTTTTCAGGCGTGTGTCCGGGTGTCCGCCGTTATCGATGTGGGAAACACTGATAATGCGGGCCAGAAAACCCAGCTGTTCCCGCACCGGTAGCAGGCTGTCCCAGTGTTCCTGTCCACCGATAAGAAGGACTTTGACTCCCGCATTCTCAAGAATGTAGGCGGCATTTTCGGCCCGGTCCTGGGTGTACAGCGGCACCACCACCAGACCGTTGGCCAGCGCCGCCTGGTCAAACATGACCCACTCGGGGCAGTTCTGCATAATGACGGCGACGCGGTCACCGGCCTGCAGGCCTTCCGCGGCGAAGGCGGCCTGCCAGCGCGCAACCTGTCTGCCGGCATCGGACCAGGTCAGGTCGTGCCAGCTGTCGGTGGCGTTATCGTAATAACGGTAGGCCACTTTACCGGGGCTTCTTTGCACACGTTCGTAAAACAGACCGGACAGTGAGCCCGCCTGTTCCGGTGTAATCAGATCTGCATCTTCGTGCTGTTTCATGGCATTTATCCGTTTATTGATTCCTGGTCTGTAAAACCCGCCACTGTCTCCCAGCCAGGGGCCGGTGTGAAGCGCGATCCCAGGCGTTTTTCCAGGTCCTGCAGACGCTGTAACAGGGTGTCGGCACCCTGGGTTTCAATGTAGCGCAACGGTCCACCGCGGAAGGGTGCAAAGCCGGTGCCGTACACCATGCCTGCGTCGAGGTGCTCCCCTGTATCGACGACTTTTTCATGCAAACAACTCACCACTTCGTTGAGCATCCTCAGTATCATCCGGTCACTGACATCCGGGGTGGGGTGGTGGTCTCTGGGCTGGCTGGATTTAACCGCCTTGCCTTTGTTGTAGCGGTAGAAGCCTTCGCCACTCTTGCGCCCCAGCCGTCCCTGATTGACCAGGTCACGTAAGCGACCGGGTACCACCGTACCCAGGTGCCGGCCGAGAATTTCGGCCACGTGCAGGCAGATATCGAGACCGACCGTATCGGCTAACTCGATGGGGCCCATGGGCATACCGAACTCGAGTGCCCGGCGATCGATTTCTACCGCCGGCACACCCTCATTTTCCAGTTCCACAGCTTCCAGCAGGTAGGGCATCAGAATGCGGTTGACCAGAAAACCCGGTGTGCTGGAGACGGGCAGCGGCAGGCGGTCAATGGCGCGGGTAAAGGCAATGGCGCGGTCAACGACCGCTGCATCGGTTTCATGGTCGCGTACGATTTCAACCAGCTGCATTTTGGCGACCGGGTTGAAGAAATGCAGGCCAACCAGGCGGGCAGGATTGCTGAGTACGCTGCGCAGTTCCTGCAGTGGGATACTCGAGGTATTGGTTGCCAGCACGGCATCGTCGCGCATGCGCGGCTCCAGCTGCTGGTACAGTTGGCGTTTGGCGTCGGCATCCTCAAAAATAGCTTCGATGACAACATCCGCGCGTTCGACCCCCATGCCCCCGTGGTCAGGCATCAGGCGGTCCATGGCTTCCTGTATGGGACGGGTACGTTTCAATCGGCGCTTGAACAAGGTATGGGCGCGTTTCATCGCGGGTGCAATACGTTCCGGCGATTGATCCGCCAGCGTAACCTGCATCCCGCTGTAAGCGCACCAGGCGGCAATATCGCCACCCATTATGCCGGCGCCAATGACGTGGACACGCTGCGGTTTGAAATCTGACTGGCGGCCCAGTGCCTTGAGTTGTTCCTGCAGCAGGAAGACGCGGATGAGGTTTTGTGCCGTGGGACTGACAATGAGTTCAGCCTCGGACTCCGCTTCCGCGTGCATCATGGAGCGTTCGTTGTCGGCGTGCCGCTGCCAGATATCGATCAGGGCATACGGGGCAGGGTAGTGATCGCGGCGGGCTTTTTTACCGACCTGGTGTCGGAACAGCCGGGCCAGTATCGGCCGCACCCAGGCGTGGTTGCCGAGCGCCTGCAGTGTGCTCGCCTGGTGCACAGGCGGCGGTTGCAGAATCATGGCGCGCGCGGCCGCCTGCAGATGCCGTTCGGGAACCGCGTGGTCAACCACCCCCATGCGCCTGGCGGCCCGGCCATCGATGGTGCGCCCGCTCAGCATCAGGTCCATAGCGTGCACGGCGCCGACCAGTGGCGGCAGGCGAACTGTGCCGCCAAAGCCCGGATGTATACCCAGACGCACTTCCGGCAGCCCGAGGCGGGTGCCGCGGTCATCTCTGGCGACCCGGTAACGGCAGGCGAGTGCCAGCTCCAGCCCGCCACCGAGGCAGAAGCCGTGGATCAGGGCGACGCTGGGGAAAGGCAAGGCTGCCAGCCGGTCGAGCACTTCCTGGCCACGTTGTATGGCGTTGATGGCCTCGTCGTGGTTTTCCAGGCGAATGAATTCGTTGACATCGGCTCCGGCAATAAAGCCGTTGCTCTTGTCCGACAGGATGACCAGGCCTCGCGGTGCCCGCTCTACCAGCTCAAGGAGTTCATCGTAGAAGGCTTCCAGCACGGAAGCGGACAGGACATTGGTGCTGGCGTTCTGTTTATCGAAATGCAGCCAGGCAATGTTATCTTCATCGATGGTTGTATAAAGATCCAGGCCCTCTGATTGTGTATCCATCAAGCATCCCTCTCGATCAGCATGGCACCGCCCTGGCCGCCACCGATACAGAGGCTGGCGATAGCACGTTTCTGTGCGCTCCGTTGCAGGGTTTTCAAGGCGTGTAGCACGATGCGGGCACCGCTGGCACCCACCGGGTGACCGAGCGCGACACCGCCACCATCGACGTTCAGGCGTTGTTCATCGATGGCGCTGAACGGGCCGTCCAGCCCCAGCTCCTGTTTACAGTAGGTATCGTCCTGCCAGGCGTTCAGGCAGGCCTGCACCTGGGTAGCGAAGGCTTCATTGATTTCCCAGTTGTCGATATCCCCGCTATCGAAGTGGTGGCGTTTCAGTATCGGTGCCATGGCGTGCACCGGTCCAAGGCCCATCTGACTGGGATCCAGTCCGGCCCACTGACTGTCCACAATCCTGCCCAGCACCGGCAACTCAAATTTGCTGACAGCTTGTTCGGAAGCCAGAAGCAGCCAGGCCGCACCATCGGTAATCTGAGCGCTGTTACCGGCGGTGACTTTGCCAAACGGTTTGTCGAATACCGGTTTGAGCCCGGCCAGCTTGTCCATGCTGCTGTCTGCGCGTAAACCGTCATCGGCAGCATAGAACTTACCCTGGTGATCATAAATTACCTCGATTTCCTCCAGGTGCCCGTTCTGTTGTGCCTGGTCCAGGCGCTGGTGACTGCGCAGTGCGTAGGCATCCATCTGTTCCCGACTGATGGCAAAGCGATGGGCGAGGATCTCCGCCGTCTGGCCCATATTCAGGCTGACGATGGGGTCGGTGAGGCCGCATAACAAGCCGATAACGGGTTTCAGAAACGCCGGTCTGAATGCCGCCAGCGTTTTGGCCTTGTCCGTTGCCGTACGCGCGGCGTTGAATGCACCCAGCCATGCCACCATGGCGTTGCCAAACAGTAGTGGTGCGTGGCTCATCGACTCGGTACCGCCGGCCAGTACCAGCTGTGAACGTCCGCTGGCGATATCCTGGGCGGCACTGTCGATGGCCTGTAGTCCGGATGCACAGTTACGTTGTACCGTCCACGCCGGCACACCTTTTTCGCAGCCCAGTCTGAGCGCTACGACGCGCGCGATATTGACTTCATGCGGGCCCGGCATGACGCAGCCGAGGATGACCTGATCCAGATCCCGTGGCGTAAACGGTTGACGGTAGAGCAGCGTTCGTCCGGCCTGAAAGGCAAGGTCTGATGCATGGAAGGGGCCCGGTTTACCCCGCGCGCGCAGAAACGGTGTGCGGCTGCCGTCGACTACGAAGACCGGCCTGCCTGTTGCGAGGGGGTTGGGTTGAGCTGCTTCCATGAATCGGATTCCTTGTTCCAGTAGTTAGCGGCAAAATCATCCACTCCGATGACCCGCTGTCTTGCGGCAACGGCAGCCCGCACCTGTGCCGCCTCGCGTTCGTCGATCACCCCCGCCGCAACGGCTTCGACCAGACAGTGTTCCGGATCTCCAGAGGCAAGTTGACCATTGCGCATGGCATTTCGCAAGAGGGAAAGTACTGCTTGTGCCACGTTCGCTTTTTCCAGGGCAACTTCCAGTTGTGCGAGCGAATCATGATCGTCCTCGGAAACGAACAAGCCTTCGGTGAGGCGCTCACGGGCACTGCCCCAGCGCAGGATCACAGCGGCGGCACGCTGCAGCAGGGCATCGTTCACCGCGCGGTAGCTGGCGCCGTAAGGGAACAGCATCCATTTCAGCAGCCGTCCCAGCCAGCGGGCGGGCAGGTTATCATAGACTTCAAACAGCTTTTGCTGGGCCTCATACAGTGAATCCCGTATGGCCCATTCAAGCAACGGCCGGTCGGCCGGTTGTTGGCCCTGATCGGCGAAACGTTTTAATGCCGCCGATGCCAGGTAGAGATGGCTCAACACGTCACCCAGGCGGGCGGACAGGGATTCCTTGCGTTTCAGCGTACCACCGAGTGTCAGTAAGGCGGCTTCAGCGGTGACCGCAAACACGGCGCTCATGCGTGTCAGCTTGCGGTAATAGCCCGCTTGTTCACCGCTCACAGGCGCTTTCACGAATCGTGCACCGCTCAGGCCGTGGAACACGCCGCGGGCCAGGTTACTCAACAGCAGCTTGATGTGTCCGAACAGCGCCTGGTCGAAACCCACCGCTTCGCGCTGCTGGGCGGTTTGCATTTCTTTCAGCAGGTAGGGGTGGCAGCGGATGGCGCCCTGGCCGAAGATGATCAGGCTGCGGGTGAGTATGTTGGCGCCTTCCACGGTAATGCTGATGGGAATCGCCTGATAAATGCGTCCCAGGTAGTTACGCGGCCCCATGCAGATGCCGCGGCCGCCGTGTACATCCATGGCGTCGTCGATGACCCTGCGCATACGTTCGGTCAAATGATATTTGACAATGGCCGAGGCGACCGACGGTTTTTCGCCGCTGTCCACCGCCAGCGTGGTCAGTCCGCGCGCGGCGTCCATGGCATAGGTGTTGCCGGCAATGCGCCCAAGGACTTCGGCAATGCCTTCAAATTTTCCGATCGGTGTTTTGAACTGCTTGCGTACCGCAGCATAGGCACCGGTTGCACGGCACGCCAGTTTGCCACCGCCGCAGCTCAGTGCGGGTAACGAAATAGAGCGGCCGTCAGCCAGACATTCCATCAGCATACGCCAGCCCTGACCAATGCGTGCCTGTCCGCCGATGATCCAGTCGATGGGTATGAATACATCCTTGCCGCGGTTCGGGCCATTCATGAAAGCCTGGTTGAGCGGAAAATGCCGGTTGCCGATCTCGACACCCGGCGTCGTTGTCGGAATGAGTGCCAGCGTGATACCGCGTTCGTTATCTGACCCCAGCAACTGGTCCGGATCGTAGAGCTTGAACGCCAGACCGAGGACCGTGGCCACCGGTCCCAGCGTAATGTAGCGTTTCTCCCAGTTCAGGCGTATACCCAACTGCTGTTTGCCTTCAAATTCCTGGCGGCACACCACACCCTTGTCGGGCATGGCGGCGGCATCACTACCTGCATCCGGGCCGGTCAATGCAAAACAGGGGATTTCCTCACCGCTTGCCAGACGCGGCAGGTAATACTGTTTCTGTTCCTCACTGCCGTAATGCAGCAGCAGCTGGGCGGGGCCGAGTGAATTGGGAACCATGGTGGTTACCGCCGCTGTAATACTGCGGCTGGCAATTTTCATCACTACGCTGGAATGACCGTATGCGGAAAATTCCAGGCCCCCGTATTCCCTGGGAATGATCATGCCGAAGAAACGCTGCTGTTTGAGAAACTCCCACACAGGCGCGGGCAGGTCGTGCAGCTGTTCGGTGATTTCCCAGTCATCGATCATGCGGCACAATTCATTGACCGGGCCGTCGATGAAAGCCCGTTCTTCCTCGCTCAGTCGGGGGGTGGGGTAATCGAGCAGTTTGTGCCAATCGGGCTGGCCGCTGAACAGTTCGGCTTCCCACCAGGTGCTGCCGGCCTCCAGTGCCTCCCGTTCGGTATCTGACATGGCCGGCATCATGCGGCGGAACTGTTGCAGAAACGGGCCGCTGATGAACTGACGCCGGAGGGTGGCAACGCCCAGCAGCAGCGCGGCGGCGATAAACACCAGCCAGACCGGGCTCAGCGCCCAGGCACTGACATCATGCAGGCCTGGCCAGGCGAGCAGATACAAGGCAATACTGCCGCTCCAGGCCCACGCCGGTGCCCGCCATGCCAGCAGTGCTCCCGCCGCTGCCAGCACGGCCAACACTTCTAGGATTGTCGCCATGTGTCTGCTCCTGTCATTCAGGTGATTTTTCAGCCCTTAGCGGGTGTCCGATCCAGGTCTGCATCTAGTTCCCGGCAATAAAACAGACAATGCAGGGGCGGCCGCCTGGCCGCGATATCGCACCAGAGGCCGGCGCTCCCGTGATCGGTATATACCGTTGGACCACGATATCAGGGGCGAGTTTTGCCTGTTCGTTCAGCTTATCCATTGCAAGCATAACGGCATATCCGTCGTCAGTCTGAAAGCACTTCGTCAACCCGTGAACTATTTATCGGCCAGTGGTTCACAGGAAAACGCCAGTGCGCGCTGTAAAATCGCTTCAGGGGTATAAAAATGGGGTGAAAAGCGGATGCCGCCCCCCCTCAGGGCGCAGATGACGCCATTTTCCTGCAAATGCCGGTATCTGGCTTTGATATCTTCGCCGTCGAAACGGAACGTGATAATACCTGCACGTCGTTCCGGCTCTCTGCTCGATAGTATGACTCCCCCGTTATTAGTAATATTATCAATAAGATATTGTACTTTATCTGATACGCTGTCAAATATGCTTTGAATCCCGACCTGCAACAGTAAATCCATACTGGCGTGCAGGGCGTGTATCCCCAGCATATTGGGGCTGCCGCACTCGAAGCGGCGTGCCGATGCCGCCGGTTGCCAGTCACTGCGATCATAGTCACCCATAGCCTCGACCATATGCCAGCCATACTGCCTGAGAGAAAGGCGTTCAATCCATTCCCTGCGGCAATAGAACAGCGCCAGTCCCTCCGCGCCGAGCATCCATTTATGACCATCCGCCATGACAAAGTCTGCCTGGCAGGCTTCTACATCAAAGGGTTTGACGCCGAGACCCTGAATCGCATCGACGCAGAATGCCACCCCCCGTTGTCGGCAGGCCGCACCGATCGGCTCCAGATCCAGGGCCAGACCGGTCGCGTACTGCACCGAGCTGACAGAAAGCAGGCGTGTGCGCGCTGTGATGGCATCGATAATCCGTCCTTCCGGGTCCGCTGCCGAGTCGATGTTCACGGTGACGAGTTCTACCCCGAGCGCTTGCAGTGATTCCCAGACAATGCGGTTGGAGGGGAATTCCTGGTTGCTGATGATAATCTGGTCGCCGGCTGACCAGTCCATCCCATAGGCGACAACGGAAAGCGCCTCCGATGTGCTTTTCAACAAGGCGATTTCATCGCTGCCGGAAGCGCCAATCAGGCGCTGCAACTGCTGGCGTAACAGCTGTTCGGTTTTCAGCCAGCGGTCATAATAGCGGGAACCGTTGCTGCCGTTTTCTTCAGCAAAACACCTGATGGCATCCACCGTCCGTTTTGGCCAGGGAGAAACAGCGGCATGATTGAGATAGCAGATATCGTCAGACAGCGAGAATTCACGTTCGATCATGTCCATACGCCGTCGGCGTCAGCGCTGCCCGATAGGTAGGTAATCGCGCTGCGTCGGGCCGACATAGAGTTGCCGTGGTCGACCGATTCGCTGGTTATCCTCACCGATCATCTCCATCCATTGGGCAACCCAGCCCACGGTACGGGCAATAGAGAACATGACGGTGAACATATTGCTGGGAATACCCAGAGCCCGGTAGATCAGGCCGGAGTAGAAATCAACATTGGGATAGAGTTTGCGTTCAATGAAATAGTCATCGCTGAGGGCGATCTCTTCCAGTCGCCGTGCCAGTTCAAACAGGGGGTCATCGCCCTGGCACAGTTTTGACAGAACGTCGTGGCACATTTTGCGAATGATGCGGGCACGCGGATCATAGTTCTTGTAGACGCGGTGGCCGAAGCCCATCAAGCGAAACGGATTGTTCCTGTCCTTGGCACGAGCCAGAAATTTAGGAATATTTTTTACATCACCGATCTCTTGCAGCATCGACAGGACCGCTTCGTTGGCTCCCCCGTGAGCGGGTCCCCACAGAGCGGCGATACCCGATGCAATGCAGGCAAACGGGTTGGCACCCGAACTGCCGGCCAGGCGCACGGTCGAGGTGCTGGCATTCTGCTCATGATCGATGTGCAGAATGAATATCAGGTCCAGTGCTTTCTCGGCCAGCGGATCGAGCTGATACTTTTCACAAGGTACTGAAAACATCATATGCAACAGGTTGCCGGTGAAGCTCAGTGAATTATCGGGGTAGACCTGGGGCTCGCCGATGGAATGCTTGTAACTTGCGGCGGCGATGCTGGGCATCTTGGCGATCATGCGGTGTGCCGCTATCTCCCGGTGTCGCGGATTACTGATGTCGGTAGAGTCATGATAGAAAGCGGACAGCGACCCCACCACACCCACCATGATCGCCATGGGATGTGCGTCGTGGTAAAAACCGCGAAAGAAGCTTTTCAGTGCTTCGTTGAGCATACTGTGGTGCAGGATGATATTGTCGAAGTCTTTAAGCTGCTCGTGATTAGGCAGCTCGCCGTACAGCATCAGGTAGGCGACTTCAATAAAACTGCTGTGTTCCGCCAGCTGCTCGATGGGGTAACCCCGGTACATCAGTTGACCCTGATTACCGTCCAGATAGGTCAGATGGCTATGGCAGCTGGCGGTTGAAACGAAACCGGGATCATAGGTGAAGTAGCCGAGTTCACGGAAAAAA
>Ga0193947_1000159_pt1 | contig 14108 bp, 10 predicted proteins | sample FRT_01_MG_FD_161267 | JGI IMG/M metagenome (GOLD analysis project Ga0193947, IMG submission 161267) | Sediment microbial communities from the Broadkill River, Lewes, Delaware, United States - FRT_0-1_MG | ecosystem: Environmental > Aquatic > Freshwater > River > Sediment | place: USA: Delaware... | reverse complement strand
CGTCGTCGACGACGCCGGTGATCTGCCAATCAAACAACGCACCCTCGGTGACGGAGGTGTCGACGCCAGCAAAGATAATGCCGCCGCGTTCGGTTGCCAGACCGTTGTGGAAGTCAGTCACGATGAGCTTAGCCTGTCCGATGCCACCTGGCTCGTGGCAAGCGGTTTGGCAATCGTGCGCAAACGGGTCCGTAATCAGGTCGTGGAACCCAAGCTCTACCGGGAAGGTCCAGCTTTCCATCGAGCCGTGGCAAGACAAGCAGCCCCTGCCCGAGACCGGCATCGCATTCGCCGCGGCAAGTGCGGAGTCGCCTGTGGCCGGGAGGACATTGTCGTCGCTGTGGCAGACGCTGCAGTTCGTCATGTAGGTGGGATAGGTGACGTTATAGGCATTACCACGGTCCGTTACGAACTCACCAGCCGGGAAGTTGTGCGAGTTGTGAATGCCGTGCACGACTCTGAAGAACTGCATATAACTCGGCTCGTCGGGATCCGGTGTTGTCGGATCGTCGGGACGATGGCAGACCACGCAGGCGTCCGCAGACATCGGCGCGGAGTAGTGCCCGCCGCGATTCTCGGGGTCAAACCTTCCAACCTCGCCGCTTGCGCCGTGGCAGCCGACACATGCCTCGCTGCTGGCCAGCCCCGCGAGCGGGATCGCTGCGGGATAGTCACCCACCGCCGCAATCTCGAGATCGTTGAGTCCGTTCAGTACAACGACCAGGTAACGACCGTTTGCGCCGCCGAAGCGGGCCACGCCGTCGACGATCCTGACGCTGTAGGTGCCGTCACCGTTGTTAACGAAGAGCGTAGGATCCGCTTCGATTTCATCCGTCAGGCTGGTGCGGACCGTGCCGGTCGAGAAATACGCACGGCGGAATGTCGCAGCTGTCGCTAGCTCGCCATCGGCGGTCACGCTGAAACTGACGATCAGGTCTGCACCGTTCGGTGTAACCGCGAAGTCAGCAAACGAGCCGACGTCGTAGACTTCATGAGCTGCTGGCGCAGAAACAAACGAGCCGTCGCTATGGCAAACGCCGCAGCCTTCGAGAGGCGTTACGGAGGCCCCCGGTCCTGCCGGACCCTCAGCCCCCGGAGGTCCTTCAGGCCCTGGAGCGCCATCTAAGCCGTCTTTACCGTCTTTGCCGTCACAACCGCCCAGCGCGAATGCCATGGCACTCACGACGAGGATCGACCAGGCCCAACGTCTCAAACCTTCGAACCGGTTCATTTCCTACTCCTTACATTCAGGTGTTATGCGAGCCCGGGTACCGCCCCTATTGTTTTTTGCTGCGGCGGAGTTCCGGCATTTGGCATAGCGTAGGGCTCGGCCATTTGGGCAACACTGACATTTGTCAGTTTTGGTTAAAAATCCGGCGGTGGATGATGCGTACACCACGGCAGGATTTCGTCGGAAAATACCTACCAAATTGACATTTCGCAGTTTCAGCTAAGTAAATGCCGATATCTCGCTTAGGCAATCGACTATCGACGGGCTGGTGGGGATTGACTACAAGAGAGTGGGGAGTAGTGATTAATGACCTGCAAAAATTGTAACTGTCCTTTTTACGACATCCAGTGCGTGATCGCCGACTGCACTCACGATGTTGAGTTCCGTGAAGACGAGGTCCTTTTCATGCAGGGGCAGGCGAGTTCTAACCTGTATTCCCTGACCGACGGTATGGTCAAGATCTGCACTCACACTCCCGACGGGCGTGAGCAGATCGTGGGCCTGAGTACACCGAGCAACCTGCTGGTCGGCCTGCAATCACTCAGCGATAAGCGCTACGCCTATACGGCTATCGCCGCGACGCCGGTCGGTGCTTGCAGAATCAACCACAGAGCACTGCTCGCGCGCGTGCGTGACCAGGGCGAAGTCGCGATGCGCCTGATAAAGGCGATTAATGCCCAGCTGGCGTACAGTCGGGCCCTGATGGAGGTCATGGGCCACCGTTGCGCGGCCTCCAAGATCGCATCATTTATCCTCCTGCTGACGCCCAGGTCGGTGCATGGCAATTGCGAGTTCTCGATGCCGTTTTCCCGCGTCGAAATGGCGAGCCTGCTTGGGCTTAGCGAGGAAACCGTGTGCCGTTCGATGGCGACGATGAAGCGTCAGGGTGCTATATATGCACCACGTGGCCATGTGGAAATACGTGACTGGGATTGCCTGCAAGACATAGCCAATGGCGACACTAACGGGCACATGGCGGCGTAGCGATTTCGGCCTCTACCTATTGGAGTCCCGGGCCCGTTGTGGCAAATAGTGACTGGCAAAATAACATTCAATCCTGTTAAGGCTGCGTTAATGCGATATCGTGTATAGACAAGGCTAGGCAGGGTAATTAACAGCAAAAAGGGAATGTCATGAAAAGCTTCTATTTCACCTTAGTTTCACTGGCACTCGGCATGTTCGCATCGATTTCTTCGGCACAGGATCTGGCGGCAGTCGTAGATAATTGTAATGGCTGTCATGGCGATGACGGCGTAAGCCAATGGTCTGATGTTCCGACGATTGCCGGTGTGCCGGAGTATGTGCATGCCGATGCGCTGTATTTCTTTCGTGATGAGGAGAGACCTTGTAGCGAAGTGGAATACAAGCAGGGCGATACCAGCCGTCCGGCTACGACGATGTGCGCCGTTGTTGCCGACCTGAGTGATGAGATGCTCGACGAGCTCGCTGCTTATTATTTCGAGCTGCCGTTCGTCGCAGCACAGCAGGAATTCGACGCGGGCCTGGCCGCCGCTGGCAAGGCCGTGCATGACGAGGCTTGCGACAAATGCCACTCGGACGGTGGCGCAAACCCGGACGATGAGGCCGGTATTCTTGCTGGTCAGTGGATGGGCTATCTCGAGGCCACCTTCGCTGAATATGCATCTGGCGCCCGTTCGCAAGACAAGAAGATGAAAGAGAAAATGGACGCGCTCAGCGACGCCGACACCAAGGCGCTGATCCACTACTACGCCAGTCAGCAGTGACGAGTAGCAATACCGTAGACGTGAATTTCGAGAAGCTCTTCGCGTCCATCGATGCGATGGACACGGAGAGCTTTCTTGGTTTTATTGCCGAAGACTGCACGTTCCGATTTGGCTCCTCGCCAGAGGTGAAAGGACACGCCGGAATTGCTAGCGCAGTTGAGGATTTTTTCTCCATGTTTGCCGCCCTCGAACACAAGTTGCACAGGTTTATTGCCGATGACAAAGCGGTAGTCTGCGAAGGCGAGGTGACCTACACCAGGCACGATGGCAGCAAGGTCACACTACCGTTTGCGAACGTATTTGAGGTAAAAAACAGGCTGATAACCCTGTATCGCATTTACATCGATATCGGACCGCTTTTCACCGTATAGCCATCGTCCTACGTCATGCGCTACAAGACCTCGGAAAACCCGGATACCAAGTTCAACGCCATTAGAATATTAGGCTCCTAAGATATTCACTATTTTAGCGATTGACTGGAAGCTTCATGCGCATGCGCGAGCGTTCATCGGAACGTCGACACTCGCAGATTAGGTTAGAAACATGCTGGGTCGCCCTGGCGGCCGTACTAATCTGCTTCACACCATCCCCCTCACCGGCACAGAACAACGACAGTTGTTTGGAGTGTCACGATGACCCTGAACTCACCGGCGAATTCGCAGGTGAGGAAATGTCGATGTTCGTGGGCGAAGAAGTTCACGCATCGTCTGTCCACGCTGATATGGCTTGCGTGGAATGCCACGCGGACCTGGATCCTGACAAGCGCAGGCATTCCACACGCAAGGATCTCGAGTTGGTCGACTGCAGCGGCTGCCATCGGCCCGAAGCCAATGCGCACAAACGCAGCCTGCATGGTGTAGCCGCATCAGACGGCGATCCACTGGCACCGACCTGTGCCGACTGTCATGGCAAACACGATATCCTGCCCGCGTCGGACCACGATTCGCCAACAGCAGTGATGAACGTGCCGCTGCTTTGCGGCACCTGCCACCGGGAAGGCTCGCCCGTATCTCGTACTCACGAGATCTCGCAGGATAATATCCTCGCGAACTACTCGATGAGTATTCACGGCGAAGGCCTGTTCCGGCAGGGTCTCACCGTCACCGCCGTTTGTACGTCCTGTCACACAGCCCACGATATTCGTCCGCACACCGACAGTCGTTCCAGCATCCACGCAGATAATGTGGCCGCGACCTGCGCGTCGTGCCATGGGCAAATCGAGCAGGTGCATCGCAAAGTCATCGAGGGCCGCTTATGGACCGAGGCCCCGGGCAAGATCCCGACCTGCGTCGATTGCCACGCGCCGCATGAGATTCGCCGTGTCTTTTACCCGGACGGCCTGGCCGACAAGGACTGCCTGACCTGCCACAGTGATCCCGAACTGACGATGACTCGCGGCGGTGAAAGTGTCAGCCTGTACATCGACGAGCAGTCCCATGAGGGCTCTGCGCATAAGGATACCGCGTGTGCCCAATGCCATACGGATGTAACGGTTGCACAGGAACGCGCCTGTGAAACGATCGTGTCGGCAGTGGATTGCAGTGTTTGTCATGCCGAACAGGTCGCGGAATATCAGGCGAGCACGCACGGAACCCTTTACGCAGAAAACGATCCCGATGCACCGTCATGCCAGGATTGCCACGCCCGGCACGCCACGCTTAGCAGTGAAGTGCCATCGTCGCCGACCTACCCGCGCAATGTGCCAACGCTGTGCGGAGAGTGTCACCGTATCGGCGAACAGGCGGCTGTGCGAATCCATGCCGAAGTGGATGATATCGTCGGCAGTTACGAAGACAGCGTTCATGGACGGGCGCTGACAGACAGTGGCCTGATAGTCGCGGCAACCTGTGCTGATTGCCACGGTGCACACTCAGAGCTCCCGCCGGACGACCCACGCGCACTGATCAACCCGGAGAACATCGCCGGCACCTGCGGTACCTGCCACCACGGGATTGAGGAAACTTTCCGCACCAGTATCCACTGGTCTGACGACCCGGATGCGGACAAGGAATACCCCACCTGTGAGGACTGCCACGCCTCGCATACGATTTCACGCACTGCACAGCCGGGCTTCCGAACCCTGATGATGGATCAGTGCGGCCGCTGTCATGTCGACGAGACAGAGACCTTCTTCGATACTTTCCACGGCAAGGTTTCGCGCCTGGGCGCGGAAGGCGCCGCCAAGTGCTATGACTGCCATGGCACGCACGACATTCTTGCTCCATCGGACCCGGGATCGCATTTGAGCCGGGACAACGTGGTTGAAACCTGCGGCCAGTGCCACGAAGGATCGCATCGGCGATTCGCCGGCTACCTGACGCATGCGACGCACCACGATCGCGACAACTACCCATGGCTGTTCTGGTCATTCTGGGGTATGACTGCGCTGCTGGTTGGTACTCTGTCCTTCGCCCTGCTACACACGTTTGCCTGGGTCGTAAGGTTATTGCTGAGCCGAGACGAGTGGAAGGCACACAAGGCGATGGCCCGCAACAAAGACCAGAAATTCTACCGCCGCTTCAACCGTTTTCAGCGCACCATGCATATCGTAATGATGCTCAGCTTCTTCACGCTGGCGTTGACGGGTATGGCATTGAAGTTCTCGTATATGTCCTGGGCACAGATGACCTCCCGAGTGCTGGGCGGGTTCGATAGTATGGGATTCCTGCATCGCATCGGTGCGGTCGTGTTGATGGGCGTTTTCATTGCGCACGTGCTGGATGTGCTGCGTCACAAGAAGACCACGAAGCAAACCTGGCTGCAGATCATCACCGGTCCGGACTCCATTATTTTCAACGGCCGCGACCTCAAGGAATTCATCCAGTCCATCAAGTGGTTCTTTGGAATGGGTCCGCGTCCGCATTATGGTCGCTACACCTACTGGGAGAAATTCGACTACTTCGCAGTAGCCTGGGGTGTGGCCATAATCGGTAGCACCGGGTTGGTCTTGTGGTTCCCGGAATGGTTCACGTACCTCGTTCCTGGTTGGGCCGTCAACGTGGCGACGATCATTCACAGCGACGAAGCGCTGCTCGCGGTCGGATTCATATTTACGATCCACTTCTTCAACACGCACTTCCGGCCTGACAAGTTCCCGATGGATCCCGTGATATTTAGTGGGCGGGTGTCCATAGAAGAACTGAAATTTGACAAGCCCGGCGAATATGAAGCGATGGTGGAATCTGGTGAACTGGAAAGTCACCTCGTGAAAGCATTCCCTGATTCCAAAGAGCGGGGCGTGAGGATATTTGGTTTCCTCGCACTGACTTTCGGCCTGGTTCTGCTGAGCCTGATTATTTACACAATGTTGTTCGGATATCGTTGAGGTAAGGCCTTACGAAGACCCGTGGTGACTACAATGCGCAAACTCCTCGCCCTGATAGCTCTCGGCTCGCTGTTCATTTCGCAGGCGTCCTACGCTCAGGAGGCCAGCGAGTGTAACGACTGCCATGAAGTAGATTTGGCTCTCTTCGAGAGCACCCCACACGGCGGTACGGCATGTCTTGACTGCCACATTGGCGGGGAAAGGCGGCACAGGCGCGGACTCGATCCAGTGGAATGCGGAGCATGTCATAGCGATGCACTGGCCGAGCATTCGGAGAGCATGCACGGCCGGGCCGACCTGTTGGCCTTCCCTGACGCAGAGCTGCCAAGCTGCGCAAGTTGTCACGGCGACACCCATACCATGACCCTGGCGAGTGACCCGTCCTCTCCAGTACACGCCGCTAACCAGGGGGAGACTTGCGGGGCATGCCATGGAGCCGGCCAACCGGCACCACCGGGTGTGCGCACAATCCGTCCCATCGAGGCCTACACGGCCAGCGTGCATGCCGCCGCAGTCACCAATGGCGAGCACGGCGCAGGCTGCAGCGATTGCCATACTGCGCACTCGGCGCTGCCGCATTCGAACCCGGCTTCTTCGATTCACCGGCTTAACCAGCCCGGCACCTGCGGCACGTGCCATGCGGAGATCACGGCCCAGTACGACCGCAGCATTCACGGGCTGGCTGCAGGCGACGGCATCGCGGAGTCTCCCGTCTGCACGGACTGTCATGGCGAACATCGCATCCTGGCTGTTGGCGCGGAAGGCTCACCGGTGTCGGCGACCAATATCCCGATTCGTGTGTGCGGGCCATGCCACTCAGATTTGCGGCTCGGGGAAAAGTATGGTCTGGACGCTGAACAGGTTCCTTCCTACGAGGATAGTTTCCATGGACTGGCAGCTCGAGGCGGTGTGCAAAAGGTTGCAAACTGTGCGAGTTGCCACGGTGTACACAATATCCTGCCCTCCAGCGACCCCGATTCCTACATTCACCCGGATAACCTTGCCGAGACCTGCGGCAAATGCCACGTAGGGGCGGGCACGCAATTCGCTATAGGACCGGTGCACCTGTTAACCGATCAGGAACCCAATGTTGTCGTGTACTGGATCAAGGCTATTTATATTCCGCTGATCTGGGTCACCGTCATCGGCATGCTGCTTCACAATTTGCTGGACCTGGCAAAGAAAACAAGACAATCAGAACCAAGGCTTCGCAAACCACCTGCGCACTGCTCGATCAAAGAACGCATGTCGGTACCGTTCAGGATTGCCCACGGTGTGGCCGCTGTGAGTTTTATAGTGCTGGTCATCTCCGGTTTTGCGCTGAAGTACCCCGAGAGCTGGTGGGCGGACCTGGTACAGATCGCAGACGGCGCATTCCGTGGACTGATTCACCGTGTTGCCGCGGTCGGCCTGATCGGGGCCTGCCTGTTCCACTTCGGCCATGTCGCCGTCAGCGCGCGCGCGCGACGTCAGATCGCCGGGATGCTGCCGCGCGTCGCCGACTTCAAGGAGTTTACGCACCGCCTCAGCTACAACCTTGGGCGTCGCGATGATCCACCTGCGCCGGTTCGCCTCGGTTACGTGGAGAAGATCGAATATTGGGCAGCGCTGTGGGGCACCTTGATCACTGCTGTTACCGGGTTCGTGCTGTGGTTCGAGAACTTCACACTGGCGAATCTCCCGGGTTGGGTACCCGAGGCTGCCACCGTCTTGCATTTCCTCGAGGCAATTCTGGCGACCCTGGCCATTCTTATCTGGCATTTCTATTTCGTTATCTTCGATCCGGCGGTATATCCGATGGATACGGCCTGGATGACCGGCAAACCACCGTTTTCCCGGGCTGAAGAACGCGGTGAGGTCGTCCATGAACAGTCAGGCGAACAGGAGCAAGGTTAATCACGAACAACGGCTTCGGAAAACCCGGATACTAAGACCAACGCCAATGGAATATTAAACACATGCGGCATTTCACTCGATTAGAATCAACAGAGAAAAATCCGTAGTCTCGAAATAATCTGGGGAATACCGTGTTCAAGAATTTCTTTGCCTCCATTACACACAACGCGATCAGTCTGATCGGTACGGCGCTGGCTCTGGCGAGCCTGGTGCTGATACTGAGTCTGTTCACGATGCAACAATTCGGCTTCGAGGGTGGGCCGTATCTCGGCATCCTGACGTACCTGATATTGCCGATGATCTTCGCCCTGGGTCTGATCCTTATACCCGTTGGTGCCGTACTCTGGCGCCGCAAAGTAAGCAAGATGCCCGGTGGCGAAGCAACGCAAATGCTACCTGTCTTCGACCTCAACGTGCCCCATACGCGCCGTTGGCTGCTGATTTTCCTCGGCGCAACGATGGTCAATATCATCATTCTCGCGAGCGCGACCTACAAGGGTGTCCACGTCATGGAGTCCGTGGAATTCTGCGGACTTGCTTGTCATTCGGTGATGGAGCCAGAGCACACTGCGCATTCGCGGTCACCGCATTCACGTGTGGCATGTGCTGGCTGCCATATTGGGCCTGGAGCAGACTGGTTTGTGAAGTCGAAGCTCGACGGCGCCTGGCAACTCGTGTCTGTCGCGCTGGATCTTTATCCGCGCCCCATCCCCACGCCACTGCATGATTTGCGCCCGGCGCGGGACACTTGTGAGCAGTGTCACTGGCCGACGAAACATGTCGGCGATAAGCTCAAGGTTATCAAGCACTACAAGGAAGACGAAGCCAACACAGAGCTGACGACCGCGCTTCTGCTTAGGGTCGGCGGGACAAGCGGATCTGAATCTTCCGGTATCCACTGGCACGTCAATCCCGGTATGGAAATCCGTTACCGCTCAGACGAAACACGAGAGGAAGTCTACGAGGTCGAGTACACAAATGCGGACGGTGAACTGACGCATTATGCCGATAAACGGGCCCCGGAAGAGGGTGGCACCTGGCGAACCATGGATTGCGTCGACTGCCATAACAGGCCGAGTCACATCTACGAGCCGGCGGCCAGTGAAGTCGATCGCGTCATCAGCGAGGGGCTTATCGATCGATCCTTGCCGTTTGTTAAGCGTGAGGGACTGCGCATTATCGATGCTGAATATCAATCGCATGAGGAGGCCCGTGCGGCCATCAGCGCAGAGCTACAGAAATTTTATGCGGATAACTACCCGGAGATTGCGGTTGAAAATGCCGCGGCCATCGATGCTGCCGCGGCTGCGCTGGGTGATGTCTATGCAGTCAATGTGTTCCCGCAAATGAACGTATGGTGGGATACCTATCCGAATCACATAGGCCATGAACAGTCCCCGGGCTGCGAGCGCTGTCATGCGAAAAAGATGAGGACAGCCGAGCGGAAGGAAATATCGAATGACTGCGACACCTGTCATGTGGTCCTCGCGGAAGGCGATGAGAATCCCCGCATACTAGAAATGCTGCAATCTGAATGAAGCTCCTGCCATCCACAAAAGCCGGTCGCCAGGTCGCCTATGAGATTATCAGCGGCGGCAGCGGGTTCATTCTCGCGCTGTTCATGTGGGGCCACATGATGTTCGTGGGCTCTATTCTGATCGGTACCTATAGCTTCGACTGGCTGGCGCTGCAGCTCGAGGTGTACTTCATCGCACAGCCCACTGTTGTTGCGATCTTCGCCTTGTTTCTCGTGCATGCGGTACTTGCTGCACGCAAGATTCCGGCGCAGCTCGAAGATCGTCGCAAGATGATCAAGCTGGGCCGTGACTTAAAGAGCCAGGCACATGAGGAGTCACTGCTCTGGATCTGGCAGGTCCGGACAGGAATGATCGTACTTGTACTCGGCAGCTTTCATCTTGTGCTGCTGGGCATAGACGTCCTCACACCGCTGTTCGGTGAGCGTGTTGGCATCGAGTCCGCAACGAGCCTGGCGCGCGTACAAGCCGGCTTGTGGTTGCCCTACGCCGTGCTGCTCATTTGTGTCGAATTCCACGCCAGCATCGGGCTGTACCGGCTGGCGGTGAAGTGGGGTGTTTTTTCGCGCCTCGGGCGCTCGGCGCTGCACACGATTGAGCGAATCCTGCTGTGGTTTTTCCTCGGGCTCGGCGTTGTCATTCTGCTCGTGCTGGCAGGGGTCATCCCGGCGCCGCTTGCATTCCTGGTTACTGGGGGTGCCGCATGAGTATTCGCATTAGCACCACGGACGTGCTCGTCATCGGTGGTGGCCTGGCCGGCGAACGCTGCGCGATCGAAGCTGCCGCCGCCGGCCACGACGTGCTCATACTGTCTCTCGTGCCGCCCAGGCGCAGTCACAGCTGCGCTGCACAAGGTGGTATGCAGGCCGCATTAGGCAACTGTGTCAAAGCTGAGGGCGACAGCCCGGACGTTCATTACCTCGACACCGTTCGCGGCTCAGACTGGGGTGCCGACCAGGAGGTTGCGCGCATCTTCGCCGAGCAGGCGCCGGTTGCCGTACGAGAGCTTGCCCACTTCGGCGTACCGTGGACGCGGGTCAAAGGCGGCTCCAACAGCTACTTCATTAAGGGCGAGCGCGTTGATATCGACGAGGCGCTTGAGAACGACGGCCTGATCATGCATCGGGACTTCGGCGGTACGGCAAAATGGCGTGCCTGCTACGCCGGTGCCGGTACAGGCCATTCGGCACTCTACGCGGTCGACAGCGAGGTCGTTCGCCTTGGCGTTACGGTACGTGATCGTGCTGAGGCGGTCGAACTGATACACGAGAATGGGCGTTGTTATGGCGCGGTTTCACGGTGCCTGCGGACCGGCGAACACTCGGCCATACTGGCCAAGGCAACCGTCATCGCAACGGGTGGCCACGGCCGGATCTATGGCCACTACACCACCAACGCGACCATCAATGAAGGTATGGGCGCGGCCATTGCGCTCAATACCGGTGTTGTACCGCTCGGCAACATGGAGGCGGTACAGTTTCATCCGACGGCATTGTCGCCGAGCGGCATCCTGGTAACCGAAGGCTGCCGTGGTGATGGCGGCTACCTGCTGGACAAGGAGCTGAATCGCTTCATGGTCGAGGCCGAACCCGAGAAGCAGGAACTCGCGAGTCGCGACGTTGTTTCGCGTCACATGGCGCAACGCATGCGCGACGGTCACGGTGTCGAAACCGAACATGGCCCGCACCTGTGGCTTGATGTCAGGCACCTCGGCGACGAACACCTCAGGACCAAGTTGCGCGAAGTCTGGGACATTTGTCGCGACTTCGTCGGTTTGGATCCGGCGAAAGATCTCATTCCCGTACGCCCGACGCAGCACTACTCGATGGGTGGTGTGCGCGTAAACAAGGAGGGCGAGGCTTACAACATGGCCGGTCTGTTCGCGGTTGGTGAAGCATCGTGTTGGGATATGCACGGCTTCAACCGCCTCGGTGGCAACAGCCTGGCTGAGACAATCGTTTCAGGTCGCCTCGTGGGCCGGCACATTGCGAAGACGATTGGCGCCGGTGGCGTGGATGTCGATACACAGGTAGCGAACGAAGCTGTGAAGAATGCCGAGGACCGAGCGGCGAGACTGCTGGCCGCAGCAGGTCCAGGTCCGGGCGCTTACGAGATTCGCGATACGATGGCCGAAGTCATGATCGGCAGGGTCGGCATCTTCAGAACCGGTAAAGAGCTCACTCTCGCTGTCAACGAACTCAAAGAGTTGCTCGTCAAATGCGACAAGATCGTGCTGCGTTCCAAGGTTCCGGGAATGAATCCCGAACTCACGTTCGCGCTGCGTATCAAGAACATGGTACGCCTGTCGCTGATCACTGCGATGGGTGCGCTTGCGCGTACCGAAAGTCGCGGTGCGCACTATCGGTCCGACTATCCACTGCGTGATGATGCGCAATGGCTTAACCGAACTCTGGCGCGCTGGCCGTCGTCGTCCGACGCACCTGAAATCAGCTATGAGCCCGTTGGAGTGCTCGACGTACCCCCAGGGCATCGCGGCTACGGCAGTGATGAACGCATTGAAATGGAGCAGACGATCGAAGACTACAACCAAGGAGTTGAGCAGGCCCAGTCCGAGCAAGGCAAGCTACCGACGGAGGGCCAGCAATGAGTGAGAGCAATGGAAAGCGCCGGCTGAAGTTCGAGATCTTCCGCTACAACCCACAGGATCCGGACTCGAAGCCGCACATGCAGAACTTCGAGATCAACGAATTGCCATACATGTCGTTGTTCATGGCACTCAATGAGATTCGTGAAAAGCACGACCCAAGCCTGCAATTCGATTTTGCCTGTCGCTCGGCCATATGCGGTTCCTGCGGAATGATGGTCAACGGTAAACCGTCTCTCGGTTGCCGCACCCAGACCTCGGATCTGCCCGATATCATCCGCTTGCATCCGCTACCCGTATTCAAGCTCGTCGGCGACCTGTCGGTCGATACCGGAATCTGGTTCCGCGAGATGGCCGAGAAGAGTGAAGCCTGGATCCATGCCAAAGAAGCGTTCGATCCTGAGGCGCAAGAAGAGCGCATGGACGACGAGACCGCGCAGAAAATCTACGACAGCGACCGCTGCATCGAGTGCGGTTGCTGCGTTGCGTCCTGTGGTGTCGCTAATGTCAATGGTGAGTTTGCCGGGCCGGCGGGGCTGAACCGTATGGCCCGCTTCGCGATGGATCCTCGTGACATGCGTGAAGATTCGGAATGGTTCGAAGTCATCTCGAACGAGCACGGCGTATTCGGGTGCATTGGTATGATGGCTTGTCACGACATTTGCCCCAAAGAGCTTCCATTGCTTGAGGTATATGCGTACCTGCGCAGGAAAGCACTGGCATCAGGTCTGTCAGGCAACGGCTAGCCGCCAGCAATTTTCCAAACCGCCAGGACACATCGTTCATACGGATTCTACGTATTGTGCGTCTTCGTCCCGCTCAGTATTCATTAGGCTTCGGGGAGAAGATCTGAGTAATCGCTGCTCTGTCTCGAAGAATCTAAAATGCAGTCCTGATTGCTCGCAGACCTTTCGCGTTCCGTAATGAACCACGGGAGAGGTGAAAATGAAGTGGCATGTACTGCGCCCTCTGTGGGTAGCCATCGGATTAGTAGGAGCAATTTTCGTTGCCAGGGTGTTTCTGGTTCCGGACGACTTTGGTGTGCACGGACAGAGCTTCACCTACGGCTACCATCGCCTGAGCAACGTTCAGGAGTGGAAAGACTTTCCGGTCAAGTACCAGGGCAGGGAGTCCTGCGAGGAATGCCACGAAGAGAACCTCACAGCAGTCAACAGCTCAAGCCATCAGGCTGTCGAGTGCGAGAACTGCCATGGTCCGTCGATCGATCATCCTGATCCAAATGAGTATCTGCCGCTCGACAAAGAGAGGGCACTCTGCCTGAGGTGTCACGCGTTTCTCGACTACCCCAATACAGATCGCGGCGCGTTGTTAAGCATTGTCGACAAAACTCACAAACGGCGTTACGAATGCGTCAAGTGCCACAACCCTCATGACCCCAAGGAGTACTACGAATGACCTGTTCTCGAAGGGATTTCCTGAAAGAGGCGGTGGGCGGTACGCTGGCATCAGCGTTGCCACTGAGCGCATTCGTTTTCCTGAGCACCGATGAAGCGAAAGCTGCAATCGCGGACTCCAAGGTACGTTGGGCATTTCTTGTTGACACGAACAAGTGCGTTGGTTGTGGTTTATGTGTCAAGGCATGCAAGAACGAAAACGAAATTCCTTACGATGCCGCGGTAACCCGTACATGGGTCGAACGCTATGTCGTGACGAAGGACGGCGAAACACATATCGACTCACCAATGGGTGGGCGGGATGGATACACCTCTGACCTGATTCGCGATGAGGAGATCGATCCTGAGGATATTTC
>Ga0193947_1000158_pt1 | contig 14184 bp, 13 predicted proteins | sample FRT_01_MG_FD_161267 | JGI IMG/M metagenome (GOLD analysis project Ga0193947, IMG submission 161267) | Sediment microbial communities from the Broadkill River, Lewes, Delaware, United States - FRT_0-1_MG | ecosystem: Environmental > Aquatic > Freshwater > River > Sediment | place: USA: Delaware... | reverse complement strand
AACGTCGCCGAGTTCATGCGCCGCATCAAGGGGCTCGTCGTTTGCCAGAATAAATCGGACGTCTTCGATCGTCAGGTCGCGCGTATCGAGAATGATCTCGTCTGCCCCGGCGTCGACGCGCCGCATCTTGAGTGTCGCGCTGCCGTGCAATTCTCTGCTGTCAAAATCCACAGCCAGGTCGAGATGCAGGTGGTCCGTGACAAACTGGTCGATGTTTGCGAATGAATAGTGATCTTTCGCCAGCGCATCGTCTGCAACTGGCGCAGGCTTCTGCGAACAGCCAAAACCGGTTAATGCGATGGCGACCAGCGCCAGCACGTGTCGATTAATCATAGTTTTCCTCAATCCAGGAATTGCCAGGTGTCCGCACCGTCAAAGTGCCGGACCTTGATGCCATCGATCTCAGCCGGATCGCACATGCGGAAATTCACGGCCATGCGCGCATTCTGCCCGGGCTGCAGATTTTCCCAGTACGGCGTGCAGCCGCATTGTTTGCAGGTATGTACGGCCAGGGTCTTGTCACCTTGTACGTATGCGATTGTCGAGCCCGGGGCCGCAAAGATTTTAGCCTCTTCAACCGGAAAATGTGCCCAAAGCGCACCGACTCGCCTGCAGACTGAGCAATTACATTCTGTGAGCCACTCCGGCTTACGCGGCACACTAAATGTCACATTACCGCAGTGGCACGAGCCTTTGATCATGTTGCTCTCCCCGTCCAGCGCCCATTATTCAGGTGTGGCAGGCAAAATAAAAGCGCCCGCCGGAATCCACCGGCGCTGCCCGCTCTAGGTTGCCTGAGGAACCGCGTTTTCCAGGACGAGAGACGCTGCCGCAATGTCCTGGCAGGCCATGCCGATGGATTCAAAGACGACGACCGCGTCCGCATCGGGCGTTTTCGAACCGACGAGAACTTCACCGAGTTCAGCATATATTTCAGCGCTGTAGCGGCGTACGTTGCCCGACTCCACGAGCGCGCCTTCTCTCGAATCGACAATGATGACATTGGACATGGTGCTGGCGTCCAGTTCGCCGCCATCTGCGCCGGCCCAGCCTACTGAAGCGACTTTCGCGCCAGGTGCGAGCCATTGGCCATCGAATATCGGTTCGCTGGATGCCGTTGTCGCGATCACAACGTCTGCATTGCGCACAGCTTCCTCACACGACGTCACCCGGGCCCCGATTTCTTCGGCAAATTTTTCAGCGCGTTGCGCTGTGCGATTCCAGACGCGGACGTCATCAAACTGACGAACAAGTGACAGCGCTTCGAAATGACTTTCGGCCTGGGCGCCGGCGCCGAGGATTGCCAGCGATTTCACACTGGTCGGGGCGACAGCATCAATGAAGGTCGCCGTAACCGCGGCCGTGCGCATTTTTGTGATAAGCCCGGCATCCATTGTGACAAGCGGTTCACCTGTCTCGGGGTTGAATAACGCAATGAGTGCCATGTGGGTCTCAAGACCTTTGCGTGAGTTGCCCGGATAAAACGAGACAAGTTTTGCCCCCATCGCCCCTGAACTAACCGCCGTCATACCACCGAAGTAGCCGCCGTGAGGTTCGACCTCAAGAATTCGTCGCGCTGGTTGTGCAACCCGGCCAGTGGAGTAGTCGATCATGGCCTGTCGCATGCATGGAATCAGCTCGTCCATGTGAAGAGCTTCTGCTACGACTGCCTCATCAAGGTATGGGACGTTCATTCGAGGGCGATCTTCACGTGGTTACCTGCCAGCGATGTAGCTGCACAGGCGTCCCCGCAGGAAACCGTGACTCGCTGATCGGCAATTCGACATAGCCGTCCGTTCCGGACAGCGACGCAAAGTCACCTGACGTGTTGGTCTGCACGGGCATGGCCAGTACCTGGCCACCGGTACTGGATATTAGTCGCACTGGCAGAAAGCATGTCAGGTTCGGTCTGAACGTGACGTCCTGTGCCAGGGCGGCAAACTCGGGTTGCGGATCTTTCTCTGCGGATGCCCTGGCAAGCGCCGGAATCACGTACTGGCGGCAGCACACCAGCGTCGACACCGGGTTGCCAGGCAAAGCGAACACCACCTGCTTTGCCGGTCCGACACCAAACCACATCGGCTTGCCGGGGCGCTGGCTAATCTTGTGGAATACAACCTCGACACCCAGTTCCTTGAGTACCTCTGGGACGAAGTCGGCTTTGCCCATGGATACGCCGCCCGACAGGATAAGTATGTCGGCCGTATCGAGGTGCTCACCGATTTTTTCTCTTAGCAGGTCCGGCTCGTCGACCAGGTGATCGTGTTCGTTGTTCGAATAGCCATGCTGCTCGAGCATCGCGATCACGGCGGGTCCGTTCGACATGCGGATCTGGTGGGGTTTGATGGCCTCGCCAGCCGGAACCAGTTCATTGCCCGTCGAGATCACCTGAATCTTTGGCAACCGGCTCACCTCGATCCCGGTCAGGCCGGCGGAATTGATGATCGCGATGTCCATTGGCGTAATGCGTTTGCCGATGCTCAGTAGCTCGGCACCTTCCTCGTGGTCGGAGCCGCGCGCGTGGATGAATCGTCGCTGCAGCACTTCGTAATTGTCTTCGAGCGTGGCGACGCCATCGACGACGGCGATGCGCTCGACCGGAACGATGCAGTCTGCACCCTTCGGAAGTGATGCGCCCGTCATGATCTCGATGCATTTGCCTTGCCCGAGAGAAAGTTGTACATCGCCAGCTGCCTGTGTTGCCTGTACAGGGTAGCTCCGCGCTCCTTGTTCGTAGTCGCTGAACGCAATCGCGATACCGTCCATCATGACCCGATCAAAGGGTGGCTGGTCGCGCTCGGCGACCACGCTCTGGCGCAACACGCGCCCCGTACAGGCGTTGCCCGAAATCGATTCAGGCTCGAAGGCCGGCAGTGCGGCCCGGATGGCGTCGCGAGCTTCGCCGGTCGTAATCACGACGCGGTCAGCTCCGCTCTCGTGCAATAGCGCGGTGGCCGATGTCTTCGCGGAAATACACATCGTCCCAACTGATCTTGCTGACGGCTGCGTAGGACTCTGCCGCCGCCTGCTCTACGGTGTCACCCAGCCCAACAACACAGAGGACGCGGCCGCCACTCGTGACGATGCCATTGTCAGTTGACGCAGTACCGGCATGAAACACCTTCTGCGTCGCACTGTCGGCCGCTTCAAGGCCCGAAATCACATGGCCCTTGTCATAGCCTTCCGGGTAGCCTCCGGCAGCCAACACGACGCCCAGCGATGCGCGCGAGTCCCAGTCAACGGTCTGTTCGCCGAGCGTGCCATCCAGAGTTGCCTTGCACAGGGCTGCCAGGTCCGATTTCAGGCGCAGCATTATTGGTTGCGTCTCCGGATCGCCGAAGCGGCAGTTGAACTCGATGACCTTCGGTGTGTCGTCAGCCATGATCATGAGACCGGCATACAGGAAACCGACGTAGTTGTTGCCGTCTGCCTTCATGCCCTCGAGCGTCGGCCGGATCACGAGTTCCATGATCTTCCGCTCGATCTCGGCTGTCACGACCGGGGCCGGGGAGTAGGCGCCCATGCCGCCAGTGTTTGGTCCAACGTCACCTGCGTCACGTGCCTTGTGATCCTGCGACGTCGCCATTGGCACGACATTCGTGCCGTCGGTGATGACGATGAAGCTAGCTTCCTCGCCGGCAAGGAATTCCTCGACGACTATGCGAGCACCTGCATCGCCGAATTTGTTGCCGGACAGCATGTCGGTCGCCGCCTGTTCGGCCTGCTCGAGGGTCATGGCAACGATGACGCCTTTGCCCGCCGCCAGGCCATCGGCCTTTATGACGATCGGCGCGCCCTGCTTGCGGATGTAGGTGAGTGCAGCTTCGAGGTCGGAGAAGTTCTGGTACGCCGCAGTCGGAATGTCGTGCCGTGCCAGGAAGTCCTTGCTGAATGCTTTGGACCCCTCGAGCTGGGCCGCAGCGGCCGACGGGCCGAAGCATGGCAGACCGAGTTCAGCGAAGCGATCAACGATACCGGCGACGAGCGGTGCTTCAGGACCCACGATCGTCAGGCCGATGTTTTCTGACTGTGCAAGTCCTGCCAGCGCTTCGATGTCATCGGAGGATACATTGGCATTGCGAACTTTTGCTTCGAGCGCGGTGCCGGCATTGCCTGGTGCGACGAGTACTTCGTCGACATCAGCAGACTGCGCGCACTTCCAGGCGAGTGCGTGTTCGCGACCACCCGAACCAATCACAAGTACCTTCATACATGCGCCCTGTAGGAGCCCGCCCTGGCGGGCGATACATCAGTGTCGGAAGTGTCGCATGCCTGTAAACACCATGGCCAGACCGTGTTCATTGGCAGCCTGAATGACCTCGTCGTCGCGCATCGATCCGCCGGGCTGGATGATCGCAGCGATGCCGGTCTCCGCGGCCGCATCGATGCCATCGCGGAACGGAAAGAAGGCGTCAGACGCCATGACCGAGCCCTTGACCTCAAGTTCTTCGTCAGCGGCTTTGATTGCCGCGATCCTGGTGCTGTAGACACGGCTCATCTGGCCCGCGCCAACACCGATCGTCATGTTGTCCTTGCAGAAGATAATTGCATTGGACTTGACGTACTTGACCACGGTCCAGGCAAACAACATGTCGTCGATTTGTGCGGGTGTCGGGGCCTTGTCGGTGACGACCTTCAGGTCATCGGCTGTTATCCGGCCCATGTCGCTGCCCTGTACGAGCAATCCGCCGGAGACTTTCTTGAAGTCAAAGCCACCGGCCGACTCCGGCCACTCACCCGTGCGCAGAACCCTGACGTTCTTTTTCTCCTTGAGTATCTCGGCTGCATCGTCACCGATCTCGGGGGCGACAATGACCTCAACGAACTGACGATCGATAATCGATTTTGCGGTGGCCCCATCAAGCGGCCGATTGAAGGCGATGATGCCGCCGAACGCCGATGTCGGATCGGTCTTGAAGGCCTTCTCATAGGCCTCCAGGATGCCACTTGCTACAGCGACGCCACATGGGTTGGCGTGCTTGACGATAACGCAGGCCGGCGATGCGAACTGCTTGACACATTCGAGCGCCGCATCGCTGTCCGCGATGTTGTTGTATGACAGGGCCTTACCCTGCAACTGCTCTGCTGTGGCAAGTGATCCCTTTGGTGCCTGCTGGTCGATGTAGAAGGCCGCTTCCTGATGTGGGTTCTCGCCGTAGCGCATGCGCTCCACGAGACTGCCCGAATACAGGATACGGTCACCCAGTGGATTTTCACCGAGTGAATTCGACAGGTACTTCGTGATGGCCGTGTCGTAACTCGCTGTATGCGCATACGCTTTTGCTGCGAGCTTACGGCGCGCATCGAGCGACAACAGATCGTTTTTCAGCGAGTTAAGAACGCCGTCGTAGTCATCGGGGTCGACGACCACAGCCACGCCATCGTGATTCTTTGACGCAGCACGAATCATCGCCGGGCCGCCGATGTCGATGTTCTCGATGGCATCGTCAATCGTCGCGTCCGCACGGGCGATGGTCTGCTCGAACGGATAGAGGTTTACGGCGAGCAGGTCGATGGGCTCGATGCCGTGCTCCTCCATGACGGCTTCGTCGGTTCCACGTCGGCCGAGCAGCCCGCCATGGATCGTCGGGTGCAGTGTCTTCACGCGCCCATCCATGATCTCGGGGAAGCCGGTTTTCTCGGAAACTTCGATGACATCGATACCGGCGTCGCGCAGCGAGCGACAGGTACCGCCGGTGGAGAGGATTTCAATACCGAGGTTGCTAAGGCCTTCCGCAAAGGGAATCAGGCCACGCTTGTCGGATACGCTGATCAGCGCACGTCGCACGGTAAACATTGATGCACCTGGTTTAAGTTACTGAATTAAAAGATTTAGTGAATCAGAGAGTAGGATCTGAGTTTCTTGCGCAGCGTGCCTCGGTTTATGCCGAGTATGCCAGCCGCCTGGCTCTGATTGCCGTGTGTAAAGTCCATGACAGCCTTGAATAATGGTCGCTCTACTTCGCCCATGACGAGATCGTAGAGATCGCCCGGGCGGTCGCCATTAAGGTTGTCGAAATACTGGCTAAGTGCTTCTTCGGTATGCTTGTGGAGTGGCTTGCACTTTTTCGAGGCATTGAGTATCGGGTTGATCTTGTTCTTATTATGGGCCACGTTGGTCAATCCTGTTGCGACTACGCTGCGATGGAAATACCCCCTCCCTCTCGATCGAAGTACTCCCGCGTAAGTTCGATTTGTTCTGCTGCACTTCTGACTCGCACCACCTCGTTGCGAAATCCGTCAGCGTTGACGAGACTCTGGCAGTACCAGGTAAGGTGCTTGCGTGCCACCCGAATACCTGTCGATTCTCCGTAGAATCGGTGCATGTCTTCCAGGTGGCCGAGCATAATATCACGCAATTCATTTTTTGCTAGCGGGGTAAATACGGACCTGTTTTGCAGGCCATTCATAAGTTCTTGAAATATCCATGGTCGGCCCTGTGCACCGCGACCAATCATCAAGCCATCAGCATTAGTTAGGCGCAATACTTCAAGCGACTTCTCGACCGAAGTGATGTCGCCGTTTGCGATGACGGGAATCGATATCGCTTCCTTGATGCGCGCGATGGTGTCGTACTCCGCGTGGCCACGGTAACGGCAGGCGCGTGTGCGACCGTGAACGGCGAGTGCCTGGATGCCGCTCTGTTCGGCTATCCGGGCGATCGTCACGCCGTTCTTGTTTTCCGGATCCCATCCGGTACGAATCTTGAGTGTGACCGGCACATCGACGGCTGTAACGACCGTTGCCAGGATATCCTCGACCAGCTTCTCGTCCCGCAGCAGGGCCGAACCGGCCAGTCTCTTGCAGACCTTTTTAGCGGGGCAACCCATGTTGATGTCGATAATCTGGGCGCCGCGCTCGACGCAGGCTAGTGCGGCCGTGGCAAGTTGATCGGGATCCGATCCAGCTATTTGAACGGCGACAGGTTCTGCATCCAGGTCGAGATCGAGACGATGTCGGGACTTGGCTGTCTTCCAGAGGCTGGTGTCGGCGGTCGTCATCTCAGAGGTCGTCATACCGGCACCGAAGCGGCGGCATAACTTTCGGAAAGGTATGTCTGTAACGCCTGCCATCGGCGCGAGCACGAATGGGCTCGCCAGGTCGTACGCGCCGATTCTCACTTGAAGTCTTCTGTCTTGCAGCGTAGCTGGCCACTCGCCATGCGGTAGCACATCATCAGTTTGAAGCCGGTCGCATCGGCTACCGGTGCGTCAATCGTGATCATCGCATTGACGGTGTCCCCAGGGGGTACGAGCCTTCTCGGATCGGCGTTCTCGGGCAAGTACTCGCTCGGTTCGAGTACTGTGCTGCCAATGATGTCTTCGAAGCGGTCAGTCAGGGCGAGATGCACGATCGGGTAGGGCAACGCCTCGTCTGAGTTGTTACCGATGCGTGAATAGATCGTCAGTATCTCGCCTGTTTCATCCGCATCACCTTTTGTTGCTTCAAAGCGCCAGCCGGCGATATCCCAGGTCGGCGTCAGCGGCTTGCCGACCATGCGATAGATTGGACCTGCAGCCGAACTAAAGGCTGGCACCGTGGCCAACGCCTCGCGTGACTGGTGTATGACCTGCAGGACCAGCAACAGGACCAGTGCTACGAGTCCCGCGATAATTCCAGCACCGGGTCTTCCGCCCGTGATTTCGCGACGGCGCGCGTAGTCATCCTTGGATTTATCGATTGGTATTGAGAAGCCCGACTCATTGCTCGTGTCGGAGCTCGCGGTACTGTCGGCTGCCAGGCCTTCCTTGTCGAGCTCGGCGCGAACGAATTCGCCCTCCATAATGATGGTCTCGACAGCGAGGGGAGGCTTGCTCTTTTTATCCTTTTTCCTTTTTTCAGGCTGGTCTTCGTTTTCTCCGATTTCCGCGTCAATCTTCTTGTCTGGCTGCAGCTGAACTATCGTCGATGCGAAGCCATCCTCATCTTCGACCGCAATATTGAAGAGTTCCTGATCGATCATCATGTTGATCGTCTTTTCCTCTTCAGTCATTTCCGGAATAGCATGTTCGTCATCTGATGTTTCGAGGTCGACGTCGACGTCCCCTTCGGGTTCGTCATCCAGTGACATCGAAAGCGTCTCAATCATCTCCTCAACCTTGTCGTCAAAGGCCAGGGCGATGTCCTCGACATCATCCTCGGCTTCTTCTTCATCTTCCGGTTGCAGGTCTATTTCGAGTTCGTCGTGTTCCTCGACTTCGACGTCCTCTTCGAAATCTTCGTCAAGCGCCTCTTCGGGTCCCGTATTCTCGATCACCTGCGCAGCAGCCTCGGCTTCGAACGCCGCCGCTATCAGGTCTTCCTCAATCGACGTCTCAGGTTCCTCGTCGACATTGTCATCCGACTGCTCTTCCTCGTCCTCATCGTCCGCGGTCTGATGTATGCCGCTCAGATCAATGCCCATCGCCTCGGCCTGAAGCGCAAATTGCGTGTCCATATCAAGCGGGTCATCCGGCATTCCTTCGCCGTCGGCCGGGGGCCCGGCAAGAACGATCGCGTCATCGTCGAAGTCTTCATGGTCAACGTGTTCAGCTGCCTCGAGGCCTTCCTCCGCGACCTCCTCATGCTCGACGGCCGGCTCGGCAAAGTCGCCCAGCAGGTCTTCCCACTCATCGGGCTCGCTCAGATCAAGATCAAACTGTGGCGCCTCGGGTTCCGGCTCCGGTTCCGGTGACGGTGCTTCGACGAGCCGTGCCGGCGATGGCGCAACGACAACCTCCTCGAAGTCATCAGGGAGCACCGTGTTATCGTCGAAGCGCATCTCGTCAATGACATGCGTTGTTTCGTGCGGCGTCTGCTCAACTGCGCCTTCATCAGCGGGAGCATCTTCTTCGCCTTCAATGATAAATTTCATTGAACCTGTGTCGCCAAACAGCTCGGGCGCGACGTCGTCCTGGTCATCAAGATCTTGGTCTTCGTCGCTGTCAATTACTCGCCATTCGACGCCGGTGTCCTCGATACGAATGTCTTCTCCAGCGAGCTGGTCCAGGGTCTCTAAAAGCGCTGCGCTTTGGTCGGCGGAGATTGACTGTGGTGTCGTATCGGCCTCGAGCTCCCCGACGGCATCGGGCGTCAGCTCGGGTACGTCGGAATCGGGAGCCTTTTCACTTCGGGCCGGCGCGGTGGGTTTTTGTTCGGACAGGTGTTCGAGTGCGTTGAACGCAATGCCACAGCCGCCGCAACGGACTTTGCCGGCCGCCATTTTTAGCACTTCCGCGGTTACACGAAATGCCACGCCGCATTCAGGGCACTGGGTATACATCGCTCAGCCCTCGGTCCTTCGACCGGTTAATCGTGCCCAAACCTGTCCGCCCTGTTCGCGCTTCACGGGATCGTCAAACGCAATCCATGGCGCGTATGCCTCGAGCACCTCTCCAACCTGCTCGGAGAGTATGCCGGATAATCCGAGTAAACAACCGCTTTTGACCCTTCCGGCAATGCTCTCAGCGAGCTCGATCAGGGGTCCTGCAAGGATATTCGCGACGACGACATCAAATTTGGCGTTAACGGCATCGGCGTTCAGCATGACTGCCAATTTGTCCTGCACGTCATTGTGTATTGCATTGTCATTCGTTGCCTGGACGGCCTGCCGGTCGATGTCTGTAGCGACGGCCTGGCTGCAGCCGAGCTTCAGGGCCGCAATAGCGAGTACGCCGGACCCGCAACCGTAATCGAGCATCGACTTGCCGTCGAGTGGCAGACTGTCGAGCCATTCCAGGCAAAGCGCTGTCGTCGCATGGGTACCGGTGCCAAACGCGAGACCGGGATCGAGTCGGACCACGACCGCATCGGTGTCATTGACCACGGAATCGCCCGGGCAAATCCAGACGCGCTCGCCAAACTGCATCGGGCCGAAATCCCTCAGCCACTCGCGCTCCCAGGCGCGATTCTCGAGTTCGGTGATTTCGTGTGCGGGCAGTACGTCGATCTGGAAAATCGCCTTGAGGTCATCCTGCAATGTTGCAAGGTCAGCGTCAGGCGTGAAAAGACCGCAGATGCGTGTATCGCTCCACATCGGCGTTTCGCCCGGTGCGGGCTCAAGCACCGGCTTATCGCCGGCGTCAGTGTATGTAATCGACTGGGCGCCGTGCCGCGTAAAGATTTCTTCGACCCTGTCCGAATTGAGCGTTTCGAGATCCATGACAAATTGTCGCCAATCCATTGCTAATTCGGTGTGCTCCCGATCACACTAGGCCAAGCCTCTTCTCCAGGTAGTGAATATCGGTACCACCCTGCTGGAAGGCGGTGTGCTGGAAGATCTCCTGATGCAACGGCACATTGGTCCTGATGCCCTCGATGACGATCTCGGCGAGCGCATTCTTCATGCGGGCGATTGCCGCGTTGCGGTCCTGGCCATGTGTGATCAGCTTGCCGATCATCGAGTCGTAATAGGGGGGAACGGCGTAGCCGCTGTATATATGAGTGTCGATTCGAACGCCGGGACCACCCGGTGCATGAAACAGATTGATTAGCCCAGGCGAAGGCATGAACGTTTTCGGGTCCTCGGCATTGATGCGGCACTCGATTGCATGGCCGCGGATGTCGATGTCTTCCTGCCTGAAGCTGAGTTTTTCTCCAGCCGCCACACGCAATTGCTCTCTTACGAGATCGATGCCCGTGATCATTTCTGTGACGGGGTGTTCGACTTGCAGACGAGTGTTCATTTCGATGAAGTAGAACTCGTCGTCCTGGTACAGGAACTCGAACGTGCCCGCACTGCGATAGCCAATTTCCTGGCACGCTTTGACACAGCGCTCGCCAATTCGGTTGCGTTGTTCTTCCGTGATGCCCGGAGCGGGCGCCTCTTCAATGACTTTTTGGTGGCGGCGCTGCATTGAACAGTCACGCTCGCCGAGGTGCACAGCGTTGCCATGTGAATCGGCAATGATCTGGAACTCGACATGCCGTGGCCGCTCCAGAAATTTCTCCATGTAGACCGTGTCATTTCCGAATGCGGCACGGGCTTCTGCCTTGGTAACGGTGATGGCAGCGGTGAGCGCCGCTTCCGCATGCACAACCCGCATGCCGCGACCGCCACCGCCGGCCGAAGCCTTGATGATGATCGGATAGCCGATTCCTCGCGCCATCTTGATGATCTCGTCGAAGTCGTCACCCAACGGTCCGTCGGAACCCGGTACACATGGGACCCCGGCGGCCTTCATGGCCTGGATAGCGGACACCTTGTCGCCCATAAGCCGGATTGCGCTCGCTGGTGGGCCAATGAATGTGAAGCCGCTTGATTCCACTCGCTCGGCGAAGTCAGCGTTCTCCGACAGGAACCCATAGCCCGGGTGTATAGCGACAGCGTCGGTTACTTCGGCTGCGCTGATAATTGCGGGCATGTTGAGGTAGCTGTCAACCGAATTCGGCGGGCCAATACAGACCGTCTCGTCGGCCAGCAGAACGTGCTTCAGATTGTTATCTGCGGTGGAGTGCACTGCGACAGTCTTGATGCCCATTTCACGGCATGCGCGCTGAATGCGCAGCGCGATTTCGCCGCGATTGGCTATTACTATTTTGTCCAGCATGTCGTGGTCGCCCGCTTAGTCAGGATGCCGTTGATCAATGACAATCAAAGTCTGGCCATATTCGACGGGCTCTCCGTTTTGAACGCGAATCGATTTGATGACACCCGCTACATCAGATTCGATCTGGTTCATCATCTTCATCGCCTCGATGATGCACAGGGTGTCACCCTCGTTGACGCGATCACCAACCTGCACATACGGTGCGGCGCCCGGAGACGACGCGGCGTAGAACGAGCCAACCATCGGTGCCGTGACAAGGTATCCTTCATCTTCGGGATCCGCTGCCGCAGGTGCTGCTTCCGCAGGAGCCGCTGCCGCCGGAGCGGCAACTGCAACGGGTGCAGCAACAGGAGCAGCTGCTGCACTCTGTGAATAGCGGCTGATTCGCACCGAGTCTTCTCCCTCGGTGATCTCAATTTCTGCGATACCGGACTCGTCCAGTAGCTCAATCAGTTTTTTTACTTTTCTTATATCCATCACTCTTCCTCGGCATCAACGACATACTCGCTGGCAGCTAGAAGTGCCAGGTCATAGCCGAAAGCCCCAAATCCGAACAGACAACTTACAGCGATGTCGCTGAAATAGCTGTTTTGCCGGAATTCCTCTCTCGCGAACGTGTTACTCAAATGTATTTCGATAAACGGGATAGCAACAGCCAGGAATGCATCACGAATGGCAATGCTGGTGTGCGTGAATGCGCCCGGGTTAAAAATAATGAAGTCGACACCGTCTTTTGCCGCCTTTTGCACCCTGTCGATCAGCTCATGTTCGGCATTGCTCTGGTAGCAATCCAGCGTATGTCCAAGCTCTTCCGCCAGCTCTATGCAGTTGGCCTCGATGTCATCGAGCTGCGTGGCACCGTAAACCTCGGGCTCGCGTGAACCCAAAAGGTTGAGGTTAGGACCATTGAGGAGCAAAAACCTGGACATACCTTGCCGATTTCAAGCATTTTCCCGAAGATGGCAGCAAGTTTAACTCTATTCGGGGACTTTGGTGCAACTTTCGGTCGAAAATCGAACGAGTTATCGGCTCAGGCCTTACAGGAAGGCGAGGGCCTTGCGGGCGCTTGCCTTGTCGATTTCGCCGTTATCGAGCATCGTCAGCACTCTCACGATGTGCTCGAGATGCGAGTCGATGATCTCGCCGATGTGCGTGCTGATGAGTTCGCCATCAGCGGCAACGATCATCGTGAATGGCATACCAATAAATTCGACACCCGATGTCTCGGCCACGGCCATGGCATCTTCCTGCCCTACGAGGATCGGGTAATTGAACTCAGCCTCTTCGGCGTAGGCGGCTACCTGGTCTGGAAAGTCGACAGCAATGCCGATGACGACAAAACCATTCTCGCCCTGCTCATCCTGGAAGGTTTTGAGCAAAGGGATTTCACGGCGGCAAGGCGCACACCACGTAGCCCAGAAGTTCAGCAGGCGGTGTTTTCCTTCCCATTCCGAGAAACGACGCTCGTTGCCGTCGAGATCGGGCAGGGTAAATGACGGGTAGACAGGCGCATTGGCAGTCGCCTCCATCGTTTCATTCGCTGCGACAGGCTGTGCATGTTCAACAGGAATCCTGGCGGCATAAAACAGGGCACCCGCCATCAGCAAGACAAGTGCGGTTGCGAAAACGAGAAACGATCTTTGCACGGAGATTCCTTTGGGGTTCGGGCCTAACGGCCCTCCTACAGGTTAAACGCCTGCTGCAGATGGTCGGTAAAGTCCTTTGCCTTCATATAACCCACGACTTCATAGCCGTGGCGTTGTTGGCCATCCGTGCCAAAGAAAATAATTGTCGGTGGTCCAAAGACTCCGAAGCGCTGCAGGAGTTCCTGGTCCAGTTCGTCGTTTGCCGTAACGTCAGCCTGCAGCAACACGGTGTCTGCCAGTGCCGCCTGCACACCTGCGTCGGTGAAGGTGTATTCCTCCATCTCGATGCAGGATACGCACCAGTCGGCGTAAAAGTCGAGCATCGCGGTCTTGCCCGCGGCAGCGGCGGACGCAATTTCACGGTCGAGGTCGCCAACCGATTTGATGCGCTGAAACTCAAGATGCGATTCCTCTGCCAGCATCACTCCGCTGCCAAGGTTTACCGTTGCGAGTGGCTTCATCGGATTGCTGCCACCCGTCAATGCACCGAGGAACAACAACAGGCCGTAAAGAATAGCGAGCAGGCCGAAGCCCTTGCCGAGCTTCTGCGCAATCGACGAGTCTGATGGCAGCGAGGTCAGGCCACCCATGAATACGCCCGTCATAAAGACAAGCGCTGCCCACAGGGCCAGCGTAACGCCCCCGGGCAGGATGCGTGACAACATCCACACAGCCAGTCCAAGGAACATGAATCCAAACGCGCCTTTCACGGCTACCATCCAGCCGCCGGCTTTGGGCAGCAACTTGCCCTGTGCTGCGCCGACCGCGAGAAGCGGTGCGCCCATACCAAGGCTCATTGCAAACAGGGCCGTACCACCACGCAGCATGTCACCAGTCTGCGCCATGACCGTAAGCGCCGCGATCAGGGCAGGCGCAACGCACGCCGTCACGACCAGTGCCGACAGCGCACCCATGACGAATGCGCCGATCATCGTGCCGCTCTTCTGGTTGCCGCTGACACCGGCCAACTTGCTCTGCACCGAACTCGGCATCTGCAACTCGAAGGCGCC
>Ga0193947_1000157_pt1 | contig 14236 bp, 10 predicted proteins | sample FRT_01_MG_FD_161267 | JGI IMG/M metagenome (GOLD analysis project Ga0193947, IMG submission 161267) | Sediment microbial communities from the Broadkill River, Lewes, Delaware, United States - FRT_0-1_MG | ecosystem: Environmental > Aquatic > Freshwater > River > Sediment | place: USA: Delaware... | reverse complement strand
AACCGAGCGCCTGTACGCCCGCCCCGCCGACGACTGCCGACAAAGCCGTTGCGCCGCCCGGCGGATGAATGCAACGCAGATAGTGCATGACCGCAATGGCCAGGCAAACGGCCAGCGCGGCGGCGGTGATCAGATCCGGTATCAGCCTGGCGCAGCTGACCCCGACAACGGCTGACACCATGTGCCCGCCGATAAGCGGCCAGGGTTGTGATAGCGGGCCATGAGGTACGGCAAACAGCAATACCGCAGAGGCTCCCATGGAAGCGACAATCAATGCGGCGGCTTCGAGACCGACGAAATGAACGCTGAGCTGCAATATGCCATAGATCCCCAGAAATCCGCCCAGCGCAGAAAGCAACCTCTCGGTATGGCTGACGGGACTAAGCTCCACACCAAGAAAATGCAGCCATCGCTTGCCACGCTGCCCGCTCATTACGCTCCCTTGATCAAACTACTGTTGCAGAAGTTGAAGCAGATCCTGTTCGGATAAAACAGCCACCCCGAGTTTTTCCGCCTTAGCCAGCTTGGAGCCGGGTTTTTCACCGCTGATCACCGCCGTCGTTTTAGCCGAAACACTGCCCGATACCTTTGCCCCCAGCTGCTGAAGTCGCTGCTTCGCCTCTTCGCGTGTCATAGCGGACAGGCTTCCGGTAAGCACGTAAGTATGACCCTGCAGCGGCTGGTGTGTCGCTGTTTCCGTGACCGGCCAGCTGACTCCGGCTTTACGAAGTTTATCGATGACTTCCATGTTATGCGCCTGCTGGAAAAAATGGACAATGTGTCTGGCGACCACCGGCCCGATATCCGGAATGGACTCCAGCCGTTCTTCCGTCGCCCCTACCAAGTCATCCAGATCTCCGAATTCCCGCGCCAGCGAACGTGCCGTTGCATCCCCCACTTCCCTGATACCCAACGCGTACAGGAAGCGATCGAGTGTTGTCCGCCTGCTTTTTTCCAGCGCGGCGACCAGATTCTGTGCGGATTTTTCGCCCATGCGTTCCAGGCTGGCCAGGTGTTTTACGTCAAGATCGTACAGTCCGGCGACATCATCGATGAGTTTGTGTTCGACAAGCTGCTCCACCAGTTTTTCACCCAGGCCCTCTATGTCCATGGCACGGCGTGAAGCAAAGTGCCTGATCGCCTCCTTGCGCTGAGCCTCGCAATACAAACCGCCGGTACAACGGGCAACAGCTTCGCCGTCTATCCTCTCGATATCAGACCCGCAGACCGGGCAGCGTGTCGGCATGACAAAGGCCTGTACCTTGTCCGGCCGGCGCTCTGCGATGACAGAGACGACTTCCGGAATTACATCCCCCGCCCGCCTGACAATCACCGTATCGCCGATATGCACATCCTTGCGGCGCACTTCGTCTTCGTTGTGCAGCGTGGCATTGGTCACCGTCACGCCGCCGACGAACACCGGTTCCAGGCGCGCTACTGGCGTGATCGCGCCGGTGCGGCCAACCTGCACGTCGATGCCGATGACCCTGGTCAGTTCTTCCTGGGCCGGAAATTTTCGTGCAATCGCCCAACGCGGTGCTCGCGCGACAGAACCCAGCCGCTGCTGCAGATCGAGCCGGTCCACCTTGAACACCACGCCATCGATATCAAACGGCAGGTTTTCGCGTTGCCGTTCCAGGTTGCGGAAATAGTCTATGCAAGACTGCAGAGCAGTCACCCGTTCGATCCCGCTGTAGACACGCAAGCCCCAGCTGCGCAATCGCTGCAGGATCTCACTGTGTCGTTGCGGCAGCTGGCCGCCGGCCACCAGGCCGACACCGTAACAATAGATTTCCAGTGGGCGCCGCGCTGTCACCCTGGGGTCCAGTTGCCGCAGGCTGCCGGCGGCGGCATTGCGGGGATTGGCAAACAGCTTCTGCCCCTGCCGCTGTGCACGTTCGTTGAGGGCGCGGAAACCGGCGTGCGAGATAATCACCTCGCCCCGGACTTCCAGCCGCTCAGGATAGTCTTCACCGATCAACCGCAGCGGTACGGAGTGAATTGTGCGCACGTTCTGGGTGATATCCTCGCCTGTAGATCCGTCACCCCGCGTCGCGCCGCGCATCAGAACGCCGTGTTCATAGAGCAGGCTGACCGCCAGACCATCCAGCTTGGGTTCTGCCGTGTACTCAAGCTCGTCCAGTTCCAGGCGTGCGCGCACCCGGCGATCGAACTCTCTGAGTTCGTCATCGTCAAATGCATTATCGAGTGACAGCATGGGTACTTCGTGGTGCACTTCGCCAAACCCGCTCAGGGGCCCGGCACCGACGCGCTGGGTCGGTGAGTCGGCACTGATCAGCCGCGGATGGGCTTCCTCCAGCGCCTGCAATTCGCGCAACAGGCGATCGTATTCGGCATCCGGGATTTGCGGATCGTCGAGCACATAATAGCGGTAGTTGTGAAATCGGATCTGTTCACGCAGTTCTTCCACGCGTTGTTCCGGCTTCTTTTTTACAGCCATTGTGGACTGATTGTTATGATGCGGCCCTGCGGTGCAGACGGTCTTCAACAATATTTTCACGCAACTGCATGAGTGCCTGGTGTGTGAGCACGCACTGTTGCTGGTCTCTCAGCTCACCGCCAAGTTCGACGGCAAGGCGTTCCGCTGTATGTACAAAATCATCGAACGCTTCCACACCGTCTACAGGCGCGGGTAATTGTAAAAACAGCGTCAAACCCGGTGTCGTGAAAGTCTCCATGTCCGCCAGCGGAAAAGTACCGGGTTTAACCATATTGGCAACGCTGAATACCGGCATTTCCTTGCCCGGGCGGATGAACATCCGGGAAAATATTTCGTTCCCGTCGAAGCGCAGTTTATTATGCTTGAATGCCTTGATCAGCGCCGGCCCTGAGAAACTCCCACCTTGCGCCGCGACCACCGATACGATCAGCAGACGTTCCGCGTCCTGTGCCGCCTGGTCATCATCCTGTGCCACCGGGTCATCATCCCGCTCCATCACCAGCCGTTCCATGTGTCCCAGCTCCTGCTCGAGTTCGTCGGCATCGAAGTCATCATCCGGGCGGTGGCTGGTGATGGTGGGTGTACGGGTTGCGCTGCGTTTACGCGGCCGCACCTGCACACGGGACCAGGCATACACCACAAGGATGATCCCGGCACCAATCAATAACAGGATCAGGCGCAGGTCGTCCACGCTGGGTCAACTTGGTTTTGAGTGTGCCCCAGGGGCAGGGCGGTTTTTGTCAGGCTGGGATCGATCATTTCGTGTCCTACACGGCGGCAAGCTGAACAGCCTCGTCGACGTCGACGGCGACCAGTCGGGATACGCCAGGTTCGTGCATGGTAACACCGGTCAAATGCTTGGCAAGATCCATGGTGATCTTATTATGCGTAATGAAAATGAACTGCACCCGTTCGGACATTTCTCTCACCATGTCGCAGAAACGTCCGACGTTGGCATCATCCAGCGGTGCATCGACCTCATCGAGCATACAGAACGGCGACGGATTCAGTTCAAAAATCGAGAACACCAACGCCACCGCGGTGAGCGCCTTTTCACCACCGGACAACAGGTGGATGGTACTGTTACGTTTTCCGGGTGGCCGCGCCATGATGGTGACGCCGGTATCCAGCAGATCTTCACCTGTCATTTCCAGGTAGGCATGACCACCACCGAACAGACGAGGAAACATCGCCTGCACGCCGCTGTTGACTTTGTCGAAGGTCTCCTTGAAACGGGTGCGGGTCTCCCGATCGATTTTCCTGATCGCGCTTTCCAGCGTTTCCAGAGCCGCGCTGATGTCTTCGTGCTGGGCATCCAGGTATTTCTTGCGTTCCGACTGTTCTTCGTATTCTTCGATAGCCGCCAGGTTGATGGGGCCCAGACGATGAATACGGTTGCTCAGGCGTTCCGCTTCCGCCTCCCAGCTCTCTACGCTGGCCTCTTCATCCAGCTCTTCGACCAGTTGCGCGAGCTCAAAACCACTGGCGACAATCTGCTCCAGCAGGGTTTCACCGCGCACCTTGATTTCCTGCCAGGCCAGCTTCTCCTGGCCCAGTCGGTCGCTCAGTTTCCGCGTTTCGTCATCCTTGCGGTGGCGTTGCTGTTCGTCTTCGCGCAATTTATGCTCGATGGCTTCGACCCCGCGGCGCTCTTCCCGTAGCTCCGTTTCGACCTCGAGACGTTTCTGCAGCTGGACTGCCAGTTCGTCCTGCATGGATTGCAATGGTGCATCGTTGTCCCGCAACGCCTGCTGCAATTCATCACGGCGTTGCTGCAGATGAAGCTGCTGTCCGCGCATGCGTTCCAGATTCTGGCTGGTGGTTTCCTGTTCGGTATGCTGGGACCGGCACTTCAGTTCCAGCTCGTGCGCCTGATCCCGGTCGCGCTGTGCGTCAAGACGCGCTTCATCCAGACCGCTGCGCAGACGGTCCCGCTCGGCCGCACGTTGCTCTCGCTCATCGGCCATCTGATCCAGCGTGACCAGCGCCTTGTGCAGGCGACTGCGCGCCTCGTCAGCTGTCTGAGTCTCCTCATCCTGTTGCGCACTGTTTTCGCTGGCTTCCTTGTGCAGCGCTGCGTTGCGTTTATGAAGCTGCTCCAGTCGCACACGACGGGCATCGAACTGGGCACGTGCATCACTGAACTGACGATGCGCCTGGTTGGCCTCGACCTGCACTTCCTCCCGCTGGGCTTCCACCTCCTGCAGTTCAGATCTGGCGGCTTCCAGGTACTGTTCCAGACCGCCTATCTTATCAGTTAACTGTTTAATTTTATCTTCCAAGCCATTGATTTCTTTTTCTCTTTCTAGAACGCCTGCTCTGGCATCTTCATCGCGGGCGACGCGCAACCAGTTACTGCCAATCCAGATGCCATCCCGGGTCACCACCGACTCGTGCGCCTGCAGGGTTGACCGCAGCTGCAGGGCCTCGCCCAGCGAGTCAGCCGCATAGACACCGGCCAGCAAACCGTCCAGTGACCAGGGCGCGCGTACCCGTGTACTCAATGGCGTAGCGCCAGCGGCCGGCAACGTGCTCACGGCGACGCGGGTATCGACCAGCGATAAGGCGCCCTGCTCGAGTTCTGCCAACGCATTGACCAGATCGTCGTGCGCTTCCACACACACGGCTTCCAGATAAAACCCCAGCACTGTTTCGACCGCTCGCTCCCAGCCACTGTCGACATCCAGCTGCTTGGCGAGGCGCGGTGCCTCGCTCAGGCCCTGAGCATCCAGCCATTGGTTGACAACACCCCCGGTTTCTCCCAGCGCGGCCTGTTGCAGGGCCAGCAGGGAGGCACGACGCCCCCCGAGAGCCTGCTGTTCGTTTTGCGCGTCATGCAGTTCACGCTGCTGGCTGCGGGTTGTATCGCGCAGTTCATCCATACGGGCGCGCAACGTCTGCAATTGTTCCTGCAGCTGCTGTGCATGCTGCTGTCGCTCGCCTGCCTGCTTCTCGAATTCGCTGATTTCAGCTTCAAGCGCACTGCTGTCGAGCTGTTGCTGCTCCTGTTCAATCCGTTCCTGGCGCTGACCGAGTTGTATAAGGTGTCGTTCCAGGTGATCGATGCGGGTTCGCTCCACTTGCGCAGTCTGTGAAGCTTCATTGGCACGGGCATTAAAGGCATCCCAGTCAGACTGCCAGGCCTGCATGAGCCGTTCGGCGTTCTCGCGTTTTTCCCGCGACTGTTGTGCGCGCGAACTGGTCTGTTCACGTGCCGGCTCGTTCTCGGCAAGTTCCCCGGCCAGCTGCTCAAGCCGTCGCTCATCGACCTTGATATGAGCCTGCACTTCGTTCCAGGCCTGCCCGGTTTTCTCCAGCTCCTGCTGTTGGCTGCGTCGCGTATCCTTGCTGTGCTGGATCGCCTGCTCGATACGCGCCACCTCGGCGCCGAGCTCATAGTAACGACCCTGTACGCCATTGAAACGGTCAGAGGCTTCAATATGCGCCTCGCGGCCTTCCTCCAGTGCGGCCTCGACAGCACGTAGTTCAGCGGTGACCGCCTGCAGCCGTGTTTCATTCTCCTGGATCAACTTGCGCCGGTCGCCGCTCTCCTCGTGCAGCACCTGGTAGCGCAAAGCGAGCAATTCAGCTTTTACCCTGCGCTCCTGATCGCGCAACTCCTTGAATCGCTCAGCACTGCGTGCCTGGCGCTTCAGTTTTTCAAGCTGTTTCTCAATTTCTTCGCGTAAGTCATTAACCCTGGATAGATTCTCGTGCGTGTGGCGAATCCGATTTTCAGTCTCTCTGCGGCGTTCCTTGTACTTGGAAATACCCGCCGCCTCTTCAAAGAAGACGCGCAGATCTTCCGGCTTGGCTTCTATCAGGCGCGAAATCATACCCTGTTCGATAATCGAATAACTGCGCGGACCGAGACCTGTGCCCAGGAAGATATCGGTAATGTCACGACGCCGGCAGCGGGCATTGTTGAGGAAATACGCTGACTGACCATCACGTGAAACCTGACGCCGCAGGGCGATTTCGCTGTACTGGGCATATTGCCCGCCCATACCACCGTCACTGTTATCGAACACCAGTTCGACGGACGCCTGTGCAACGGGTTTGCGGGCAGTCGATCCGTTAAAGATGACGTCCGCCATCGAGTCACCGCGCAGATGCTTGGCAGAACTTTCCCCCATCACCCAGCGCACGGCATCGATTACATTGGATTTGCCACAGCCATTCGGCCCGACCACCCCGGCAAGGCTGGACGGGAAAAGAACAGTAGTGGGATCGACGAAAGACTTGAAACCGGAAAGTTTGAGCTTGCTTAGCCGCATTCGCGAAAGATACAGATCTGTCTATCGGCTGACAAGCCTTAGCCGACCCAAAAATGCATAACACTTCCCTGTTACTTGTGGTATTTACGTGCTTTCGGGTATCGTGCCTGCATGTCGACCCAGCCCAGCAAAGATCTCGAGACGTTTGAGAACCCTCACCCCGGACGTAACTACACGGTACGCATCCGCATACCCGAGTTCACCTGTCTGTGCCCTAAAACAGGACAGCCGGATTTTGCCGTGCTCAACCTGGAATACGTACCGCATCGGCGCTGTATCGAACTGAAATCGCTGAAGCTGTATATCTGGTCTTTCCGGGACCAGGGCGCCTTCCACGAAGACGTCACCAACAGCATACTCGACACGCTGGTGGACGTCTGTCAGCCCCACTTCATGCGCCTGACGGCCGATTTCAATGTGCGTGGTGGCATTTATACGACGGTCGTTGCCGAGCATCGGAATCCGGCCTGGCAGGCGCCCTCAAAAGTGGAATTACCCTGACCATCATCGATAAATACCGAAGTTAGCCAACGCAAGCTTTGGGGACCGTCGGCCGCATGGACGCGACCGTCGAGCGTACAGGAATGTATTCACCGCGTGTCCCCAAAGCTTGCGTTGGCTAACTTCGGTACACCTTGGTAACGTTTCAGGACATCGAGGCTTACCCCATGCCTGAAATCCTTTATCTATTCAACGAGTATGTCCGTGAGCTCAGGCCATGAGACTGTTCATCGGCATCGACATCGGCACTTCCGCCTGCCGCGCCTGCGCCATTGATGAGCGAACCACAGTGGTCGCCGAGGCCAGAATCGACCTCCCTGCCCCCGCCCGCGACGGTGCCCGTGTTGAACAGGATGCCGGTGTCTGGTGGCGGGTCCTGACCGGGACCCTTGATTCATTGTGTCAGCGCCTGAACCCGTCCCGGGTCAGCCGCATGGCCGTTGACGCCACCTCCGCGACCCTGCTGTTATGCGACCAGCAGGGTATGCCGTTGACGCCGGGATTGATGTACAACGATGCACGCTCGACGACAGAGGCAGAGGATATCCTGGCAACCGCGCCGGCAGACTGTGCCGCCCAGGGCGCCAGTTCCAGTCTGGCAAAACTGCTCCACCTTCGTGAAACAATTTCATCGCCCGCTTATCTGGCCGTACACCAGGCCGACTGGCTGGCCGGCATGCTCACCGGGCACTTTGCAGTCAGCGATGAAAACAACGCATTGAAGCTTGGTTACGACCCGATGCAACGCCGCTGGCCGGGCTGGCTGGGCAGACTGGATATTCGGCCTGAACACTTGCCGGTGGTGCTTCCTGCCGGCTCGCCGATTGGAACATTGAGAGGCTCTCTGGCAAAGCGCTGGAACCTGCCGCACGACGTGCAGGTTGTCGCCGGCACAACAGACAGTACAGCGGGCTTCTTAGCCGCCGGTGCCGACCTGACCGGCACGGCAGTCACCGCACTCGGCAGTACGCTGGTCATCAAGGTGTTATCGGATCAGCCGGTGTTCGCCGCACACTACGGTGTATACAGCCACCGGCTGGGCGAACGCTGGCTGGTCGGCGGCGCGTCCAACGCCGGCGGCGCCACCCTGCTTAAATTTTTCAATCGCTGTGACATCCGCCGTTACACGCGCCTGATAAAACCTGAACAGGCCACCGGCCTGGACTATTACCCGCTGCCCGCAGCCGGCGAACGCTTTCCGCTGGTGGACCCGGGGCTGCAACCCAGACTGGAACCCCGCCCGGCCTCTGACGCCGTATTCTTTCAGGCCATTCTGGAGGGCCTCGCAACAATCGAGCAACGCGGCTACCGCTTACTGGCGGAACGCGGTGCGCCATATCCGCAGAAGGTGCTGACAGTCGGTGGTGGCGCCGCAAACGCGGCCTGGATGCAGATCCGTGAACGATGCCTGGCGGTACCCGTAACAAGAGCGCCACAGCAGGAGGCGGCCTTTGGCGCGGCGCTACTGGCCCGTGGTCTCTAAGTGGTTTTCCCTGACCCAGATCAGCGTCGCCCCCGCCACTGCAGCCGGCATGACAAAGAAATTAACCACCGGAATCATGGTGCATAACATCACCAGGCCACCGAACCCCCACGCCAGCAAAGGTCGTTTTCTCAGCCTTGCACGCTGATCCTTGAAAAACAGCTGGTGGTTAGCCATCGGATAATCGATATACTGCACGGTCATCATCCAGGCGCTGAACAATACCCATAACACGGAGCCGGCAATATTGAACACGGGAATAAGCAACAGCAGCAGCAACGGAACTGCACGCAACAGGAAATAAAGCAGTTTGCGAAGTTCAGAAAAAATACTGGGCAGGATATCGCGTAGCAGCTGACGCCAGTCACCCTGCAGCGTTTTCCCGGTCAGGTGGCACTCGACGGCCTCCGCCAACAGACCGTTAAAGGGGGCGGCAATCAGGTTCGCCAGAATAGAGAAACCATAGAAAATCACCACCAGGCTGGTCAATACAAACACCGGCACGACAACATGGCGCAACCAGTGCAGCCAATCGGGTAATTTGCCTATCAGGTACTCGGAAGCGCCTTCAACCCAACCATAGGCCCACCAGACCAAACCGCCAAACAACAGGATATTGATCAGCAGGGGCATCAGCACAAAACGCCGCAGACCCGGTTTGCGCAGTAAGGTAAAGCCTTGAATCAGATACCCGGGACCGGAAGACAGGTCTTTCATGTTTCAACTCGCTTGTGTTATTGCCCAATAAATTCCGCGATGCGTTCAATACCCAGCTGCAGCTGTTGCATCGAGGTCGTATAGGCAAATCGAACGTGCCGAGTTGCCTTGTGGCGGCCAAAATCGATGCCGGGTGTAATGGCCACACCGGCGTTCTCCAGCAGCTCCGTCGCAAAAGCGAAGCTGTCCTGCGTCAAGCGGCTGCAATCGGCATACAGGTAGAAAGCGCCCTGCGGCTCTACCGAAATATCGAATCCGAGCCGCCTCAGGGCAGGCAACAGAAAATCACGGCGCCGCTGAAATTCCTGTCGGCGCTGCTCGAGAATCGCCTGTGTTTCCGGCTGGAACGCCGCCAGCGCGGCATGCTGCGCCGGTGTCGGCGCCGAAAGAAACAGATTCTGTGCCAGCTTATCCAGCTGGTCGACAGCGTCCTCAGGCGCAACCAGCCAGCCCAGCCGCCAGCCGGTCATTCCGAAATACTTGGAGAAGCTGTTGATGACAAAAACATCCTCACCCAGGGTTAGCGCCGTTTCAGGCACTTCCTCGTACCACAGACTCTGATAGATCTCATCGACAATCAGGTGTCCGCCCCTGTCACGCACCGTCTGCAGCAGTGCTTCCAGTCTGTCTCGGGAAATAACGGTTCCGGTGGGATTTGACGGACTCGCGACCATGACGCAGGAAGTCCTGTCACTCCAGTAGTGTTGCAGCAGCTCGGTACTGAGCTGGTAGTGATGTTGCGCTTCAACGGGAACCATCACTGGCTCACCTTCGAACAGAAATACCAGATTCCGGTTACAGGGATAACCCGGGTCCGCCATCAAAACCTGGCTACCCGGATTCACCAGCATCGCCAGAATGAGCTGCAGCGCGCCGGAAGCGCCCGGGGTAACAACAACACGCCGTGGATCTATCTTCGCCTGAAACTGACTCAGGTAGTAATCGGCAATCGCTTCACGCAGTTCAGGCAGACCGACTGCTGGCGTATAGTGGGTCTTGCCCTGTCTGAGCGCGTTGATTCCCGCGTCGACGACCGGTTGAGGTGTGGCGAAATCGGGTTCCCCGATTTCCATATGCACAACCGAGCGCCCCTGAGCTTCCAGTTCCCGGGCGCGCGCCAGCAATGCCATGGCGTGAAATGGCGCAATGGCATTCAGTCGGTGTGCGATCATGCGGCAATTCGCGCGTGCAGATCCTGTAACAGATCCACATTGACATAGGTATGACTGCCCGCATCGCCCGCAAGCACGGTAAACGGATCGTCGGGCTCCCCCAGCCGATCGACGACCAGGACGGCGCCTTCGAAATCATGTTCGCCGGTATACCTGCTTACGGTGACCAGCGTTGACAGTCCGGCAGCCTGCGCCGAACGCAAGCCGTTTTCAGAGTCTTCAAAAACCAGGCATTCCTGTGGACCTACGGCTAGCTTTTCCATTGCATAATGATAGATATCGGGCGCGGGTTTTTTCGCCGCCACCATAGCTCCAGCGGCGATCACATCGAACCAGTCTTCCGAATCCGCTGCGAGATTGTGGTGTAAGAGCGCCGTGACATTGACCGGTGTGGTAGTGGTTGCGATACCCAGCTTCAGGCCAGCCTCGCGTGCTTCGACGAGCAATCGACTGACACCGGATCGCATGGGAATATTACCGGACGCCACCGTCCGGGTATAAATATCAGTCTTCAGCGCATGCAGATCTGCGATGAACTGATCCAGTTTCCCCGGTGCTTCAAAATCCGGCAGATACGTTGACAGATAGTGCCGGATACGCTCTTTACCGCCGGTTACTGCCAGCAACTCGGCATAGAGATCCTGCGTCCAGTGCCAGTCCAGACCGGCCTGTTCAAAAGATCCGTTAAAGGACTGACGGTGAATTTCTTCGGTTTCCGCCAGGGTGCCGTCGACATCGAATAACAGTGTTGTCAAACCGCCCATCCAACCAATACTCCGTAGCAACTTTTCCCTGACTAGACTAACGCAGAGACAAAACCTGCAACAAGAGAAAATCCCTCGGAAAAGTTTGGCAGTGTTTGCTCTTGACTCAGCCCTTGCACAACCGGAAACTAGCGCACTTGATTGCCGGCGAGTGAAATAACTTGCCTGGCGCCCCGGATTCTGATATAGAGCACGGCTTAATTTTATTTATGGTTGGGAGAAGTTGAATGGCTGCCAAGAAAAAGGCCGCGAAAACCAAAGCCAAGGCGAAGACGAAAGCTGTCGCAAAGAGCGCGGCGGCGAAGAAAAAAGCAGTGGCTAAAAAGACGGCGGCGAAGAAAAAGGCGCCCGCCGGCAGAAAATCTGAGGACAAAGCCAAACAGAAAAAGGTGAAAACAGAACGTCAGCCTGCTCCGCCTTCCACCTCATCTCACGCCGGTCCGGTCCCCGGCATCGCGCCTTATGTCGAGAAACAAGGCGAAGAATACATGAACGAGGAACAGACCGAACATTTCCGCCAGATTCTGCTCGCCTGGAAACGTGAGCTGATGGAAGAGGTTGATCGCACCGTTCACCATATGCAGGACGAAGCCGCCAATTTTCCAGACCCCAACGACCGCGCCACCCAGGAGTCCGACTTCAGTATGGAACTGCGCACCCGGGATCGTGAGCGGAAACTGATCAAGAAAATCGATGAATCGCTGATGAATCTGGAAAATGAAGAATACGGTTACTGCGACGCCTGTGGTGTCGAGATCGGCATTCGGCGGCTCGAGGCCAGACCCACCGCTACCCAGTGCATCGACTGTAAAACGCTCGATGAGATCCGTGAGAAACAGATGGGCTGACGTGACAGGCTATATCGGCTATATCAACGCACCGAACCGGCCGCCAGGGCCGGTTTTTTATTCAAGATACGGATATGCCTCTTTCATTATCTATAGATTTAAGACGAATACGAAATATCTATACCGACGCCGTACGGACTAAATGAAAACGTACGGACAAATTGCTGAGCCGATCGACGCTTTGGACAAGGGTTTGTCCGTATGAGCGGACAATCAAGCAAAAGAAAATTGCCACGCTCATCCTCACCCGTCACCCAGACGAATCTATCATCATAGAATCACCCACTGGTGTTGAAAACCTCTTGTGCGCCATCGCCACGGTGTTTTCCCATGAAAAATTCTACACGAGAGCGCCCTCAAATCGGAATTTCAGGGGAAATTACAAAAAGCAGCGCACTCTCGTGCGCAGTCCATTTCTCGGGTCAGAGTTATTCAACACAATAAACCCACTATCGTCATTCAAGCAAAAACTCTGAACGGCAAGCATGGCAGCATAATCAGGCCTTCTAATTTCTGCATACTTGGCGTAGAGCTCTACTTCTCCAGTGTCGGGTGATGCTGCATTCCAGGCACACACATCCCTGACGAATACAGGGGACAACACTGGAGACCTATCGTGTGGCTATTCCGCCTTTCCGAAAGACTTTCTGGCGAATTCCCCGAAATCCCAGGAAGTGCTCCAGCTTAGAAAAAATACCGTTCCACTCTTGGTCCGGTTTGATTTCGTTCGATGATGCCAGCGATGCATGACACCGATTTCTAACAACGCATTCTTAGCGACGAACGCCTTGAATTTGGCACCGGGGGCAAACTTGATCTTGTTGTTCCACTCTAAATCTTTCGAATCGAAAGTGTAATCGACGAGAACAAAGGTATTCAAAACACTATTTTCGGAAAGTCGAACCCAGTCTATCCCCTGTTCTATGGCGCCCTCGATCAATGTGTCGCTGGTCTCCTCATCAAATTGTGAGGCGGGATATCGCAACTGGCCCCATGTGGTTCCCGGAAAACCCAGCGGCAAGGGGCTCTCTGCGCTCCAGCCGGCAAGATCGGCCACGTCCCAATAGGAGCTCCAGTTTGCAAAATAGGTCAATCCGCCCTCGTTCTTATTGGATTTAGTTCGATTCACCAGATCATATTTTGCGCCCACCGAAATAAGTGTCCTGTTGACCCCGAAATATCTCAGCTTCCCCCCCACGGATAACTTATTTTCGTTGTTCCAGTCCAGGTCATCACTGTCGCGCTTGAGTCCTATTTCAGCAAAGGCATTCAGCCAGCTGTCGCTGCCCAGTTGCACCCAATCAACACCCTGCTGGAGGGCACCCTCGACAATGCTGTTACCGTCCTCATCGAAGACGTCACTTGGCTGTCGGACCTGAGACCACATGTATCCGGGATAACGGAGCTCCTGATCTGCCCAAGCAGTCTGAACAATAACGGGACCAACCGAAACCAGGAGGACGATAATCGAAATCTTCAAAAAATACCTTTGCATACTAACGCGCCTTACCTGACTGACGAATTCCCCCGGTCCGGAGAACGGATCATCACTTGGGTTTCAAGCGGCCTGTCGCAACTCTTCTTGAAGCTGATGAGTCATTTGTGACCGCGGCCTTGTAACGGCGATGGGGAGTGTACCACCCCTCGATGAACGCCAAGATCCCCATGCCGGCCATCGTGATGGCGTTGCCGTTCCCGATCAGGACTGAAGCGTGACAACCTTCCACAGCTGATTTACCTTTGTCAGCGATCTTGTCGGTTTTATTTACACACTTCACTGCTAGCAGTATTTCATCCCACCGCGCGTCACTCAGTGAATCGTTTTTTTGTTATAGATACAAACCACCCCCCCCCTACGGTACGCTCGGGAGATTGTTAGGTATTCCGCTGTAACATCCTGCCTAACAAGCCTATTTATCCAGCTTTAATAGCCATAATGCACCAACGTCACTGCCTGCCTCCCCCTTTAGCACTGGACCGCGGGAGCTCAAGAATACTGTTTTTTGTTTGTCA
>Ga0193947_1000156_pt1 | contig 14282 bp, 12 predicted proteins | sample FRT_01_MG_FD_161267 | JGI IMG/M metagenome (GOLD analysis project Ga0193947, IMG submission 161267) | Sediment microbial communities from the Broadkill River, Lewes, Delaware, United States - FRT_0-1_MG | ecosystem: Environmental > Aquatic > Freshwater > River > Sediment | place: USA: Delaware... | reverse complement strand
AGGCTAGCCCGCATTTCTCCCGAAGCCGGCGCCAGCATCCGGGATCCCCGTGAAAAATGCTGGTCAGGATGTGTCGGAGTTAATGATGTAGTGCTACGCAGGGAGTGTGATGAAATTAGTTTCCCGGTCTGGTAAAAAGAAACAGGCTGAAACCAGAGCTGCCAGAGCATCTTCTGCTACTGCACCCGTCAGCCGGTTGAGTCTGCACAGTCAGATGATCCTGTTGCTGGTTGTGGCTGCGATATTAATTGTGCTTCCAGCCACCTTGTTGTACCTGCAGGCAATACTGCAACTCAAAGCGGCTACTCAGAAACAGTCTGACATGGCGGCCCAGCTTTTTGCCGGCGATTATCGCCAATGGGTGGATTATCAGGCTGCGAGCGCCGACCGGGTCAGCAGAGCCCCTCAGCTCGGGCGCCTCATGGCAGGCGGATCCGAACAGGAGATCGCTGACAAAGCAGAGTCACTGGCTTATCTGTTTCCGTCAGCTGTGCGTGTGCGACTGTTACCCGCCGGGCTCGCCGAGGAAGATCTGCAGGCCAGCCCGCCGATCAGTTATGCGGCTCTGGACCTGCTGAGACATTCCGAAACCAGGGACACTCCACCACCCCTGGAAGTGCATATGTCCGGTACGCCACAAGAACATATCAGCCTGGTGCGGCCGATTCCTGACCCTTCCGGCGGCGGTGTCGCAGGTCACCTAATGGTGAGCTTTTCGCTTCAGCAGCTGGTGGAGCAGCTGGATCGCGGCCAGGTGGATGGCTATGTTGAATTACAGCAGCTGGCCGGTAACACCGCACTGGTGCTGGGTAGTCGCGGTGATGCTCAATTACGGCAGGCGGAGGCGGACAGTCAGTCTGCTATCACCGGCAGTCGCTGGCGCGTGGCGTACTGGGCGTCCGGGCAGTCGCGGTCAGATACTGTGTTGCTGGCGACAGCGGGCATAAGCACGGCTGTTGCGGCGCTGTTGCTGCTGGGTCTTGTCTGGTTTGTATTCCAGAAGCTGGGGCGGGCATTGCGCGATGATCAGGCAACGCTGTTAACGATTGTCAAAGATATGCAGGATGGTCGGGTCAAGCGGGAGTATCCGAATACGCTGGCGGAGATGCAGGACACCATCGAATCGGTAACGCGCAGCGCCGCTTCGGGTATTTTACACCCGGTTTCGGTAAGCGCTGGCGAAAGTGGCACAGCGCCAGCTGCAGTGAATGTTGAAACTCAGGAAGTCGTCGATGAGGTCAACGCCGATCTGCTGTTCGATAACAATGCGCTGGATATTTCCGGGGTTCAAGTTGAGGAAAACAGCCTGGATCCCGATATTTTCCGTGCCTACGATATTCGCGGTATTGTCGGTGACAGTCTGACAGTGGATATCGCCTATGAAATCGGACGTGCCATTGGCAGCGAGGCCTACTACCGTGGTGAGCAGGCCGTATTAGTGGGGTATGACGGGCGCTTGTCGAGCCCGGATATGGCCGCTGCCGTGATTCGTGGGCTGAAAGCGACCGGGCGTGATGTCAAGGATCTTGGACAGATTCCAACACCGGTTCTTTACTTTGCCACCCAGTCCCTGGATATTAATTCCGCAGTGATGGTGACCGGCAGCCACAATCCGTCGGAATATAATGGTTTCAAAATCGTTTTGGGTGGAGAAACGCTGGCCGGCGAGGCTATAAACGGGCTGCGCCGGCGTATCGAGGCCGGGGATATGCTGACCGGGGAAGGCAGCGTGGAACAGATAGCGGTGCAGCCTGACTATATCGAGCGTGTTAAGTCCGATGTGCAGGTTGTCCGTCCCATCAAGGTGGTGGTGGATTGTGGTAACGGTGTGGCCGGCGCGGTGGCGCCCGATCTGTTGCGTGCACTTGGTTGTGAAGTGGTTGAGCTGTTCTGTGAAATCGACGGGAACTTTCCCAACCACCATCCGGACCCCAGCAAAACAGAAAATCTCGCTGCCCTGATCAGGGAGGTACAGGCGCAGGGCGCAGAACTCGGTATTGCATTTGACGGTGACGGGGACCGCATGGTGACGGTCGGTTCGCAGGGTGAAATTATCTGGCCGGACCGCCTGCTGATGCTGCTCGCCATCGACGTCCTGTTGCGCAATCCCGGCGCACAGATTATCTACGATGTAAAATGTTCCCGCCATGTCGCCAATGTCATTGCCGAGTATGGTGGTGAAGCCTTGATGTGGGCCAGCGGGCATTCCCTGATCAAGGCCAAGATGAAGGAAACCGGCGCATTACTGGCGGGTGAAATGAGTGGCCATATCTACTTCAAGGAACGCTGGTTCGGTTTTGATGATGGCCTGTATTCCGCGGCCCGTCTGCTGGAGATACTCGCCAACGATGCGCGCAACTCCAGTGATATTTTTGCGGCGCTGCCGGACAGCATGAATACGCCGGAGCTGAATGTTCCGATGGCCGAAGGCCAGCCACGTGTGTTTATGGAAAAACTGGTCAACAACGCGAGTTTTGAGCATGCCCGTGTGGTGACAGTCGACGGTTTGCGTGTAGAGTTTGATGATGGCTGGGGGCTGGTGCGTGCCTCCAATACCATGCCCTGTCTGGTGCTGCGTTTCGAAGCTGACGATGAACTCGCCATGAGTCGTATTCAGGAAGAATTCCGCAGGGCCATGTTGCAGGTAGATCCCGATCTTTCACTTCCATTCTGATTATGAGTCTTAGTTCAGCTAAAGCCACTGAAGTCGCCAGAGTCCTGGGCGAAGCGCTGCCTTACATACGCCGATTCCGCGGTAAAACCATCGTCGTCAAGTACGGCGGCAACGCCATGGTGGACGAGCGGCTGAAAAGCGGTTTCGCGCGCGATATTGTATTAATGCGTCTGGTCGGTATAAATCCGGTGGTTGTACACGGTGGCGGGCCGCAGATTGGTCGTCTGCTGGAAAAGATTGGCAAGGAAAGCCGGTTTGTCGACGGTATGCGTGTCACCGACAGCGAAACCATGGACGTGGTGGAAATGGTGTTGGGCGGGCTGGTGAACAAGGATATTGTCAGTCTCATCAGCCGCCATGGTGGCCGGGCTGTGGGCTTGACCGGCAAGGACGGGGACCTGATCCATGCGCGCAAGCTGACAATCAGCAGAAATTCACCGGAGCTGGAAGCGCCGGAAATTATCGATATTGGTCATGTGGGTGAAGTGGCAAGCGTTGATGTTTCAGTTGTGGATATGCTGGTTTCAGGCGGCTTTATCCCCGTCATAGCGCCGATAGGCGTCGGCGAGGACGGCCATTCCTATAATATCAACGCAGATCTGGTGGCGGGGCGGGTAGCCGAGGTACTGGGTGCGGAAAAGCTTATCCTGCTGACCAATGCCAAGGGTTTACTCGATAAGCAGGGTGGGCTTCTGACGGGTTTGACGGCTGCCGAGGTCGATAAACTGGTTGCAGATGGCACCATTCATGGTGGAATGTTACCGAAAATCCAGTGTGCCCTGTCAGCGGTTAAATCCGGTGTGCGCAGCTCGCACATTATAGACGGTCGTGTCGAGCACGCGGTTATGGTGGAGCTGTTTACCGATGAGGGCGTAGGCACCCTGATCCGCGGCTAGGAGCCTGTCGGACTTAGGCCGATTCGACTGCGGCGGTGGGAGAGCGGCCCAAATCGTCCCCATTTCTCGTTGCGTAGGCCCCACTATGCGCCTCAAAATCGGAACGATTTGTTCTCACTCTCCCACTCGCCTCGCTACGAACACCTAAGTCCAACAGGCTCCTAGCGGGGAAACGGGCCGCTTTATTCAGATGCTGCTTCCGCTTCAGCCATTTTCAGCGAGCGAAAACGTTTGATGTCCAGTTCGAATTTTTTACGTATCGCCTGCTGCGCTTTCCTGCGGTTCGAGACGTAGTCGGAATTGTAGCGGATCTGCATGCGCGATTCGCGAATGCCCTGTTGCAGTTTTGGCGGCACAGCTTTGCCTGAACGCTCAAGACTGGCTGCTCTGAGCTGCTGTTTTTCCAGCCGTTGCTTGATTTTTTCAGTGCGGCTGTTGGTAACGCGGATCACCGCCTCAATGGCTTCGATTTTACCGTCACGTGTCAGAATCATTTCATCTTCGTTGGTAAATGTGTCCAGCAGGATACGGTCCAGGTGTGCCTGCTGCTGGCGTTTGCTCTCCTGCTCAGCCTTTCGCTTGGCCAGCCTTTTTTCTTCGGCAATTTGTTCCCGGGTTTTGGCAGCGGCTTTGCTCTCAACCACTACACCCTGTTTGTTGAGGGTCTTGTTACTTTTCTTTGCATATTGCGGTGGAATGCGGTCACCATAGCGGGTCTGGCCATTGTCATCGACCCACTTGTAGAGCTTGCCGGCGTGCAGGGTCGGCAGTGAAAGCCACAGGCTGGTGCACAGTGCCAGCGCCGACCAGGTTTTAATGCGAGATATTGTGCTCATATCTATTCAGTTTTACGTCTGCCCGAATTGTTAATGGATTTACTGGATCAAACCGCTCTATTTCTCATCTCCCTGGTGGCAAACCTGTTCTCCGCCTTTTCCGGGGGCGGTGCCGGTCTCATCCAGCTACCGGCGCTGATATTTCTGGGGTTGCCATTTGTCGTCGCATTGGCAACTCACAAAGTTGCCAGTGTTGCCTTGGGTATCGGCGCGACGCTGCGTCACTTGAGGGAGGGTGGGCTCGAAAAAACCCTTGCATTATTTATACTTGCAACAGGCTTGCCGGGTGTGGTGCTGGGTGCCCGGCTGATTATCAACATTCCGGGCCGGGTGGCGGAAATTGCACTGGGTATTTTGACCGCGGGGCTGGGACTGTATTCGTGGTTGAATCCGGGACTTGGACAGACCAATGAAGTAACGCACCGCGATGTCAGGGGTTTTGTTGTCGGCGGCATGGTGCTTTTTTTGATCGGCGCGCTGAACGGTTCACTGACTTCAGGCACTGGACTGTTTGTGACGCTGTGGCTGGTGCGCTGGTTCGGTTTTGACTACCGGCGGGCGGTGGCCTATACCCTGATACTCGTGGGTGTATTCTGGAATGGTACTGGTGCGCTGACGCTGGGTTTTCTGTCCGAGATTCGCTGGAGCTGGTTACCGGCGCTGCTGGCCGGGTCGTTGCTGGGTGGTTATTTCGGTGCGCACCTGGCGATCAAGAAGGGTAACCGCTGGATAAAGCGGGCGTTTGAGATCATTACCCTGGTGATTGGTGTGAAGTTAATAGTGGGTTAGTCAGAGACGGAAAGGAACGGCCTGCAGCATTATCCGCTGCGAGTGGCTTCGATGAGCGCCGCAGCCCTGAGCCGGGAAGGGCCTCCGGGAAAACCGCGGGCGGTAATCATCCCGGATACCCTTCCCGGCTCAGGGCTGCTCGAAAAACGCAGATGCATCCTCTCGGGCACGAATGGCTCCAGCGGGAGTGCAACAGTTAGGATTGTAAGTCAATGTCATTCCGAGAGATTTCAGACACCATACTGTTCGCGGTAGGCGTCGATGGCTTGCAGTGGCCCGGCGTATTCGGTCTGCTCGGCGAGAAATGCCTGCAATTCCGCCAGGGTCACGATGCTGGTGACTGTCAGGCCGAGATCCTGCTCCACTTCCTGGATCGCGGAGCGATCGCCCTGGCCACGCTCCTGGCGGTCCAATGCGATGACAACAGCGGCGGCTGTCGCACCGTTGGCGGCAATAATGTCCAGAGATTCGCGAATGGCTGTGCCGGCAGTGATGACGTCGTCGATAATAAGAACGCGCCCCTGCAGTGCGGCGCCGACCAGATTGCCGCCTTCACCGTGGTCTTTGGCTTCCTTGCGGTTGAAACAGTAAGGTACGTCACGTGCGTGGTGATCGGCCAGCGCAATGCCGGCAGCCGCTGCCAGCGGAATACCTTTATAGGCGGGGCCGAACAGGACGTCGAACGCTGTGCCCGAGTCAACAATGGCCTGCGCATAGAAGCGGCCCAGTCGGGCCAGATGTCCGCCGCTGTTGAACAGACCGGCATTGAAGAAGTAGGGGCTGATGCGGCCCGATTTGAGCGTGAACTCTCCAAAGCGCAATACACCGACCTGGATGGCGAATTGCAGAAATTCTTTTTTGTAAGGGTGCATGACATTCATCTGTGGCTGAAAAGCAGAGGTATGATACACGGCCGGGCATGGCAGGAGAACGCGACGTTTTGCGTGGGGCCGTTGCCGACGACGCACGCGGCGCCCATCGGCAGCATGGTTTTCCTTCCTGGTAACGGTGATCTTCGGGGGGTCGGACGATGACAGAACCCATGCAATCATTTATTAAACGGGGTCATCCGGGTGCGAGCAGGAAGCGGACCAGGAAGACACCGAAAGGTCGGCAGGTCGATGTGTCGGCTGTGGAGGAAGTTCACACGCTGTTAAGGGACAAACCGCGGCGCCGCGATCTCCTCATCGAGTATCTGCACCTGATTCAGGATCAGTACGGCCATCTGTCGGCGCGCCATGTGGCAGCGTTGGCCGAGGAGATGCGCCTGGCGCAGAGCGAGGTCTACGAGGTGGCGACCTTCTACGCCCGCTTCGATGTGGTGAAGGAAGGGGATCCGCCGCCTCCGCCGCTGACGGTGCGCGTCTGTGACAGTATCGCCTGCGAGATGGCGGGCGCCCGCACCCTGCTGGCGGAGCTGACCGAGAAAACGGGTGTCAAGGTGCGCGTGCTGCGTGCACCGTGCATGGGGCGTTGTGAGCGGGCGCCTGTCGCCGAGGTGGGACACAACCATTTGACGGACGCGAGCGCCGACTCGGTGCTCGCCGCGATCCGCGGGGGGCGAACGCAACACCAGGTTCCACATTATATTAACTACGACACCTACGTTGAGGAGGGCGGCTACAGGCTGCTGCGCGAATGCCTTTGTGGACAACGGAGCGTTGAGGAGATTATATCGACGCTGGAGCACTCGGAGTTGCGCGGTCTGGGCGGCGCCGGTTTTCCCGCCGGACGCAAGTGGCGCATTGTGCGTGGCTATGAAGCCCCCCGGCTGATGGCGGTCAACTGCGACGAGGGCGAGCCCGGCACCTTCAAGGACCGCCATTACCTCGAGCGAGATCCCCATCGCTTTATCGAGGGCATGCTGATTGCCGCCTGGACAGTCGAAGCCGAGACCTGCTACATCTATGTGCGCGATGAGTATCGGGCAATCCGGGTATTCATGGAAAAGGAAACTGCACGCCTGGAGGCCGACGGCTTGCTGCAGGATGTGAACGTCGAGATCCGTCGTGGCGCCGGTGCTTATATCTGTGGCGAGGAATCCGCCATGATCGAATCCATTGAAGGCAAGCGCGGTCTGCCGCGCAATCGGCCACCCTATGTCGCCGAGGTCGGCCTGTTTGGCCGTCCAACGCTGGAAAATAATGTCGAGACCCTGTTCTGGGTGCGCGATATCCTCGAACGGGGCCCCGAGTGGTTCTCCGGGGCCGGGCGTAACGGCCGCAAGGGCTGGCGCAGCTATTCGGTCTCGGGCCGGGTCAGGCAACCGGGTGTCAAACTGGCCCCCGCAGGCATCACTGTCAGGGAACTGATCGACGAATTCTGTGGCGGCATGCGGGACGGCCACCATTTCAAGGCCTACCTCCCCGGTGGCGCTTCCGGGGGTATTCTGCCCGCCTCTCTGGGCGACGTACCGCTGGATTTCGGCACCCTGGAGCCATATGGTTGTTTCATCGGTTCCGCGGCGATCGTGGTGTTCAGCGAGCAGGACAACATGAAGGACGTGGCGCTCAACCTGATGCACTTCTTCGAGGACGAGAGCTGTGGGCAGTGCACGCCCTGCCGGGTGGGCACCGAGAAGGCTGTCAAGCTGATGTCCCGGGAGCGGTGGGATGGAGGGCTGCTGTTGGAACTGTCCAGAACCATGGCCGACGCTTCGATCTGCGGTCTTGGGCAGGCGGCCGGCAATCCGATTGACTCGGTGCTCAGGTACTTTCCCGAGGACTTCTCATGACTGACTCAGTCCGTTTCAGCCTGGACGGAAAGGCGGTCGAGGCCCGGCCGGGCGAGAGCATCTGGCAGGTTGCCCGACGTTGCGGCAGCGATATCCCGCAGCTGTGCTACTCGCCGGAGCCGGGCTACCGGGCCGACGGCAATTGCCGCGCCTGCATGGTTGAAATCGAAGGCGAAAGAGTGTTGGCCGCCTCCTGCCTGCGCAAGCCCAGCGATGGCATGAAGGTCCACTCGGCCAGTGAGCGCGCCAGGACTGCACAGCGCATGGTCATGGAGCTACTGCTGGCTGATCAGCCCGCTCGCGACCTTGCCCATGACGTCGGTTCCCATTTCTGGCAGTGGGCTGACCGTCTAGGCGTCAGCAACAGCCGCTTTCCCGTCAGTGAAGCACCGTTGCCCGATGCCAGCCACCCTGCCATGCGGGTCGCGCTGGACGCCTGCATTCACTGCACCCTGTGCGTGCGCGCCTGCCGGGAAGTACAGGTCAACGACGTCATCGGCATGGCGTACCGCGGGCACCAGGCCAGAATCGTCTTCGACCAGCATGACCCCATGGGTGCCAGCACCTGCGTCGCCTGTGGCGAGTGTGTACAGGCCTGCCCAACCGGTGCCCTCATGGAGGCGACGCTGGTGGATGCGCAGGGCGTCGGCATTACTGATGGGAAGCAGGCGGTGGACAGCGTCTGCCCCTTCTGCGGTGTGGGTTGCCAGCTGACTTACCAGGTAAAGGATAATCGGATTATCGCGGTGCAGGGCCGGGCGGGACCTGCCAATGAGAATCGCCTTTGTGTGAAGGGTCGCTTCGGTTTCGACTACATCAACAGCCCGCAGCGGCTGACCCGGCCGCTGATCCGGCGTGACGATGCCCGCAAGCACGGCGACATCGATATCGACCCCAAGAACCCGTTGACCCACTTCCGCGAGGCGAGTTGGGAAGAGGCGCTGGAGGTGGCGGCCGGCGGCCTCAAGACCATCCGTGACCGTGATGGCGGGGACGCCCTGTCAGGCTTCGGTTCGGCCAAGTGTTCAAACGAGGAAGCCTATCTCTTCCAGAAGCTGGTGCGTACCGGTTTCGGCACCAACAATGTCGATCACTGCACGCGCCTGTGTCATGCCTCCTCGGTGGCTGCGCTGCTCGAAGGCGTCGGCTCAGGCGCCGTGAGTGCGCCCTTTGGCGCCGTCAAGGATGCCGAAGTGGTGATGGTGATAGGCGCCAACCCGAGCGAGAATCATCCCGTTGCCGCGACCTATTTCAAACAGGCGGCAAAGACCGGCACCCTGATCGTCATGGATCCGCGCGGAATGGCACTCAAGCGCCACGCTACGCATATGCTGCAGTTCAAACCGGGTAGCGACGTCTCCATGCTCAATGCCATGTTGAATGTGATCGTGACTGAGAAGCTCTACGATCAGTCCTACGTCGATGCCCATATCGACGGATTCGAAAACCTCAGGGCGCATGTCAAGGCCTTCACACCGGAGGCCATGGCGCCAATCTGCGGCATCGACGCAGGGACACTGCGTACCGTGGCACGGACCTATGCCACGGCCAGAGCCTCCATCATTTTCTGGGGCATGGGTGTGTCCCAGCACGTCCACGGTACGGACAACTGCCGCTGCCTGATCGCGCTGTCCCTGGTCACCGGGCAGGTGGGCAGGCCGGGGACCGGTCTGCATCCGTTGCGCGGTCAGAACAATGTACAGGGTGCCTCGGATGCAGGTCTGATACCCATGATGTTGCCAGATTACCAGCCGGTGGAGAATGGCGACATCCGCCGGCGCTTCGAGGCTATCTGGGGTAGTCCGCTGGACCCGAATAAGGGGCTCACCGTGGTGGAGACTATGGAGGCGATCCATGCAGGCACGCTGAAGGGCATGTATATCATGGGCGAAAATCCGGCAATGTCGGATCCCGACGTTCAGCACGCCCGGGGCGCGCTGGCCCGGCTGGAGCATCTGGTGGTCCAGGATATTTTCCTCACCGAGACGGCTTTCCACGCCGACGTGGTGCTGCCGGCATCAGCCTGGGCCGAGAAGGACGGCACCGTGACCAACACCAACCGCCAGGTCCAGCGCGGCCGCAAGGCGGTGGAGCTGCCGGGAGAAGCCCGTCAGGACTGGTGGATCACCAATGAGCTTGCCCGGCGCATCGGATGTAACTGGAGCTTTGCCGCTCCGAGCGAGATTTATACCGAGATGGCCAGCGTCATGCCGTCCCTGGACAATATCAGCTGGGAGCGCGTGTCTGCTCAGGACTGTGTGACCTATCCCTGCAGTGCAGCGGACCAGCCCGGCGACGAGATCGCTTTCAGTGACGGTTTTCCCACCCCTGACGGCCGCGGCAAGCTGGTGCCGGTCAGTATCATGCCGCCGGATGAGTTGCCCGATCAGGACTTCCCCATGGTCCTGTCCACCGGACGTCAGCTCGAGCACTGGCACACCGGCGCCATGTCCCGGCGCTCCGTCGTGCTCGACGAACTCGAGCCCGAGGCGGTTGCCACTCTTTCGCCCGGTGACATGTCGCGTTTGGGTATAGAGGCAGGGGCCGTGGTCCGGGTCTCGACCCGCCGCGGGGTGCTCGAGCTTCGCGCAAGGGCCGACGGCGCGGTGCCCGGTGGCATGGTGTTCATTCCCTTCTGCTACGCGGAGGCACCAGCCAACGTGCTGACCAACCGGGCCCTCGACCCGTTCGGCAAGATCCCCGAGTTCAAGTTCTGCGCAGCGCGGGTGGAGGCGGTATGATCAGAGCATTTGTGGGCTGGAAAATACGCGTATGCGCATTATCAGTGTGAATGTAAACGGGATCCGGGCAGCGGCGCGCAAAGGGTTTTTCAGCTGGATGCGTCGACAGCGGGCCGATGTGATCTGTATCCAGGAAACCAAGGCACAGGTTCACCAGCTGGAGGACAAGGTGTTCTGGCCGCGCAACTACCATGCCTTTTTCCACGATGCCGAGAAAAAAGGCTACAGCGGGGTTGCCATTTACTGCCGCCGTAAGCCGGATAAGATTATCGCGGGGCTGGGCTGGCCGGATGTCGATGCTGAAGGCAGGTTTCTCGAAGTTCAGTTCGGCCCGCTCAGTGTGATCTCGCTGTACATGCATTCGGGTTCTTCCAGCGAGGAGCGTCAGCAGAGGAAGTTCGAGATGATGGAGCGGTTTATGCCGTACCTGCGAAAGCTGCGGCGCAAACGCCGTGAATACATTATCTGTGGTGACTGGAATATTGCGCACAGACAGATCGATCTGAAAAACTGGCGGGGAAATCAGAAAAATTCCGGTTTTCTGCCCGAAGAGCGCAGTTGGATGGACGAACTTTTCGGGGCAGCCAGTTTTGTCGATGCCTTCAGAGTCGTGGATAAACGGCCCGACCAGTATACCTGGTGGTCAAACCGCGGGCGCGCCTGGGAGAAGAACGTGGGTTGGCGTATCGACTACCAGGTGGTTACACCGGGAGTCGGTAAACGTGTGCAGGCGGCCAGAATCTACAAGGACAAGCGTTTCTCTGATCACGCTCCGCTGATTATCGATTATGACTACACGCTGTAACAGGGCCGTTAACCGGGAGCGGGAGTCAGCTGCGTGGGCAAAATAAGCAGGGCTGTTTTTTCCGGCCGTATGCTGGTCGCACTGCTGATGGGGTTCTCATCCGGTCTGCCGCTGTTGTTGACAGGCTCGGTGTTACAGGCCTGGATGACCGACGAAGGTGTCGATCTGGGAACGATCGGCTTGTTTGCGCTGGTCGGCTTGCCCTATACACTGAAATTTATCTGGGCGCCCCTGACCGACCGTTATTGTCTACCGTTTTTTGGTCGTCGTCGTGGCTGGTTGATCAGCATACAGCTTGCGTTGGCGTTGTCGATTGCCGCGCTTGGCTGGACGCAGCCGGCTCAAAGTCCTTTCACCGTGGCTGTTGTGGCCTGGTTGTTGACATTTTTTTCAGCGAGCCAGGACATTGTGATTGATGCCTATCGGCGTGAAGCACTGGCCGATAATGAGCTCGGGCTCGGTTCCGCACTGTATGTCAACGGTTATCGGATCGGCATGTTGCTGGCCTCCGGCGGAGGTCTGATTATGGCGGACTTCATGGGTTTTTCCCTGGTCTATCAGTTGATGGCTCTGACTATGCTGGTCGGGATACTGACCACCTTGTTTGCACCTGAGCCGGATATTCCTGCGGGTACGCCGTCGACTTTGCAGGATGCGGTGGTTCAACCCTTTGTGGATTACTTCCGTCGTCACCATGCGTTGCTGATTCTGTTGTTTATCCTGCTTTATAAAGTCGGCGATACGATGGCAAGTCATATGACAATACCATTCTATTTGGACATCGGATTCAGCAAGACAGAGATCGGTGCTGTGGTTAAATTGTTCGGTTTCTGGGCAACAATTATCGGCAGTATTATTGGCGGTGTGCTGATCCTCCGTATCGGAATCTACCGGGCGTTGTGGGGCTTCGGCATCCTTCAGGCAGCATCAACCGCGGGTTTTGCTGTGCTCGCACAAATAGGCTACAGCCTGCCATGGCTGGCTGGTGTGATCGCCTTCGAGAACCTGAGTGCCGGAATGGGGACGGCGGCATTTGTTGCTTTTATGGCCAGTCTGACCAATAAACAGTTCACGGCCACCCAGTATGCCTTGTTAAGCAGTTTGATGGGTATACCCAGAGTCATCGTGGCTGCTCCGACGGGCTATTTTGCCGACTGGCTGGGATGGGGTGTGTTTTTCACCCTGTGCGCACTTGTTGCCATTCCCGGTCTGATGTTGCTGACCCGCTTTCGAGGCTGGCTGAAGACGGATACCGCATGATCAGCGAAGTTTCATTGCTGGCGGCTTTCCTGGTCGGTCTGCTCGGCGGTGTCCACTGTGTAGGCATGTGCGGTGGTATCGTCGGTGCACTTTCCCTGGGTTTGCCCGAGCGGCAACGCACGGGGTCAGCCCGCTGGCGCTACCTGCTCGCCTATAACGCAGCACGCGTCAGCAGTTATACCCTCGCCGGTGCATTGCTTGGCGGTATAGGCTGGCTGGCGGCGAACTGGAGCGGACTGCACCAGCTGCAGCAAGGCCTGCAGTTGCTGGCCGCACTGTTTATGGTGGCACTCGGCCTGTACTTGGGAGGGTGGTGGCAGGGACTGTCACAGGTGGAGCGTGCCGGTGGGCTGATTTGGAACAGGCTGGAGCCGCTGGGGCGGCGTTTTCTTCCGCTGAAGACACCGACTCAGGCCTTTATGCTGGGGCTGGTCTGGGGGTGGTTGCCGTGCGGACTGGTTTACAGTGTGCTGGTCTGGTCCATATCGACCGCTGACCCGTTTTATGGTGCGGCATTGTTGTTCTGTTTCGGCCTGGGAACTTTGCCGAATCTGCTGCTAATGGGGGTGGCGGCGGCGAGTCTGTCTGCGCGGGTGCGCGATCCACGCACCCGCCGCATTGCCGCTGCTCTTGTCGTTCTGTTTGGTCTTTATTCCCTGTTCAGGCTCATTCGCTGAAGAACTGCTGTTTGAATTTTACCTCCTGGGACTCACTGCTGCCTTCGGGCTTGACGTGAACCGAGAAACGCAGCGTTTCCTCGTGAGTGATCGGAAATACGCCGATGTAGTAGATTGCTGTGCCTTCGCGAATCTCTCGCAGACTGATATCGCGTTTCTGCCCGGTTAGGTTGGTGGCCATTGCGCTGATCTCCGCGCTGACCGGTTTGCCGGTGGTGCCGAGTGTTTTCTGCAATACCGCAATATTAATCATGCCACGGTTTTTACTACGTTTTATATCATATTCCTTGGTCACTGTGGGCGGCAGGTGGCTGGTGCTGAGGGCATTGAAATGCACGACATAGTCACCAAAATCCTGGGAGTTTTCAGCGTAGACGTTTGCACTCAGGGTGATCAGAACACTGAACAGAAATGGCAACAGATTTTTCTTATACATCCGGCTTCTCCTTATCTAACAGTTCGACAGCTCCACCGGAACTATAAACCAAACTGAAGCAGATTAGTTGTAATAAATGCGGGGAGGACACCCCTTTTTTTTAAATTTCAGCGGCATGCCGGGAGAATTTGTCCCGGGAATGTGTGCTTAAACCAGGGCTTCCAGCTTGTCCTCAACGCCAGGCGTTGCGACAATTGTGCCAGGCAGTGGCGTGTTTATGGTCTGCTGAATCTGCTGTAATGTATCAAGCTGTTGCCTGTTATTCTGCAAGTTTGCGTTTAGTTCATTGATACGGGCGTCCAGTGTGTCGCGCGAATCGCTGATACGGCGCAAGGTCTCCAGGCGCCTCTCCATGCTGATCTTGTGTTCCTTGATCTGTTTGACCAGTGGTGTCATCACTTCCTTGAGCCAGTTATCGGCATCCTGATTGGCTT
>Ga0193947_1000155_pt1 | contig 14330 bp, 13 predicted proteins | sample FRT_01_MG_FD_161267 | JGI IMG/M metagenome (GOLD analysis project Ga0193947, IMG submission 161267) | Sediment microbial communities from the Broadkill River, Lewes, Delaware, United States - FRT_0-1_MG | ecosystem: Environmental > Aquatic > Freshwater > River > Sediment | place: USA: Delaware... | reverse complement strand
TGGTCAAGCTTCTTGTGCCCGAGCAGTACCTGGATCACACGGATATCGACCTTTTGTTCCAGCAGGTGCGTGGCATAGCTGTGACGCAAGGTGTGCATCGAAACACGTTTATTGATCTCGGCGGCAGCCGCGGCCATGTGACAGATGCGGTTGAGCTGACGGGTGCTCAGGGGGTTGACGGTATTCTGCCCGGGAAACAGCCAGCCCCCGTCGAGCATCTTGCCCTGGGCGCGGGCGAGCTTCCACCAGGTGCGCAGGCGCTCGAGCAGCACCGGCGAGAGCATGGCGTAGCGATCCTTGCGGCCCTTGCCTTGCTCGACGCGCAGCGTCATACGGGCGCTGTCGATATCACTGACCTTCAGCCCCACCACCTCGCTGGCCCGCAGGCCCGCGCCATAGGCTACCGACAAGGCGGCCTGATACTTCGGCTTTCCGGCTGCATCAATCAGGCGCGCCACTTCCTCGCGGCTCAACACCACCGGCAGCCTGCGCGGCTCACGCACCGCACTCATCTTGGCCGTCGCATCGGCGCGGTCCAACGTCACGCCGAAGAAAAACCGCAAGGCGGTGATCGTACGGTTGAGCATGATACTGGAGGTGCCGGCATCGACCAGGTGTAACTGATAACGGCGCAGCTCTTCGGGTGTTGCGGTATCCGGGGAACGGCTCAGAAAGCGCGTGAGGTTGATTACCGCCCGCACATAGTTACTCTGGGTCTTGGGTGAGAGTTTTCGCAACGTAACCGCATCATCGTGTAGCTGTCGAGCGCACGGTATGCACGGCTGACGCTCCCCACTTGAAAGTAGTTCGCCCAGCCTCGCAACATGCGATTCAACTTGCCCACCAACGTTGTGGTCTCTTGCCACACCATCGCCTCGGCTTCAAACTGTTAACATAGATGGCCTCGGAAATGGCTGGGTAAAATGGGATGGGCTCCTAACCGTCCGAGAAGGCGGATCAATTGAAACCAGCTGTAAGGTATTGCTTGTGCCGAACTCACTCGAACAAATAAAGCAGCGTCTGCGCGATTTCGCGGATGAACGTGATTGGGATCAATTCCATTCTCCGAAAAACCTGGCGATGGCGCTGATTGTCGAAGTTGCCGAGCTGGTTGAACATTTCCAATGGCTGAAGGAGGAGGAAAGTCATTCGCTGCCACCTGAAAAGCTGGTTGAGGTAGCGCAGGAACTAGCTGATATCCAGATTTATCTTATTCGTCTAGCCGATAAGCTGGGTATCGATTTGCTCGGTGCTGTCGAGAAAAAGATTTCCCTTAACGAGAAAAAATATCCTGTGGACAAAGTGCGCGGAAGTTCAAGGAAATATTCTGAGTACCCAGAATAATCTTTTCCATATTTTTTGTGCTGCTCATTTGTAACCGGATCAGGCGCCTATGGACGGTATCCGCCTTCCAATCTTTAGGACCGGCCTGGGTTGGATGCTTGCCGCTCCCCTGATCCAAGTGGAGGGCAGCAATACAGCTCGTAACGACCAAACTCAGAGGCTTGCCCGTAGAAAACAGGACCGTTCTTTGTAGCGCTTTGTTAGCTCGACACCTTTTCCGTCTTCCAAGGAAAGATTCAGTATTTCTCCACCAATTGCCTTTTGACTCCAAGATAATGGATTGCCATCCAGGGTAATGGTTTTACGCTTTACAGTATCGGTAACGAACTTCGCTACAGCTGGCTGGATTTTGAGACCAAGGAACAATAAGACAGCGGTAATCACAGTTAGCGGGTTGTCAACAAAATCAGCATAAGAAATCTCAAGGTAGCGACTATCAGGCAACCCACATAGGAAATCTACCGCTGCCTCAGTACTCAGCCGCCATTCAAGTAGACCCTGATCGTAATAGTTGGCACATAGTCTAGGTAACGCAGCCGTCTCTTCCTTGCACAACGCCAATTGAACCAGCTGATCCCACTTGTATCTGTTTGAGCCAAACCATTGACCTTTCTCACCAAGTTGCGCTATAGATCGAGCAACCTCGAGACCGTTTCTATAAATATGGATAAACCTCGCATCCGGAAAGATCGCCTGGATCAACCCCAATCTGAAGTTATTAATGGGCAATTTCTCAATAAGGATAGGCCGCTGTAATTTCACCGTTTCAAGAAAGAAGGCTTCACGAAGCCTACGGCTCTTCTCAGCCTGTTCGTCAGAACTGGTTAATACCATTCTGCCCTTCCGGTTTGCGGCTTGGTTAGTCCAAATGTCCGCTTCCGGGTACGCGGAGAACCAAAGATCCCTGCGCTCATTCAGGTAGGTAATTTTGCTGTGCTTGGAGAGAGCTGTTCCAAATATGGTTGTACCCGATCTCCCGCAGCCAACGACAAATATCGGCGGTGATGCGAAGTCACTTCGTGTATGTATACCAGCAGCACTTTTCACAATTGTGCCTCAGGGTTAACAGGTGGATTTAGGCTGATCCAGCGGAAAACCCTAATTAGAGATTAAGCTCTTCCTACGTAGAAATATTTCAGTCAACATGTTTTTTGAACTTCTGTCGCTATAACAAGCGGATGTATCAGACCACTCCACCTTCCCTATGAAATTGCCCACGATTGCATTTCTAACATTAACATAACCCGGAAATGTTGACGCAGATCCGACCCGCATTACAACCAATTCTCCCTTGTTTTGAACAGAAACCATCGTGACTACGCAACGGGCGATAAGCGAAAATAAGTAATTCGCCAGGGACAGGCATCGTTAACAGCCCCTTGGCGTTCATGTGGAATTCACTCTGGCCTTGTGCTAGTTTACCGTCGGCTTCATAGTTTCAATATTGGTCTAGCATTACATCTTATATTCCTGTATCAAAGTGAAGGGTAAATTCACAGCCACGCTCCTCGCAGCGGCGATCTTCCTGAGTCAGCTGGCTCTGCTGGACCACGCGTTCGACCTGTCTAGCCACGAAGATGGTGGACTGTGTGAACTGTGTGTGCTGTGTGGCAACCACGCCCAGGCGCTATTACAGAGCCTCCCAACTATCGAGATTCAACCGATTCATATCCTGGTTGGCAGATGGCAGGATTTCCTCGATCTTCGGCCCCTTACCACGGCCTTTCTGGCCAGGGCACCGCCGCCCGACCTCCTCACGGTGTAGACAGCAAGACGATTAATCAAGTGTGGATCGGCAACTGTGGGTGCCTGTGTCCACATGTACTGTCACAGTGACAGGAGTTCATCATGCGTAATGTGTATGCAAACACTCTGCTTGTGCTCATATGGCTACCGTTTGTGGCCGCCGCCGACAATACGGAGCTGGAGTCAATTCGGCAACAGATCGAGGCGCTGCGTAATGAGTATGAGTCCCGAATCGAGGCATTGGAGAACCGTCTCGAACAGGCAGAATCTCAGGCACGTGAGGCGGGAGCCGAGGCTGAACGTGCACGCCAGCAGACAGAAACTGCCGCTACCGGGATCGCGGCCACCGAACCTGCGGCGACGGGTACTCTTCAGCAGAAAATCAATGCCTTCAATCCGGCCATCACCGCTGTACTCCAGGGCAGTTTTAATTCCTATTCCGAAGACCCCAAGGATTATGCCGTATCTGGTTTCCAGCTTGGTGGCGAGTCAGGCCTGCCTGCGCAGGGTCTGACCCTGGATGAAACCGAACTGATGCTGTCCGCCAATGTTGACCAGCTCTTCTATGGGCAGACCACCATTGCCCTGCATGATGACGAGGAAGAAACTGAGGTCGAGGTCGAGGAAGCCTTTATCGATGCCTTGGCAATGCCGGCCGGTACCGGACTTCGATTCGGACGCTTTTATTCCGACATTGGCTACCTGAACCGCTTTCACACCCATACCTGGGATTTCAGGGATGCACCGCTGGCCTACCGTGCATTTCTTGGCAAGCAGTACTCGGACACTGGCATGCAGCTGAGCTGGCTGGCGCCAACTGACCTGTATCTGCGGCTGGGTGGCGAGGCACTGCGTGGCAACCGGTTCCCCGGAGGCGATGCCAGTAAAACCAGCGGCAATAGCCAAAGCCTGTTTGCCAAGCTCGGCGGCGATCTTGGAAGCAGCCACAGCTGGCAGCTAGGCCTGTCGCAGTTATGGGTCGATGCCAGAGACCGCCGCGGCAGTGGACATTCACACGGGGGTGGAGATTCCGCCAGCGAAGCATTTACGGGTGATTCGAATCTCACTGTGGCTGACTTTGTCTGGAAGTGGGCACCCAACGGCAACCCCCGCCACCGGAACTTCAAGTTCCAGTCCGAATTCTTCTATCGCAAAGAGGACGGGCGGAATGACTTCACGGAGGATGGCGACACCGCGGTACTGGACTATGACGGTAGCCAGAAGGGTTTGTATGCACAGGCTGTCTACCAGTTCACGCAGCGCTGGCGCATTGGCACCCGTTATGACTGGCTGTCGGCCGACAATAAGCTGAAGCTGCGCAATCCAGGCGGCCTCGATCCCGACGAGGTCATGGAGGAGACCGCACTGAACAATGACAATCATGATCCCTGGCGCTGGAGTCTTATGGCGGACTGGTCCCCCAGTGAGTTCAGCAGGCTGCGACTGCAGTACAACCGGGACCGTTCCCGTTCGCTCACCGACCAGCAGTGGATGATGCAGTACATCATGAGCCTGGGGTCCCACGGGGCCCACGAATTCTAGGGGGTATACTTCATGAGACAATCTGCAATGCTGTTTCTGGCCGGTGTGTTGTTGCAAACCGTCACTGCAAGCGTCCATGCCGGGATCGAGGTATTCGCCTGTGAACCCGAGTGGGCCGCCCTCATCGAGGAACTGGGTGGCGCTCATGTGAAGGCCGGCAGTGCGACCACCGCACTCCAGGATGTGCATCACATCCAGGCACGCCCCAGTCTGATTGCCCGCTTGCGCCGTGCCGACCTGCTGATCTGTACCGGCGCCGGGCTGGAGGAGGGTTGGCTACCCGTGCTGCAGCGTCGTGCCAACAATCCGCGCGTGCAGGCAGGTGCAAATGGTTATCTCGAGGTGTCTGACCATGTACGCCTCCTTGACCGACCTGTCCGAGTAGACCGGGCCGAGGGGGATGTCCATCCCCAGGGCAATCCCCACATCCAGCTCGATCCGCACAACATCCAGCGTATCGCAGAGATTGCCACCGAGCGTCTGGCAATAATCGATCCGGCACATGCTGATGATTACGCTACCAACCTGACGAATTTCAGTCAGCGCTGGCAACTGGCCATCGAGCGTTGGGAGCTGCGGGCTAAATCGCTCAAGGGTACATCCGTGGTTGTGCATCACAATTCCTGGGTTTATCTGCAGCACTGGCTGGGGCTCGAGATTGTGGGGACCCTGGAACCCAAGCCCGGCATTCCGCCCTCCAGCACCCACTTGAGCCAGCTGCTGGCGCGGTTGGAACAGCACCCGGCGCAGATGGTGATACGTTCAGCTTACCAGAACCCCCGCGCATCGGAATGGTTGTCACAACGTGCGGGTATTCCCGCCCTGGTGTTACCCTCAACCGTGGGTGGCAGCGAAGCGACAAAGGATCTGTTCGGTCTGTTTGACGCCATCATCCGGCAGTTACTTGAGGCCGCATCATGAGTATCGACGGCCTGGACATCAGCATTCTGGGGCCGGCCTATGCTGCAGGTTTGCTGGTCTTGTCCACTCATGTACCGCTCGGACGTCATGTGCTGGCACGCGGCATCATCTTCATCGATCTCGCCATTGCACAGATTGCGGGTCTGGGGGTAATTGCTGCGCACACCTTTGGTTGGGATGCCGGTGACTGGATGGTCCAGGTAACTGCTTTCGGTTCAGCGCTGATTGGTGCACTCATTTTGTTCTGGTGTGAACACCGTTGGCCCGAGGTGCAGGAGGCTGTCATCGGTACGGCATTCATCCTGGCGGCGAGTGCTGGCATCCTCATGCTGGCCGGCAATCCCCATGCCGGTGAACACCTCAAAGAGCTGATGGTGGGCCAGATCCTGTGGGTAGACTATCAGCGACTGCCTGCCGTTGCTGGACTCTATGCACTGGTGCTGTCGGTGTGGTTCGGTGTGGTCCGTGACCGGCAGCAACTGTTGTTTTATCTGCTGTTCGCGCTGACCGTGACGGCCTCTGTTCAACTAGTGGGCGTGTATCTGGTATTTGCCAGCTTGATCATTCCGGCGCTGACTGTGCGCAAGGCTGGTAACAACGGATTATGGATTGCCTATGGGTTGGGTGCGGCAGCTTATGCACTTGGTCTGATCAGTTCGGCATTGTTCGATATGCCGGCAGGAGCAGTAATCGTACTAACGCTGGTGTTGCTGAGCATCTCGTTGAGAATGGTTACCTATGCAGCAAAACGTGACTGATTTTGGGCAATTCTCGGATATGAAATATGCAGTTCTGTTAATAAGTGGGTCGACATTTGTCGACCAGAGCCCGCCTCGGGAACGACCACTTACAGTGGCGCATTCCATGCATCAGCGTTTCGGTGGTCCGATCGCCATCGCGCTTGAGCGGTCAAAGGGGCCGATTGTCTATGCGCTACAGACGTATCAGTTTTTCAAGCTGTTTCCGCTAAACCCCTCGATGCGGGCAAAGCACTGAGAGGCATTCATACCCGGCTGGGCCAAAGATCATTCCACCGATGTAGAACTCGCTCTGCATCTGCTGATGCGCCATCCGGAGCGCTTCAAGGCATTGCAACCGCAAAGTGTCGAGATGCGTTTCTCGCTCTGCACCATTCAGCCATGGTGGAGTTTAAACGTATTGCGAAGCTAATACTCCAAATAGACAGCTAAACATTACTTGCATTAGAACGATTCTGGTACGCAACGATTAGCCGCAATGGAATCTCTTTTTGATCCGCCTGCTGTTGTTAAAATCCGTACCCAGGGCAGAGAAAGTTCGCAGAACAAGAACACTTGCACAATTTATGTATGCAAACGCCCAACATCGTAACGTGGACGGTTTCACAAGACTCACCTGCACTCGATCAAACATTCCTGGGTATTTCTATAGCAAATAACAGCTTACACCCCCAGCAACACACGAAATACGTGGCTGGCGCGATATGTGCACTACCTCAGCCTTAATGACTCATTTCCGTAACTTGGCTTGAAGATGGTGGTGAAAAATAATGAAAAGCGTCTTATCAGTATCGATTATGTTCGCATGCCTTATGACGCTCGCAGCTGCCCCAGTCCATGCTGAAAACACCGAGCCCGGGACGACCCATCCAAATCCAGGCAAATTACAGTTGCTACAGATGATCGATGACTTACCAGCTGGGGATTACCAAAAAACCCATCACACTGAAAAGCGTGATATGCGTTCGCCACTGAGGTTTCACTCGAAAAGCACAGCGGAGTCCATGGGACTCAGCAAAAAATCCGGGCAGCTGGCTGCTGAAGCGACAAATGTAACCACAAGCCCGTTAACCCGGCAAGACGTAACATTTAATTTAAATGGTAAAGAATCCCTCGCATTTGAAATCAGGGATCCGACAGACAAAAACCGGGTTCTGCTTCTGAGTTACAGGATGAAATGGTAGGCTGTCAGCCTGATTCTGAAACTTTCCCGAAAATAGTCATTTTCTGGAGCGAAATTTATCATCGATCTCGCTGATGCAATGGCCTTGCAGGAAATAGACGTTGAGATTCTGGCACGCAATGACCCCAGGCAGCACTGCCGATGTGCAAAGGGGCTTGTGACGGTGAACTTCGCCCTGGGAGATGAATCAGGATTTTTCCACCGGCACCAGCGGCTAAATTTCCGGGTACCAACCGCGCCAATCCCGCTGACGGATACATGAACGCCATTCGGAACTATAATGCAGGATTGCCTGAAACCCTGAATGATTAGACATGCCTGATCCCGATAATGCACCCAGACCCGCCAGCCTGTGGCGACGACTGGCGGCACTGTTCTACGACTCCCTGTTACTGCTGGCCGTCTATTTTATCGCAACGGCAATTCTGCTGCCGCTGACGGGCGGCGAAGCGATCGAAGCAAATAATCCGTTGTTAACAAGCTACCTGCTGTTTATCAGCTTTTTTTTCTACGCCTGGTTCTGGCTACACGGCGGGCAGACCCTGGGCATGCGCAGCTGGAGATTACAGCTGCACAACCTGAGGCCAGGCCCTGTTACCTGGCTGCAGTGCCTGTTGCGTTTTATCATTGCCCTGCCAGCCGGGTTGCTGTTCGGGCTGGGCTATGCCTGGATGCTTATCGACAAACAGAAGCTCACCTGGCACGACCGTTACTCGGAAACCCGCATCGTGCAACTGGATGAGAATCCGCACCGGCGGTAATGGTTCCCCCGTATCTTACGCCTGATTTTATGTTCAGCTGCGGCGTCGTAACAGCAAAAGGCCCGCGGCAAACACAACAGAAGATGGCAGCGCAGCACTCAACCAGGGCGGCATGCCATACACCAGCCCTGCGTGTGCCGTGATGTCATTGATCAGTTTGAAAACCAGACCGAGCACGACGCCCGCCAGAACACGCTGACCGCCACTCTGCTTACCCAGCGGTCCCAGCACAAAACTGACCGACAGGAATAGCATGGCAATCGCTGCCAGCGGAGCCGCCCAGCGTTGCCAGTAATTCAAACGGTATGAAGAGACATCCGTATCGTTTGCTCTTAGGTAGGCAATGTATTGGTGGAGATCCGGCAAAGACAGGGTTTGCGGATCCCGCGTCAACAGCCGCGCCAGACGCGGATCCATCAACGTAGGCCACGCTATTCGTTCAGTGTTCTCAACCTTGACGGTTTGATCGTTGAAATGACTGACCTGCAGGTCTTCGAGCAACCAGCGGCCCTGCTGATAACGGGCGCGTGATGCGCTTGCCGCAGAAACCAGCCGGGGCGTCGCATCGATTTCAAACACCACCAGCCTGCTAAGGCTACCATCCGCTTCGCTCTGACCAACCTGAATCAGGCGCTGTCCGTCACGCACCCAGAATCCCGAATCCCCCTGCACGCTGACCTCATCGAAAATAGCCGAGGTCCGCAGTTGCCCGGCGATCTGCCGGGAAAGCGGTGCCCAGCCTTCACCCATGAGAACAACCGCGACGAGCATCAACACGCCTGCCTGCAATACCGCGCGCGTGAAACGTGCCGGTGAACAACCCGCCAGCCGGAACGCGAGCAACTCGGCCTGTGCTGCCAGCCCCCCCAGGCCCAGCAGCGAACCGATCAATACCGACATCGGAAATGCCTGGTAGGCGCGACCGGGCAAGACAAGCAGGATGTACAGGATGGCATCACCGAGTTCATAGTCACCGCGCCCTATGTCACCCATTTCTCCCAGAAAAGCAAACAGCCCCTCCAGCGCTATCACCACCAGCCAGGTCAGCAGTGTATTCAGCAAAATCACTTTGCCAATGTACAGATCCAGGCGTTTCACGGCGCCACCCGCCTGTATGACCGCCAGTGTCTGAAGCCGGCCCATCCGGCCATCAGGCCGAGCAGCAGTCCGTGCACCCACCACAAACCCAGCCAGGCAGGTATCCGGCCTTGTTCAATCCATAACTGTCCGGTCGCGAGCAGATTGAAATACAATGTAAAAACCAGCACCCCCATCCACAGCGGATAATAACGATTCATGGCTGGGCGAAACCGTGTCAGGGGAACGGCGATCAGCGCCAGCACCAGCACCGTGACCGGCCGCGACAGCCGCATCTGCCACTCGGCCTGTGCGTGCAGGTCGGGGTCACCCCACAGCAGGCGGGTAGCGACCGCATCCCACTTTTTACCCGTCCCAGCCGACGCCGTGCGAATTCTCACCGCGTATTCCTTAAAGCTAAGCAAACGATAATCGGCCTGACCAGGTACCCCTTCGTAACGCTGGCCGCTGCCCAGCACCAGGTACTGATCGCCGGCTGCGGCGCCCTGCTCAACCCTGGCAGTCGCGGCCACCAGTACCTGTGAACGCCGGGGGTGACGAACATGCACAAACACGGCTTCCAGCGTGCCGGCTTCAGCACCGGCACGCTGTGCGAAAATCAGCCATCGCCCACTGCGCAGCTCATGAAAACGCCCGGGTACCAGCGCATCAATATCCACACGCTGTTCAGCCTGGTTGCGAAGCTGATAACCCTGCTGGGCCGTGCGCGGCACCAGATACCAGCTCAATATCGCCACCAGCAGCGTTACCACAACGACCGGTAGCGTAACGGCCCGATACAGCTGCGCCGGACCAACGCCACTGGCAGTCAGGGCCAGCGACTCATAATCGCGATTAAGCCGGCCGAACAACCACAACAGTGCCAGAAACAGCGTCAGCGGCAACAGAAAGACCAGAAATGCGACCGACTTCAGGCCCAACAGCCACAGCACCATCGCCGCCGGCAACTGGCTGCTGGCCGCCTGCCCCAGGTAGAGGGAAAACCTGGCGGCTACCAGTATCAGCCATAACACCAGGGTGATAACCAGCCAGTACTGCAGTAATTCCAGGCTCAGATAGCGGCGTAAGACCGATGACATGGTTGTATTCTAAAAAATTTGGGCGCAGGTAAGGCATCCAGTACACTAACTCTACCAGTAAGCGAGGAACAGACAATGGATTTCAATGTCAAAACCGGTGACCCCGAAAAATTGCGCTGCGCATGTGTCGTGGTCGGGATCTCATCCCCGCGCCGTCTATCACCCGCAGCGGAGCGCCTGGACAAAGCCAGCCGCGGCCAGCTGCGCGAACTCCTGAAACACGGTGACATCGATACCGGCTGCGGCAAGACCACCCTGATTCACAATCCCAAGGGACGCATTGAAGCAGCCCGCATTCTGGTGGTGGGCTGCGGTAAAGACAAAAAACTATCACCGCAAGCCTTTACCGAAATCGCCTCGGCAGCGGCCAGAGCAGTGCACGCCAGCGCGGCCACCGACGCCCTTTCCTACCTCACCGAGCTGGTCGTTGCAGACCGCGATCTGGCCTGGAAAGCGCAACGCAGCGTTGAAGCCAGCCGCGAAGCGGTTTATCGTTTTGACGAACTCAAGAGCGAATCAAATCCACCCAGGCACCCTCTGCGCAAACTGGCAATTGCCGTCGCCGATCGCGACGCGGTGAAATCGGCCAGGCAAGGTGTAACACGTGGCATTGCCGTTGCCAACGGCATTGATCTGGCACGCCTGCTCGGTAACCGGCCAGGAAATCTATGCACCCCCGGCGACCTCGCTGATCAGGCCAGGGCGCTGAAAAAAGCCCACCCGGCGCTGAAAGTGCAGATCCTGGAAGAAAAGGACATGACTAAACTGGGCATGGGCGCTCTGCTATCGGTATCGCGAGGCAGCCGCCAGCCTGCCAAACTGATAATCATGCAGTACAAGGGCAGCGCGACGGGCGAGAACCCGGTGGTACTGGTTGGCAAAGGCGTCACTTTCGACTCGGGTGGTATTTCCATCAAACCCGGCGCTGCAATGGACGAAATGAAGTTTGATATGTGCGGCGCGGCCAGTGTGTTCGGCACCGTGTCGACAGTTGCCGAACTGGCCCTGCCCGTCAACCTGGTCGGCATTGTTCCCGCCACCGAGAACCTGCCCGACGGCGATGCCAGCAAACCCGGCGATATTGTCACCAGCATGAGCGGACAAACCATCGAAATCCTCAATACCGACGCCGAGGGTCGGTTGATCCTGTGTGACGCTCTGACTTACGCGGATAAATTCGAACCCGATGTAGTGGTCGACATCGCCACCCTCACCGGCGCCTGTGTGGTTGCCCTGGGCCACCACGCGACGGGACTGCTGAGCAACGATCAGGCGCTTGCCGAAGAACTGCTGGCCGCCGGCCAGACATCCGGTGACCGTGCCTGGCAATTGCCCCTGTGGGATGAATACGACGAACAGCTTTCCAGCAACTTTGCCGACATGGCCAATATCGGTGGCCGCAGCGCCGGCACCATTACCGCCGCCTGTTTCCTGGCCCGTTTTTGCAAAAATTACCGCTGGGCCCATCTGGACATCGCCGGCGTTGCCTGGAAGTCGGGTAAACACAAAGGGGCAAGCGGGCGACCGGTAGCCTTGCTGGTGCAATTCCTGATGGAACGCGCCCGTGACGCAGGTTGATTTTTATCTGTTGCAGGATGACTCGGCGCAAATCCGCGCGAGCTTTGCCTGCCGCCTTGCCGACAAAGCCTATCGGCTTGGTAACCGGGTGTATATTCATACCGCATCGGCCGAGCAGACGCGCCAGTTGGATGACCTTTTGTGGACTTTCCAGCAGAACAGCTTCGTGCCACATGCGATCTACCAGGCTGCGCAGCATAATCCGCCACCGGTATTACTCGCTCACAATAGCGAACCGGATGCCAGCATCCAGGTACTGATCAACCTGTCAGCAGAGGTGCCATTATTTTTCAGCCGTTTTGAACGGGTCGCAGAACTGGTCAATCAAAACGCCGACATCCGCCAACAAGGCCGCAGCCGTTACAGCTTCTATAAAGATCGCGGCTATCCGCTGCGAACACACGAGATAAAAACCTGATGGATCCGGAACAGATCAAACTCGACAAGAATGGCATACCGGTATTGGAGAATGTCGTCAGCGCTGATGAACTCGGCAGCGACGCGGCCCCGCCCCCGGCAGACCTGACTGATCACGAACAGATTGGCGAGTTACTCCGCGAAGAGACTATCCAGCGAGTACTGGATGATATCACCGAGGACCTGCAGAAACTGGCGGCCTGGAAAATTGAATCACTGCTGAAAGAGGAATTTTCCAGGCTGATCAGGGAAGCCACCGAGCAAAGCGCTTCGAAAATGACTGAGGATATACGCACACACTTGCAACTGGCTCTGCCGGACCTGCTGGTCAGAATCGCCAAACAGGCTCAACATCAATGATTTCCATGGAAAAAACCTACGAACCCCACAAAATCGAACAACGCTGGTACCAGACCTGGGAAGACAGGGGCTATTTCAGCCCGTCCGGCGAGGGCGAGCCCTATTGCATCATGATTCCGCCGCCCAACGTGACCGGCAGCCTGCATATGGGCCACGCATTTCAGGACACGCTGATGGACGCACTGATCCGTTTCAATCGCATGCGTGGCCATAACACGCTGTGGCAGGCGGGCAGTGATCACGCCGGAATCGCCACTCAGATGGTCGTTGAACGTCAACTGGAAGCTGAGGGCAAGACCCGTCACGACCTGGGCCGCGACGCCTTTATCGAGCGGGTGTGGGAGTGGAAGAAAAGCTCCGGTGGCACCATCACACGACAATTGCGCCGCATGGGGTCTTCACTGGACTGGGAACACGAACGCTTCACCATGGACGACGGCCTGTCCGATGCAGTTAAGGAGGTTTTTATTCGTCTCTACGAAGAAGGCCTGATCTACCGCGGCAAGCGCCTGGTGAACTGGGACCCGGTGCTGCACACAGCGATTTCCGATCTGGAAGTGTTGTCACAGGAGGAAAACGGCCACCTCTGGCACATGCGTTACCCGCTAAGCAACGGTACCGGCACGCTGGTGGTAGCCACTACCCGGCCGGAAACCATGCTCGGCGACTGTGCAGTCGCCGTCCACCCCGGTGACGAACGCTATAAACATCTGCTCGGGGAATTTGTGGAACTGCCACTCACCGGGCGCAGGATCCCGATCATCGCCGACGAGTATGTCGACCCCGAATTCGGCACCGGCTGCGTGAAAATCACCCCGGCACACGATTTCAATGACTACCAGGTGTGGTTGGGTCACCGTGATGAAAAGGCCATTGCCGACCAACCCCACGGCGGATTGATCAATGTCTTCACCGTCGATGCCGCTGTGCGTGACAACACATCGGAAGAAGGTGATCTGCTGCCCGGCACCTATGTTGGCATGGATCGCTACCAGGCACGCAAACAGATCATCGAGGACCTGCAGAGCCTGGATCTGCTGGAAAAAATTGAAGACCATAAACTTGTGGTGCCTCGCGGCGACCGCTCCGGTTCCGTGGTTGAACCCTTCCTCACCGATCAATGGTACGTGAAGATCCAGCCCCTGGCCGACCCTGCCATTGCGGCGGTCGAAAATGGTGACATCCGCTTTGTACCGGACAACTGGAAAAACACCTATTACGACTGGATGCGCAATATCCAGGACTGGTGCATCTCCCGTCAGATCTGGTGGGGCCACCGTATCCCGGCTTGGTATGACGACCAGGGTAACGTTTATGTCGGGCGCTCTGTACAGGATGTCCGTGAACAGCACGGCCTGAGCAACGCTGTCGAACTGCGCCAGGATGACGATGTCCTCGACACCTGGTTCAGTTCAGCCCTGTGGCCGTTCAGCACGCTGGGCTGGCCGCAACAGACCGATCGCGTCAAAACCTTTTATCCCACCAGCGTTCTGGTTACAGGCTTTGACATCATTTTCTTCTGGGTCGCCCGCATGATCATGAT
>Ga0193947_1000153_pt1 | contig 14347 bp, 17 predicted proteins | sample FRT_01_MG_FD_161267 | JGI IMG/M metagenome (GOLD analysis project Ga0193947, IMG submission 161267) | Sediment microbial communities from the Broadkill River, Lewes, Delaware, United States - FRT_0-1_MG | ecosystem: Environmental > Aquatic > Freshwater > River > Sediment | place: USA: Delaware... | reverse complement strand
ACGGCCCTATTTTCCGATCGATGGCGTGCTCGACGGCCTGTTCCGCATCGCGGAAAAAATCTTTCACCTGAAGATACGTGAGCTGGATTCAGTCTTTGCCGAGCCTGGCTCCGCCGCGCCTGCCGGGATCGAGGTCTGGCATCCGGACGTCAGGTTTTACCAGCTCTACGATGCCGGGACCGACGAGCATCTCGGGTCCTTTTACGCCGACTGGCATCCACGCGATGACAAGCGTGCCGGCGCCTGGATGAACTACCTCCGAACCGGTGAGCCGCCGGGCAGCAACGGTCAACCGCGCAAACCCCACCTCGGGCTCATCTGCGGTAACCTGACGCCCTCGTCGGAGGGGAAACCAGCGCTGCTGACACATGCCGAAGTCCAGACCGTGTTTCATGAATTCGGCCATCTCCTCCACCACCTCCTGGGCGACGTCGAAATCAAGTCCCTGAACGGTATCAATGTGGTCTGGGATTTCGTCGAGCTGCCTTCGCAAATCATGGAGAACTTCTGCTGGGAACGCGCCAGCCTCGATTTCTTCGCGCGCCATCATGAAACCGGCGCCCCCATACCGGACCGGCTGTTCGAGAAAATGCTGGCGGCGCGGAATTACCGCTCGGCAACAGCGATGATGCGCCAGCTCGCCTTCGGCAAACTCGATCTGGAGCTGCACATGCACTACACACGGCACCGGGGGCGAGACCTCGATGCACTGAGCGAAGAGCTGTTGGCCGATTACCAGGTACCGCTGCACACCAGGCCACCAACGATGGCCCGACGCTTCGGGCACCTGTTCTCCAGTTCCACCGGTTATGCTGCCGGATATTACAGCTACAAGTGGGCCGAAGTGCTCGACGCCGACGCCTTCACCCGTTTTGTGGAAGGCGGTGTACTCAGCCCTGACGTCGGGCGCGAATTCCGCGAAAAGATTCTCAGCAAGGGCAACGCCGAGGACGCCGCCAAGCTGTTCCGCGATTTTATGGGCCGCGACCCGGGCCTGACAGCGTTGCTGGTGCGCAGCGGATTAGCCGATTAATCACTAGCGCCATCCACCCAATCAAGCGTCCGCCGCTCGAGATAGTCGTAGAACGGGTTGTACCTGAGACGCAACAGCCAGTCAGCGGGAATTTTCAGCAGTCCGCGCTCACCCTGTATGGCCATCTCCCCCAGAAACAGCGCATCGTTATTGCTGGCGGGACGCTGACCGTACAGCGGATCGTCAGGCGGGAAGGGCAGTGCCACATGGGACAGCGAAATCACACCGCGTGGCCAGTCAAGATCCAGCGGCTCGCTGTTGGATACCGCAGCCGAAAACGGCGCCTTGTGGAGTGCCTTCACTGCAGCATTCCGCGGGTTCTCATTGGTCACCAGGGTAACCGCGAACGGCAACGTCGCATCGTCCATGACGCGTGCCGTCAACGGCCCCGGATCGGAGACCAGCAAGCTGGACTTCATGGCGTAGCGGTTGATGTCGAACAACACGAGTGCGTGACGGTTGGGCGCCAGGTTTCTCAATAAGCGCTCAACCACCGCATCCGTTGACACCGTGGCATCGACCGTGGATTTCAGGATCAGCATCGGCGGCAGCATCGCGCCTGAATCGGATCCCTCCCGGGCCGCAATGCGCCTGGCCACGGCGCGGGTCAGGCGGTGAACCTGTTCGCCGGCATTGGTGGCAAAGGAGTTGTACTTGTAGGGATCGAATTCAGGCTGGACCTGCAGCCAGGCGAGCCCGCCCAGACCCGGCATGATCGACAGGCGGCGTTTCCACGTGGCCAGCACCGCCGCCGGGCTGATGCCGATGGCCGGTGAGATGAGTATCAGGCTGGCAGGCGCCGGCGAGGTATCACCCTGTAGCGCATCCAGGGCAAAATCGAGTGCCAGCGGCGCGCCTGTCGAATAGCCGACGATATGAATCGGCTTGTCCCCCACCCTCGCGCTGAGATGCCGCATCCCCAGCCGTACAGCCGCGGCCATGTCCTGCCAGCTGACCCGGGTAAGTCCCGAGGGTGCGGTACCGTGCCCGGGCAGGCGCAGACCAAGTACCTGGTAACCGCGTTGCTCGAATGTCTCGGCCATAGCCCTGAGGCTGTAGGGCGAATCCGACATGCCGTGCAGCAACAGCACACCGCCGGTTGGTGCGTCAACGCTGAGTTCGAAGCTGCGGTTCCAGTTGGGCTGGCGCCGTCGCGGATCGGCGGCGCTGCCGGCGCTGTAGCGCAGCAGCGCATATTCCGGCCCGGTTGCAGTGTGTGCATAGACCGCCTCTTCCAGTTGCGCGAACAGCTCATCCTCCAGCCGCAGGTAATCATCGAAGCTGTGGATCTCATCCACTTTTTCTACGCTGAATTCCGCAGTCAGCCTCTCGGTATGCCAGGGTTGCAGGGTCGGATCGCTGCATCCCTGAATAGAAAGCAGCGTCATCGCAGCTGCCACGAAAGCAGGCACGCGCCGGCGGAAATAAGCGCTCATACGGTTAGTGCCGGGCATGGTCATATTCCTTGCGCTGGTTAACGACCGCGCGTAAGCACCGAGTAGACCGCCCCGTCTGCCGTCTGGATCTGGTAGACCAACCGGCTTCTGGGCGTGGCGCTGTTGACCAGCCGCAGGAAGAGATCGTCGAAAAACTCCGGCGTTTCCAGACTGAAGTTATGAAAATTACGCGTGCGGTTAACCGGTGTGACATCCACGAGCGCGATGAGATCGCTGTCAGGATCGACCAGGTCTGCCACCCTGCTGGCCTCTTCCAGCTGATCGGGGCTCAGCGTGCTCTCACCGCGCCGCGCGCCGCGATTGATGAGGCGGCTCACCAGCAAGGCGCGGTCGTTGGAGGAGACATAGACTGTCAGATGCCGCGCCAGTGCTGCGATCTCTTTTTTAAACTGCTGATCAAATTCCTGGTGATCAACGTCGGGTGCGGTCAGCACCACATCCTCGATTTCCGTCTGGGCGTCGGCCAGGTCCGCCTCGCGGTAAAGCACATGAAAGGCATCGGCGACTACCTGCCCCCCCATACTGTTTGCAATCAGCCACAGCCTGTCGGGCTGCACATCGCGTATTACCAGCTCCAGCAATAGGGCCAGTTCCGTCCCGGAAGCATGGGCAACCTCACGGGCGCGCCGGTATCCGGACAGCGACGAGCCCTGGTCACCGGGCCAGTCAAACAACAGCACCGGTGCGTTGATGTCCAGCACATGTCCCAGAAAAGCGGTTTTGCGCAGCGCGGACAGATAGCGCTCCCTGAAACCGTGCACGATGACCAGCAGCGAACGATGCGGGGAGTCCTCAATCCGCTGGCGCAACTGCTCGACAAACGCCGATTGCTCGAGCGACCGGACGCTCTTTAACTTGATTTCCTCGTTCTGAAACCATTCGGTCGGATTGATGAGCATGCCGAGCCCCAGACTGGGTTGAATCTCGGCGTCAAAATCTCCAAACTTGAGTGACGCCTCCCGGTCTTGCCCGAAACGCTCATCAAGCACAGCGTCATCGCGTCCGGCAACCCGATTGGTGGCATAGAAAAAACGGTATTTTCCCTGCTCCGCCAGTTGCGCGACCGTCATGCGCCGGAACAGAAAGGCCTCCGCGTGGCGAATGGCCGCGTCTGTGGACACAAAATAGAACTTGTAAAACCAGAATCCCGCGCCGAGCAAAGCCAGTACCACCAGTACCATCACCCACAGCAGACGCCTTTTTGAGCTGCTCTTTGTTCGCACCTCGGACATCAGTCGTACCTCCGGATAAAACCCGCTGGCATTGGCGGCAGTTTACGTCATCACCAATAGAACCTGTGCCACCACCGGCAAGGCCCTGACGTATACTATGAACCATCGTTATTATACACCCGCGGATGCAGCCGTAACTGCGTGTCGCGCCACACCGGAGCCGCCGTCTCGAAACGCTTTTTAAGGCGCGGAAAGACCGATGGCAACAGCGGTTCGACCGCAACCACGTCCTCCATAGGCACACGCTCATCCTCGACGGAAGCCGGTGCGGATTGCTCATCGACAATATACCCAGGCGCTGCAGCCCGTGTAACAGGCGCAACCACGACAAGCGACATGAGCACGACATATAGCCGGGACTGTGCACGGCAGCGGTAACCAGTGGCATCAGTCAGCAACGGTCGATGCAGGCCCATCGTCATGAACAGTGTCCCTGAACGTCCAGTAGCGGATACCATTCCGCTTCTGCGCCTGCAACCCTGAGCGCTGCGCGGCACTCGCTCCAGTGCTGAGCAACGCCACCAGGTCAGCCGTCACCCGGGGATGAAAATAGAAGTATTCGTGACCGGTGATCTGATAGCGGCCGACTGACGAAACATCGATGGTATCCATGCCCTCCATCAGGGTCAGGTACGCCCCTGCTTCGCCCAGGCGCGGATAACCGCTCAGCTGGCGCGACACCTTCAGCGGCGCGTCATTATCAGAGGCATACAGCGTCATACCACCCGTCAGGGATACCAGTCCCGGCTGCAGCTCGTTAAAGGTCTGGGAATCGAAATCCGGCGCAAGCAGGACAAGATGGCCGATCGCCGGTCGTTCAACCCGCTCGAAAGCCAGGCGCTGCAAGGCAAAAATGACACCGCGCGAGCCTAGACTGTGGGCAACCACGTTCACATGAGTCTCGCCGACGCGGTCGCCTAGCCGTGCCATCAAATCGGCCAGCACCGGCACACTCCACTCGATATCCGCCTGGTCGCGCACATAGTCGGAAGGCAGGCCGTTGGACGGCCAACTGAACACCAGGACCGTGGCCTTGTCCTGCAGAGAACGCTGCATTTCCGCTGCCATGCGGCAGGTCCGCTCGAAGCCGTAATTGTAACCATGCACGAACAGCACCACCGAGCCCGTCGATGTGCGCTCAACCGCTGCCGCCAGTTGTTCCCAGAACTGCCGGGGATCGGCCTGCTCCGCGAGCGCGACCAGGTTGGTTTCGCTCTTCAGGTAGAAGGGCACGCGGGTGGCGATGCGGTTGATAATCGGGATCGGCGTGAACTCGACCTCGCAGCGGCCGAAATGAGCTTCCCCACGCTCACCGCTGTAGCTATCCGCCACCGGCTTGCCCTCGTAGCGCCTTCGATTGGTCAGGTAGAAGACACTGACCTTGACGGCGGCTTCTCCACGCTTGGCGGCAATTTCACTCGGATCGATTGACGCCGGCGGCTCGACTGATTCTGCGCCACTCACCATGCACGGCCAGAGTAAAACAAATGCCAGAAAAAATGCCGCATGATGGCGCAGCGTGTGTATTCGACCCATGTGATCAGCAGGTCCCCTCACAGCGGACCAGGACACGCACGCAGCTCACTGCACTGACACCATCCGCTGTAGCGGAAAATTCGCCGCCAGCCGTATGTAATCGGCTGGCACTGTTACATTGTCTTACCCGCGACGCGTACTCAATATCGTCCAGCCATTCGACATTATCACAGGCCGGGTTGCCCCTGCCGAAGCGGATACCCGTCTCGTAAGTCGCACAGCGCAAACGGCCATGATGAACCTCCACCTGCAGACGCCAGGCGCCCGCTTCATCCAGCCAGCCCTGTATACCCTGCCTCTGGAAGATTTTTCTTGCTGGCTGGTGGTTCATGATTTCCGCGGAAGAAGTCAGCGGCAACTCGACTTGCCGGACAATACGAAACTGCTGCGGCTGATCACCTCCAGCGGCGGGCTGTTGTTGATCATTGAGCGCACACGACTGCAGCAAAGCGAGCGGGAGCAGTATGCGCATCCACCTGACCACACACAAGCCGTCGATACGCTGATCCTGGCTGTTCATGACTCAGTGACTTCAGTAGACGCTGGAATCTTCGTCCTGATGATATTGCTTAGCGGCCGCCCACGGCGACCCGCAGGACGTTGAAGCTCACCGGCCCCGCCTGAATCAAGGCGTTGCCCTCGGCATCGACTACCATGGCCTCGACGCTGTGACGACCGCGGGACAGGTTATTCAGCTCAATGCTCATGCCGCCGGAACTCTTCATCTGCTCCCCGTCCTCACCATCGACATTCAGCATAACCGTATGGCCGGGCATGAGTTCGGGTTGCAGCGACAGGCTGACTGTAACGTTACCGTCATTGGCACGGACTCCCTGATCACTGCTCGGACTGACAATAGTGAACTCAGTGTACGACACACCTGCATCGTTCTGTGGCTGCGCGGCACCCGTTTGCCCAGGCACCGGCGGCAGGCTGACCGCCTGGGCGGGGGCGATATCGACTTGCCTGGCATCCGCACCCGGCTGGTCGGAAAAATAGACCTTTCCGTCGGCACCAATCCGCTTGTACACCTGCGCGCTGACCGTCGTACAGACCAACACCAGTAAGAAAAGAAACATGCGTTGCATAGTGCCAGATTAGCGCAGTAGCAGATCGTTCACAAGGTAACACGCTGGCGGGATACCCCACGAGCCCACCACGCTGCACAGCCTGGCACCGAATTTGGCACAAACGAGCTTCAGTGCTTTAATAGTAGAGCGTATAAGCGAAGTGCGCCAGGAGCCATAAGATGAGTACTGAACGCCCACAAATCAATGACGACCCGATGTACCGCCTGCTACGCGATGGCGCAGTGGATGAATTCAACACACGGCGTGCCGGCGGCGAAGAGTGCAACCTTCGTGGCTGTGATTTCCGCCATCTTGACCTGCGCCAACTCGATGCCAGGGGACTCGATTTACGTGATTGCTACTTCAGACAAAGCGATCTGCGCGGCGTCGACCTGTCACAAGCGAAGCTGGAAGGCGCCAGCATCAACGCCGCCAAGATCTCCGGCGCCTACTTCCCACGGGAGCTGAGCGCCGAGGAACTCACCCTGTCTCTGGTACACGGCATCCGCATGCGTTACCAAATGGGTTAATCGGTTTCCAGTAATTCCACATAGCCGGCGTACCAGAAAATCGAATCGCCCAGGTAAGCACGTACCTGATCGAGGTGGGTGGAGACTTTTTTCTGCAGCTCCGCGTCTTTTCGCAAATCCGGGTGCACTCGGCTTAAACGCGTCAGGGTGGCAGTTGCCGACGGCAACGGGCTGTCATCCAGCGCTACCGTGCCATCCAGCATGGGAATCAAAGGGGTATCACTCTGTATCCAGCGCTTGTTGCGGTAATAGCGCTGCCAGGCCAGGCGCACCATCTGCCCCGCCAATGCCTGATACTGTGCCTTACTCCGCGGATTCTGCTGACTCCAGTCCCAAAGCCCCTGGGCAACCAGCGCATAGTCTTCCAGTGTAGCGTCGGCGATGGCACGTTTGCCGTCCCGCGCCCGCACCAGATGGTCAGCATCCCACAGCGTGTCGCTGATATAACCGGCCAGCTTGTCAGCCGGCCCGCCATAGCGCGAATCTCCCGTGACTGCATACCCTGCCGCCAGCGCACTGAGCGCCAGACCATTCCAGGCCGCCAGGCCCTTGTCATCCGCGAGCAGTGACCGGCCCGACCTGGCGTTGCGCAAAACCTTTGCCGCCGACGCCAGCACTTGATGCAGCCGTGTTGTACTCCAGCCCAGACTTTTGGCGACATCATCAGCTGTCCCCTGCCAGATCGGCAATTTTCCATGTTCAGACTGGGCGGACTGCTTGCCGAACCAGGCCGCACGAACTGCCTGCAGTTGCTCTTCACTTAACACCCGTTCCAGCTCAGCATCATCCCACAGGTAATAAAAACCCTCACGGCCCTGCTCGTCAACCGCCGAAAAACTGCTGATGAAATAGACCCCACCGCGCTGCATGTCCCGCAACAGGAAATCCAGCGTATTCAGTCCAATGTCCCGGTAATAAGATGACTGGAACTGCGCGCCGGCCTGCAGGTACAGCTGTGCCAGTTGCGCGTTGTCATAGAGCATCTTTTCGTAGTGCGGAACCTGCCAGTCCGGATCGGTAACATAGCGGAAAAAGCCCCCGCCCAGCTCATCATGCATACCCTGGTTCGCCATGCTATCCAGGGTCAACCTGATAAAACCGTCCTGCGATGTGTCGTCCCGCTGTTCGCGTATCCATAGCAGCGCCCGCAGCTGCGATACCATGGGAAACTTGTTCTGCCGCCCGAAGCCCCCGGCCAACTCATCCTTAAGCTGATCAGTCTGCACCTGCATGCCATGCAGCACTGACAGGGTGTCCGAGTCTGGCTTCGCGGCAGTGTCGGACAGGCGAATCTTCCGCCACTGCTCCATGGCGTCGCGGGCCATCTGCTGCAGCTGCGCGGGATCCTTTTTCCAGCCATCGCGCAGCTGTTCAAGAACCTGTCTGAAGCGTTCCGGCGGAACATAGACCATGCCCAGCAGGGGATAGCCGTCGGGCGTTAAAAATACGTTCAGCGGCCAGCCGGCATGGCCGCGTGTCAACTGCACAAACTCGATCAGGTGGGCATCCAGCGCCGGCGCCAGTTCACGATCGACTTTCACCGGCACGAAATAGTCGTTGAGCAGTTTCGCCAGCAGCGGGTTGCGGTAACTTTCGCGCTGCATGACGTGACACCAGTGGCAGGAAAAATAACCGATGGAAACCAGCAAGGGCCGGTTAAGCTCGCGCGCCTTTTGCAGAGTCTCGCGGCTCCAGGCCTGCCAGTGCACCGGGTCTTGGGCATGCATGGCAAGATAGGGGGACGGATGATTGACGAGCTGGTTCTTCAGTGCAGCAGCGCTTGCCAGGGCAGCATCCGCCAGCATCAGAAACAGCACAACAAAAGTATACTGCCTCATAGACACGCCTTACCTCGGCGCCTACATGAAACTCTGAAATCGTCAATTGATACAGGGCAACACACTAAGCGCGCCGCCCGTCACCCACCGGGGTTCTTCTTTTCTTCATCCTCAATACGATCCAGTTCCCGCTCCATTTCCTCGTCCGTCATGGGCGGTTCGTACTCTTCGTGAGCGCTGCTCTCCGGCTGCTTTTTCGGTGCGAAGCGTTCGCCCAGAAACACACCCACCTCAAACAGCAACCACATGGGTAACGCCAGCAGCGTTTGCGAAATGATATCCGGCGGCGTCAGCATCATACCGATCACAAAGGCGCCAACGACGACATAAGCACGCTTGTCCTTTAAAGACTTTGGCTCCACCACGCCGGTCCACACCAGCAGCACCACGGCAACCGGGACTTCAAAAGCAATGCCAAAGGCAAAAAACAGGGTGAGGACAAAATCGAGATAACGGCTGATATCCGTCATCACCTCGACGCCCTGCGGTGCAGTGTGTGTCAGAAACCCGAATACCAGCGGAAATACGACAAAATAGGCGAAGGCAGCACCGATATAAAACAGTGCGGTACTGGACACCAGCAGCGGAATGACGCGTTTGCGCTCATGCAGATACAGTCCAGGTGCAACAAACGCCCACAGCTGATAGAGAATATACGGCATGGCGATAAAGATCGACATCACCAACGCCAGTTTGAAGGGCGTGAAAAACGGTGACGCCACGTCGATGGCCACCATGGAACTGCCTTCCGGCAGGTGCGCTGTCAGCGGCCCGGCCAGTTGGGTAAACAGCCAGTTGGCAAACGGCGTCAGGCCAAGGAAAACGACGGTGACAGCCAGCACCACCCGCAGCAGGCGGTCGCGCAATTCAATCAGGTGAGAGACAAAAGGTTGTTCTTCGCCTTCTTCCGGCTGCAGCTTGTTATCCGCCTGCGTCATTCGGATTCTTTGCTAGCGCTTCATTGTCTGCCGGTGGGTGTTGTTCGGCGACGGGCTGCTGTGTTTTCTGAATCGTCTGCTTGGTGTCTTCGACAATATCGTACAATTCGGGGACTTCCGCCTGCTTCGCCAGGGTTTGCTTTAATTCATCGGCGGCAATTTCACGATCGATATCCGCTTTCACCGTGGAGACGAAGCGGCGCGCCCGCCCCAGCCACAACCCGGCGGTCCGCGCCACGCGCGGCAGGCGTTCCGGCCCGATTACCAGTAAGGCCACGACACCAATAATAGCCAGTTCCCAGAAGCCGATGTCGAACATGATCGTTCAACGCGCAGTCCAGCCTGGGCTAGACTTTGTCCTGTTCCTTGGAAGTCACTTCGCCATTGATAACCCGGCCCGGCCGGTCTTCCAGCTTGCCCTCCTCGCCCTTGGCCTGATCGTCCTCTTTCATGGCCTGACGGAAACCCTTGATGGCGCCGCCAAGGTCGCCGCCGAGATTTTTCAAGCGTTTGGCGCCAAACAACACCAGGACGATGGCGAGAATAATCAACAGTTGCCAGATACTGATACCCATAACTTTCTCCTGTGACGGTGCCAGACACGCAAGCCGCAGCCGTCAGAACCTCAAGAACCGTTGCGCGCCGCTTTCTCTTTCAGGCCCGACAGACCAAAGCGGCGTTCCAGCTCACTCAACACCCTGTCAGGATCCACGCCCTGGTGGACCAGCATTACCAAGGTATGAAACCATAAATCGGCTGTCTCATAAACCAATTCATCGGCATCTCCGCCTTTTGCTGCAATCACGGTTTCCGTGGCTTCTTCACCGACTTTTTTCAGAATGCTGTCCAGCCCCTTGCCATAGAGACCGGCCACGTAGGAAGAATCCGGGTCAGCCTGTTTGCGCTGTTGCAGCACTTTTGTCAGCTGTCGAAGGATATCGTCCGCCATATCAGGGTTTTCCATACATCTCCGCGGGATCTTTCAACACCGGCTCGACGCTGTTCCATGCGCCGTTTTCCAGCCGCTGGAAGAAACAGCTGCGCCTGCCGGTATGACAGGCAATGCCACCTTTCTGTTCAACCTGCAGGATAATGACATCATTATCGCAATCCAGACGTATTTCCTTAATCAACTGCTGGTTTCCTGACTCTTCGCCCTTGTGCCACAGTTTCTGCCGCGAGCGTGACCAGTACACCGCGTGGTCGCCCTGCGCGGTCAGTTGCAGCGCCTCGCGATTCATCCACGCCATCATCAGCACGCGCCCGTCTTCAGCATCCTGTGCAATAACGGGCACCAGGCCGTCAACATCCCATTTAACGGCATCTAACCAGTTGTGTGACATATACTGCTCGTTATGGGGGAACCTGCAGCCGTTCCGGTCGCGCTCAGGAGGCCGTTCCTGCAGGTGGCAGAGCGTCCGGGGGAGGCGCAACCGCGGCGACGCGGCCTTGTGAGCGCGGCCAGCTTCATCTACAGGCGCACTTCTATACCACGCCCGGCCATATAGCGTTTGGCTTCGGCAATGCTGTATTCCGCAAAATGAAAAATACTGGCCGCCAGCACCGCATCGGCCTCACCTTCCAGTATCCCTTCGGCCAGATGTTCCAGATTTCCGACACCACCGGAGGCAATCACCGGCACATCCACTGCCTCGCAAACCGTACGGGTCAACGGCAGATCAAAACCGTTTTTGGTACCGTCCCGGTCCATACTGGTCAGTAGAATCTCACCGGCACCATATGCCACCATTTTTTCTGCCCACCCGATGGCGTCGATACCAGTAGGTTTTCGCCCGCCATGGGTAAAGATTTCCCAGCGCGGTTTGCCACTACCTGAGCCGTCGTCGACCTGCTTGGCATCGATAGCCACAACGATGCACTGGGACCCGAATTTATCCGCCGCCTCACGCACGAAGCCGGGATTAAACACCGCAGCGGTATTGATCGCCACCTTGTCTGCACCCGCGTTCAGCATACGGCGAATATCGGCGAGTTCGCGTATACCGCCGCCAACGGTGAGCGGAATAAACACTTCACCGGCCACTTGATCCACCACGTGCACCATGGTTTCGCGCTGTTCATGACTGGCGGTGATATCCAGAAAGGTCAGTTCATCGGCGCCTTCCATGTCGTAGCGGCGCGCAACTTCGACCGGGTCGCCGGCATCGCGAATATCGACGAACTGGACACCTTTAACGACACGACCGGCGTCGACGTCCAGACAGGGAATGATTCTTTTTGCCAGTGACATGTACGCGATCCCTTATCCGAACCGTCATGCATCGACCAGTTTCTGCGCTTCAGCAAGATCGATACTGCCCTCATACAGCGCGCGGCCGATAATGGCGCCCATGATGCCCTCTTCCGCGACTGCCTGCAGCGCCTTGATGTCGTCCAGGGTACTGATACCGCCCGATGCAATGACCGGCGTACTGATTTCACTGGCCATTTTAACGGTGGCCTCGACATTCACACCCTGCATCATGCCGTCGCGGCTGATATCGGTATAAACGATGGCCTCGACACCATCGCGTTCAAAATGCTGTGCCATGTCGATGACATCGTGATTGGACAGCTTGGACCAGCCATCAATGGCCACTTTGCCGTCCTTAGCATCCAGACCGACGATAATATGCCCCGGGAACTCCAGGCACAGATCATTGATAAAGTGCGGCGCACTCACCGCCTTGGTGCCGATAATGACGTATTGCACCCCGGCATCAAGATACAGCTGTACCGTGTCTTCATCGCGAATACCGCCACCAAGCTGGATCGGCACATCCGGGAACGCGTCAGCGATACGCCGAACAACCTGGGTGTTCACAGGTTGGCCGGCAAAGGCCCCATTCAGGTCAACCAGATGCAAACGCCGCGCACCGGCATCCACCCAGCGCTGCGCCATATCCAGCGGATCATCGGCAAAAACGGTTTCATCCTCTATGCGCCCCTGGCGGAGTCGCACACATTTACCGTCTTTCAGATCAATGGCGGGGATAAGCAGCATGCTTCCGTCCTCATTTTACCAAGCCGAACATTGGAGATAGCCCACATACCTCTTTGTATGCTCAGGGTGTCCCGTCAAGGTATGCGGGCTATCCAACGCACTCATTATCAAGTCTCATTCAAATATAGTCAGGATCAGACACGGCCATCCCAAGCACTGAAATTCCGCAACAACTGCAGGCCGCCCTGCTGGCTTTTTTCCGGGTGAAACTGCACGGCAAACAGGTTTTCACGCGCCAGCGCACAACAGAATTCACGCCCGTATTCAGACGTGGCTGCCTGCAGGCCCCTGTCGGCCGGGGCCGTATAGTAGCTGTGCACGAAATAAAAGCGGCTGTCCTGTGCAATACCTTGCCAGAGCGGATGGCTATTCTGGCGCACCTGGTTCCAACCCATGTGCGGCACTTTCAGCTTGTTACCGTCGGCAGTATGCATATTCTCCGGGAAACGCAACACTTCCCCCGCCACCAGTCCCAGGCAGGCGGTACCGTTGTTTTCCTCACTGCGTTCAAACAACGCCTGCATACCCACACAGATGCACAGCGTCGGCTTACTGGCCACGCTTTGCCGCGCAACGTCACCGAGGCCGGTACGAGCCAGTTCCTCCATAGTGTGGCCGATGCCGCCAACTCCGGGAAATACCACCCGATCAGCCGCCATAATGGCCTCGGGATCGGAGCTGATCATTACCCGCGCATCCGCGGCAACGTGCTCCAGCGCTTTGGCGATGGAATGCAGATTCCCCATTCCGTAATCAATGATGGCGATCGTTGACATGACGTAAAAATCGATAACCCGGCTGACAAACCGGTGCTGCCCGGCCTACAAACTCCCCTTGGTGGACGGCATTATCCCGGCCATGCCCGGATCCGCCTCAACCGCCATACGCAATGCCCGACCAAAGGCCTTGAAAACAGTCTCGGCAATATGGTGCGCATTGTCGCCGCGTATGCAATCGATGTGCAACGTGGCTTTGGCGTGGTTGACAAAGCCCTGAAAAAATTCGTGTAACAGATCCACATCAAAGTCGCCGATACGGGCGCGGGCGAAACTGGCGTGGTATTCAAGCCCTGGACGCCCGGAAAAATCGATTACCACCCGTGACAGTGCCTCATCCAGCGGAACGTAGGCATGTCCATAACGGCGGATGCCCTTCTTGTCACCCAGCGCCTGATCAAATGCCTGCCCCAGCGCAATACCGACATCCTCTACGGTGTGGTGCGCATCGATGTGCAAATCCCCTTTTGCGGCAATGGTGAGGTCCAGCAAACCATGGCGGGCGACCTGATCCAGCATGTGCTCGAGGAACGGCACACCGGTATCCAGTTTCGCATTTCCGCTGCCCTCCAGGCTCAGACCAACCTCGATCTGCGTCTCAAGGGTATCACGCTTTACCTTTGATTTTCTTGAAGGCATTGTTTGTTCAATTAAAACAGGCAGTCACCGGTAATTTGTATCCTAGCTGAAATCCGGCTTTTAGAGAACCGCCAGCTTAAACTTATTTTGTTGATCTGCACCGGTGAATTTGCTCCAATGACACCAAGTGTTCCAAAAGTGTGCACGCATGCCAACCCGAAAACTAGAAAAAGTCGTTTCACTCAAAGATATCAAGGTTGCCTGCCAGCAATGCAGCCTGAACGAGCTGTGTTTGCCGGTAGGAATCGGGCACGATGATCTTGATCGCCTGGATTCAATTATCGATCGCAAACG
>Ga0193947_1000152_pt1 | contig 14363 bp, 14 predicted proteins | sample FRT_01_MG_FD_161267 | JGI IMG/M metagenome (GOLD analysis project Ga0193947, IMG submission 161267) | Sediment microbial communities from the Broadkill River, Lewes, Delaware, United States - FRT_0-1_MG | ecosystem: Environmental > Aquatic > Freshwater > River > Sediment | place: USA: Delaware... | reverse complement strand
TCACGGCAGCTCGGCCACTGTCCTCGCCGGCCCCGTCGATTCAATCGACCCCATCAACGGTGTTTTCACGGCAGTCGGGCAGACGGTCATGGCATCGCAGGGGATGCTTTCGAGCATGAGTGTCGGAGACTTCGTGTCGGTCAATGGTTCCGTCGTGTCGTCAGGCTGGCTCTATGCCGATTCAATAGATTTGTCCAGCAAGGCGTATGTACCTGGCGCCACGGAAGTATTCGTCACGGGCATCCCGTCGAATATCAATCCGGTGCTTGGTCAGGCACAGCTTGGCGAACTCACGATTGACTACACGGCAGCCATGAGCGGCGGCGCGATTCCGTCTGGGCTTTCGCTCAGCTTCAGCGGAATCCAGCCTGTGAGCCGAGGCTTGTTTGTCTCGGACGCGGTTAGCGCCGTACAGTAGCCAGTCCCGATAAGGAGGCACTCCGGCTTCGCTCGTCGGAGCATAACGACAAAAAGATCTGTCTCTGGGAGTATCAGGTAGAAGGCCACTTCGGTGGCCTTTTTCTTTGGGCAAAAAAAAGTCGGCGTCCCTGCCGACTTAGTTCTCGTATCAACCTAAAAGGAGATGCGAGGGTTGGAGGAGCCACCCCCGAGCGATTAGGGATGACTCGCGAGCAATGTTAGGTAGCTTCCGGGCGTCATGATGTGATGTCCCTCACAGAACGGAAGCCAAAAATCAAAAAGGGCGCCCGGAGGCGCCCCTTATGACAAATAGCCGAAAATTACGTTAGCTGGCTATCGCTTAACTGCCGTCACGCAATCCCTGCATGTAATCCTGGAACTTCTCTTGCTCGACTCGCTGCTTGACAGCATCACGTACGCTTTCCAGGGTCGGCGGCTCGTTTTCACGTGATTCCTCTCTGAGGATCACATGCCAGCCGAACTGCGTCTGCACCGGTTCCTTCGTATATGCGCCATCGTCAAGTGCGACAACAGCATCGGCAAAAGGCTTCACCATCTGATCCGGCGCAAACCACCCGAGGTCGCCTCCATTGGGGCCCGAGGGTCCGGTGGAAAACTCTTTGGCCAGGGCCTCGAAGTCCTCGCCTTCATTGAGCTGCTTGACCAGCGCGTCCGCTTCGCCCTGCGTTTGCACAAGGATATGACGTGCTTTGTATTGTTTGTCCGAGGACTGTTCGAGCTGGGCCTCGTATTCGGCAAGAATCTCTGCTTCGGTCGCTGGATTCGATTCCACGAAATCGCGGGCAACAGCCTGGGCGATTGTGCCGCGGTACTGAAGCTCCAGCTGGGCCTTTATATTCGGGTCGTCGGAGAATTCCTTGGCTTTCGGCTGGGTCGTCAGGAGATAGATGTCCGTCAGTTCCCGCTCGACGGTCCCGCGCTCTTCAGCGGTGGCCTGCGCGGCAGGTTTCTGAAATCTGCTTTCGAGGTAAGCATCGAACACCGTGCTGTCGATGTCGACGCCATTGACGGTCGCCACCGTTTCGGCGGCCGCGGTTGAAAATCCGCTCGCTGCAAGTGATGCGACAGCGACAAGTGTTCCAAACCGGCTGGAACGTGAATTGAATATCATGATGAGTCCTTTAATTGCTTTGGATAGCCAGAATGGTCCCGATATCGTCCGGAATGTCCTTGCCTGAGGGCAAAAAAATCCGTTACCAGAGACTGAGGCAGCGCATATCATAGACTATCTGAAGGAACCTGTGGTCGAAATTATCGCTCGGCGGGCGTGTATGCATTGATTTTCAAGGCATGTATATCGGTCTGCATGAGTGTGCCCAACGCCGCGTAGACAAGGCGGTGGCGCTGGATACGGCTCTTTCCCTCGAACTCATCGGCCACGATCGTCACCTCGAAGTGACCCAGGCCGTCCCGGGCGCCTGCATGCCCGGCGTGGAGGTGACTCTGGTCCTTCACCTGGAGATGGTCCGGGGAAAAGCCGGCTTCGAGCCGCTCCCGGATCAAATCAACGCGCTCGGCGGTCATGGCAGCACCCGTTTGAACGGCTTGACCTTGACCTCTCGGTATACGCCCGCGGCAACGTACGGATCCTCATCCGCCCATTGCTTCGCATCCTCCAGGGATGGAAATTCAGCAATGACCAGGCTGCCGGTAAATCCGGCTTCTCCCGGCACCTCCGCGTCGATCGCCGGATGCGGGCCCGCCACAAGCAACTTGCCTTCTGCGGCCAGCGTCTGCAGGCGCGCCAGGTGAGCATCGCGCGCCTTGGCGCGCAGGGGCAGACTTTGTTCGTTGTCCTCGCTGATGATCGCGTACCACATCATTCAGAGTCTCCGGATTCCGCGGCGGCCTCGTCTCCGCCGAGTTTCGATACCAGCCAGAAACCCTGCGCGAGCATAAAGACAAACGTGAGGGCGAGCAGGCCGAATACCTTGAAATTTACCCAGAACTGCTCGCTGTAATTGTAGGCGACATAAATATTGGCAATCCCCATGGCGGCAAAGAACACTACCCAGATCAGGTTCAGTCGGCGCCAGTCGGCGGGCTCGATCTTCTCGGTCGGGAGTTCGCCGCCCATCTCGAGGAAGCGACGCACGAGCGGTTTCTCGCCAATCCAGAGACTGAGCAGGAACGCGACGGCGACAGCCCAGTAAAACGCGGTCGGCTTCCAGTAAATGAAATCGGCGTTGCGAAAGTACAGGGCAGAGCCGCCAAATACGAGCAGGAAGATGGTCGACCACATATACATCTTGTCGACCTTTTTCGTGCGTACGTACTTGATCACAAATCCAATCGGCATCGCGACCATCAGGGCGCCGATCGCGAAATAGATGCCCTTGTACAGATACGCTGCAAGGAACAGGATCAGTGGTAGAAATTCGAACAATACTTGCATCGGCGGGGCTGTCGGGTGGCCGGAATAGCGCGCATGATAACGTGATCTTGATGCGGCGGGCCACGATTGCAAGGCTATCCCCGGGCCGCCGACTTCCCTAGAATCCGCGCGTGGCCAAATTAATCGAAATACACCCGGACGACCCGCAGCCGCGGCGTGTCGCGAGTATCGTCGAGACGATTCGGGGCGGCGGCCTTATCGCGTATCCGACGGACTCGAGCTACGCGTTCGGCTGCCATATCGGCGACAAACGGGCGATGGACCGGATCCGGCGTATTCGGCGCACCGACAAGAACCATAATTTCACGCTGGTCTGCAGCGACCTGTCGGAGATCAGCACCTACGCCCGGGTGGACAACTGGGCCTATCGCATGCTCAAGGCGATGACTCCCGGCCCGTATACCTTCATCCTGCCCGCTACCCGGGAGGTGCCGAAACGGCTGCAGCACCCGAAGCGACGCACCATCGGACTGCGGGTTCCGGACCATTCGCTCGTCCGCGCGGTCCTCGAGGCCCTCGGAGAGCCCATCATGAGTTCGACGCTGCTGCTGCCCGGCGATGACCTGCCACTCACCGATCCGTACGAAATCCAGGAGCGGATCGGCCACGAGATCGACCTCATCATTGACGCCGGACCGACCGGCATCGAGCCGACGAGCGTGATCGATCTTTCCCAGGACACGGTCGAGGTTCTGCGGGTCGGGCGCGGGGACGTCAGTGCCCTGCTGTGAGCCCCGAAAAGCGCTATTTGCGCTAGAATGCCTCGATATCTCTCTGGAACGCCCATGAAACCCGATCTCAAGGTCCTGAACCGCGAAGACGCGCCGAAACCGCCGCAGGACGAAAAACAGAGCCCCGCGCAGAGCGAGATGCCGTTCGCCGTCGTTGACGGTGAGCCGGTCACGACGCTGCCGCAGGACCTGTACATCCCGCCGTACGCGTTGCAGGTGTTCCTGGAGGCTTTCGAAGGGCCGCTCGACCTGTTGCTCTATCTTATCCGGCGCCAGAACATTGATATCCTCGATATCCCGATCGCGGAAATAACCAAGCAGTACGTTCAGTACATCGAGCTGATGAAAGAAATGCAGCTCGAACTCGCGGGCGAATACCTCGTGATGGCGGCCATGCTTGCCGAGATAAAATCCCGCATGCTGCTGCCGCGGCCGCCGACGGAAGACGAAGAAGAAGAGGATCCCCGCGCCGAACTCGTACGCCGGCTGCAGGAGTACGAACGTTTCAAACAAGCGGCGCAGGAAATAGAGGATCTGCCGCGACTGGAACGGGATGTCTATGTTGCCCAGGCCGAAGCGCCCGAGCGCAAGGTCGTCGAAAAGCTGCCGGACGTTACCCTGAAAGAACTGCTGCTCGCATTTCATGACGTGCTGAAGCGCGCGGAAATGTTTTCGAATTTGCACGTGACGCGCGAGCCGTTGTCCGTTCGGCAGCGTATGTCCGAGGTCCTGACCCGGGTCAAAGCCGGTTCGTTCACGGGCTTTGCCGACCTGTTCGACCCCGAAGAGGGGCGCCTGGGCGTCGCGGTCACGTTTCTGGCGCTGCTGGAACTGCTTCGCGAATCGCTTATCGAAGTCGTGCAGGCCGACGAGTTTGCGCCGCTGCACGTGCGTGCCGCTTCGACGGTCCGCCTCGTAACCGAAGACGACGACGCGGCCGCAGCCGCCGATTCGTCGTAACCCTGATACGCTACGAACGATGGACCAGACTGAAATCAAATATTTTATCGAGGCGGCGCTGCTGGCGGCGGGCCGGCCCCTGAGCGTGGACCAGCTGCAGAACCTGTTCGATGGCCGGTCAGCACCCGCCAAACCGGATATTCGTGCTGCGATTGAAGCGCTCGCCGAGGAATACGAACACCGCGGTATCGCGATCGCCGAGGTCGCATCGGGGTTTCGCATCCAGGTTACGGCAGGGATGGCCGAGCGTCTGCAGAAGCTGTGGGAAGAGCGCCCGCCGCGTTACTCGCGCGCGCTGTTCGAGACGCTTGCCCTGGTTGCCTACCGTCAACCCATTACGCGTGGCGAGATCGAGGACGTCCGCGGCGTGTCCGTCAGCCCCAACATCGTGCGCACCCTGCTCGAGCGAGACTGGGTGCGCGTCGTCGGTCACCGCGATGTTCCCGGCCGCCCGGAGATGTTCGGCACGACCCGTAACTTTCTCGACTATTTCGGGCTGAAAAAACTCGATGATTTGCCGCCTCTCGCGGATTTGTCTGACTGGGAGAGCTTGCGAGTACAGCTCAACCTGCCCGAGGTCGAGGAGGATATGAGTGCGGCCGCCGAAGAGACCACCGACGTGCCAATACTGTATCCGGAGGTCGGTCCGGAGGAATCGGAGTCTGATGCAGAAGGGCCCGAGGCTTCGGTGTCAGAGGATGAAGAGCAACTCGTCGTGTCGGAATGGCCCGATCCCAATAAGCCCACGGCGATTGCATCGCTGGAAACCCGTGAAGCCGACGACGACGAGGATGTGTCCGCCAACGGCTGAGGACTAGCGCGTTGCCGGAACGTGTTCAAAAAGTGCTTGCCGGGGCCGGGCACGGCTCAAGGCGCAAGATCGAGCAGTGGATTCGTGAGGGCCGGCTGGCCATCGACGGTCGGACGGCGCAGCTGGGCGACGCCGTCACCGGCGACGAACGTATCACGCTGGATGGGCGGCCACTCGCGGTGCAGGCGGTTCCGCCATCGCACCGTTACATCGTCTACAACAAGCCCGAAGGCGAAATCGTCGCCCGCTCGGACCCGGAAGGCCGCAGCACGGTGTTCGAAACGCTGCCGAAACTGAAAGGGGCGCGGTGGGTGGCGGTCGGACGCCTGGACATCGCAACGACGGGACTCCTGATCTTCACGACAGACGGGGCATTGGCTAATGCACTGATGCATCCGTCGTCCGAACTGCTGCGCCGCTACGCCGTTCGTATCCACGGTGACCCGACCGCCGACGACCTCGCAGCGCTGAAACGGGGTGTGGAACTCCAGGACGGTCCGGCGAGGTTCGAGAGCATCGAGGCCACGGGCGGGGACGGCCGCAACAAGTGGTTCAAGGTCAGCCTGCGCGAGGGGCGCTACCGGGAAGTCCGACGATTATGGGAAGCCTGCGGTTACGAGGTTAGTCGCCTGATTCGTATCGGTTACGGTCCGCTTGACCTTCCCCGCAAGCTACGCCGCGGCAAGTACGAAGCGCTGACGCCGGCGCAGGTGCGGTTGTTGTACGTTTCCGCCGGGCTCAAGCCGCCGATGCAGGAGCGCCGACACGTACGACATAAAAAAACAAGAAAAAAGAGGTAGTTAAGATTACCTTTTAAGGTAATTTCTTCTATTGCGCGTCCAGGCTCTTGCCGGTCATGTTGTGGCTGTCCGGCCCCAGCAAGTACATGTAGGTGGGGAGGATCTCCTCGGCGGTCTTCAAGGCGTCCCGGTCTTCGGCGGGGTAGGCCGCGCGGCGCATTTCCGTGCGCACGGGCCCGGGATTGATGCAGTTGACCCGTATCGAGCCATGCTCCTGCTCGCTGGCGAGCACCTGCGACAGGCCCTCCGTGGCAAATTTGGACACCGCATAGGCGCCCCAGAAGGGCTTGCCGACGCGACCGACGCCACTGCTCGTGAAGATGATCGATGCATCGTCCGATTGATGCAGCAACGGCAGGCATACCTGCGTGATAGCGAACGCCGCGGTGACATTCACGTGCATGACCCGCTGCCACATGGCCGCGTCGTACTGCTCGATGGAGTAGCGCTCGCCGAGAATACCGGCATTGTTGACGAGACCGTCGAGGCGACCGAATTCGGCGGCCAGGCTGTCGGCGAGCGACGTGTAGGCGTCGCTGCCCGCAACCGCGAGGTCCATCACGGCGATCGAGGGGCGTGGCGCGCCCTGCAGGGCCTCGATCTGGTCATACACTTTCTCGAGCTTATTCACATTGCGGCCGTGCAGAATGACCTGGGCGCCGTGCGCGGCAGCGTGGACGGCGAGCGTGCGCCCGATCCCGTCACTCGCGCCGGTGATGAGAATGATGCGCCCTTCGAGAAGCTTGTCGGGATAGCTGTAGTTTTTGTGATCCATTATTGCAGGGTCTTGTCGGGTGAATCGGGGTCGCTGTCGGGGACCGGCTCGTCGTCGCTGCTCTCGATCATGGTTCGCGGCACCGGATCCAGCGTATCGAGCTTCTCGATGGTCTTTTTGCCGTGCACACCGAGTTCCACGAACTTGCGAGCGCCAGGCAGCACGCTGCGCTCCAGCGAACCGACGGCCTTGTTGTAGCTTTCCACACTGCTCGCAAGCTGCCGGCCGACCCGGTTCATGTGGGTGACAAAGGTGCTGAGGCGGCCGTAAAGGTCCTCGGCCAGGCCGCGAATCTCCTTGGCATTCTCGGCCAGTGCGAGCTGCCGCCAGCCGTAGGCGACTGCCTTCAGCAGTGCGACAAAACTCGTGGGCGTGGCGAGGATGATCTGTTGCGACAGGGCGTACTCGATCAGATCCGGCTCCTCGTTGAGTGCGGCGCTCAGGAACTGGTCGCCGGGGATGAACAGGATGACGAATTCCGGGCTTTCGTCGAACTGGTCCCAGTAAGCCTTCGAGGACAGCATGCGGATATGGGCGCGGAGGCTCTTGGCGTGCCGTTCGAGCCCGAGCTTCCGCTGTGCGTCGTCCTCGGCCTCGACCGCCTGCATGTAGGCGTCCAGCGGCGTCTTGACGTCGACGACGAGTTCGCGGCGGTCCGGCATGCGCACGATCATGTCCGGCCTGATTACCTGGCCTTCGACCACCGAGTGCACCTGCTCGACGAAATCACAGTGTTCGACCATGCCGGCGAGCTCTACGAGACGGCGTAGCGTGATCTCGCCCCAGCGGCCGCGGACTTCCGGGCGCCGCAGCGCCTTGGCGAGATTGTGCGTTTCCTTCGTCAGCGACTTCTGGTCCGCCTGCATGGAGGCAAGCTGCGTGCGGATCGAGCCATATGCCTCGCTGCGTGATTTCTCCAGGGCTTCGATCTGCTGTTGCGATGCCTGCAGCGCTTCGCGTATCGGCTTGACGAGGTTTTCCACCGCCTTTTCGCGCTCGCTCAGCTCGCGCTTGGCCTGTTCGTTCTGCACACTCATTTTCTGCTCGGCAAGGCGCAGAAACGTCTCGCTGTTGGATTGCAGGGAGCGGTTCGCGAGCTCCGCGAACGACCGCGCCAGCTCGCCGCTTGCCGCCTGGAAGGCGGCGTCGCGCTCGTTCTGAACAGCCTCCTGGTTCTTGATCCGGTCGCGGAGGTCGTCGTTCTCGGATTCGAGCCGCTGGCGGCGCTGGCGGGTAATCAGCCAGGCCAGAAGTGCCCCGAGAACGAGGCCCGCAAGCAGCGCCGGGCCACCGAACTCCAGCCAGCGTGGATCTATCTCGATCGACTTCATCAGGCGTCCAGATTAACCGCTTTCAGCAGAATTTGCGCCAGTTCGGCTGTATCCGCCGCTACCAGGTCGGCACCCCAGCGCTGCGGGTCGTCATCCGGCGTCACATAGCCGTAGGCCGCGGCGATGGTGGCCATGCCGGCGTTCTGCCCGGCCTGGATGTCCCGTGACGCGTCGCCGACGTAAACGGTGTTCTGTGGCAGCAGGCCGGCCAGTTCGCAGGCGTGCAGCAGCGGCGCGGGGTCGGGCTTGCGTTGTGGCAGGGTGTCCCCACTGACGGTGCAGGCACTTCGCGCGGCCAGCGCCAGGCGGTCGAGCAGGGGATCCGTGAGGTGGGCCGGTTTGTTGGTGACCACACCCCAGGGTAGCCCGGCGGCATCGAGGGTCTCGAGCAGAGTTTCAAGGCCGGGAAACAGCGTCGAGGCCTCGCAGACGCGCAAGGCGTAGCGCTCGAGGTAGGCCGTGTGCAGGTCGCTGCCGATCGCGTGTTCGATATCCGGGAATCCGAGCGCGAGCAGGCCGAGGGCGCCGTTGGACACGTAAGCACGCCCCACATCGTAAGCGACGGGATCCAGGCCATGGGCGCGCTGCAGCTCCTGTAGAACCGCCACCATATCGGGCGCGGTATCGACGAGAGTGCCGTCGAGGTCGAACAGCACCGCGCTGCAGCGTCCGGTATCGAGGGGCGACAAGGGCGCTACTCGCTCTCGGGGCGGCGAAAGTGCATCAGGTAGTTCACGTCGAGGTTTTCACCCAGGGAATACTCCTTCGTGAAGGGGTTGTAGTGCAGCCCGATACTCGAAACCAGCTGCAACCCGGCGTCACGCGACCAGGCGTCGAGTTCCGACGGCCGGATGAACTTGCGGTACTCGTGAGTGCCCGCGGGCAGCAGCTTGAGTACGTACTCCGCCCCGACGATGGCGAACACGAACGACTTGGGGTTGCGGTTGATGGTCGAGAAGAATACGTCGCCGCCCGGCTTGACCAGCGTGCGGCACGACCGGATGACCTCGAAGGGATCCGGGACGTGTTCGAGCATCTCGAGGCAAGTGACGACATCGAACTCACCGGGCCGCTCCGCGGCCAGCGCTTCCGCGGTGGTCTGCTGGTAGTCGACAGCGACCCCGGACTCGACCTGGTGAAGGCGCGCGACCGTCAACGGCCCCTCGGCCATGTCGATGCCCGTGACCGTCGCGCCGGCCTCGGCCATGGACTCGGTCAGGATGCCACCACCGCAGCCGATGTCGACGACGCGTCTGCCCGCCAGTTGTGTGCCCTGACGAATCCAGTCGAGGCGCAGCGGGTTGATTTCGTGCAGGGGCCTGAAATCCCCTTCCGGGTCCCACCAGCGGGCGGCCATTGCGTTGAACTTGGCGACTTCGGCCGCGTCGACATTGTCGGGAATGGATGTGGATTGATTCATGCCTTTATATCCTGGAGTCGGCGATGCGCTGTTGCCACTCACGGCTGCGCCTGAATATGCTTTCCCTGTTTATGGTGGTCAATTCGCCCTGATCAAGCAGGTGCCGTCCGCCGACCCATACGTCGGACACCTGGTCGGCCCGGGTTGCGTAGACGAGCTGAGACACCGCGTCGTAGACCGGCTGGCTGTTACAGCGCGACAGGTCGATGCAGGTGAGGTCCGCCAGCTTGCCGGGTTCGACAGAGCCGATCTCGTGATCGCGGCGCAGTGCGCGGGCGGCGTCCAGGGTCGCCATGCGAAGCGCCTGTTCGGCCGTGATTGCATCCTCTCCGCCAGCCGACACTCTTGCAAGCAGCGCGGCCATGCGCATTTCCGAAAGCACGTCCAGCAGGTTGTTGCTGGCCGCACCGTCGGTGCCAAGTCCAACGGTCACGCCTGCGTCCATGAAGGCCCTGGCCGGCGCCACTCCGCAGGCGAGTTTCAGGTTCGAGGTGGGACAGTGAGCGACGCCGGCGCCGGCGGCTGCGAGGCGCTCGATCTCCTCCGGGGTGACATGCACCGCATGCACGGCCAGCAGAGACGCGTTCAGCAGGCCGAGGTCGTCGAGCCGCTGAAGCGGGCGCTTGCCCGTTGCTTCGATGGATTGCGCCACCTCCATCTGCGACTCATGCAGGTGAATATGCACCGGGACGTCCAGCTGATCGGCGAGAACCCGAAGCTCGGTGAATGAGGCGTCCGACAGGGCACGCGTAGTGTGCGGCGCAAAGCAAGTGGAGATCATCGGATGGTCGGCGTAGCGGTCGTGCACCAGCTCGGAGCCCTTGCTCAGGTAGTCGGCGGCGTCCTCTGCCCAGGCAGTCGGGATATCGACCACCGGCGTGCCGATCACAGCGCGCATATGCAGGTCGACAGCGGTCTCGGCAACGATCTCCGGGAAAAAATACTGATCGCTGAAGCACGTAATTCCTGCCGCGAGCATCTCGGCGATTGCCAGTTCCGTGCCGTCGCGTACCAGTTCGGCACTGGCGAAGCGGCGTTCGACCGGCCAGATACCTTCCCGCAGCCAGGATTCCAGCGGCAGATCGTCGGCAAGCCCGCGAAACAGGGTCATGGCGGCGTGGCAGTGGGTGTTTACGAGACCCGGAATCAGTACGTGACCGGGACGCTCGATGGAGACGCTGGGCTGGAATGCATCGCGCGCTTCCGCGACGGGCAGCACTGCCGCGATTCGGCCATCGACGACTGCTACAGCGTGATCCTCGAGCACGTGACCGGCCGGTTCGACCGGCACGCACCATCGGGCTGCAATCAGGTAATCGCAATGTCGCATAGAGATCGTGCCGGTTCGATGTGGGGTAGGGTGGCGCGGCCAACCAGACGGCAGTATACAGGCCGTGGAAACTGGCGCCAGCGGCGGTTTTCAGCGTGTGAAAACCTTGCGGAAACCCTGCTGAAAGGGGCTTCCGTGTGGTAGAATTAGCGCTTGTTAAATGCTCGAAACCGGTCCGTTTCAGGTCCGGTGAATTCGACACGTTTTTTCGTATAGAACCCGCAATCTCGCGCCTCCCGAATTCCGCTTTGCGAGCGGAGTCGTGCTGCGATTGTGAGCTGAGAAAGTAACCACGATATGGCTGAAGTTGCCCAGGAATTGCTGTCCGTCAACCTCGAAGACGAGATGAAGCAGTCCTATCTCGACTACGCGATGAGTGTCATCGTCGGTCGAGCCCTCCCCGACGTCCGAGACGGTCTGAAACCCGTGCACCGCCGCGTCCTGTACGCGATGCGGGAACTCGGCAACGACTACAACAAGCCCTACAAGAAATCCGCGCGCGTCGTGGGTGACGTGATCGGCAAGTACCACCCGCACGGCGACACGGCCGTGTACGACACGATCGTGCGTATGGCGCAGCCGTTTTCGCTGCGCTACCTGCTGGTGGACGGCCAGGGCAATTTCGGTTCGGTGGACGGCGATGCGCCAGCGGCCATGCGCTACACGGAAGTCCGGATGTCGCGGCTTGCACACGAATTGCTGGCGGACATCGAGAAGGAAACCGTCGACTTTGTCGAGAATTACGACGGCTCGGAGAGCGAACCCTCGGTCATGCCGACGCGGGTGCCGAACCTGCTGGTCAACGGCTCATCGGGCATCGCCGTGGGCATGGCGACCAACATCCCGCCGCATAACCTCATCGAAGTCATCAATGCGTGCCTCGCATTGATCGAAGACCCGGCTATCGACGTCCCCGGGCTCATGGAGCACCTGCCGGGGCCGGATTTCCCGACGGCCGGCATCATCAACGGCGCCCAGGGCATCTTTTCCGCGTACCGGACGGGCCGCGGACGCGTTCATATCCGGGCGCGGACGAAAATCGAGGAATTCAAGCCCGGACGCGAAGCGATCATCGTTACGGAGCTCCCGTACCAGGTCAACAAGGCGAGATTGATCGAGAAGATCGCCGACCTCGTGCGCGAAAAGCGTATCGAGGGAATCAGCGAACTGCGCGACGAATCCGACAAGGACGGCATGCGCATTGCCATAGAGCTCAAGCGCGGCGAATCATCGGACGTCGTTCTGAACAATCTCTACAAGCAGACCCCCATGCAGACGGTCTTCGGCATCAACATGGTGGCGCTGCGCGACGGCCGCCCGCAGCTGATGAACCTGAAGCAGGTGCTCGAGGCATTTCTGGCGCACCGGCGCGAGGTCGTTACACGGCGGACGATATTCGATCTGCGCAAGGCGAGGGACCGCGCGCACGTGCTGGAAGGCCAGACGGTCGCCCTGGCCAACATCGACGAAGTTATCGAACTGATCAAGGGATCGCCGTCGCCCGCTGAGGCGCGGGAAGCGCTGATTTCGAAAACCTGGGAGCCGGGCGCGGTCACCGGCATGCTGGAGCGTGCCGGCAAAATGGATACGCGCCCCGATGAACTCGCGCCCGAATTCGGGTTGCACGAGGGCCGTTATCACCTCTCGCCGGTTCAGGCGCAGGCGATCCTCGACCTGCGGCTGCATCGCCTGACCGGACTCGAGCAAGATAAAATACTCAATGAATACAAAGATATATTAGATAAAATTAAAGAATTTTCTGCGATACTCGCCGATCCGGACCAGCTGCTACAGGTGATTCGCGATGAGCTCGACGATATTCGTACCCGCTACGGAGACGAGCGGCGTACGGAGATCGTGGCGGACTACTCGGACCTGCAGGTCGAGGACCTGATCCCCGAGGAGGATGTCGTGGTCACCCTGTCCCACGGCGGTTATGCCAAGGCGCAGCCCATCGGGGACTACCAGGCTCAGCGGCGCGGCGGGCGCGGCCGTTCGGCGACGCGGGTCAAGGACGAGGATTTCGTCGAGAAGCTGTTTGTCGCGAATACGCACGACACGATTCTGTGCTTCTCGAGCCGCGGCAAGGTGTACTGGCTGAAGGTGTACCAGGTTCCGCAGGCCAGCCGCGGTTCACGCGGCAAGCCCATCGTCAACCTCTTGCCTCTCGAGGCCGATGAGCGCATTTACACGATTCTGCCCGTAAAAGATTTCGACGCCGACAGTTTCGTCTTCATGGCCACGTCTGGTGGCACCGTCAAGAAGACGCCACTCAGCCAGTTCTCCAGGCCGCGGTCGAGCGGCATCATCGCGATCGACCTGCGTGACGGGGACAAGCTCGTCGACGCCAAGATCACGGAAGGCGACGCCGAAATACTGCTCGTGGCAAGCTCCGGAAAGAGCATTCGTTTCCCCGAGTCCGACGTCAGGCCGATGGGCCGCGGCGCAGCCGGTGTCCGGGGTATCAAGTTACCCGACGAGCACGAGGTCATTGCGCTGTCGATCGTGCAGGACGGGCTGGTGCTCACGGCAACTGAAAACGGCTACGGCAAGCGCACGGCTGTCGGGGACTTCCCGGTGCAGGGCCGCGGCGGGCAGGGCGTGATCGCGATCCAGACCACGGAGCGTAACGGTCGAACCGTCGGTGCCGTTCTCGTGGGCGAGGACGATGAAATCATGCTCATCAGCTCGAGCGGCACGCTGGTTCGCACGCCGGTCGACGATATCTCGGTACAGGGCCGGAACACGCAGGGCGTGCGCCTGATCCGCGTCGAGGAAGGGCAGCGGCTCGTCGGCGTGGCGAGAATCGAGCCGATAGACGAGGAAGACGAGGAGTAGCGCGGCATTTGCATATGCACATTCCGCTAGTGCATTGGTCGCGCTAAACCGTGACAATACGCGGCCTGTAAATTCTCCGAAAAAGGACTCCTGCGACATGTCTCGCGTCTACAACTTTAGTGCCGGACCGGCGGCGCTGCCGCTCGAAGTACTTAAATCCATCCGCAAAGACATCCCTGACTGGCAGGGCACCGGCATGTCGGTCATGGAGGTCAGCCACAGGAGCAAGGAGTTCGTGGCGCTTGCCGAGCGTGCCGAGGCCAACTTTCGGGCGTTGTTGAGCATTCCGGACGACTACAGCGTGTTGTTCACGCAAGGCGGCGCCACCCTGCAGATGTCCATGGCGCCGATGAATCTCGCGGGTGCAGACGCCACGGTGGACTACGTTGTTACCGGCAGCTGGGGGAAGAAGGCGGCCGGCGAAGCGCGCAAATTCTGCAAAGTGAATGTCGCAGCAGACGCGGCCGACAAGAACTTCACCTATATCCCGGAAGAGTCATCCTGGCAGCGCAGCGACGACGCGGCTTACCT
>Ga0193947_1000151_pt1 | contig 14410 bp, 9 predicted proteins | sample FRT_01_MG_FD_161267 | JGI IMG/M metagenome (GOLD analysis project Ga0193947, IMG submission 161267) | Sediment microbial communities from the Broadkill River, Lewes, Delaware, United States - FRT_0-1_MG | ecosystem: Environmental > Aquatic > Freshwater > River > Sediment | place: USA: Delaware... | reverse complement strand
CGATGCCTCGATATTGTGGCCATTGACACCGTCCTGGCATGTACTGGGACGTTTCTACTACGATATCGATGAGAAACAGAAGCTCGAGACCCTGGCCGGTTTCGAGTACGACAGCTGTTGCTGGGGCATCCGTTTTGTTACCCGGGATTACATTGACGATGAAAGCCAGGAAAACCGCATCTTTCTGGCCCAAATCGTCCTCAAGGGACTCGGCAGTTTCGGCAGCAACATCGAATCTCTGCTGGAAGATGGTATCCTAGGCTGGACGGAAAGACCGATAGATTGATTAAAATGAAACAAAACCTCCTGCTATGGCCTCTGCTTCTACTGTTTAGCGGTAGCAGCCAGGCGAACCAGACGCTGAACCGTATTGTCGCATCAGTCAACAATGACGTAGTCCTTGAAAGCGAACTCAAGAACAGATCGGCGATGATCATCAGCCAGCTGCAAGAGCAACAGGCGGAATTACCGTCCCGTTCAGTATTGCAGAAACAGATACTTGACCGCCTTGTTCTGGAAAACCTGCAACTGCAGCTGGCAGAGCGTAATGGCATTCGTATCGATGACGAAAAACTGAATAGCAACATGCGCACGCTGGCCAAACAAAATGACATGAGCCTGTCAGAATTCCGCGAGGCGCTGGAACAGGATGGCTATGATTATGTTGCCTTTCGTGATCAGTTCCGTAACCAGATCACCATCAACCAGATTCGTCAGCAGATGGTAGAAAACCGTGTCGAAGTCACAGATCAGGAAGTCGACCATTTGCTGGCTACAGCGGCTACCTTCAATGACCAGAACCGTGAGTATCACCTCGCGCACATACTGGTTTCGACTCCCGAAGCGGCCAGCCCGGAACAGATCCAGGAATCCAGAAAACGCGTCGATGACATGCTGGCACGGCTGAGAGGCGGCGCCGATTTCGCGCAGATGGCGATTGCCGAATCGGACGGGCAACAGGCCTTGAATGGAGGCGATCTGGGCTGGCGCAAGACCGGCCAGCTACCCTCGCTGTTTTCCGATGTTGTAGGCCAACTGCAGATCGGTCAGATCAGCGACCCCATTCGCAGCCCCAGCGGTTTTCATATCGTCAAGATCATGGACATCCGCGGTGACCAGCGGCACATAATCAAGCAGACACGCGCCAGGCATATATTATTACACCCGGACACACTGGTTTCGGAACAAGAGATCAAAACCCGCATGGCGCAACTACGCGAACGCGTGGCGCAAGGCGAAGACTTTGCGGTTCTGGCGCGCGCCCATTCCCAGGACCCCGGCTCGGGCAGCGAGGGCGGTGATCTGGGCTGGGTCACCCCTGGCCAGATGGTCCCGGAATTCGAGCAGGCAATGAATGAACTGGCAATCGGGGAAATCAGTCAGCCGGTGCAGAGCCGCTTTGGCTGGCACCTGATCCAGGTTCAGGAGCGCCGGGAACAGGACGAAACCGACGATTACCGGCGTACCCGCGCACGTGAATCCATACGGCAACGCAAAACCGATGAACAACTGGAGATCTGGCTACGGCGGCTGCGCGACGAAGCCTATGTCGAGTACCACCTGGATGAGTAGTGTTCCAGGACCGTCTGTTCGTTACTCCCTATGGTTTCACACACAGGTCACCAGCGTATTAGCATCCCTCGTATTGCTGTAACCACCGGCGAACCGGCGGGGATAGGCCCCGATCTGTGCCTGGCGCTGGCCGCTCGCAGCTTCGCCGCCGACATCGTCCTCATCGCTGATCCACGGCTGCTGGCAGCACGCGCAAACGATTTGCAGCAGACATTTGACCTGCCTGATTACAGGCCCGAGACACCCGCTGCAGCCGGACGTATATCTGTGTCACCGCTCAGGCTGCAGGCACCGGTAACACCGGGCAGGCTGGAGATGGCCAATGCCGGCTACGTACTGAAAACACTCGACCGCGCCATCCAGGGCTGTCTGAGCAAGGAGTTCCAGGCCGTAGTGACGGCGCCTGTACACAAAGGCATCATCAATGAAGCCGGTATCAGCTTTACCGGCCACACGGAATACCTCGCCGAAAAAACCGATACAGCGCAGGTTGTCATGATGCTGGCAACCCCCGGTCTGCGCGTGGCGCTGGCAACCACACACCTGCCGCTGGCGGAAGTTCCCGCCGCAATCACTCAAGCGGGTCTGGAGCGGGTATTGCGGTGCCTGCACGCCGGCCTCCGGCTGCATTTCCGCATCGCTGATCCCCATATTCTGGTGGCAGGACTCAACCCTCATTCCGGTGAATCCGGCCATCTCGGCCGGGAAGAAATCGAGGTTATTGAACCGGTCGTTACCCGATTGAAAAAGCAAGGTATGCAGCTGAGCGGCCCTTTACCCGCTGACACCCTGTTTACGCCTCCTTACCTGGATAAGACAGATGCAGTACTGGCCATGTACCATGACCAGGGCTTACCCGTACTCAAGTATATGGGTTTCGGCCGCTCGGTGAATATCACTCTGGGTCTGCCGTTTATCCGGACTTCGGTTGACCACGGCACAGCGCTTGACAAGGCCGGCACAGGGCAAGCCGATGCCGGCAGCCTGATCGCCGCGATCGAATTGGCGATCAGCATGACATCATGATTCACAAAGCGCCGTGTTACGGCGCTTGTGCACCCGCCGTAGGGGCTACCCTTGCGCAACGGATTTGATATCTGCGCTATCGAGCCTGGCAGGATAGCCGGTGCCGGAAGAAACAGGAGGCTTGCTGAGTTTTTGCCGCACCTTTCTGCGCAGCTTACTGGATTCCGTTTTCCCATTAATGAAAACCATGTCCAGAGCCGCAGCCGATGTCGCCCTGATGACGGTGGCGCCAATGCCTTTACGCCTTACCATGGTATCATTACCTATCATCCTGATCTTTGGAATCCACTTGCGGAACTCGTAGTCTACCTGTACGCCGGAACGCTGTGGTCTGTGCCCATGTACGACAATCGCGATCTTCAACTGCTCGAGAACAGCGCCAACCAGCCGCCCTTTTTTCTTATAGTAACGGCTCGCATCCGCCACATCATAGAGTAGATAGTTCGCTTGCCGGTTTTCTCTCACATAAGCATATAGCCTCATGGCCTTAACTGATCCAAATGCTTTGTTGTAATGATCGGCATTAAAACAATTCAGGTCTTTTCCCGTCACCTCTTTAAAGTGCAGTAATGTCTGCAGGAATTCCAGCGTTGGATAACCATGTATAAAAAGTACAGGACCGGCAACGTAGAATAAATCCATACTTTCGATGAAATCGTTGAGCCGCCGGGCTTGTTTCGCCCTCATGCCGTATTTTTCACCCGACCTGATATTCTGCCAGATTTCCTGCTCATGATTACCCACTATGAGCTTGACATCCCCCCCCTTTGCAAGGGCGTCCTGCCGAAGAAGCTGCCAGAATTCCACCACAGAAGGATCAGGATTTTTCTTGTCGACCAGGTCACCTGTATGGAAGATGGTGAGCCCTTCAGAACTCTCTGTCAGCTTGCCTTTCGCGTTGAGGATTCCTGCAAAACGCAAGGTGTTTATGACTGAATTCACGTCGTTGTCGGTATCGGAGAACACGATACAGCGCTCAGGGAATACCGGCTGCTCCGCGCGCCTGTCACGTGCTTTGTGTGGGACAATTACCGGATTGTCTGTCCGCCCGTCGCCCTCGCTGACGATGCCAGCGTCAGCTGGCTTTTCGGCGGCCGGGTTCACATCGGTATCTGTATCGGAGGACAAGATACCTGGCACTGGAATGACCGGTCGCTCTGCGCAGTTATCAGGTTGTTCCTGCGGGTTTGGCTGCGGCGGTTTCTCCGGCGCCCCTAAAATCGCCGCGATTCTCTCAAGCACGCTGATAGACCATGAAAAAAAGCGCGGCGCAGTATTGTCTGATAGACGTAATTGATTGCTCCGGCCACCCTTTTTGCTTCGACGCAACATGTTCCCTTTTTCGCCCTGATCTATTCGCACCCTGGACCTGCAACGACTGCAACACCAGTCGTTCAACTGATATCAGCCACCGAGAGAGTTCGGAACGTGTCGTCTTGCCCGGCCCTGAAATTCAGAAAACACGATCTTTTCATAGCCGCGGTTCTTTCTCAATGGTCACATTAAATTTATACGCCACAGCAGCCGTTGCAAAGGAGCGCGACAACATGAGAGTGGCAGTTATTTTCATAGACGCAATTTCCCACTAGAATGTTATCCGCGTGCCTGGCTGGTGGTGCCGTACGAATTCGCCACCCATTTGGCGCGAAAAGAATGTGCATGTAAATGAGCGGGTATCATGAATAGCGAAATCGTATCAATAAAAAAGGAACCGCCTAGAGGCGTGATATTCAACGCCTACCCTGACAGCATCGGCCGAAATCTGACCGACATAACACGCATGCTGAAGAGACCTGAATTCAAAGATGTTTTTTCTTTGTTCTATGTTCTTCCCACGGTTTTTAACAGTGACCTGGATCGCGGTTTTTCCATCATAGATTATGATCTCAATGATGAGCTTGTTTCGCGGGAAGATCTGGAGGAACTCCACAAGCTCAACGTCATGTTCAAATTTGATCTCGTTTTAAACCACCTCTCCGTCGGCTCACCCCAGTTCCAGGATCTGTTGAAACATGGAGACAAATCCAAATACAGGAACTTCTTTATTGACTGGAATGAATTCTGGCATTCGCACGGCGAGTTAAGCCCCGACGGGCATGTCGTGCCACACGAAGAACATCTGGAAAAACTTTTTATGAGAAAACCGGGCCTTCCGATATTGAAAGTCCGCTTCCCGGATGGATCGGACAGGCCATACTGGAATACATTCTATCAGGAAGTTGCTTATCACGAGATCGCCGCTCACGATTTACTACAGGCGTTAGAGATCGAAGAACTGACACACGAGGATGCGGAAAACATCGCGACGATCGTAAATAATGTATTGAATGCGAAACGGGATGTTAACGAAATCGATTTAGGCGACTTTTCCCATCACAAGGATGATATTGTTTCCATCGTTGAGCAGAACCGTAAATATCTGGGACAGATGGATTTAAATGCTCAATCGGAAGAGGTGTGGGAATTTTACGATGATACATTGAGAAAACTGCGCGAACACGGTGGAAAACTTGTCAGGCTCGATGCATTCGCTTATTTGCACAAGGAGCCGGGTGAAGCCAATTTCTTCAATAAACCCGGCACCTGGGCGTATCTGGAGAGACTGAAACGGATAGCGGATAAATATGACCTGATACTCCTGCCTGAAATACATTCTGAATACGGCAATGGACTGCATGAAGAAGTGGCAACCAAAGGCTTCCCAATATACGACTTTTTCTTTCCGGGCCTGGTTATCGATGCGCTGGATCGCGGGACCAACCGCCACCTTGTGCACTGGATACGCGAACTGATAGAGAAAAACATCAAGACAATTAATATGCTGGGCTGTCATGATGGAATACCTGTTCTTGACTTGCGGGGGGCAGAAAAAGATGGCGTTTCGAGGAGTGGTCTGTTAAGTGATGAAGAAATCGACACAGTTATCGATGAAATCATGGACAGGGGCGGCAGGGTAAAAAACCTCTATGGGCCTGATGGCAAGAAGATATCGTATTACCAGATCAATGCGACATTTTTCAGCGCCCTGGGGGAAGACGAAAGAAAGTTGCGCCTTGCCCGGGCCATTCAGATGTTCATGCCCGGCATCCCGCAGGTATGGTATCTGGATCTGTTTGCCGGCAAGAACGATTACGCAGCGGCTGACAAAGGCGGTCCGGCCGGTCATAAGGAAATCAATCGCACAACCCTCGCAAACAGTGATATTGAGCAAGGCCTCTCTCGAATCGTTGTGCGCGACCAACTGGAGCTCATGAGATTACGGAATAAATCGCCTGCTTTCTATGGCGAACTGGAGATCCATGATTCAGATGAACACCGCTTACACCTCACCTGGACACATCACGGCTGCGTAGCGACACTGAATGCTGACTTGCGTGACTACGGCTTCAGCGTTACACACAAAGGTGAATCCTGCGAAGAATATGTGACGTCGTATCGCTGAACAAATGTACACGAGCGTAATTGACTTGTCGTGAAGGGTGAACATGAAAATATTGGCTACCGACCTGGACAGGACCTTGCTTCCCAATGGCAGCTGGAAAGCTGATAGCGAGGCCATCAGCCTGTTTAACGATCTGACGGAAAAACAGGGTGTTCTTGTCGTCTATGTGACGGGACGAAATCTGGCGCTCACTGAAAATGCGATAGAGGAGTTCGGGGTCAGATACCCGGATGTCCTGTGCGGCGATGTCGGCACGTCGATAAGGAAGTATGAAAATGGTCAGTGGAAGCTGGACGAAGGATGGATTTCCCTGGTCAGGCGTGCGAGTCCACGCTGGGATGCCGATGCAATAAGAGATGCGGTTGCGGATATTGACGGCATGCGCGAACAGGAAAGCGAGCATCTGAACCAGTTCAAACAAAGTTATTATGTGGCGCATGATAATAACGGCGAGGTTTTAACAAAGGTCAATGAACGGGTTAAGGGAAAGTTCGATGAGGTCATCGTATACAGTTTTGATTCACAGGACGGCAAGGGGCTGCTGGACTTTCTGCCTGCAAGCGCAACAAAGCAGACCGCCCTGGAGTATGTGGCGGAGGAGTTTGGCGCCGAGAAAGAGGATGTTGTTTTCTGCGGGGACAGCGGTAACGACATTTTTCCACTGACAGCGGGATTCTGTGGTGTTCTGGTGAGGAATGCCGATGAGCAATTGGTAGAAAATGTAAAAAAGGCAATGGATGAGAACACTGACTTGAAGGTGTATTTTGCCAAAGGGGATTTCAGGGGTTTGCAGGGATACTATACGAGCGGTGTCATCGAAGGAGCCTATCATTACGGAATTTTTGATGACGCCATGGAAGGATAGCAGGCTTGTAAGAATGTTTTCTGTCGAAGAGACATTTGCCTAGCGTACCCCGCCACCGGTCAGCGAGGCAATCTCGTCAGCCAGTTGTATGAGCATCCGCCGTTCCACGGTCGGCGGGTAGTACTCCGGCTGTTCGCAGATCCGGTCGAACAGTTTCGAGCCCCACTCGTCATAGAAGAACTTCGGTGGAATGGACTTGCGCTTAAGCGACAGGCCGTTGATCACGGCATCGTAAAAGTTCAAGGTGGCCGGTTTGTGATCATGAAAGGTGACCTTTTGCATCAGGCGTTCATCGGCATAGAAAAAGTTACGGTAAGCGGCGCGTGTATGGCCGCGGGGTGTGGCGCAACAAGCGCCCTTCAGCACCATCTGGTTGGACATGAACTTGCCGTTGTATTCGCCCACCGATCCGGCCAGAGGCATAAAGCCGGGACAGGCGGCATAGCATGAGCCGGTCCAGGCCCACAGGTCACCGTACCACTGAGATCCATCGCCGGCGGGTGCCGGGTGCAACAGTCCACTGTCAGCGAAATTCCCCGTCAGCGGCTGTCCGGTCAGCAGCACCCCCAATTCACTCTCCAGGGTCAGGCGTCTGCCGGCCCAGCGCGCGTAGGCATCCGCCTCGTAGAAGCTGAGATGACAGACCGGCTCATGAGGATTGAGTTCGCGCAGACCGGCCAGGGCACTCACCATAACCCCCGCGCTGCCAGGGTAATTGCCGGTACTGAACCAACAAGGGGGGTGTCCGCAGCATCCGGCAGTCCGCTGATAGTGTTCCAACACCCCGAAAGTTTAGAAAAGGGATGCCGATGCTTCCATTAAGATTCTGTTCAGATCATCGAATTGAACACAAGCCATTGTATGGTATTTCTGTATATTATAATATTTACATGTTATTAAATTATGATTAAGAACAAAACGACTGTTACAGATCACTACAAAATCTGACCCGATTTGCCCTCACCCATCCACCACAGGGACGGGGTGCTTTCGGATAACCTGGAAGCCCAAATGGACATCAAGAAACAAGAAAATTCACATAGATATTATACGGATAACACTTCGCCTGAAAAATCGACCGGGCAGACGGGCAGGCGCACTGCCTGGTATCGAATGCAGGCGGATGACGTCATTCATAGCCTGGAAACCAGCCACGAGGGCCTCAGTGACGCGGCCGCCGCCGAGCGCCTCGGCATCCATGGTGCCAACGAGATCGAGTTCAAGAAAACCCCCGCCTGGGTGCGCTTCCTGCGGCAGTTCCACGATCCGATGGTGATCATACTGCTGGTGACAGCCGTAGTGACCGGCACACTTACCGCATTCGGGAGCCACATGCTCCCCGACACCATCGTCATCATCAGCGTTGTCTTATTGAACGCAGTACTTGGCTTCGTGCAGGAAGGCAAGGCCGAGGGCGCACTGGATGCATTGCGCAGCATGATGGTCCCCGAGTGCCTGGTCATTCGGGACGGCGAGCAGCAACGGATTCCGGCGCGAAATCTGGTTCCCGGCGATATCGTGGTAATGGAGGGCGGGGACAAGATCCCTGCCGATGTGCGTTTCTTCGAGGCCAGCAACCTGCACGTGGACGAGTCCTCTCTCACCGGGGAATCAGTCCCGGTCAGGAAGCGGGTGGAAGCGATTAACGGGCAGGACCTGGTTCCGGGCGACCAGATAAACATGGGCTTTTCCGGGACCTACCTCACTCAGGGCACCTCCAGGGCCGTGGTTGTCGAGACCGGCGGCGACACCGTGTTCGGGCGTATTGCCGACATGGTAAAGGCCGCTGAGTCAGGCATGACCCCGCTGCAACGCAAGATGAAGGAGTTCGTGCACACCCTGATCATCGCCATTTTGCTGGTGGGCGCCTTCAATTTCATCTATGGCGTCTATCTTGGTTACGACATGGCGTACAGCTTTCTCGGGGCAGTGTCGCTGGTGGTAGCGGCCATTCCCGAAATGCTGCCCGCCCTGGTCACCTCCATACTGGCCCTGTCCGGCATCATCATGGCGAGAAGAAAAGCACTGATCCGCAAGCTCCCCGCCGCCGAAACCCTGGGCGCAACCTCGGTCATCTGCTCTGACAAAACCGGCACCCTTACCGAGAACCGCATGACCGTTACCCGGGCCTACGCGGGCGGTGTCGAATATAAGGTGACCGGCACCGGTTACGACATCGACGGACACTTCGACAGGGATGGGGAAAAGGTCCAGCCCAGCGGACAATCGGCACTGATCAGGCTGCTGGAAGCCGGTTTTTACTGCAACAATGCCCAGCTGAGCGGTGAAAACGGAGGCATCGGCGATCCCACCGAGATCGCGCTTAGGGTCTCGGGAACGAAGATGGGACTGCCAGCCGACGGCTGCCACCGAATCGGCGAGATCCCGTTCGACTCGTCGACCAAATACATGGCGGTAATTACGGAGAAAGACGGTGAACGCTTCATTTTCGCCAAGGGTGCGCCGGAGGTACTGGTGGAAATGTGTTCCAGTGACCTCGACGAGCAAGGGAACAGTTACCAGCTCGACAAACACGCCACCCTGGCCAGAGCCAAGACGTTTGCCGGCGACGCGCTGCGCACGCTGGGATTCGCCTACAAACAGGTTTCCGTCGATTGTGAAGACCTGCTGCACGAGGACCTCCAGGGCATGACCTTTGCCGGGCTTCAGGGCATGATCGATCCGCCCAAGCAATCGGCCGTCGAGGCGGTGAAGATGTGTAAGGGCGCCGGCATTCGCACGGTAATGATCACCGGCGACCACCCCGACACCGCACAGGCAGTGGCAAGACAACTCGGCATATCCGCCGGGAAGGTGATCACAGGCACAGAGTTGTCGCACATGGACACCGCCGAATTGCGCAGTATCGCCGAGGAAGTCTCGGTGTTCGCCAGAGTCGCTCCCGAACACAAGAAGGACATTGCCGAGGCCCTGCGGGATAACGATCATGTCGTGGCGATGACCGGCGACGGGGTAAACGACGCCCCTGCACTCAAGGCCGCCGACATCGGCATTGCCATGGGTATAAGCGGCACTGAAGTGGCCAAAGAGGCATCCGACATGGTGTTGGCCGACGACAACTTCTCCACCATCGTGGCAGCAGTCGAAGAGGGTCGCCACGCATGGAACAACCTGCAGAAGGCAATCCTCTATACCCTGCCGACGAACGCCGCCCAGGCCCTCCTGATCATGGGGGCGATCCTGCTGGCCGCCTTCGTGCCGTTATTCTCCGCGCGCTTTGTCCTCGAGCCAGTGCAGATTCTGTGGATCAATCTACTGGATTCGGTGCTACTGACCATGCCGCTGATGATGGAAAACAAGGAGAAGGGGTTGCTCTCTTCCCCTCCCCGGGCAGGGAATGCTCACATCATTAACGAGTTGTTTCTGCGGCGGGTCATCATTATGGGCCTGGCCATCGCCACGCCCGGCTTCCTGATTTACTACCACTTTGGCGCACCGGCGGTGGTAAACGGCGAGATCGTGAATGAACTCCTGCTTACCCAGGCGCAGACGGCCGCCTTCTGGGCTATTCTGCTTGCCCACTTTGGCTACGTCATCTCGGCGCGTTCAATCCACCATTCAATCTTCACCTTCAACCCGTTTGGAAACAAGTGGCTGCTATGGGGCATCGCTATCAGCATTGCCATACGTTTCATCCCAACCGTTGTCCCGGATGCAGCGACATTGTTCAGAACGGCGGAGTTTCCGGTCGAATGGTGGCCCTTGATCCTGCTCTGCTTTCTACCGAGTTTCATCTGTATTGAACTGGATAAGGCAATCAGCAGGATTAGAAACAAAGGCGTCTACGGCAATAACAAGCGTGCAGTTGCTGAAACAGCCTGAGATCGTCAGATGGGTGATGGGTCGTATCTGATTCGTTGATCCAGGCAAATATATAAAAAGCGGAGGATGTCAATCCTCCGCTTTTATCGCTTCTTAACGCCCCCTATTTAGTGCACCGATTTTACCTGCGTTGCATTAATCAATGCCTTTGAGCCCAGTATGCCGCCAAAGCATGAACGCACGGCTAACTCTTCAACAATCTGACCGCGTCGTTGCAAGTCGTCAAACTCTCGCTCCAGACCACCGGACCCTGGAGGTCCCAACTGTGGATCGGCAACGGTAATACCCGTCATGAATCCTGAAAAGTTCCGTGTCACCGGGTTAACATGAGTAAAGAAGGTATCGGTCTCCTGCGCATGACAATCGTCACAGGTATTGACAGAGAATTTATGGCGGACCTCACTTTGAATTTGCATGGACAGTGGCAATCCCCCGGACACACTGGAAATACTACTGGTATGACACGACGGGAATACCGCGGGTAGATTTGCCACATTGGTCGGTGAGGTCCAGAACGATGTGCTCAAATAGTCCAGACTGGCTGCCAGAAATGAACTACCCATGAAACTCGTGGGCACCGTGTGGGACTCACACAGTATGTCATCGGCATTTTGCTCCATAAATTGTGCCATCACCGCATTCCCGGAACGGAAACCGGCATCCGGTGTCTGTTTAGTGGTTGTCGGCACCAACAGACCGGACCCGCTATCAACCACGAATTCGCGCAACTGCCAGTCTCCAAACATGCCCAGACCATCAAAAGCAAAATCATTGGTACGCAATTGATTTAACGCGGCTGCAGCACCTGGCGCCTGCGTGACATCATCCGTTATTGCCTTCAGTGCGTTCATGTACGCAACCGAGCCAAGCGCAAGTGAATCCAGGGCTAACCATTCCTGTGCACGGCTTTTAATAGCGCCACACTGGCTGGCAGTATCGCCATACTCGAAAATCACCGTCATCTGATTAATGCCGATCGCCGGTGAACAAGTGTTCGGATTTAGCAGACCGAAGACAAAACGTGTTTCACCGCCACTGGCTGAAGCATAACCCACTTTGGCCAGATCCAGGCGGTTCATCACGGCAAGCAATCGAAACGGCAGATTGTTGATATCAAGTGTCAATGCATCTATGCCGTTCCAACCGGGGAAATAGTCCTTTACGCCGATTCTCGAGGGAACCACAAAACCATTGACCGAACTGTCAGTCATCCAGTTTCTTAACCATTCGTGGATAAATTCCTGCGTCGTAAAGCCCGTGCCCTGATTTAAATTCGCCATCAAGGTTTTAAATGACCAGTCATTGTCCGGGTCGATATTGTTACCGGTACCATCAGTATTACAGGGGTCATAGGTGAACGAGGGGTTGGAAACCACTGAAGTGTCGTTGATACCAAGGACTTTACCTTCATCCCCGGTAAACGGTATGGGTGTCAAACTTCCCACGAATGTGGGTATCTTTACGGCTTCCAGGCCATTAATAGAAATTATTTTTCGTGGTTCACGAATCTGTTTAAAGCTATCTTGCAGATGAAAATCTTTTACTTCAACCAGACTGCGGCCTGAGAATATTTTTGTCTCCTGCGTTCCAGCCCTGTCGGCTCGTTTCAGGAATGCGATCTCGTCCCTTAACTGTTGATTCTCGTCGAATCTTACAAACGCCGAGAATACACCATCTCCGGCCTCAATATCCGCTTCCCGCCCCTGATCATTAAACACGGTTTTGACACCATCAAGAACAGCTGTAAATTCGTCGATTTCAGCGTTACGTCTGTTGCGCTCCACGGTGACGAAAGTGGCCGCATTAAACGAATCAACCGTATCCTCCAGCAGTGAAAACATTTCAACATCTCTGATATCGCGCTGATCAAAAACCGGAGCCTGAACTACGGCTATTGGCCTGGTGATTTTCGGGCTGATGGCAGTTTCTAACGTTCTAACCGGTTCAGACAGCCTCAGTGTACTGAATTTTTGAGCATACACATTACCGGTACTCAGACCCAACGTTGCAATTGTTAATGACAAACCGTGTGTAAGGACTTTCCTATCCAACATCATTTTCATATATGGGATCCCATTTAGTAATCAATTCTGGTTAGCTCAGCACTTACAATCCGTGCTGAGCGGGAAATGTAATCACTACGAGATGTTTTATATGCAAACAATTGCACTAAGATATTGTGAATTATTCACAATACCGATGACGCCACCCCAACACTGGCTCACATCGAATTAATGCTGTGTAAGAGATCCCCGGGTGTATAGCTTGCTGCACGCTGGTAATGGCATAGGGAACAGTATACCCGAGCACAGGGGTCTTGCTGCCAGCGCCTGCGACAACTGCATTCAACGCCGGTGTACAGATCAGAAGCCCGGCCAGCGCAGCGCAAATTACCACCGGGTGCATCTTGAGGATATAGCGGGCGTAGTGCATGGAGCAGATTAAGGGCACCAGTACCACTATCACCGCCAGCGACGCCAGAAAGAGCCCTTCTTCCATGAGCAGCGTGATGGCCTGAGGTCCGGCCGCAAGCCCGATGCCGGCGAAAAAGATGGCCAGTCCGAAATCCCTCAGGTGCAACGCAGTCGCCGCCGGCAGGTTGCCGAAGGTGGGTCGCTTGGAGCGTAACCAGCCGAATACCAGCCCGGAAATAAGGCAGCCACCGCCGATGTGCAGCGCCGGCGATGTTTACAGTGATCATACCGATCAGGATGCCAGTGATAATGCCCAGCCTTAGGTAGACGTAGTCAACGCCAAGGTCGCGGTCTGTCGAATAGCCGATCATCTTGGCCACTTGCTTCAGCGCATCCGCGGGTCCATACAGCGTTACGATATCACCAGCCTGAAAGCGCGTCCCGGGGCGCAGCTCGATATCCTGGCCGATGCAGTTCAGCTTGTATACGAAGACTCCGCGGCGCAGATCCGGGTCGACAAGTCGTCTCGCAGTGCGTAGCGCTCTGCCGACAAGCACCCTGTTCGTGATAACGACGTCCCGGGTTTCACCGATAACGCCGAGCCCCTGCAAGTTCGAGGTCTCTTCGCCGATGTCATCACCGGCCGTTCCGATCGACGCCGACTCGGTAATCGCGCCAGCCAGCAGTCCAGCCGCCGTACCCTTGTCGAGGTCTAACATCTGGGCTGCCCCCACACGGTTGAGAAAATGACGAGGGTACTGACAACGGTGAGGTGTACCTGGTTGAGGGTATTGCGCCCTGAACGATACTGGGTATATTCCCCGTCTTTCAGCATGCTTTGCCGGTTTGCCCGGATAAGACACGCTGCCAGCCAATCAAATAACAGAACAATTGAGTTACATAGACGACTCTCACTTTTCACGAGATGTCTCAGCGATTGAATATTTCTCTGGTCTTGTTAAATGTAACAACGTTATTATTTAGAAAGTTCGTGCCTTCAACTGAAAAATGGGAGCTAAAAACCATGGACAGACAGAAGCTGTTGAGTTACCAGTTTGTGGCAGTGATATCCCTGATCCTGAGCACCAGCCCGGCGGCTGCCAAAGGACCGGCCGCTTCCGCGCCGAGCGAAGCGGAATTGCAGCAACTGGTCGACGACACACGCGCCCGGCTCAGGGGTATCCCCCCCGCAGCGGATCTGCAGCAGCTGGTCGACGAGGTGCACACAAAGTTCAAGGGACTCAAGGA
>Ga0193947_1000150_pt1 | contig 14412 bp, 8 predicted proteins | sample FRT_01_MG_FD_161267 | JGI IMG/M metagenome (GOLD analysis project Ga0193947, IMG submission 161267) | Sediment microbial communities from the Broadkill River, Lewes, Delaware, United States - FRT_0-1_MG | ecosystem: Environmental > Aquatic > Freshwater > River > Sediment | place: USA: Delaware... | reverse complement strand
AGATGTGGATCATCTGAGACCTGCTGAATTGAGAAGGCGTATCCAGCGGGGTCTGATCGACTCCGTTTCAAGTTTCCGGGCGGGTTCGGCTCTGCCTGATAGCTTTAGCATCGTGGGCAGCTCTCTGGAACTGGTGGAAATCGACTGGGCAGCGGCATGTGGTAGCCGTGCCGCCAACCGCCTTCAGTTGACGTGCGGGACCAAGTTGCAGTCCGCCAAGTCAAAGCCTGGAGAGTGTGGGCTGACGATTGTGGCGCGTTTCTTGAAAAAGAACAAAATCATGTCGACGGAAGGCTCTGGACTCAGCGTGAGCGGTGTGAAAAGGATTCGCATGGCTGCTGCCACGATCGAGACCATGATGTGCCTTGCAACGGGCACTGCCTCGCGGAACCTGAACTCTCGTCCCAAAACACAAGGATGGACACCGGAAGAGCTCTATCTTGTGCTGAAGGAGTGCAGGATTGGGCTGACGGTCCATATCTTGGAACATGACGATCACGGAGTGCACCTGTCGGCGGAGCCTGTGCGTACGTTGAGGGGAGTGAGCGATCGCGCGACCCTGCGCCTCTGCTGGCTTCCGGCCGGGAGCCCATTTTCTGGGGTGAATGGCGACGAACGTCACTTTATGCAGATTATGGGTGATGAGAACCGGTGTCCGCAGTGTGGTGTGAGCACTGCATTCAATGGCAAGAAACACTACTGCAAGTGGACGTGCGAGAAGTGTTCACACGTGTTCAATTGCTCGCGAGACGATCACGATTGCATTCGTGAAGCCGAGCAGCGCAAGCAGCTGATTGCGCAACAGATCAAGCCTCTGCAGTCGAAAGCCGACAAGGAACGGCGAGTGTTCGCGAACATGATCTGCTCTGGTGAAGTGGACGATACCGAGCGGGTTGCTGCGTTTGGTGATCATGTGCGCAAAGGCTACAACGTCGCGCTGCTTGGGCTGGCGGGTACTGGCAAGACGTACGCCATCATTGAACTGGTCAAGCAACTGATCGCAGAAAGACGCTTCGAGAAGTCGGAGATTGCGGTGGTTGCGGGTATCGGACGAGTCTGTACTGAGTTCAGAGAACTGTCCGCTCTTGGGTTCCGGGTGTCGACCATCCACAGTTACCTCGGTTACCGACCTGACCAACCTTTGCGTATGGTGATCGATAGCATCAAAGCATCCAAAGGTTCGGATGAACGGCGTCTGCGCTTGACTGGTACCAAGCTGCTGATTATTGATGAGGCGCCAAGCACAAGTCTGCAGCTTTTTACTGCCATGAATCAAGTGTTACAGGCAGTTCGCGAAAGCACACAGGTGATGGGTGGGATACAAAGCATCATGGTCGGTGATTTCTGTCAGGCTATTCCGAATGGCGAAAGCGCAGACTCCAACTCGGACTTTGTCCGACCGCTGTTCGAAGCAGAGTTGTGGATGTCGATGAAGTTCAAACGAGTGCTGCTCCTCCAGCAACACCGCATGGGCGACACCGAGGAGGACCGCGACTTCAACATCGCTCGCGTCAACATGGCCCTCGGAACGACTCAGTTGCGAGATTTCAACGTTTTGAATCGGAACTGTCTTGGCGGAGCAGGGGAGAGACCTGTTGATAATATGGACATTTCGGATGACGACACTGTGTGGGACGATCCGGACGTGGTGCACGCGGTGCACACGAACTTGGCCGTGTACGAAATTGGTCAAGCCCAGCACAAGCGGTTTTTTACTGAGGCGGAAACAACAACGTTTCTTCCGATCGTTGATGGCGGCGGCGTCATCGCCTTCACATCGGCTGAGTACCGTGTGTGTGATCCTGAATTGACGGTAGCTGTCGGCTCGCCCGTGATGGCAACCGACAATCAACATTTGAAGAAGTTTAGTGTCGGAAACGGCAGCATTGGCAAAGTGGCTGCGATTGAAGATGATCTTATTCATGTACAGTTCGAGACGCATGACGAACCGATCGCGTTCAAACGCACGAGTTTCGTGACTGCTAAAAAAGTGAAGTTCAAACACTTTCCGCTCCGCAAGGCCTACGCACTTACGGTTCAGAAGAGCCAAGGGGCGACTCTTGCCAAAGTGTGCTACCACCCTCCAGCGACGTATCTGATTAGTAACAACAAAAGTATGGCTGGTCTTGCGTACGTGGCATTGTCGCGAGTTCGAGAAAGCAAGAACTTCAGCATGGCAAGACAGCTGATGCCTGCACATGTCGTGAACTGTGCAATTCGGACAGAGTACATGTTCCGATGCGGGTCGGACCTCTCTGACCGAAACTTGCTCATCCATTGTCTGAAGGTGGGCGGTGAGTCAGGTAGCTGCTTCTCTGCCGCCTCTTATGGCTATACTTCGTATCTGATGCGAAAGAAAAAGAAACAGGAGCCTGCCGACTACGCGTTCACCCGTTCGAAAAAAGATCAATCAGAATTTTACGAACTACGTCGGAAAGTCAAGGAGCTGAAAAAGAAGGACGCTGCGAGTCTGACGGACGCGGAGCAGGCCCTCATTCGCAAGTTCAAGGCTGAGAACGCTGCTCCCTTCCTGACTCGAGTGCAAGTGGCTCAGCGGCGCAGGGATGGGACTATCCCGAGCAAGTTCTGTCAGCATGGTGCCAATAACATCTTTATTGATTTCGAAACGTACGAGAAACAGTACACGAGCGAGCTTGGTGTTGAAGTGACCAAAAACGAAGTGTATGCCGTTTATGCTGAACATGAATTTGACTTTGTGGTGAAAGACACCTTTCTCGATGGAGTCAGCAAATCGCCAAACCCGGATGGATCCGGCTACTTCAATCCTGGTGCTCTTCATCGCAGCGTCGGGTGGATCATGTCCATTGTGGACAAGCTGTTGTGTGGCTGGATGGAGAGTGGGCGCAAGCACCGCGGGTTTCCGCCCATCGTCATGTCGGCGTACAACGGTGCACGGTTTGACTTCCTGTTCATTGTGCGAGCGATATTTGCTCGCATGGGAGAGTTCAACGAGCACTACGTGTTCGTCCCAACCGCCATAAAAGGTGGTGGAACCATCTGCGCATTTGAGATTCGATTCGACAACGGAAAGCATAAGCGGCTTCTCCTCAAATTCTGGGATCCGTGCCAAATTCTCGGATCAAGTCTCGACAAAGCACACAAGGACTTGCTACCTGTACAGCACTCTCGCACTCCCAAAGGTGTGTTCCCGCATCACTTTGTGAATCGGGTGGGTGCGTCTGAGGCGTTCTCGGCGGACGAGGCCAGATGCCTGAACATCGAAGCTGATTTCCCGTACCAAATGCAGGAGAAAGTGCATGATCTGATCAAAGACGGGAAATTGCTCGCTGGAGCGAGTCCTGGCACAGTCATGTTCAACCCTCTCCGCGAACATCATGAGTATGTCATGACCGACGTGATCGTGATGAAGAACGTGATGGAACGTGTGCAAGGCGTTGTGTGGTGTGCAGTGCCTGGCAAAGACATCCTGGTCCACAAGTCACCAACGGCAGCGTCGCTGTCGCTTGATGTGTTCGCCCTGACTCTGAAATCCGAGTTCCGTCCGAAATTGACGATGGAGGTCAAAGTTGAAGCACCTGTCCGACCTCCCGTGGAATCAAAGGAGGCGGTTGAGTCCAAAGGCACGATTCATCGTACGCGTGTGTTTCGCGATTGTATGGCAGTGACTGGCATTGCTCGACCGGACATGGAGCAAGCTGAATTCATCCGCGGAGATATGGCTGGCGGGATTGTTGGAAACCGGACGACAAAGTACGAGTCTCCGCAATTTGAGCAGGTTCTTGATGCGTACGAGGCAATCGATAATGAGGATATCGATCCGGAAGAGGCGAGGCGTCAACGTCTGCTGATGTACTTGTACATTCGCTATTGTCTTGGGTACTATGACGCAAACGGACTGTATGCTCACATCGCACGAGTGAACCTTTTCCCACTTGGCGCTGCTGTCTGGATCAATGGACAGCTCGAGGTGCAAGCGTTTATGAATCAGTACATGGAGTGTCGAGCGCAAACACTTGAGGACAAGTCAAAAATCATTGATTTCCCGCAGTTCTGGTTACAGGCGGATTTCCGGCCAGGAAAATCAAACATCGAACCGACCGTTCCAAGACATCACGACGGCAAAGTGTATTGGGACTGTACCGATCGGAAGAACGAAATCCTCAACTCGACCCATGTTGGGATGATTCTCGATCAAGGAGGCACGATCGAGAATCCGACACGTGTGTTGGTTTACGGAACACACAACCCGCCCACCCACCCGACGCTTCCTGGACGATGGAGGTCCAATTCGCACCAGATCTTCCAGACCCACGGAGACCTGTGTTTGAAGCTTCGACATCTGGGCGGCGCGTGCAAAGTGATGGGCAAAAACTTCGGCAACTCTCTGGTCGGTACGTTCGCGATCAAAGAGCTGATGGATCTGACTCGCATTTACTATTCAAAAGACCCGGAGTCGGCCGATGCGCAGCGCTATCTGTCCATGATTGCCGACAAAACCCTAAGTCTCTCTGAAATGATGACAAACATGGTTGGCGATGAAGACTTGATTTACCGGGATCCTGAAAGCGGGGAGTTGGTTGACCCGCGCCCCGTCTTGAAGATCTGCAAGTTCACAAAGCTCAACACGGTCGAGGACGGTGGTCTTTCTAAACGTGCTCCCCAAATCACGTCCTTAGTCCTGGCAATGGCCCACAAGCTAATGTCAGAGGCGATGGACGCTGTGATGGGCGAGGATCGTTACAATGGCAAACCCTCAATGATCTACTACTCGGACACGGACTCGATTTTCATTCCGCTCGATCGAGCGTATCGGCTAAACCTCCACACGAAGCAGCTGGGCTCGTTCAGTGATGATTTGGACGGGTACTACGATCTGCCAAAAAAGCCTCGCCCGACCGCGCTTGAAGACATCTCGATCGAAGAGTTGATGAACAAAATGCAGAGGGCGCCGGCAGATGGGACGAAATTCCATACTGTGATCGGCGAGGACGGGTGTCCCATAATGGTGCCAGATGACGACGGCAAGATGATTGAGCTCCGATTACCATCCGTCGTCAAAATCATCAAGGCTTATTTCCCGGCGAAGAAAGTTTATTTCCTAATCGGAATTGAACCAATCTCTGGCAAGCTGGTCTTCATCGAACCAAAATGCAAGGGAATTGGCAAATACGAACTGGCGGTGCTGAACGTTGCTCAATTTCGTGAGGCACGTCAGTTTGCACGCAAACGTGTCTGCGCACTGGTCGCCGAACGACATCAACAAGTACTCGAGGATGAGAATCTGAAAGAGTTGTCTCTTGTCGAACAGCGTCACTTGGAGAACACCTTCATCCAAACATTTCTGTCTGAGTTGACGTACGATCAGACGTTGAAAATGAAAAAGTCGGGCGGACGCTTTTCCAAACAGGCTTTCAAGGAAATGGTTGACGAATCAATCATCGCAAAAGCTGGCGAAAACGCGGGGCTGGTGACGGTCAGCAAGCGCATGCAGCGCAAAGGGTTGATTACATCTGCCGCTGACAAGCAACGTGGAATCGAGTCTGCAGACATCGAGACGGTCTTCTTTCCCCGAACGCTCCTCGGTAATTCCGCCAAGATCTCGGACGATCGCGTGATGCATGCGGATGGCTTTTCAGTCCCTTTGGGCTGGGTTGATCCGCGATAAATTTTAAAAAATAAACTTGTTTGTTTTCTTGAGATCTTTTGTGTTTGTAATCATGGAAGGCAAAGACGAATGTGGGCTGATGGAGTTCTCGGAGAGGTGTGATTTTTGCTACTCGTGTGTCCGACCGCGATGTTGTGCGCATAACACCGAACGCCGCATTTTTGGAACGGTTGCGTTTTTGGACGCGCATGTGAAAGTCATTTTCTGTTGTCGTGAATGTACCGAAAACTGGGTCAAGCGGCAGAAGCACTTAAAGACGAAAAAAATTGTTAAACCCCGTCTTAGTTGTTATGATATATACCAACGCGACGACGTCAAGAAATTCTTCGATCAACTCGACCAAGCAGAATGACGGATCAGCCAAGACACATTTGCGACACCTGTCACTTCAAATTCAACTGTCGGGGACCCATGCCCAAATCACCTAAATACTGCAAGTGCAGACTTCAACACCCGATTCAAGTGGGTCACGCGCGCTACCTCGCATTTTACTGTTCGATCTACTGCTTTCAAGACAATGACGATGATGATGATGGCGATGTTGCCGACGATGAGCATTCGGGGGTTGGGAATTGGAATTAAAATTCGAAATAAAAATGATTTGCCTCCTTACAACCATTTATCTCACACACACACAGCCATGTCCGAATTCAAAGCCAAATGTTTCAAGTATTTCGGCGCTATGGACAACGTCGAGTTTGACCCTCGACCGGAGGATTTGAGCTTTGATGAGGCAGCAGATACGAAAATCCCATTTGGAAAACATCGTGGGAAAAAGATTGGTCGTATGGTGAGGACGACAGAGGGCCGCGATTATTTGCGTTATTTGTTGAAGTGGGACGGTCTCAGACTACCTATCCGGAATGCGATTATTCGAATGATGGATGCCTTTAACGAATTCACAGAAGGTGAACGCGCGCTCCGAGACGCTCAAAGACAAATGGATTCTCACAGATGAAATAAAGTGTTTTTTATTTCATGAGTAGTGCGTTGAGAAAAGCGAACGTCGCGTCTGTGCAGACTCGATAGCCCTGTTTAGAGTGTCGACGTAGTTGTAACTTGTTGCTCCACGCAAATTGGGAGGGTCATGGAGGATTCCGAGATTTTCCATATGGATAAAATCAGTCTCTCGAACTTTACCGCTAATCGTCCTTGATTTTTGAAGCATTCCCAAGTCCCCACGAGTGACAACTTTGATCATTCGTTCCTTTGATTCCTCCTCTTCATCGTCAGGCCGTGCGTCTGCGAGGTCTTCGATCATTTCGCGGGACATCCCTTGATCCTGACGACTTGGCAAAATTCCATAGAGGCCAGCCCTTTGCTGTTCAAAGGTATACGAGAGCTTTCCAGATGTCGGATGCATTATTTGTTAAGTTAGACCTGAAGAGGGGGCTAAAATAAATCCAATTAACCAATCCCGTTTTTATTTGATGCGAATAATGTCGGTCAAATTGCGACGGATCCGGATGTCGGGGCTGACTTTGAAATTCAACCACATAAACGGGTGATCATTTCCTTGGGGCGTGAAGCAGTACTCGATGATATCATGGTACTCTCGCTTGGAGATTCCGGCTGGCTGCGTCTCGGACATAATTTTCTGGATCTCATTCTCGGTCGCTGGAAAAATAAACAGATGGTTGCTGTTCAAACGGCAGATTCTGCGTTGAATATGGTACTTGTGAACCATCGCTATCGTGCTGATTGCGTAGTGACGATTTTGCACGTATGCCTTCATGTACTCCGATGAATTCAGCATCTTGCGATTTGCAGAAACGTCGTCGAAGACAAGGCAGAGTTTCTTTACCTTCAGCACCCCGCGTTTATCAACGTCCGATTTCTGCTTTGACAGCAGCACGCGGAGGTCCGAGATCAGCTTTTCAGCCTTGTCGTGAATAAATTCGTCTTTGAGCTTCAAAATCTTCCAGGTTGAGTCGGAGCGAGCCGTCAACGAGAACAGGTGAATTTCGTCAAAGTAATTACCGTACATCGAATCACCACGCGTCAGCAAGTTCAAGCAGAAAGTGGTTTTGCCACTCCCACTGGCTCCTGAAATCGTAGCGCTAAACGGGTGACACAGACCGATTTTACGCATCATGTCCGGACACTTGTGGTGCTGTGCTTCGGAAGGGAGCACTTTAATATCGAGTGCATTTCCAGGTATTTTCTCCTCCTCCATTTTTTCGAAGAGCCTAATTTAAAAGGAGGTCTTGAAAGAGTGAACCAATTTTTAATAAAACAATTAGAACTTGCGCCAGCTGTCGACATAGCCACGTTTCTTGAGCACCGCGTTTTGAATGTCCGCCGTTGCGAACACGTTCGTGAAATCGTACTGCTGAACAGCATTAACCATTTCGGTTTCTTGGTAGTGGGTCTGAAGGAAATTCGGATTTTGGACACGGGGGGTGTGCTGTCCTTGAATGTCGTTCAATTGCAATTCAGACGTGTAGCACTGGTATTCAGGCGTGTACATAGACGGGTCATCTGACCAGTGTTGAGGCGGAAGAGGCTTTTTAATTACGTCACTGAAACGAAGACCATCCTCCGCCTTATTGGAGGCGATAAGAGAGTTCGTGTTTGAGTCTCCGTGCGCTGAGGACGGTTCCCATTTTGGAACGGCAATCCGACGTAGCGTGGTCTCACGGTCATAACCGGTACGAATCGGGAACGAGTTTTCGGTCGAGCGTGGAAGTTCAGGTCGGAATAATCCGGCTCCGTCTTCCCGGTAGGGCTCTTGATCCGTTGGTGAACCAAAGTTTGGCTCACCAGCAACACTATCCCCGTCACCTCCGCCACCCAAGTCTCCTGGTGCTTCGCCTGGTCGGTACCCACCGCCGACAAAACTTGGTGGTAAAGGTGGTAAAGGTGGTGGGGGCCCGGGAAACAGTGGAACCGTAATCAAACGTCCACGTGCATGACCAGAGTGCGGACGATGTAGGCGTCCACGTCGAATGATAGCCTGACGTCGTTGTTCACGTTCCTCGAACCGAAGACGTCCGCGCTCTGAGCGTGCGCGAGAAACACCACTCGGTGGTGCGAACGGGTGCCCACTCGGACCTTTCACACGGTTTTCAGGGTCGGCGTATTTTGACTCCAACCCACCGTATTTTGACTCCGGCTCGTCCGTACCAGTCGTGTCACTCTCTTCCATCAACGTCGGTTCCACGACAATACGCGGGCCCATTCGTGCGCTGAACATATCGCGCGCAGATACATCCTCGCTCGATGTATCGGTGTCTGTGTAATCAGGAAGGGGAACGTGTGTTTTAGCCTCAAGAGATTTGAGGGTCTTTTCGTTAGCGTCGAGGTTTTGCTTGATCTGCTGAAGTGTGTCAGCATCCTCTGTCTCACCTAACGCTCGGATGAGTCTCTCCCTATCCTTGAGGAGCGAGTCTCTGATGCCCTGTCTGGCAGAGGGTGCTCCACCAGCACTCATCCCCGTGTTGAGCTCCTCGTCGAGAGCCGGACCGAACGGAACCGGAACCAGATTTCCGCTCACATCAATCGGCTGTTCAGCGAGAGGCACCTCCTCCACGTCTTCCATGGCTGCAAAGACCGCCGGCGCATCAGCCGCAGCAACTTGACCGTCGAGATTCTGATCTTGTTTATCTTGCTCTCCAGCGGTTTGAACTAGCAAACCGGTCTGACTTGCATACGGGATGGGGTTCCCCTCTGGTCCGTGACGAGTTGCCAAATCACGATCAAGTGCGATTGCCTGGCGGGGGCGAAGGTGCGAGTCCGCGTCATGAAAGTTGTCGAGTATTTGTTTGCGAGGAGCAAGTAATGCCTTGACGTCTGACCGCTCATCCTTTGAGTACAGGATTTTAAGACCTGCTCGCCAGTTGGCCGGAAAACGTTTCAACACATCAACTGAGTTCAAAATCGAGGCCACAGCTTCAGCTGCTGAGAACTCGGGAGCTATAAGCAGCTTGACGACTGAAGCACTTGTTTTCAACGTGTTAAACAAGTTGTTGGCCATAGCACGTCCCTGATCAGTCATGATACCACGATTCCAGAGACCGACCAGTGTTTTCAGCTGGTTACCCATTTCACGAAACCCTTCAGCTGCGCCTTGAAAATCGCCGCGTCCGATCGCCCCTGCCGCCTCGAGTCCAGCGCTGACAGCGCCCTTGCCAGCAGATGCCAGCCCTCCGAGACTCTGCATGGTGTGAGCAACTTCAGCGTTAAACAGCTGTCGGGCTCCGCTCCAGCTATCAATCCCCGCCCACACATTGAGTCCCTGACCGCGTGCACGACCAAGCTCCCGAGCAATCTCGAAATCGCCATGCCCGTTTTCTCGAGCCTGATCAACGAAGGCTGTCATGCGTCCAAGTGCTCCCTCGCCGCCCAAATCCTCGCCCTCCAAATCCACATCCTCAAATCCAGCCCTTTCGAGAATGCGGTTCATGGCTTCGAGCTTCTTGTTCGTGAGTCGAATCGCATTTGCTTTTGCAAAGTCAATGGCGTTTTCGCCCGCTTCTTCAGCCGCTTGTTCCTCGAGCTGACGTTTCAACTCCGCAGCCATCGCTGTGGTGTCTCGTCGGTGATCGCGCATAATCTTCAAGATTTCTTCGGGAGATTTGCCAGTTGCGTCCGAAATCTGATTCATCATTTCATCGTGAGAGAGTGGAATTCGATCACGACCCTCCCGCTTGGCTTCAAGTAGCGACGCACGTTCTTGGTCAAACTCGCGTTCAATAATCGTGATGATGGGCTCTCTAGCCTGAATTCCTGCAGCGAATTGGGTCCGAGCGGGAGGGTGCATGAACTTCTCTTCCTCCTCTTTTAAATCGAGATAGTCCTCAGCTCGATGTCTCTGAGCGGTGGACGACACTTTGGTGGGTTCTGGTACTTTTTCGCGAGCACCACCTTGCTGGTCAGGGTTCATGTTTTCGATCACGATATCCGGCGGCTGGTCCATCATGTTGTTGAACATTTCGCGCTCGCTAAGAGTCTTTTCAACCTTCGACGACGGTCGAGGATTGAGGGCAACCATGACTCCTTGCTTGCGCTCGAGATCATCCGATTGAGCGGCCACTCCAGCCTGGACACCGTCTTCGGCATCCCGGTCAGCAATCGGCGCCTTTCCGTTATTTTGACGTTGGATTTCGACTTGACGTGCACGCGCATCGATGCGAGCCTTCTCAGCAGCCTGAGCGCGGGTAGCTTTCCCAGCAAAGGAAGGTGTGCTTTTAGGATCCCTACGCCGTCTAGTCAGAATTTCAACGGTGGACTCTTCTGAGGATGCGACTTCAGCCGGTTCGGGAACAGGTTCGGGAACAGGTTCGGGAACAGGTTCGGGAGCAGGTTCAGGGATTTTGCGTTTAGCAGCAATAATCGCAGCTCGTTGAGCTTTTGTGCGTTCCTGCTGACGAGCCGTCCGCTTCGGGCGAGATTTCTCGACTACCTTTGTTCCCTCTTTAACTGGACCAAAAATAACTTTTTTGGACTTAATAGCTGATCGAGGACCCGGCAGTCGTTGTGGGCTTGGAGGTTCTGGTTCCTTACGGGCTGAACGTGGAGTCTCAACACGTGGAGGAGCGTAGCCACCACCGGTTCGAGCGAGTCGTGGGGACGCTGGCTCCGGTCCTTTAACCATGAGCGGTGGAGCCGGTCCGAGCTTGAATGTTTTTGGGTTCACCCCGGTCTTCGCCTCGATCTTTCGCATAAGATCCGCATGAATTAGGTATTCACGGAGAGCACTGTGGCTTTTTCCCCCCGAAGTCTTAAGTCTCCACTGCTTGGCCTTTTTGACTCGCGAATTGATCCCACTGATCGAATCCATAATTGAGGGGTCTGATTTGATCAGCTTGTAATTCTCAAGAGCCTCGGCAGGGCTTTTACCAGCAAGCCGGAAGAGTTCAATCGCCGTCTTTTTAGCGTTGAAGCGGGAAATCGGACCCTTTAGCCGGCGCGGTCGGCGTCGACGTGGAGGACTCTCAGTACCAGATGAATCTGTAGCGCTCATTCGATGAATTTGTGATAAGAACCCCTGTAATAAAGACGATCCATTTTAAATTGATTTTAATCCGCCTATAATATAGAATCATCGCATTTGATACAAAATGGAGCAGCACGGACCGATCGACGAAGTCAAAGACCTTCCCCAAGACGAAGTCAAAGAACCTCCAATTGACCCCCGATTACAAAACTGGGAGACCGCTCCAGATGGTTCGATAACGCATGTCCAGAACAGCAAGTGGCTGAACCGACTGAACAAGCTGAAAAACGAGTACGGTCAGAATAACATGCAGCTGTACGTGTTGGACAGGCTCCCGATTACACCCCAGCAGAAGATCGACGTGAGTCGAGAGTTTTTTTCCAATACAAAAAATTGAATTTATAGGTCTTGCCTTTAGTTCAGCACTTTATTCTTTTACACCGACGAAAATGGCAATGAGCAAAAATGAAATGATGAACGGGCGCGCGGATGCCAAAAGCACCGACGCGCTTCTGAGTCTCAATGGGTTGGCTTATCGTAAGCCATACCCACTTGCACTCGCGTCTCGCTGTCAATGGCGAAATTTCAGAGCGCTACGAAACAACTACGGTCAAGGAGACACCATAATAATCGACGTCACTCCTGGCGCAACGTATTTAGACCCGTCCGTGTCGTACCTGGTCTTCGACGTTGTGGTGACAAATACGGCTGGTGTCCTTGGAAAATCTGGAGGACCTGCGTTTTTTCGTGACACAATTGTGCGCTCTCGAACGGGTGTCGAACTGTCTCGAAGTATTTCTCACGATCTGAGTCGTTTCCACATGCAAAACTTCAAAGTGGCAAAAGAGTACTACGAAACGGTTGGCACGCCCATCGGCATCGGTGGAACAATTGCACTCGACCCTGGCTCTCAAGTTGCGATCCCGTTATCTGACATCAACCCATTTTTCACCTGTGGATCGCTCATTCCAAGTGACATGTACGTTTTCGTCCTTTGTACTTGATCAGACATGTGTCTTGTAGGGGGCAAATGCGTCTTGAGTTGAATATTAATTCAATTCAGAAACTGTTTGCGAACGCTAACAACGTCGATTCCGTGACACTCAGCAACGTGCGCGTGGTCGCCAAAGTGTATGAACTTTCAGATACCGCCCTTAAACGTTTGACGTTCATTGCAAGTCAAACGGGACTCACATTGGCGTTCGCCGATGTTCACGAATCGCGACAACAGAGTCCAAACGGTGCTTTGACCGCCGTGTCTCTGAAATCAGCAAGCAAAGCCTTGAGCGCGTTCGCGTGTGTGGTTAGGGATGTTGAAAGAGCTGCTGTGATTGGGGATGCGTCAAAACTTAGAACGTACACCCCCGCTGACAGTTTCCAGTTTTCGCTGGGAAGCGCGTACATGACAAGCGAACCAATCGTCGGCCCGGTCGAAGCCCAAATTCAAGCGAACGACTGCTTTGGTTTATGGGGACGAGCCAATGACAACGTATCCAATCGAGTCACGGAAGCGGAGTTTCTCACCCATTACGGGGTAATTGCTACCAATCTCGAAAGATCTGCAACGCTCGAATACAACGGCTCTGCCGTGAGCTCTTCCCGTCCCCTGCTTCTTCAAGCGAATCTGACCACGGCGACCGCAATTACCTGTCATCTGTTCTTGAGCTATTTACGCCTCGTGACCATTTTCTCAGATAGCAATATTGTGTTGCTTGAATAATAAACATACGTTTCTCAGAATTCGGATTTTTTCGTATACACCCCCTATATCTCAATCCAACACTTTTTAAAAACAACATGGCTGAAGGCGGTAGCTACCTCGTTCGATGCGGAAGTCAAGATAGACATTCCGGAACGCTGAACCGATTCACGGTCAACTTCGCAGCTCAACCGAGTCTTCAACAAGTTTCGGCGGTTCGCATTCACAGCGTGAGTTTTCCAAATTCCCAAGTCAACATCCCAGCGTACCGAAACACGTTTTGCATCGGTGAACAGGAGCCAAGCGGTTTTCCATATTACCGCTCCACGCGTGAGTTGCCAATCGGCAGTGAATTCAAGCTATTTCTTACTCCCGACGGCGCTCCTTTGCCAATCCTAATTACGGTGGTGACAAGCGCCGCGTTTCCACCTGGCACGCACATGCAGCTAATCGCCTCTCACATCACCAACAAGTTTCTGGCTATACCAGAGGCGGCCACCGCTGATTTACAGATGTTCTGGGCACCGCAGGAGCGAGCGTTTGAACTCGAGTGGCAAGACGCGTCGGTCGCCATTCAAGCGCTGGGTGAGCCTTCGGCGAACGATCCGTACATCTTCGAGTTTTTCGAGCTTGATGAAAACGGGTATCCAGACGTGGTCATCAACGGATTTCGATTTGGAATTCAGACGTTCATCGTACCGTACCGAACCGTTGTGATTTCACCCGGTCAATACACGGCTGAAGAACTGGCTACAGAACTGACAACCGCGACCAATTTGGTCTACCCGGGGAGTGCCTTCACCGCGCAACTCATCGACGAGGATCGCAACCCCCGCTTCCAATTCACCAGTCTGGGTGAGTTTGTGTATTTCAGTGAGTATGACACCAACGGAGTGTCCACGCTTTCACGCGCGCTCGGCATCAGTGAAACCTCCCCGCTTTCGACCCTGTTCGTGGCGCAGTGTGTTCCAAATCTACGAGGTTTGACCATCGTGTCTCTCCAATCCCGCACGATCGGTACGGCAAGATGCGTTCAAGCTGCGACCAAGTACCTTGAAAATCAAAGCATTGCCCTGTCTACGGTCACTGAAATTCCGGTGGACACCGAATGGTTAACGTGGGTCAACT
>Ga0193947_1000149_pt1 | contig 14412 bp, 14 predicted proteins | sample FRT_01_MG_FD_161267 | JGI IMG/M metagenome (GOLD analysis project Ga0193947, IMG submission 161267) | Sediment microbial communities from the Broadkill River, Lewes, Delaware, United States - FRT_0-1_MG | ecosystem: Environmental > Aquatic > Freshwater > River > Sediment | place: USA: Delaware... | reverse complement strand
GGCGACACAACCGCTGGGCCTGCCGAGCTGCGGTTCCGTATTTCGCAATCCCGAGGGTGATCATGCTGCCCGGCTGATTGAGGCGGCGGGGCTCAAGGGCTACCGCATCGGCGGCGCGGAAGTTTCTCCGAAGCACGCCAACTTCATCATCAATACGGGCGATGCAACAGCAACGGACATCGAAGAGCTCATCGAGCATGTCCGGCAGACGGTCATCGAACAGCAAGGGGTCGAGCTGAAGCACGAAGTCCGAATTGTCGGGGAGGCGCCAGCGTGAGCCAGGTTCAGCGCATTACCGAGACACGCCGGATGGTCAGCCGGGCGGGCGATTTCGGCCGCGTTGCCGTGCTGTATGGCGGCAGGTCGGCCGAGCGGGAAGTCTCGCTCGACACGGGCAGGGCAGTGCTGAACGCGCTGCTTGCACGCGGAATCGACGCCGTGGGATGGGATCCGGCAGATCATTCGCTGAGCGATCTCGCGGCGGCGGGCTTCGACCGCGTCTGGATTGCGCTCCACGGTCCCGGCGGTGAGGACGGCGCCATCCAGGGTGCGCTGCAGTGGCTGGGCCTGCCCTACACGGGCAGCGGCGTGATGGCATCCGCACTCGCGATGGACAAGGTCCGCTCCAAGCGCGTTTTCGATGCGGCGGGGATACCGACGCCCGACTACGCCATCGTTCGCAATCGCTCGCACGCAGTGCTGGCCGCCGAGGACTTCGGCTACCCGCTTATTCTGAAACCGGCGTGCCAGGGATCGAGTGTCGGCATGACGAAGGTATTCGATCCGGAAGAGCTGAACGCCGCGGTTGATCTTGCCCTGAGTTTCGACGACGTCGCGATCGTCGAGCGCTGCATTGTCGGCGACGAATACACGGTATCCGTGCTGCAGGGAGAGGCCCTGCCTTCGATCCGGATCGAGACGCCGCGTGTTTTTTACGATTACCGGGCCAAGTACGAGTCCGATCGCACACATTATCAGTGCCCCGGCACCGATCGTGAGGACGACGAACAGAAGTACGCCACTCTCGCCCTTGCTGCATTCGCCGAGCTGGGCTGCTCGGGCTGGGGGCGCGTCGACTTCATGACAGGAAGCGACGGACAGCCGCTGGTGCTCGAGGTCAACACGGTGCCCGGTATGACCAGCCACAGCCTCGTGCCGATGGCCGCGAAAGCCAACGGTATCGATTTCGAGGAGCTCTGCTGGCGCATTCTGGAAACCAGCTTCGCAGACAAAGCAGTTCACGATCACGTCAAAGGAGTGGCTCATGGCGCGTAAGCAGGCACGACGCCGCAAGCAGAAGAAAGCCAGGAACTTCCGAATGCCGTCGATCCCGGTCGCGCGCATCCTGACGCCCGCGGTCGCGATCCTGATCGTGGTCGCCACCTACCATGTGAGCGGCAGGCTTCTCGACCGACCCATTGAATCGATTGCGGTCAACGGCCCGTTTCAGCGGGTAACAGCGCTGCAGGTAGAGGAAGCGATCAGCGATGAGCTCGATGCAGGGTTCTTCGGTGCCGACGTCGGCCGCATGCAGCGAAAGATACAGGCACTTACCTGGATCGATGGGGCGAGTGTCGCGCGGCGCTGGCCGAGCCAGATCGCGATCGCCATCAGTGAGCAGGTGCCCGCAGCCATCTGGGGTGAGAGCGGCCTGCTCAACGTGCGCGGTGAGCTGTTCGTCACCGACGTTCGCCATATTCCGGCGGAACTGCCGCGTCTCAGTGGTCCTGACGACCGTTCCAGTGATGTGGCCCGCCGCTACCTGGCCGTGAGGGAACAGCTGATTCCGCTGGGACTGGACGTGCGGAGGGTGCATCTCGACGCACGCGGTGCATGGGACATGACGCTCACCAACGGCGTGGATATTCGCCTCGGGCGTCGCGACGTGGACGAGCGGACGGGGCTGTTCCTCGACGTGGTCGCCAACATCATCACCGGCCGGGCGGCAGACATCGAATACATCGACATGCGTTACAGCAACGGCTTCACGATCGGCTGGAATGACGGCGCGGAGACGCCGCTAACCGACCCCCAGGATAAAGACCCGGCCATGCTGGCATTGCGAGGTGCACCGTAGACATGCAGAAGCGCGGTGACAAGAACCTGATTGTCGGGCTCGACATCGGTACGTCGAAGGTCGTCGCGATTGTCGGCGAGCTCAATGACGACGGCCAGATCGAAGTCGTCGGCATCGGCTCACACCCATCTCGCGGCCTGAAAAAGGGCGTCGTCGTGAACATCGAGTCGACGGTGCATTCGATCCAGCGCGCCGTCGAGGAAGCGGAACTGATGGCGGGGTGTGATATTCACTCGGTCTACGCGGGAATAGCCGGCAGCCACGTGCGCAGTCTGAATTCGCACGGCATCGTGGCGATCCGCGACAAGGAAGTATCTCCCGGGGACGTGGATCGCGTTATCGATGCGGCCCAGGCGGTCGCGATACCCGCGGACCAGAAGATACTCCACATCCTGCCGCAGGAATTCCTGATCGACAGCCAGGAAGGCATTCGCGAACCGGTCGGCATGTCCGGCGTGCGGCTCGAGGCCAAGGTTCACATGGTGACGGGGGCCGAGAGCGCGGCACAGAACATCGTCAAGTGCGTGCAGCGCTGTGGCCTGGAAGTGGACGACATCGTCCTCGAACAGCTCGCCTCGAGCTACTCGGTACTGACCGACGACGAAAAAGAACTCGGCTCCTGCATCGTTGACATCGGCGGCGGCACGACGGACCTCGCGGTTTTCCTCGGAGGTGCGATCCAGCACACCGCGGTCATCCCGATTGCGGGCGACCAGGTGACCAATGACATCGCGGTGTCGATGCGCACGCCGACGCAGTACGCGGAAGAAATCAAGATCAAGTATGCCTGCGCACTGTCGCAGCTCGCGAATCCGGACGAGACGATCGAAGTGCCGAGCGTCGGCGACCGTCCGCCGCGCCGGCTGGCGCGTCAGACGCTGGCTGAGATCGTGGAGCCGCGCTACGAGGAATTGTTCGGCCTGATTCGCGACGAACTGCGGCGCAGCGGTTTCGAGGAATTGATCGCCGCGGGCATCGTGATTACCGGCGGCAGCGCGAAGATGGAAGGCGCCGTCGAACTTGCGGAAGAAGTGTTCCACATGCCGGTCAGGCTCGGTTCGCCGCAGTACGTCGACGGACTGATGGACGTGGTGAGAAACCCGATTCATGCAACCGGCGTAGGTCTCCTGCTTTACGGCTACGAGAACCTGTCGCGTCGGGGTCGGCGCAGTACGCCGATCAACAACAGTCTCAGTGACGTCTGGGGGCGCATGAAAGCGTGGTTTGGAAAACAGTTTTAGTGAATGGGAGGTCCGGTTAGTGGCCGGACCGGTTTACGGGGTTCAGTGAGTGCCCCTTAAGGACGAAAAGCGGAGGAAGCTTGAATGTTTGAATTAATGGATGCACACAGCCAGAGCGCGGTCATCAAGGTGATTGGCGTTGGCGGGGGTGGCGGCAACGCTGTCTCGCACATGGTCGACGCGGGGATCGAAGGCGTCGATTTCATCTGCACCAACACCGATGCGCAGGCTTTGAAGGGATCGCGCGTGAGAACGTCGCTGCAGATCGGCTGCAATATTACGAAGGGACTCGGTGCCGGGGCCAACCCCGACGTCGGTCGCCAGGCGGCAATGGAAGATCGGGATCGTATTTACGAGGTGATCGAGGGTGCCGACATGCTGTTCATCACCGCCGGCATGGGTGGCGGCACCGGCACGGGAGCGACGCCGGTAGTTGCGCAGGTGGCGAAGGAACTGGGAATCCTGACCGTCGCCGTCGTAACGCGGCCGTTCGGCATGGAGGGCAACAAGCGCGGGATGATCGCGGACCAGGGCATTGCCGAGCTCGGCAAGTACGTGGATTCGCTGATCACGATCCCCAACGAAAAGCTGCTCACCGTTCTCGGCGGCGAGACAACACTGCTCGACGCGTTCCGCGCGGCGAACCAGGTGCTCCAGGGTGCCGTGCAGGGCATTGCGGAGCTGATTACGCGGCCCGGACTCATCAATGTCGACTTTGCGGACGTCCGGACGGTCATGGCCGAGATGGGCATGGCGATGATGGGTTCAGGCTCATCGTCCGGTGAGGATCGAGCTCGCGAGGCGGCCGAGGCGGCGGTTTCGAGCCCGCTTCTCGAGGACATCAACCTGGCCGGCGCAAACGGCATACTCGTGAACGTCACCGCGGGCATGGATCTGTCGATCGGCGAGTTCCAGGAGGTCGGTGCAACCGTGAAGGAGTTCGCGTCGGATGATGCGACGGTGGTTGTCGGCACGGTTATCGATCCGGACATGACCGACCAGATCCGCGTGACGGTCGTAGCGACGGGACTCGGACAGGCGGCAGCGAATGCGGAATCGCCAATGCGCATCGTGCGTCGTCCGGCCGAGAAGCCGACTGAGATGAACTACGGCAGCTATGAAAAGCCGACGGTGCAGAGAAAGCGCGCGGTTGGAGACGGCCTCGAAGGCTCGGGACTGCAGGAAGAACTGCTGGACATTCCGGCATTTCTGCGACGACAGGCTGACTGACGACCGAGCGGGCGCCTCGGACGATACTCACTGGCGCCGAGGCACACGGTAAGTCCCGCAACTCCGCTTCGCCGGCCCGGTAATTCCGGGCCGGCCCCTTTCTCTCCCGCTGTCGGCCGTATTTCCTGAACGGCCTTACCCGTTGTTTATAAGAGCTTGAAAACCTTGAAGAGATTTGAAGCTGGTGGTACGCTTTCCCGCACTTCGCATTGCCACATAGCTGTCACATTTGCTCCATTTATGTGGTTGGCTCGCAACAAACCGGAAAAAATCAGAGCAGATTCAAAAAGTGCCCATGTTGCGACAACGCACTCTTAAAACCGCCATCCGTGCGACCGGTGTCGGATTGCACAATGGCGAGAAGGTCTACATGACGCTGCGCCCTGCAGCGGTGAATTCCGGTATTACCTTTCGTCGTGTCGATCTCGAGCACCCGGTGGACATCCCCGCGGATCCACGCCTGGTTGGCGAGACCATGCTGGGCACGACACTGATCAAGGACAGCGTCAAGGTGGCGACCGTCGAGCACCTGATGTCGGCGCTCGCCGGTCTCGGTATCGACAACCTGAACGTCGACCTTTCAGCCGCCGAGGTCCCCATCATGGACGGCAGCGCAGGGCCGTTCGTCTTCCTGCTGCAGTCCGCCGGCATCGAGGAACAGAACGCGGCGAAGAAGTTCATTCGCATCAAGAAGAAGGTCCGGGTCGAGGACGGTGACAAGTGGGCGGAGCTCGTACCGTTTAATGGTTTCAAGGTGAACTTCGAGGTGTACTTCAATCACCCGGTGTTCAACAAGATCAGCCAGCACGCAACCATCGATTTCTCATCCACGTCATTCCTGAAGGAAGTCAGCCGCGCGCGGACGTTCTGCTTCCTCCGCGACGTCGAGGCACTGCGCGAGCGCAACCTGACGCTGGGCGGCAGCATGGACAATGCGATCGTTCTGGATGACTACCGTATCCTGAACGAGGACGGCCTGCGTTATTCGAACGAGTTCGTCATCCACAAGATTCTCGACGCAATTGGTGATCTCTACCTGCTGAATCACAGCCTGATCGGCGAATTCCGCGCCTACAAGTCGGGCCATGACCTGAACAACAAGCTGTTGCGGGCGCTATTGGAACAGGAATCTGCGTGGGAGGAGGCTACCTTCGAGAACGGCAGCAAGGCACCGATTTCCTACGCGACACCGTCCTACGCCTGAGGGGCCCGCGGAAACCCCGTATTTACGCCCGGCTCTTTTTCTCTATAGTCACCTGGTGACCATCGCTGTCAGCGCTGGCGGACGAAGGGCGTGGCGTTCTCTGGCCCGGCCCGGAAGCAGACCCGGACATGCGAACGACTTTGTTTCTTTGTAGTGTGTTTTTCCTGACGCTCTGCAGTTGCACGTTCGGGACCTGGATCATCGGTGAGGCGAAGCCGGGAAGGGCCGTCGATGCGAAGCCATTTTACGACTACTCACCGTTTTACCGGGCCTTCGACAATCCCTGGGTCGGCAGGAGCCGCGCTGATCTGATAGAGGCGCTGGGTCCGCCCGATGCCATTTACGAGGCTCGTCACCGCTTCGCCGACTTCGATGCCGGCATCCCGGCAGTGACCTATGTCTACATCGATGACTCAGCCCGCCCGGGCCAATGCCTCGACGCCTACGTCGTCGACGAGCCAACTCACACAGTGATCAAGTATTACTGTCGCTAGCAGCGTACCCACGGCAAAGCGCTGCGCGAGCGTAACGTGGCGCCGGGTGGCAACCTGCACAGGAGCAGGAACGGGCGTGGCAACAAGCCGCGTTTGAGATCGGCCGCAGAGCGCCTGTTTCCCGGGGCACACCGTCCTGGACCTGAACTGCTCGCGGTTTTCCCGCACTTGCCATCAGCCTGCGGGCCCCAATATACAGAATGCCCGGTCGTTGTCGCTGAAGGCGGCCAGTGAAACGGGGCATGTTTCGGTCATTGTCGCCAGGGCAGGTCGAACAATGCGATGGGCAGCATTAATGTGCATGATGCTGATCTTGTCCCTCAGCGCTTGTGCGCTCGAAACGGTGATCTTCGGTGATGAAGACGCGATTCCGGCCGACACCTGGTATTCCGTTTACGAATACTCCACGTACTCGAGGTCGTCCAATAACCCCTGGGTCGGCAGGAGCCGCGACGAACTGATCGAGGCGCTGGGTCCGCCCGAATTTGTCTACGAAGCGAGGCCGATATTTTCGAACGACTGGGCGGATGGATTCCCGGCATATACGTATGTCTACAGGGGCGACACGAACTCGCCCGGCCGCTGCATCGACGCCTATGTCGTGGCCGAGCCGACCTCGACGGTCATCAAGTACTATTGCCGCTAGCTGTTTCGTCAGTCCGGGCGTGATACCCGCACACTGCATCTCGAGGCTTCGGCACCGTGTGCCCGGGCAGCGGCGAGCAACGCATCGGCGCAAAAACGCAGTCGCGATGCCCATGCAGACGACTGGCACAACACCACGAGTTCGCCGTCCTCCCGCACATTGGCGGCGAGGATCGCCGCACCTTCCTCGGGCGGCAGCGCCCGAACCAGGGCGGACGCGAGCTCCCCCATGTCTTTCGCGCGCCGGACGATACTCGCTAAATCCCCGTCTTTACTGGGATTTAGCAGGTTTTCGAGGCTCTTGGCGGCCATAAAAGTGTGATCCAGTTCTCATTTTCCGGGCTATCCGAGTGACCGGAATCACCCTTATAAAGCCCGATTCTTGTATTAAAAACCGACATTATGCATAGTTTGATCACGATAAAGGCAAACCCGCTGAAAGGCGGGGGCGCAAAACCACCGGTCTAAGGGATCCGATCCTAGGGCAGCGGGGCTACCGAAGCGATGTTTGACCGCAAGTCACACTTTATTTACGGGCAACTTGATTGGCCAGGAGCCCTTCCCAGCGGGGCTTGCGGCAACAACAAGAATAAGTTGTACCGCGCGCATCCGAGGCGTACTCGATGAATGTTGTAATCTTCGGCAAGGGGCTGGGTCAGCCCCGCCAACTGAGCCTGTCTGGTCCTATGGCCGTGGCAGCCATCCTGATATTCGCCGGCGTCATCAGCGCGGCGGGTTTCGCCGGCGGTCAGTGGTATGCGGCTGCGACGGGCTCGGGCGTAAGTTCCAACGAACTCGTCGGCCTCACCGGGGAATTGCAGCGGGCACGCGAGCAGATTGATGCGATCCGCCAGGAAAACGAAGACACGCTCGATGCGATGGCGATTCGTATCGCCCAGATGAATGCGCGCATGATTCGCCTGGATGCACTCGGCCGTCGCCTGACCGACATGGCCAATCTCGAAGACGGTGAATTCGATTTCGACGAACCCCCGGCCATGGGCGGACCGGAGGAGCCGGTCTCTACAGGTTCCAACGTTGCCGTGCCGGAGGTCGTCGAGGCCATGCAGACGCTGGACCTGCAGCTCGACAACCGAGAAGCGCAGCTGGGTGTCCTCGAGAGCGTGATCGCGAACCAGAATCTCAAGCAGCGCGTCTATCCGCAGGGCCGGCCGGTTGGCGCCGGATGGATTTCATCGTACTTCGGCAAGCGCACCGATCCCTTCACCGGCAAGCCCGCAAATCACACCGGTATCGACTTTGCCGGCAAGGCCGGGTCCGACGTCGTGGCCGTGGCGGACGGCGTGGTGACCTGGGCTTCGAAGCGCTACGGTTACGGTCTCATGGTCGAGATCAACCACGGTAACGGTTATACGACGCGCTACGCGCACAATTCCGAGAATCTCGTCGCCGTTGGCGAGGAAGTCAAGAAAGGCCAGGTCGTGGCACTGATGGGCGAGACGGGGCGCGCCACCGGCCCGAACCTCCACTTCGAGGTACTGCGCGATGGCCGCCGCATGAATCCGGTCAATTTCATCCGAACCACATCGAACTGAACACCCCCTGGCGCGGCTCTCGCTCGCGCATGACCTTGTAATTGGGGAATTTATCCTCAGATTGCCGTTCTAAATGGCGTCCCGAGCGCTTAGAATACCGGCCTTCCCCAGCATCTGCCCGAAAGCCAGGGCGCTTGGACCCGTCACACGACACCCCTGCAGGAGTACCAATTGGCCAATATTTTGACCCGTGTCTTTGGTAGCCGTAACCAGCGGCTGCTGCGGCAGTACAGCAAGACCGTCAAAAAGATAAACGCATTGGAGGAGAGCGTCCAGGCGCTCGACGATGCGGGCCTGCGCGGCAAGACCGAGGAATTCAAGGGTCGTGTGGCAAATGGCGAATCGCTCGAGCAGCTGCTGCCCGAGGCATTTGCGGTGATGCGCGAGGCGGCGAAACGTGCGCTCGGCATGCGGCCTTTTGACGTGCAGCTGATCGGCGGCATGGTGCTGCATGATGGCAACATTGCGGAGATGCGCACTGGTGAGGGTAAGACGCTGGTGGCAACGTTGCCGGCCTACCTCAATGCGCTGAGCAGCAAAGGCGTTCACATCGTGACGGTCAACGAGTACCTGGCCCAGCGTGATGCCGACTGGATGCGGCCGGCTTACGAATTTCTCGGCCTGACTGTCGGTGTAGCCACGACGGGGCAGTCCCACGAGGAAAAGCAGGCTGCCTATGCATGCGACATCACGTATGCGACCAACAATGAACTCGGTTTCGACTACCTGCGCGACAACCTCGCGTTCTCGCTGACCGACAAGGTGCAGAGAGATCTCAATTTCGCGATCGTCGACGAGGTCGACTCGATCCTGATCGACGAGGCTCGCACGCCGCTCATCATTTCAGGGCCGGCCGAGGCGAGCACCGATCTGTACGCACAGATCAACAAGGTGATTCCGAGACTCAAGGAGCACGTCGAGCCCGAGGAAGACACCAATTTCGATATCGTTGCGCGCAAGGTCACGCTGGTCGACGAGAAAGGCAAGCCCGTCGCGTCCGGCGGCGAGGAGGTCATGACGATCGAGGACGCGGTCGCAATTGGTGACTCGCGCAAGTCCGACGTCGTGCTGGTGAATGACGACGACAAGGTGGCCAAGTGCAGGCTTGCGCCGCGCGGTGATTACACCACCGACCTGAAGGCGAAACAGGCCCACATGACCGAAGACGGGCAGGATAAGGTCGAGGGCCTCATGGCACAGGCCGGGCTGCTCGAGGAAGGTGACAGCCTGTACGATGCCGCCAACATTCGCCTGCTCCACCACCTGAACGCAGCCCTGCGCGCACACGCGATCTACCAGCGCGACGTGGAATACATCGTGAAAGATGGCGAGATTGTGATCGTGGACGAGTTTACCGGTCGCACGATGGCAGGCCGGCGCTGGTCCGACGGCCTGCACCAGGCGATCGAGGCGAAGGAAGGCGTCGCGATCAAGCACGAGAACCAGACGATCGCGTCGATCACGTTCCAGAATTACTTTCGTCTCTATAACAACCTTTCGGGCATGACCGGTACGGCGGATACCGAGGCATTCGAGTTCCAGCAGATCTACGGACTCGAGGTCGTCGTGATCCCGACGCACCAGCCGATGATCCGCGACGACGCCCCAGACCTCGTGTACCTCACCGAGAGCGACAAGTTCGAGGCAATCATCGAGGACATCACCGACTGCCGTGAACGCGGTCAGCCGGTGCTGGTCGGCACGACGTCGATCGAGACGTCGGAGCACCTGTCGGCGATCCTCAAGAAGCGCAAGATCGACCACGAGGTGCTGAACGCGAAGCAACACGAGCGTGAAGCGCATATCGTGCAGCACGCAGGCCGACCGGGCATGATCACGATCGCCACCAACATGGCGGGTCGAGGTACCGACATCGTCCTGGGCGGCAACCTCGAAGCAGAGCTTGCGGCGCTGGGCGAAGGCGCCGACATCGAAGCCGTGCGTGCCGATTGGCAGAAGCGCCACGACGCGGTTCTGGAATCCGGTGGTCTGCACATCATCGGCACCGAGCGGCACGAATCACGCCGCATCGACAACCAGCTGCGCGGCCGTTCGGGCCGCCAGGGCGACCCGGGCTCCAGCCGCTTCTACCTGTCGATGGAAGACACGCTGATGCGTATCTTCGGCGACCCGGAGCGCACCAAGAGCCTGCTGGCCCGCGCCGGCATGCGCGAGGGCGAGGCGATCGAGAGCAAGCTGCTGTCGCGCCAGATCGAGCGCGCGCAACGCAAGGTGGAGGCGCACAACTTCGATATTCGCAAAAACCTGCTGGAATACGACGATGTCGCGAACGACCAGCGCAAGGTCGTCTACCACCAGCGCTCGGAACTCATGGCCGCCGACGAGATCGAGGAGTCGGTTGCCGCGATCCGGGATGAAGTCATTGCCGACGCCGTCGCGATTCACATCCCCGCGGGCAGCCTGGAGGAGCAATGGGACGCGGACGGCCTGTCCAAGGCGCTGGAAGCCGATTTCGGTCTCGATCTCGATATTGCGAAGCTGGTCGCCGAGGACAAGTCGATCAATGACGACGGCATCCGTGATTACTGCATCGAGGAAGCCCGCAAGGCCTATGCCGCGCGCGAAGAAAAGATCGGCAGCGAGCTGATGCGAAACGTCGAAAAGCAGGTGATGTTGCGGCAGCTGGACCACCACTGGAAAGAACATCTCGCGGGGATGGACCACCTGCGCCAGGGCATCGGCCTGCGCTCCTATGCGCAGAAGAACCCGAAACAGGAATACAAGCGGGAAGCGTTCGAGATGTTCGGTGCGATGATGGAACAGGTCAAGCACGACACCATCAGCATACTGACTCGCATCCGAATCCAGGGCGAGGACGACCTCGCCGAGATGCAGCGCCAGCGCGAGGAGCAGCAGAAACTGAAATTCCAGCACGCACAGGCGTCCGCGCTCGGTGCACAGGCGCCGGTGCCGCCAGGCGCCGCCCAGGCGCCGGCGCAGCAGGGCCAGGCGGCACGGCAGGGGCTACCGCAACAGGAAGGCGAGGGTCAGGCAGCCGTCGAGACCTTCGTCAGGGACGGCCGCAAGGTCGGCCGCAACGAGCCGTGCCCCTGTGGCTCCGGCAAGAAGTTCAAGCGCTGCCACGGGCAACTCAGCTAGTACCGGATGCGGCGCCTACGAGTCGCAGCCGGCGTTTTGTTCGATGCGCAGGGCCGTGTGCTGATCGCCGAGCGTGTCGGCGGCGGCCCGTTCCAGGGGATGTGGGAGTTTCCCGGCGGCAAGATCGGCGACGGTGAGAGCCCGGAGCAGGCGCTTGCGCGGGAGCTCGCGGAAGAACTCGGCATCGAAATGGGCGCGGTCGAGCACTTCATGCACCTCGAGCACGATTACCCCGACCGTTCGGTATCCATCCACTTTTTCCTGGTCAGCGGCTGGAAGAACGATCCGGCAGGCCTGGAAGGGCAGGCGTTGCGCTGGGTGCCGCCCGCACTGCTGCATGACCACCGACTATTGCCGGCAGACGTCCCTGTGATCGAGGCCCTTCAGCAGATCGCGAGCTGAAACGAGACGTCGTGGCCGGTCTGGACGGCGCGGCTTTCGATCGTCGACCATTCGAGAAAGCGCACGGTAAAGCGGTGCTGGCTGCCGCTGATCTCGGGATACAGCTCGCTGTTGTCGTTCAGGATTACCCGCAGCAGCCGGCCATGGGCATCTTTCCTCATACTGTGCTGGTACATGCCGTTGATGGCGGTCTTGTCTACCGGCTCGGCGCTCTCGCGTATCAGCCACAGCACCTCGACCACCGCGTCGCACAGCGGCCGGATCGCGCCGATCCAGCGCTCGAGATCCTGCTCACGGCGCGCATAGGGTTGCCGCAACCAGTGGTTGTACTCCGGCAGGTCGAACTCGCAGGTGCCACCGGGAATCGAGTTCCGGTGCTGGATCGCGCGCAGGAACTCGCTTTCCTTCACCGGCTGCAGGTATTGGGTGCCAATGGCCGAGACCCCGCCACGGCTCTCGACGAGATTGCGAATGAGTGTCTCGAGACGCTTGCTGTCGACGCCCGGCTGGCTCTGGAAGCGCTGCAGCGTGTTGATGTGGTGATCCAGCTCTTTCTGGACTTCGCCGCGAACGTCGCCGCGCAGCAGGATTGCCAGAATTTCGAGAAGTGTGCTGATCGTGGCGCGCGTCGCCCAGCGTGAATCGGTCTCGGAGTTGTACAGCATCTGCTGGTACAGGAATTCGAGGCGCAGGAAAGTGCGCATCCGTTCGCTCAGCGGTAGCTCGTAATAGGCCTGCCCGGACGCAGTGTGGGGAGTCACATTTCCCGCAGGTTTTACCATTGCCGTATTCTGAAGGACGTCCCGCTGAGTGGCAAATGACGCCGATTGGCGACACTGTCAGGTTTCGCGAGCGGCAGCTTCGTGCAGATAGCGCTGGTGCAGCACGAGCACCTGCTCGCGCGTATCATCGAGAGTGCCGCCGTTGGTGACGACGTCGTCCGCGATGGCGAGCCGCTCGGCCCGGGTCGATTGTGCGGCAAGCATCCGCCGCGCCTGGTCCTCGGATTCGGCATCCCTGGCGAGCAGCCGCGCCACCTGGGTATCCTCGTCGCAATCCACGACCAGCACCCGGTCCACGAAGTCTCGCAGCGACGATTCGACGAGCAACGGCACGACGATGACCTGGTAGGGGCCCCCGGCCGCATCGGCCTGTTCCCGCGTCGCCTTGCCGATCCTCGGGTGCAATATGGACTCGAGCCTGCGGCGCGCGTCGTGGTCGCCGAACACGATCGAGCGCATGGCCGGTCGGTCGAGCGTGCCGTCGGCGGCGATCACACCGGCCCCGAACGCCTCGCGAATCTCCGCCAGAGCAGGCTGCCCGGGCTGGACCACCTCGCGTGCAATGACGTCCGTGTCGATCACGGGCACGCCAAGGTCGTCGAACATATCGGCAACGGTGGATTTGCCGCTGGCGATGCCCCCTGTCAGGCCGACGCGGAGCGGTCTGTCGTCGCTATCGGACACTAGAACGGCAAGTTGAATAAGGCCTTGAGGGCGTCGCCCCAGAGCATCGTGATCCAGCCTGCACCCGCCAGGAACGGCCCGAAAGGCATCGGCACCTGGTGGTCGCGGCCGCGGAAGACGATCAGGATGATGCCCAGCGTGGCGCCCACGACCGCGGACATGATGATGATCGTGAACAGGTACTGGTAGCCGAGCCAGGCGCCAAGCGCGGCGAGCAGCTTGAAGTCGCCGTACCCCATCCCTTCCTTGCCGGTCACGATTTTGAACAGCCAGTAAAAAGACCACAGGCTGAGATAGCCCGCGATGGCGCCGATGATCGCGTCGGCGGGCGCGATGAACAGCACGTCCGCGCCCGGCAGCGGATGCCAGAGGCTCATCGCGAGTCCGATCCACATTAGCGGCAGGACGATGGAGTCGGGGATGAGGCAGCGATCGAAGTCGATCATGGTGATCGGCACGAGGAACAGGGTCAGGACAATCGCCATCAGGCCCTGCCAGCTTGCGCCGAAGCGCCAGGCGACAGTCGCGACCAGGAGCGCCGTCACGAATTCGACGATCGGGTAGCGCGCCGAGATTGCCGCCTTGCAGGCCGCGCAACGGCCGCCGAGCATCAGGTAGCTGAGTACCGGGACGTTCTGCCAGGCCGTGATCTGTGTGCCGCAGGAGGGGCAGCGCGAGCGCGGCACTACGAGGTTGAAACGGCCCTCAGGAACCTCCGGTGCGGGCGTTTCGGCGAGTTCGGCGCACTGCGCGCGCCATTCGCGCTCCATCATGATGGGCAGGCGATAGATGACGACGTTCAGGAAGCTGCCGATGAGGAGCGCAAAGGCGAACGCGACGGCGATGAAGATCGCAGGTGACTCGGCGAGCAGTTCGAGCATGCACTGTCTCCGTCTGGATTACCGGTGCTGTTAACGAAAACGGCGTCCGGAGTGTCCTCCGAACGCCGTATTTTTGCAAACGAACGGCGGGTCGTC
>Ga0193947_1000148_pt1 | contig 14467 bp, 10 predicted proteins | sample FRT_01_MG_FD_161267 | JGI IMG/M metagenome (GOLD analysis project Ga0193947, IMG submission 161267) | Sediment microbial communities from the Broadkill River, Lewes, Delaware, United States - FRT_0-1_MG | ecosystem: Environmental > Aquatic > Freshwater > River > Sediment | place: USA: Delaware... | reverse complement strand
TCCCTTCCATCTACTCGGTTCTGGCCACTGCGCCGTGAAGTGTCATCTGAGGGAATGGTATCTCCCATCCGTACTCGCTACAGGCATCGACGCACCAGCGTTGGATCGCCCGTCGCAGCCGGTTATAGAGATCGGCCAGTTCCCCTCTAAAGTCGGCGATCACCACCAGGTCCAGGGACGAGTTACCGGCCTGTGCGAACTCCACCCGCAGGTTAAGCAGCTGTTCGCCATAGCCTTCCTGCTCGGCACGCTGCTGAATATAGTGGTAAAGGGTTTCGAGAATGCCGGTGGTGCTCTGTTTCTGCAGTGAATAGCTGATCCCCAGGCTCTCTTTGATGCGAAAATTGGTGGCCAGATTACGCGGCGACTTGGCGAGAAAATCGCTGGTCTGATAGGTCAGCTGGGCACCACCTCGCTCCACCAGCTGAACCAGCTCGTGGGAAATGCCGATTACCTTGCCACGTACACCATCACTGAGTATCACCCAGTCGCCCTTTCTACAGGGAAACCAGGGTTCGTCCTGCTTGGCGGGTCTTGACTTGAGCCCGACGAGATCGGCGATCGGTAGCCGCTGGCTGATATCGGCCACCGGATTGGAAAAAGTGCAGTAAATGTTGATCCGTTCCACCAGCCAGGGCAAGCCCTCCATCAGAATACGCTCTCCCTCTCGCACCGAGCCAATATTGAGGAACAGCTGTACCTGATGCCAGTAGCGCGGCAGGGTCTGCCTGAGTGTCAGGGCGATGCCGAGCAAGAGCAGAATGCCCAGACTGAACAACACCCAGTCCTCCACCAGGTAGAAGACGATCATCGGCCCGAGTATGACCAGGATAACGGTGAAGATGCGGTGGGCCAGCTCGATTAGACGGACACGGAAACTGCGGTGTTTTTTCCGGAATCCAGCGATGTAACGTTCCATGGCCGCGTAACTCAAACGCGACAGCAGTAAGATGGCCACTACCAGCGACAGGGCTTCGATAAGATAGAGCCCCCGCTTCTGAAAGAACGATTTGAGATAGCTCTGCGAGGCTTCGGTGATCGACGTTTCCGCGGCCTCGAGTTTGTTGAGCTCTAAGCGCGCCGCCTGCAACTCACTCTGCATGAAAGCCTGCTGTTTGCGCCATATCCCTGCGGTGGCATTCAGCGACTTCTTGAGTGACTTGTCCTTACTTTGTTCCTGTAAACGGCTAATATTGGAGAGTGCCTTCTCGATCACCGGCAGACGCTCTTCGTAGTACGCGATCTTCTCCCGCAAATCCGACTTCTGCCGCACATGGGAGGTCATCTCCTTCATCTCGTCGAGTGCCGGCTTCAGCAGGGCGAAAATCTCCTTCTGGAAGTTGAAGTCCTCCTCTTTCTCCGCCCGTAGACGAGAGATGTCAACACCGGCAGCAATGTTCTCCAGGTTTCGGGTGGTAGTCCGCAAATCGGATTCAAGCTTGTCGAGCTCCTGCTTCAGCTTAGTCTTCTCGGCCTCGGACTGTTCTGCATCGATCTGTTTGTTGAGAGCTTTGATATCCAGGAGCAATTCATTTCTTAGTTTGGCGAAGGAGACCAGCGTTGCAAGGGTGTCAGTATCCGCCACGGTCTCAGCAGCAACGGTCGCGACCGCTGCAGAATCCGTCTGCCCCTGGCCAATCATTGGCATGGAAAGTAGAACCCCCCCTGCCAACATGCCTGTTAACCCACGCCAAGCTGTCGCCAATCGATATTTTGTCATCTGTGTACCTTGTAAATTTAGAGTAGCTGTGGACTTTCTTTTACTAGACTGCCTGTTAACGCCAACCCCCGCAATAGTGCATCGTGCTAATATTTAACCCAGCCGAGAACATCATGCAATGTAGTATCTGTGCCAAGGACAAAGTTGTTCCTTCATTGTTGCTTGACAGTCAGCGGGGAAGCCGTATCGTCACGCGACCATGCCGACGCAGCCATTGACCACCACTGCCTCATAGGAGACTCCTTTACCAATGAAGCGGTTAATCTATTGCGCGTTATGCACGCTGGCGGTGCTAGTTACGACCGACGCTGTTGCTATGAGTGGACTTGGCCTGTTGCCCGACCGGGGTGATGCACACTTGAGTTTCTACCTGGACAACGATCTGTTCGCCGGCACAGACGAGAACTACACCAATGGCGTTCGCATCGCCTGGATCTCGGGATCCCGCGATCCGAAGCAGTTCGGAGTAGTACAGCGCGGCCTGCGAAGGTTGACGGGCGACGTTAAGAGTCTCAGACAGTTCCAGCATGTTTCGGGATTTCGAGACCCTGCAAACATCGAGTACAACTACGGAACCTCGATCACCCAACTGATGTACACACCACAAGACCCGGATGCACCGAAATCGCCTCCGGGTGAAAGTCCCTATGCAGGCTGGTTGGGGCTCGGCTTTTCCCTGCACGCCAAGGACACTCATGCACTGAATTCATCTGAGCTCAGCATCGGAACAGTGGGTCCGAATGCCCATGCCAAGGAAGTGCAGGACTTTGTCCACAACCTGAAGGGAGTGGACCGTTTCAAGGGATGGGGGAGTCAGATCCCGAACGAACCGACTCTGAACCTGTTCTTCAGCCAGAAGCGGCGTTTGACTTTTCTCGAGTCCGAATGGGACAAATTTGCGGTTGACGGTTTTAGTGAGTGGGGATTCGGGCTCGGCACTTTCCGAACTGATCTCTATCTGGGTGCGCTCACACGCTTTGGCTGGAATCTGCCGGTGGATTTCTCCGACCCCCGCTTGTCCCCAACAGCTTATTCACATCAACCTTTCAAGACAGATCGTCGAGAAAGTGGCCCATGGTCTCTCTACGGTTTGATTGGCCTTCGTGGGTCTGCCGTGGCTCATGACATCACCCTGGATGGCCCGGTGTTTCGCAACTTTAACACCGGCGCCACCCGAAGGCCTCTTGTCGGCGGCTTATTTGCAGGCTTTGGCATACGTTTCAGGGATTTGAAGTTTACATATGTGCAAACCTACCGCAGCCGCAGATTCAAGGAGCAGATTAGGGGAAGATCATTTGGCTCCATGGTGGTTAGCTATCGATTCTGACTCAATACGTAGAGTCAGACTTCTGGTTGGCCAGTGAAATATGGCCGAACCTGTGATTCTCAACAGCTTATCATGCTGCTGATCGATCTAACCCTATTTTCCGGCCCTGACCAGACCGCCCAGCCCGGCCTGAACCAAGGCCGCAGAAAGCAACTTCCGGATTTCCGCAGCTTTCTCCATCTGCAACACTTCATTCAACAGGGACTGCGCCTGTGCGCGGGAGAACGTCCGAATCACGGATTTAATGCGTGGCAAATCACCTGCGCTCAGACTGAGACTACGGATTCCCATCCCCAGTAGCAGAATAACCATGGCCGGGTCACCAGCCGCCTGGCCGCAGACGCTGACCGGTTTGTGTTGCTGTTCACCCGCCTCCATGACCTGTTGCAGCGCTCTTATCACCGCCGGATGGAGGGAATCGAATCGCGCGGCGACCCGCTCATTGCCTCGATCCATCGCGAGCAGATATTGCGTCAGGTCATTGGTACCGATAGACAGAAAGTCGACGCAACGAGCCAGCTCAGCCGCCTGGTACACTGCAGAAGGCACTTCAACCATTAAGCCGCACGGTGGCAGGACCACCTCCACCCCTTCGTCTGTCAACTCCTGCCAGCTACGTTGAAGCAGATGAACCGCCTCTTCGGCCTCGTCTACGCTGCCCACCATCGGTATCAGAATCCGCAGGTTCTCCAGCCCCACCGACGCACGCAGCATGGCGCGAAGCTGTGTGATAAGGATGACCGGATTATCCAGGGCAAAACGAATACCCCGCCAACCGAGCGCCGGATTCGCTTCGTTTACCGGGAAGTAAGGCAACGGCTTGTCACCGCCGACGTCCAGTGTCCGCAGTGTCACCGGGTTGGGTGCAAAGGCCTCAAGGACCTGCCGATATAATAGCCGTTGTTCTTCCTCACCCGGAAACTGCTCGCGCAGCATGAAAGGTAGTTCTGTGCGATACAGACCGATGCCCTCGGCACCCACACTGAGCGACTGAGTCAGATCTGCCAGTATTCCGGCATTGGCATACAGTGCCACGCGAAACCCGTCGGGTGTCTCCGCCGGCAGGTCTCTGAGGTGCCCCAATTCTCTTGATAGCGCCTGCTCCTCGCGCTCCAGGCGAGAAAATTCCTGGCGTACCGCATCAGCCGGATTGACGTAGAGTCTGCCGCGATAGCCGTCAATAATGAGCGCTGCGGCCTCGAGTTGGCTGAGCGGAACCAGGCCCGATGTACCCACAACCGCCGGTATTCCCATGGCGCGGGCCAGAATGGCCAAATGTGAGAGACTGGATCCGTGGCCGGAGATAAGGCCTGCGAGACGATCAACCGGCACCTTGCCCAGATCAATGGGCCCCAGATCTTCCCCCACCAGGATTGTTCGCGCCGGGTAGTCCCGCTGTGCATCCCCGGACTGCAGGAGATGTGCGAGGATACGCCGTCCGAGGTCGCGGATATCCCGCGCCCGTTCCCTGAGGTAGGCATCATCTATCGCCATGAATTGATCAGCATACTGATCGATCGTGTCGCGCAGCGCCCCGGGCGCCCAATTGCCAGCATGAATCCTCTCAACCGTCGCCTCGACCAGCATGTCACTGGAAGCGATCATGGCCAACGCTTCGAACAGTGCCAGATCTTCCGGGAGTAATGTGTTGCCAAAGTCTGTCTGCAGGCGGCGCAATTCGTTGACCACCTGGCTTACTGCAGTATGAAACGCTGCTTCCTCTGCGTGCGGATCCTGCGGAACACGGTCAGGAACGCTTTCCAGCTCCGCCGCTGAATAGGCGACAGCACCAACGCCCAAAGCAACCCCTGGCGCACCCGCGATTGCATCCACGTAAGTATCGTTCCGACGGTGACCAGACGCGACCAGCTCAACAGCGCCATTTGCCCTGGCAAGGGTTATAACGCCGGCCAGCTGCGCTGCCAGCGTAACGAGAAAAGCAACATCTGTATCCCGGTATCTGCGCTCCTGGGCTTGTTGAACCACGATGACGCCCAGCGTCTCACCACGGTGTATGACCGGCACACCGAGAAAGCCGTGGTAGGGCGCTTCCTCGCATAGAGGTATCAACTTGAATCGGGGATGTCGGGCGGCGTCGCGCACATTGATGGGCTCGGAGCTTGTTGCCGCCAGTCCCACAAGACCTTGTTCAGAATCCAGGCGCACCTTGCCAATCGCTGCCGGATTCAAGCCCTCCGTGGCCGATAGCACAAGGGTTCCGGTCGAGCGCTCGGTAAGATATATAGAACAGACATCCGTGTGCATGGTTTCCCTGACGCGTTTTACGACGATGCGTGATGCCGCGGGAAGATCAGGTGCACTGCTGACTTCTTGAACAATCCTTTGTAAAGAAACGAGTTTCCCGACCTTGGACTTTTTCTGTGGCGCATATGGTGACAATTTCTCACTTCCTCGGGTCAGAATCTTTGAATAAATTTCAATACTGTTGATAATCGGTGACTCGGATGGTCAGGGCAAATAAGAATTACTTTTGCTATCCTGGATTGGAATCTTGGAGCAAATACCGGTCATACGGAGGCAGCGCAATCGCCAGACTGAATGATGGTATCAACCCGCATTAAAATACCCGTCATAGAAGTGCCGCCCTTGGGCGCAATACTGCGGCCAGGCGGCCGCTCTACGTTGTTTACTTCTTTCTCGCGTTAATAGATCAATGCATGAATCCATTGAATTACAGATGAGCCTGCTGTTGGCCGTCGCCCTGGCCGGCCATTTGCTATCCAGTCTGCTGCGACAACCGGCTGTGGTCGGACAGATCTTGGCCGGCTTAGTCGTCGGACCGAGTGTTTTTGGCTGGATTACCTACACCAGCTTTGTCGCCAATATCGCCCACCTGGGCGCCATTGTCCTTCTGTTTGTCGTAGGCCTGGAATTTCGTGCCCGGGAGCTTGCAGCCGTCCGCCCTTTTCTCATTGCGGTAGCCGGCGTCGTCGTGCCGTGGCTCGCAGGCTATCTGCTGGCCCGGGGATTCGGCTTCGAGACAAGCCGTGCCCTGCTGATCGGTGTGGCCTTGAGCGCAACCAGCATCGCCATTACAGCCGATACACTGCGCGAACTGGGCCGGCTCCAGTCGCCAGAGGCCAAACTGATTATCGGCGCAGCGGTAATTGACGACGTTCTAGCCTTGCTCGCCCTGTCATTGACGGACCAGGTCGGTAGCGGTGGTCTCCAACCCATTATGATTATACTGTTGGTGGTTAAAGCCGTTGCATTCATCGCCGTTGGTGCGTGGCTTGGCCAGAGATTGCTCAGGCAATTATGCGAGAAAATAGATGCTTCGCAACTCTCAGACCGGTCACCAGAGTTCGTATTCGTGCTCGGACTGCTGACGGCGTTTATCTATGCGTTGGTTGCAGAACATCTGGGTCTCTCCGCGATTGTCGGCGCGTTCGTGGCGGGCGTCGTATTTGAGGGTATTCGTGTTAATAAAAGCCGATCCGTGCATATCGGCGCAGAATACGTGCGTGCCGCCTTTGGGGCGGTATTCTTTGTCTCACTCGGCGTCTTGGCAGATCTGCGCACCCTCGACACCGATACACTGATTTTTGCAGGCGCCCTCACCCTTGTTGCCTTCTTTTCCAAATTCGTCGGCTGCGGATTGACCGCCCGCATGACAGGTCTCGGATCAAAAGACAGTATGGTCATCGGCATTGGCATGGCGCCACGCGGTGAGGTCGCGATGGTTATCGCCCTGCTGGCCCTGAACCAGGGCATCATTGAGCAACCCGCCTACGTCGCTCTGGTCCTGATGAGCCTGTTCACCACTCTGCTGGTCCCATTACTGCTGCGCAACTGGCTTTATCGCAGTCAGTAGAACAGATGAGTAGGCCTGAATGGCGATCTTTATGGATAGTGCGGCATTGATATCCGGCGGATAACAGCACATATTTATCACGCCCGACTATACAGGAAACCGCGTCATGGAAGTTCTGCGCCAGTTTGAATTCGGTCTCAGCCCAGCGGCATTGTTGCTGCTGGTTGCGTACTACGTTCATCTGTACCACAAAACGCGCAACGATCCGTTGAGCACCGCCCTGGGACTTGCGAGACGCACGCGCGCGCTGTGGGTGCAGACCATCATGAAGGGTGGTAAGGATATCCTGGCGGTACAAACGCTGCGCAACTGGACTATGGCCGCCACATTCCTGGCATCCGCCGCCATACTCATTGGGCTGGGGATATTCAATCTGGCGGTAACCGCGGATAAGCAGGGTGAGCTGTCGCATCTGATAGCACCCTTCAGCAGCGCTCATCCGGGTTTGTGGCTCGTCAAGCTCATCATCCTGGGCGCCGATTTTCTGTTCGCGTTTTTCAACTTCACCCTCGCCGTACGATACTACAACCACACCGGTTTCATGATCAATCTGCCGGTCGATTCCAGTATGGAAATCACTGTCGAGGATGTCATCCAAATCCTCGATCGCGGCGGTACCCACTACACGCTCGGAATGCGCGGCTATTACCTGGCTATACCGCTGGCCTTGTGGCTGATTGGTCCACTGTGGTTACTGGCAGGTACGCTGTTGCTGATCACCATCCTCTACCGGCTCGATCGCGGCGTTTAGGTCCTCCTCAAACGGCCCACGCAGTGATAATGGATGATACCATCACCGCTCAGATTTTTTTGCCAACAGGACTATTGGTAGCACCAACGTAGATCGCTGTACAGTAGGATATGAATAAAGATTGAATACTTGTGGATAGTGGCTAAAAATGGATGAAAACGGGATCCCGGAACAAGTTTTTCCTTCGGCGGAGGAGGATGCAGGTGCCGCAGAACTGGCACCAGAGGCACCGCAGACCCTCTCGCCATCTTACCGACTCGCCTACACTGATACAGATTTTCTTCTTCGCGACGAACTGCGGCCGGTGCGATTGCAGCTTGAGCTACTCAAGCCTGAACTGCTGCAACAGGAATACGGCATCCATTCCACCATCGTTATATTCGGCAGTACGCGCATACCCGATGCCAAGACGGCAGCGAAACGCTTGCAGAAGGCGGAAAATGAAGCAGCAGCCAACCCGTCCGATCTGGCATCGTCTCGCAAGGTGAAGACTGCGCGTCGGGTACTTGCCAAATCCCATTACTATGACGAGGCTCGGAAACTGGGGCGGATGATAACGGTTGAAACGCAGCAAGCTGACAACCGCAATCTGGTCGTGGTCACTGGTGGCGGTCCCGGTCTCATGGAAGCCGCCAATCGGGGCGCCCATGACGCCAGCGGCAAAAGTATGGGTCTGAATATTGTATTGCCGATGGAGCAATGTCCGAATCCTTACGTGACTCCGGAACTCAGCTTCCAGTTCCATTATTTCGCCGTGCGCAAGATGCACTTTCTAATGCGCGCACGCGCCCTGGTGGCGTTTCCCGGTGGTTTTGGTACGCTCGATGAACTATTCGAAACTCTGACCTTGATCCAGACAAAGAAAATCAAGCCGGTACCGGTCCTGCTGTTTGGCAGAACGTATTGGCAGAGCATCATCAATTTCGAAGCATTGGTGGAAGAAGGCACTATCGATCCGCAGGATCTCGATCTGTTTCAGTATGTCGAGACAGCCGAACAAGCCTGGAGTCTTATCCAGACATTCAATCCACATCATTCGGAGCATGTACACACAGTTACCTGACATAAGCCTGGCCTGAATGCTGACTCATCGTGCGCCGGGCATTGAGTTTACATGGTAATCATTCATACGCAACAGGCGCAGGAGTGCTTGGTAACCATGGCGGCATTGACTTTTCTTGGCGCAGCCCAACAGGTGACGGGCTCCTGCTATCTCATTGATACCGGGAGGAAACGTATTCTACTGGAGTGTGGCATCCGGCAGGGTAAGGACAAACTCGACACCGATTATCAGACATCTTTTGTATTTGACCCTCGTAGTATCGGCGCAATGGTTCTCTCGCACGCTCATCTTGACCACTCCGGTCTCGTTCCTCTACTGGCAAAAGAAGGTTATGAAGGACCGATCTATACCACCACTGCAACTGCGGATCAGTTGCCGATCATGTACAAGGACGCAGCGTCCTTACTGCGCAGCGATATAGACCGCAGGAAACCCTTGGTAAGAATCTATGGGGAAGATATCGCAGTCAGGGCACAGATCCACACACTTGGCGGATTTTCCGCCCATGCCGGCCAGGATCAGCTGCTCAACTGGGCCAGTAATTTCCAACCCCAAAAACCGCGTCTATTCCTCGTCCACGGCGAGTTCAAGGCCATGCAGGCTCTGCAAAAACGCTTTGTCCGGGAATACCAATGGGATGCCTACATTCCCAGTTTGGGTGAAAACATCACACTATGATGCTTGAAAAATTACGCAATCTGTTATCTAGCCGACTATGCCCGCTGTTCCAATGCGGTGTATCTACGTAGCGCCCACTTTTCCAGTTCCACCAGGACCAGCACAGAGGATGCCACCACGATAACGCGCATCCATGCTTCGGCACTCATGGCGGTAGTGGCAAACAGTGCCTGCATGGGACCGAGATAAGTGAAACTCAGCTGAATCACGATCAGCAGGCCGATGGCATAGAGTACGTAACGATTTCCGGACAGCCCCTCATACGTCAATGCTGGCGCTAGCAGATAGCGAGCACTGAACAGGTAGAACACCTCGAACATCACCAGCGTGTTAACCGCGACAGTACGTGCCAGCTCGATGGAGGCGCCATGCTCCCGCTCCCACAGGAATAATCCGAAGGTGCCGCTAACGAGAATCAACGATACAAAGACGATGCGCCAGATAAGAAAACCGGAGAGGATGGGTTCACGGGGATCCCGGGGCGCCCGTTGCATGACATTGCGCTCCGGTGGCTCGAAGGCAAGGGTCAAGGCAAGGGTTACCGCCGTGATCATATTGACCCACAGAATCTGCGCCGGTGTGATCGGCAGCAGGCGGCCCATAACGATAGCAGCGATAATAGTAAGCGCCTCCCCGCCGTTTGTGGGTAGTACAAACAGAATGGATTTTTTCAGATTGTCGTAGACCGTACGTCCCTCCTCCACGGCGTGGGCAATGGAGGCAAAGTTGTCATCGGTAAGCACCATCTCCGCCGCCTCCTTGGCGACCTCGGTGCCTTTTAGCCCCATGGCCACACCCACGTCGGCTCGCTTCAACGCCGGCGCATCATTGACCCCATCGCCGGTCATGGAGACCACTTCTCCAGTAGCCTGCAGTGCGGTAACAAGCTGGAGTTTCTGTTCAGGGGAAACACGGGCGAACACATCGGAACGCTGTACGGCTTCCCTCAGCTGATCCTCGCTATAAACATCCAGTTCAGAGCCGGTAACCACTGTGACACCATCGCCTATGCCCATCTGACTGGCGATGGCACGGGCGGTGATAGCATGGTCACCGGTTATCATCTTCACACCAATGCCGGCAGACTGGCAGCTGCTCACCGCCTGAATTGCCTCCTCGCGCGGCGGATCTATAATGCCCACCACACCGAGCAGGGTGAGCCCGCCTTCGACATCGCTGAAGTTAAGACCTTGCTGTTCGGCAGCTATCGGCTTGAAGGCGATGGCCAACAGGCGTTGACCTCGTGTCGCCAAGGCGTGCATACAGGACCCCCAGTAGGCATGGTCCAGGGGGTCTTCCTCTCCGCGCATACGCTGCAGGTGGCACATCTTCAGCACCCGCTCCGGCGCACCCTTGAGATAGATGAAGCCGTGCCCGGCATGGTCATGGTGCAGGGTCGCCATGAAGCGGTGCTGCGACTCGAAGGGGATGGCGTCGGTGCGCGGATACTGAGACTGGCAGTAGTTGTGCTCAAGCCCCGCCTTCAGCGCCAGAGTCACCAGGGCGCCTTCGGTGGGGTCACCCTGCATCAGCCACGATCCGTCACCCTGGATCAAGGTGGCGTCGTTGCACAGCAAGGCCGCCCGTGCCACCTCCCGCAACAAGGGAAACTCTTCCGGAGTAACGCCCTGACCATCGAGGCTGAAGGCGCCATGGGGATCATATCCGGTGCCACTCACCTCACAGATGCCTGCAGCGGTGGCCACCGCCTGCACGGTCATTTCGTTGCGGGTGAGAGTACCGGTCTTGTCTGAACAGATAACAGTGACTGAACCGAGTGTTTCAACGGCGGGAAGGCGGCGAATGATTGCGTTCTTTTTTGCCATACGCTGCACGCCGATAGCCAGCGTAATGGTCATAATGGCGGGCAGTCCTTCCGGTATGCCAGCCACTGCCAAGCCTACGGCAGCCAAAAACATTTCTCCGGCCGGATAGTCCCGCAGCAGCACACCGTAGGTAAAGGTTGTGGCAGCGATTACACCGATGGCTATGGTGAGCCACTTCGCAAAGGTGGCCATCTGCCGCAACAATGGCGTAGTGAGCGACTGTACCTGTCTCAACATGCCGCTGATGCGTCCAATCTCGGTGCGATCACCAGTCGCCACCACCACACCCTGCCCCTGGCCGTAGGTCACCAGGGTACCCGAGTAGGCCAGACACTTGCGATCGCTAATGGTGGCGTGCTCAGCCACCGGCAGGGTGGTCTTCTCCACCGGCACCGACTCGCCGGTGAGCATAGCCTCTTCGATGCGCAACTCGCGTGTCCTGAACAGGCGCAGGTCTGCAGGGACCTTGTCACCGGACTGGAGTAACACCACATCGCCGGGTACCAGCTGCTCGGCCGGAAGGCTGATAAACCTGCCGTCGCGTTTAACCATGGCTTGCTGGGAGAGCATGTTGCGGATCGCATCCAGAGCCTTTTCCGCCTTTCCCTCCTGAATGAAGCCGATGACAGCATTGATGAGCACCACACCAAGAATGACGCCGCTATCGACCCAGTGACCCAGAAGGGCGGTAACAACGCTGGACCCCAACAGCACATAGATAAGGACGTTGTGGAATTGCTCCATAAAGCGCGCCCAGGGGCCTTTCTTCTTGGCCGGCTTAAGACGGTTGGGACCGAATTTCTGCAGTTGCTGTTGAACATCCTCCTGTGACAGGCCATCTTGAGACGACGATACTATATGAAACACTGCGTCCGCCCCATGAGTGTGCCAGAGTGGTGCCCCGATACTCGATTGATTAAACATGTTCAGTTCCTGTTTGCACAGTTTCCTTCAGTCTACTCCGTAACTAAAAGAACAGGCCACAAAAACGGATTTCAGCAAGCTACAGCAAAGCGTACCCGAAACGACAGATGAATCCACTTTTGATGAAATGGCACACCGGCTGTTGGGGGATTGGCAGCTACGAGAAAACAACGCTGGCACTTGAATTTTATTTAATGAAACCTATTGCAGCCTTAGCGATATGAGCTATATTCCTGTTGCCGGTTCTTACCGGAACAGAGTTGAGAGACCGGCAGCGACTAGGAGACCTTAATGAACTGCAGAATTGAACATTTTGTTCGTGAATCCGTTGCCTCGCTGGAGGAAGAAAACACCGTCCAGCAAGCCGTTAAGTTAATGGCCGATCAGAATGTCGGCTCGCTTGTCGTGACCCGGAAGGGTAAGGTAGTTGGATTGTTCACCGAGCGTGATCTGGTCAAGCGTGTGGTCGCACCCGGGAAACAGCCTGGCACGCTGATGCTCAAGGACGTCGCGACCACGAGCTGTCTTCTTACCGTGGCACACGATACTTCCTGCGAAGAAGCAATCAACAAAATGCGCAGCAACAGTTGCCGCCGCCTGCTGGTCTATCGGGATGACCGTTTCATGGGCCTGGTGAATTTACCCAATCTTGCCTTCGCCCTGGCCGAGAAAGGCAGTGGCAGGAACGTGCTGGCGAATATATTCGTCGCTGTCGCTGTAGTGGTGGCAGTCAGCGTCATCATCATGCTGATTCTGCTGTTACCGGATATGCTCAATGTAGCTCAAAATACAACGAAGAATTAGAGTTAAAGCCAATACGGAAAAACCGTTCCCGGTAGAACCGGTGATTGGCGAATTATCCGGTCACGGTACTCTGATAGCTTTTAAAGGGTATTACCTTGCAACAAACGCCTCTTCACGAGAGACCGCACGGGATCGAGCCGCGCCCCGAAATGGTTGTCTCCCTGCCGGTTCGTTAGGTTCCAGGCCGTGACTTCAGAATTCAGTGAGCAACCGCGTCGCATCGCCTTCGTTTCGACACGCATTCAGGGGACCGATGGCGTAAGCCTGGAAATCGAAAAGTGGGCGGACGTGCTGACCCGCATGGGCCATCAGTGTTTTTATATCGCGGGCGCCTCCGATCGTCCAGCGGATCGCACGGTGGTGATACCCGAGGCTCATTTTGCTCACCCGGCCATCCAGGAGATCAACCGCCAGTGTTTCGGACGCGAGGTACGCCATCCTGCAGTGGGCACCCAGATCCATGAGATGGCGTGGGTGCTCAAGGAGAAGCTGCGGGAAGCACTGCGGCAGTTCGATATCGACCTCATCATCGCGGAAAACTGTGTCACCATCCCAATGAACATTCCGCTCGGGCTTGCCGTGGTGGAGACCATCATGGAGAGCGGCATAAGCTGTATCGCCCACCATCACGACTTCGTGTGGGAACGTGAGCGTTTCTTTGTCAACGCCGTCGATGATCACTTACACGCCGCCTTTCCACCGCCGCTCAACCAGGTTCAGCACGTGGCTATCAATTCACGGGCGGCCAAGGAGTTCAGCCGCCGCACCGGCCAGCCTTGCCGCATGATCCCGAATGTCATGGACTTCGAGCATCCCCCACCGCCACCGGATGAGTACAGTCAGGGCTTCCGTGAGTCGATCGGGCTTGCACAGGGGGACTACCTCATTCTTCAGCCCACCCGTATCGTCCAGCGCAAAGGCATTGAGACTTCTCTCGAACTGATACGGCGCATCAACGATCCCCGCTGCAAGCTGGTCATCACGCACGGCTCCGGCGACGAGGGTCACGCCTATGCCGAGCGCGTACGCCAGTACGCCGATCTGCTCGGGGTCGAGTTTATCCTGGCAGAACCGTGGATTTCGGGCGAACGAGGAACAACGGCAGAGGGCCGAAAGCTCTATACCATCTGGGACGCCTATTCAGACGCCGACTTTGTCACCTACCCGTCCACCTATGAGGGATTCGGCAACGCCTTCCTCGAGGCCGTCTATTTCAAGAAGCCCATCTTGTGCAATCTCTACGGCATCTATCGGACCGACATCGAGCCGTGTGGCTTTGAGGAAATTCTCATGGATGGATTTCTGACCGACGATGTGGTCCACCAGGTTCGGCGGATGCTCACCGATGACCAACACCGCAGGGCGGCAGTTGAGCACAATTACAAGATCGCCCGTCAATACTTCTCTTATGAAAGGGTCGAGACAGAACTGAGGGCCCTACTGGCCAAACCCCGGTTAGCTGCCAGCCATTAGTAGCAGGGCTCATGCGCGCACATAACTGGTGCAACACCCTGTTTCGCTAATTTGCATAGGACTTAC
>Ga0193947_1000147_pt1 | contig 14480 bp, 14 predicted proteins | sample FRT_01_MG_FD_161267 | JGI IMG/M metagenome (GOLD analysis project Ga0193947, IMG submission 161267) | Sediment microbial communities from the Broadkill River, Lewes, Delaware, United States - FRT_0-1_MG | ecosystem: Environmental > Aquatic > Freshwater > River > Sediment | place: USA: Delaware... | reverse complement strand
GTTGCGGCTGCTGCATCCCCGTTCCCCGAACTGGAAGGTCGAGGTCAAGAGCTGCTCGGCTCGTGACGGCGCCGGTATCGCCGACGCCTGGGAGACCGTATTGCGCCATCACGAAATACTGGAATCCACCAGCGAACTCGCGGCGCGGCGCGCGGCGCAGGCCCGCGACTGGATGTGGTCCGACGTCAGCGACAACCTCGTCGAAGCGCTCAGGAGCGATCCCGAGGTCCGTGAACAACTCTCGATGCTGGAAAAGGCGACCAGCGAGGGTCGGGTGCCGCCGACCGTCGCCGCCCGGACGCTGCTGGATACATTTCTCGAACGTCACAAGAAACAGGGCGACTGAGCCCGACCCGGAGGTGCAGATGAACGACCGGCCATTCAAGGTGCTGGGCATACAGCAGATCGCGGTGAGCGGGCTGGACAAGGCTCGCTTGCGCTCGCTGTGGGTGGATACCCTCGGCCTGGAACTGAGCGGCACTTACACGAGCGAGGCGGAAAACGTCGATGAGGACATCGCCGTCCTCGGCACAGGCCCCCTGAAAGTGGAAGTCGACCTCATGCAGCCGCTCGATCCCGATGCGAAGCCGAGGGTGCAGACACCGCCACTCAATCACGTGGGTTTGTGGATCGACGACCTGCCCGCGGCAGTGGAGTGGCTCAGCAGCCAGGGTATCCGGTTTGCGCCGGGCGGCATCCGCAAGGGCGCTTCCGGTTTCGATATCTGTTTCATGCATCCGAAAGGCAGCGAAGAGTTTCCTCTCAGCGGCGAAGGTGTACTGATCGAGCTGGTGCAGGCACCGCCGGAGGTGCGTGAAGCTTTCGAAAGGCTCACGTAAACTGCCCCAAAAATTCACGGAGTTTGGCTGGAATGGGCGATTACGAACAGCACGTCTTCTATATCTTTCCGGGGCAGGGATCCCAGTACGCGGGGATGGGCAGCGACCTTTACGAGGAGTTCGCCGTTGCCAGGGATGTCTATGCACGGGCCGGCGAAGTCCTCGGCTACGACATCGCGGAGCTGTCCTTCAAGGACCCGGAGGACAAGCTCAACCTGACCCGGTATACGCAGCCCGCGCTGCTGACCCATTCTTATGCCTGCCTGCAGGTGTTCAGGGAACTGACCGACGACCGCCTCAAGCCCGCCATTGCCGCGGGGCACAGTCTCGGCGAGTACTCGGCGCTGGTTGCCGCAAAGGTCCTCACGTTCGAGAGCGCGCTGAAGCTGGTGCAGAAGCGCGGCGAACTCATGGGCGACTACGGGGAAGGCGAGATGAGCGCCTTCCCGCTGGACCTCGACACCATCAGGCCCATCGCCGAGAAACACCGCTGCGCGGTTGCCGGCTGCAACCTGCCGGAGCAAACGGTCGTGGGCGGTCGGGCCGAGGACCTGGAACTCGTCGAGCAGGAAGTCCTGGAACAGTTTGCGCGCAAGCGCCCGGTGCGATTGAAGACCGAGGGTGCGTTTCACACCTACTACATGGAAAAGGCGGCCGAGCTGTTCCGGCCGGTGCTGGAGGACGCCAGCTTCGGGTCTGCGGAAGCGCGCGTGCTGTCCAATTACACCGGCGGCTTCCACGACGCCGACGCGGCGAAGATCCGGGAAGGCCTGTACTACCAGCTGTCCAACCCGGTGATGTGGCACGCGAACCTGCTGACGGCATTCGGCGACGGCGTGAAGATGATCTTCGAGTTCGGCGGCGGCATCGGCTCCGCCGAAACGCCCGACGGCAAGCGCCCGAACCTCGAGGGCATGATCAAACGGGCCACCAGGGCGGCCGACTACGAAGCGCAGTACCGCTCGGCCATCAATGCACCAACCGTCAAAGAGACGGCGGACTTCGTTAACAATCCCGAAGCGGGCTAGCGCAAGCCGCGTTACGACCGGACGTCGAGTTGCCTGATAGCGTGGTCGAGCGCGACCAGTCGCTCGGCCTGCTCCAGGTGGAGCAGCTCGACCATCTGCCCGTTGAGGCTGATGACGCCCTTGCCCTTGTTGGCGGGCAGCGCGAAAGCCTCGATCACTTCTTTCGCGTGACTGAGTTCGGCCTCACTCGGGGAGAAGACCCGGTTGGCGGTTTCGATCTGCGCCGGGTGGATCAGGGTCTTGCCGTCGAAACCGAGCACCCTGCCCTGTTCGCACTCGGCCGCGAGCCCGGTGTCGTTGTTGATGTCGTTATAGACGCCGTCGATTGCAGACAGGCGATACGCACGAGCCGCCACCAGCGCCGCCGACAGTGAATACATGAACGCGCTGCGATCGGGCGTCGGTACGGCGTTGTACTCTTTGGCCAGGTCGTTGGTGCCCATTACGAGGCCGGTCAGCCGCGTATCTGTCGAGGCTGCGACGATCTCGTTGATGTTGAGAATCGCGAGCGGCATTTCGATCATCACCCAGAGGTCGAGGTTGGGCGATGCCCCCGCGTCGTTCAACAACTGATCGACAAAACGGACATCGTCGCCGCTGGTGACTTTCGGCACCAGCGCGCCATCGACACCGGCCGACGCGGCCATCTCGAGATCGTCCTGCCCCCACTCCGTCTCGAGTCCGTTGACCCGGATCACGACTTCGCGGGCACCGTAAGCGCGCTTGTGGACCGCCTTCCGGATGGCCTGCCTGGCGTCGGCCTTCGCCTCGGGTGCGACGGCATCCTCGAGGTCCAGAACAAAAAGATCCGCAGGCAGCGACTTCGCCTTCTCCAGCGCCCGGGCATTGGCCCCAGGCACATACAAACAAGAACGTCGCGGAGTCATTTAGGGTCGGACCAACATAAGTAATTGATAATCATAGAGAACAATATCAAATTGCCGCTTCTGCAACCCTTAATCGCACTTTTTTGACCCCGGAAACGTGCAAGTAACGCGGACCGTATCGAAGATTTGCGTTAATTAATGGGTTTTCGAAGGCAAAATGGCGCATTTAAGGCCCTATTCTGGGGTTATCGGCAAGTAAACACCATTATTTTCAACCGGATACGCTGGTCCGACCCCACCACCGCCGCAGCGCGTCGGTTTCGCACGGTAATTCCGCGATCTCGCCGCCGGTCACGTCGCGCCAGCGTGGCAGAGCCGGCTCGGGCACGAGCACGAGGGTCGGCAGGCCAGCCGCGATGACGGCCAGGATGTCATACGCGAGCCCGGCGCCGATCTCTTCCTGCTCGCCGAATTTCTCGGCGATGACGAGGTCGGGCTGATCAATGAGCGCTCGTCGCAGTGGCGCACCGGCATCGGCGAGCGCGGACGTGTCCAGCGTGCATTCCTTACCATCGGGAAACAGGCGGCTGGGCTGGTTGATCATGACGTGATCGCCGGTCGCGAGATCGACACTGTCGATGTGCGTGCGGCGCCCCTGCTCGTCGAAAAACGCTTCCTGCACCATGCCGCCGAGACGGCAGCCGCCATCCGCGAGTTCCCGCGCGAAGTCGATCAGCGCACGACGGTCATGCTCGCCGATTCGATAGACGACGGCAGCGGCTCGAATGTCAGGTTGAGTACTCAGGTTTCCAGTATGCCCAGCTTGCGGCGTTCCTGGTTGGCACGCCGGATCGCCTCCTGCTCCAGCTCATTGAAGCGGGCATCATCGCGATAAGGGTTGAACGGAGCCGTATAAAAGCCGGCGGTGGTATACAGGCCCGTAGCGATAGCCTTGCGCAGACTACTGATCATTGCCTCTACATCCCCGGTCAGGGCGGCGTATTCACCGTGGAAGATGTCTTTCTCGCGCTTGATGCCCTCGGGCGTCAGTTCGAATGCCCAGGAAAACAGCAGCACCACCGGGAACCCCAGTGCGAGTACCAGCATCAGGGTCTGCATGACCCAGTCGGGGGCACCGATATTCTCCAGGACGAGATCGGCAATCTGCAGGACCACCCAGGCCGCGACGAGGTACGCGATGCCGACACGTATTACGTTCCGTCGCTTCAGTTCTTCTACCAAATTACTCAAAATCGCGTCCTGCCGGGGCTTTCGGCGGATTATACGGGATATGCGGTATTCGGGCTGTCGCCCGACCTCCCCAACAAGCGCAGCTACTGATAGCCCCTGGCCTGGAGCTGAAACAGCTGCGCGTAGGTGCCTTTCTCCGCGAGCAGGCTCTCGTGGGTGCCCGACTCGATGATGCGTCCGCCGTGAAGCACGACGATCTGGTCGGCGGCGCGGACCGTCGAGAACCGGTGCGAAATCAGGATCGTCATCTTGTTCCTGGCTTCTTCGCGGAACAGCTCGAACACCTGCGCCTCCGCCGCCGCGTCCATTGCCGCCGTCGGTTCGTCCAGAACGAGGATATCCGCCTCGCTGCGCATGAACGCCCTCGACAGCGCGATCTTCTGCCATTGCCCGCCCGAGAGCTCGCGGCCACCCTTGAACCAGCGGCCGAGCTGCGTGTTGTAACGCTCCGGCATCGAATCGATGAACGGTGCGGCCATGCCGGTCTCGGCAGCCGCTTCCTGCCGCACTTCGTCGTCCATGTGGCGCACGTCCCCGGCGCCGATGTTCTCGCCGATAGTAAACTGGTAACGACCGAAATCCTGGAAGATCACGCCGATGCGCCGCCGCAACACCTCGACGTCCCAGTCACGCAGGTCGAGGCCGTCGAGCAGGATCCGGCCTTCAGTCGGTTCGTATAGCCGTGTCAGCAGCTTGATCAGTGTGGTCTTGCCGGACCCGTTCTCGCCGACGAGCGCCAGGCTCTCGCCGCGGCGGAGCTCGAGGCTGATGTCCGTGAGCGCCTTCCCGTCGGCGCCCGGGTAGGCAAATGAAACGTGCTCGAATTCCAGCCCTCGCTCCGGGTCCGGCCCTTTCGGGCTGCTGCCGCGCCGCACCGGCACCGGCTGCTCGAGGTAGTCATACAGGTTGGAGAGATAGAGGTTGTCTTCGTACATACCGCTGATCGCCGTCAGGATCGCCGACACCGCGGACTGCCCCTGGCGAAACAGCACGAGATACATCGTCATCGCGCCGAGTGTGATGCGGCCGTAGATCGTCGCCAGCACGATCCAGGCGTAAGCACCGTAGAACGCCGCGGACGCAACGAGGCCGAGCAGGAAACCCCAGGTATCGCGCCGGATCGTGAGCGCGCGATCCTCGACGAACAGCCTATTGAAGATAGCGCGGTAGCGTTGCAGCAGCTTCGGTCCGAGCTGGAACAGCTTGACCTCCTTGACCCCGTCCTCGCGCGCGATGACCGTCTCGAGGTACATCTGCATGCGCGTGTCCGGTGAACGCCAGCGGAACAGCCGGAACGCGTCCCCGGAGAACTTCGCCTCCGCGAAGAACGACGGCAGGCCGGCACCGATCAGGATTACGACCGCCCATGGTGAGAATGCGAACAGCAGCACGGCATAGCTCGACAGCGAGATGGCGTTCTGCACGAGTCCGAACGTGCGCGTGACGAGGCTCAGCGGCCGGCTCGACGCCTCGCGCCGCGCCTGCGTCAGCTTGTCGTAGAACTCGGAATCCTCGAAATGGGCAAGTTCGAGCGTCAGCGCCTTTTCCAGGATCATGACGTTGACGCGTTGCCCGAGCAGCGCGCGCAGCAGCGACTGGCTGGCGGACAGCCCGCGCTGGCAGCCGGCCAATGCAATGACGATCACGGCCTCGAGCGCCACGAGCCAGAGTACCGGCCCCGGGTCCGGCACGTCCTGTGACATCGCCGCGACGACGCCGTCGACGATGAGCTGCCCGACCCAGGCGATCGCCGCCGGCAGGATGCCCGCAACGACTGTCAGCGCGGCAAGCGCGAACGTCAACGGCCGGCTCGTCGTCCACACCAGCTCGATCGCGCGCTTCGTGTAGCGGAAAACGCCGAGCGAGCGCTGGAAGAGGCTCGCTTCGATGGCGTCCGGTTGCGTTGGATTCACCATGACTGCAGGCAGGATACGCGGGAACCGGGATTTTTTCGCAGCCGGGACCTCGCGGAAGCTAGTGCGTTTGGTCTCCGTCGAACTGCGGCAAGTCGTCCGTGATCTCCTCCCACGACGCTTTCGATGCGACATGGATATGCGCCTGGGGCCTGATGCCCGGATCCTGGTCGATCGCCCCGGCAGGAATCAACACGCGATCGGAATCGTCGACGTCAACGGGCATGGACGAACTGCAGCTACGACAAAACGACACCGGCAGATGCGTGGATGTCGAATCGTCGAAATGGACCAGGTTTTCCGTACCCGCAATCCAGCGGAACCGATCGCGCGAGACAAAGACGTTGGTCGCAAATGGTGCGCTGCGCGACTTCCTGCAATCGGCACAATGGCAATGCACCATCCTGTCCGCCGGACCGTCGAACTCGTACCGCACGGCCCCGCACAAACAGCTGCCACCAACCGCGCCCTCGGTGGCGGGCGAGCGGGTTTCACTCTCGACGGGAATACCCGGATAGTTGGGCGGAAATTCGTCGAATTGCGGGGCATCGTCGGAGACGTCGAACCAACACGCTTTGTGGGCCATGAAGATGTGGCTGTCGAGCGATCTTGCAATATCACCATCCAGGTTGCCGGCTGGAATAATGGCCAGCTTTCCCGAGACGGCAGCCACACCGGACCCGCACCGGGGGCAGAACGGCCGCTGCCCGCTCTCAGACGACTGGTAGTTGCGAATCTTCTCTGCTCCGGACACCCAGCGAAGCCCATCGGCCGAGCAGGCGACAAACGCGCCATATCCGGATCCATGCACCTTTCGGCAGATCGAGCAGTGGCAGTTGACGAGCATCGTAAATTCACCGTCAACCGTCCATTCAATGTCGCCACACAGGCAGCTTCCATGATTCATTGCTGACCCCAAATCGACCATTGATCAGGAGGAACATAACAGAAAAGGCCGGCCCGCCGGGCGGCGAGCCAGCCTCTATGATCGGCGATCAGGCGAGAACGATCACGATAATGCGATCGCACCTGATCACTTGTCCTCGCGCAGCGCGGCGACCCTGTCCGAGCTGATGTTCATCGCCGCAACGGCTTCCTTGGTGTTGATGACGTCGTTCGCCATGAAGCGGAAGTTCACCATCGCAGCCGCGTAGCCGTCGCCCTCGGGGATGATTGCGGCAGCGGTGCCGTCCGAGACCACGGCAACCTCGAAGCCGCGCTCGAGGAGTTCGCGCAGGTGGGCTTCAGTACACAGATTGGCTGACATGCCGGCCAGGATGACCTTGTCGATGCCGCGTTTCCTGAGCTGCAATAACAGGTCGTTATTTTCCGGCCCATACACCTTGTGCGGATTGGAAACGATCGTCTTGCCGTCATTGATGTAAGGCTTGTACTGCTCGAGCCAGTCCGCGCCCGAGCCATCGAATCCGTCAAGGCTCAGGTGATCGTCACGATCGAACATGCCGATGGCATGCATCAGTGTTTCCAGCGCGCCTTCGAAATGCCAGCCCTTGTCCGTGGGATAGTAATAGTGAGGCGATATGAAAACCGGTATGTCGTTGGCTTTCGCCGCTTTCAGCAGCGACTCCAGGTTTTCGACCGTATTGTTCTTCTTCACCGACTCGCCAACGACACCCCAGGTCACCCCTTCCGGGCTGAGGAAATCGTTCTGAGGATCGGTGATGACGAGCGCGGTATTGCCCTGCGTGATCGACATGCCGGGATCGGGCAGCTCGGCGATTGCGGAGTTCGTTGCGCCGGCCAGCATTGCCAGGCCAAGTAAAGCGCTGGTTGAGTTTCCAAGGGACTTGTTCATCTTCGTTACTCCTTCGTAGACCTGCCGGTATCAGGCAATAGCAGGCGTGTCGTGATGGCCGGGAGCCGCTGGCGCCCGTGCCGGGATGGATGCTTCGTGGCCGTTGGCGGCCGCGGCTTCGATAAAGTCATTGCGTTCGAGTAAAAACGCGCTGGTCGCCTCGAGGTCAAACTGTCGGGCGATCGTGATGAAGGGCAGAAGTGCGTGCAAAGAGAAGGCCAGGACGCTGCGGAGCAAGCGCCAGGCGATGCCGATGGCGAACGACCAGTGCTCGAAGTACGTGACGCCCTGTGCCTGCGGATGCCCTGTAAAGATCGTCATTTTTTTCTCCCGTTCCTGGTGCGGCTTGCGCGTCATGGCCTGTGAGATACAGCTTGACGCAGGCGCCGTGCCCGGGGGTCGCAATGCTGTGCGGTTGCGTCTCAAACCTGCCTTTGTCGCTATTTCGGCTGTTGTCGACTACTCTGGTGAAAGAGAAGATGCGTACAAGCGCACAATTCGGGGGGAACACCATGTTGCTGGAAAAGCTGTTCGATAATCTCGCGATGACGGTTGATCCGTTTGCGACCTGCAGGCTGTCCGACGGCTGGCGACTGCGTTTGCCCTGCCGCGACTGGGTGACGTTGCATTACACGCTGGCGGGTGAAGCGGAGCTCAAGCTCGGCTCAGGCGTCGTGTTGCAGATACCCGGGAACTCGCTGGCGGTGATGCCGCCCAACCTGGTCCACGCGGTTCAATGCGGCGAGGTCGTCAACGAGACGGGTGTAGATGGCCAGGGTGATCCCAATGCGCCCATATGCGAACTCCTTGCCGGTACGCTCGATGCCGTTACCGTCACCATCGCCTGCGGCCGGATCCAGGCGAGTTACGCCGGGAGCTTCGGGCTGTTCGACCACCTGAAGGAGGCCATTGTGCTCGACTTCAGCGAGGACAGGAAAATGCGCTTCATCTTCGAAGCGCTGATTGACGAGTACCAGAAGTCCGGCCCCGCCAGCGCTGCCATGATGGAGGCACTGATGAACCAGTGCCTGATCGAGGTGCTGCGAGCGGCTGAAGCGCAGTCAGGCGGCTCGCTGCCGTGGTTGTCGGCCCTGGACGATCCTCGCATTTCGAAAGTTATCGACGTGATCCTCGATCGGCCCGAGAACACTTACACCGTGGAATCGCTGGCTGAAATCGCGGCAATGAGCCGGGCGACCTTCATTCGCCATTTCGAAAAGTGCTTTCACCGCACGCCGATGGACTATCTTCGTGACGTACGCCTGAGGCGGGCAGCACAGTTACTGCAGGTCAGCAGCATTCCCCTCGATGGCGTGGCCGCCAAGATCGGATATTCCAGCCGCAGCCACTTCTCCAAAGCCTTCAGTGATCAATTTGGCGTGTCGCCGGCGGAGTTTCGAAAGCAATACCACTAAAGCCCCGCGGCTTCTCAGGACCAGAGTGCCGCTTTCGCTTCCCGAATAAGCACGGTAGCCCTGATGGGGTCGTCTACCACGCAAAAGTCCGCCCTCAGGTCTTCGATACGCAACGGCGGAGGGTTGTAGCTCCACGTACCGTGAGCATTGCGGAACGCCTTGAAATCGTCTTCGGCGATTGCAACGCGGGAATCGTGTCGAGCTTCTAAAACCATGCGCCCAAGACTACCGCATTTACACGCCACTGGTAGGGTCATCTGTTCTATAGTGCAGGACCATTCACCGGGGTAAGCAGATGGACTCAGTCAAGGAAACCGACAAGCTCGGCGTGCTGATCGACGCGGACAACGCGCAGCCGTCGACCGTAGAGGGCCTGCTCGCGGAAATCGCCAAGTACGGAACCGCCAACGTCAAGCGCATCTACGGCAACTGGACGGACGAAAAGCTGAAGGGCTGGAAAGCGACGCTTCTCGAGCACTCGATTCAGCCGATGCAGCAGTTCGCGTACACGACGGGCAAGAATGCGACCGACAGCGCGATGATCATCGACGCCATGGACCTGCTCTACACCGGCAACTTCGATGGATTCTGCATCGTTTCGAGCGACAGCGACTTCACGCGGCTCGCGTCGAGGCTGCGCGAAAGCGGGCTGGTCGTGTACGGCTTCGGCGAGAAGAAAACACCCAAACCCTTCGTTGCCGCCTGCGACAAGTTCATCTACACGGAAGTGCTGCGTGCGAAGGAAGAAGAAGCCGGACCATCGAAGTCCAGAGCGAGCGATGACCTGAAAAAGGACAAGGGCCACCTGGCCAACCTGTTCCGCAATGCGATCGATGCCTACTCGGACGACGACGGCTGGGCGCAGCTCGGCGTGGTCGGCAGCAATATCGCCAAGCAGGCGCCGGAATTCGATCCGCGAAATTACGGTTACCGGAAGCTCAAGGACCTCGTGAAAGCGATGGGGCTGTACGAGTTACGCGAGGAAACCGAGGGCGCCGGGCACGCCAAGATAATCTACCTCCGCAAGAAGCGCCGCAAGTAAGGGAGCGCGTGTTGCTCGATTCGAATCACCAGGCCACCTGGTGTATTCGGTCCCCTGCCAGCGCAGCGCCTCGTCGGCCGTACCGGGCAGCTTGTCGTACAATGGCACGGCCGGCTTGGCGCAGAATCAGTATCGTCCAGGGGAGAATCGCGCATGAAAATCCATCTTCAGTTCCCGATCGTGCTCGCTGTGGTCCTGTTGGCTGGCGCGAGCGTCAACGCACAGGACGAATTGCCGTTCGACGTGTCTGTCGTCACCGCTTTCGATGAGCCCTGGGCCCTCGCGTTCCTTCCGGACGGCCGCATGCTGGTTACCGAGAAGAAGGGCAACCTGTTTATCGTCACGCAGGACGGAGAGAAGTCGCGCGCAATCGGTGGACTGCCCGACGTGGACTACGGTGGCCAGGGCGGACTGGGCGACATCATGGTGCACCCGGACTTTGCCGAAACCGGGGTCATCTACCTTAGCTACGTCGAGGGTGGTGTCGGTGACACTCGCGGTGCCGCGGTGATGCGGGCAGTGCTCAACTTCACCGATCGCGGCGGTTACCTGTCGGACGCCGACGTTGTCTGGCGCCAGTATCCCAAAGTCATGGGCTTCGGCCATTACGGGCACCGCCTGCTGCTCGGCCCGGATGGTTACCTGTGGATCTCGTCGGGCGATCGCCAGAAATTCACGCCCGCGCAGGATATGCAGTCCAGCATGGGCAAGATACTTCGCCTCCATGAAGACGGCAGCATCCCCGACGACAACCCCTTCGTAAACTACATCGACGAGGATCCGCTAGTCGATGACGTGGGTGTATACGGAGAGTTCTGGTCGATGGGCCATCGCAACCCGCTCGGCATCGCCTTCGACCTCGACGGTCAATTGTGGTGCATCGAAATGGGACCCGCCGGTGGCGACGAGCTGAACCGGGTGGTGCGCGGCGGTAATTATGGTTACCCGGTCGTCTCCAACGGCGATCACTACGATGGCCGCGAGATCCCGGACCACGACACCCGGCCGGAATTCCTCGCGCCGGCGGCGTGGTGGACACCCGTCATCTCGCCGGGCGACCTCGTTGTCTACAGCGGTGAGTTGTTCGACGATTGGCAGGGCAACCTTCTTGCTGCCGGACTCTCGTCGCAAAGCCTGGTGCGCATTGAAGTTCGGGGCGACGAGGCTCGCGAGGTCGAGCGCTATCCCATGGGCGCTCGTATTCGAAGTGTCGCCCAGGGGCCCGACGGTGCGTTATGGGTCCTCGAGGATGAACGCCGGGAAAGCCAGGGGCGCCTGCTCAGGCTGACGCCCGCGGACTGACGTCACCCGAAGCGCATCGGGTCAGCATTCGCGTAGAATCGTGCCGATGAAAATGACAACGACCCTGATGCTTCTGGCGATCGCATTGCTCGTCGGTTGCGATCGCCCCGACCCACAGGAAGCCGGTCCCGTCGCCGACCTGCTGCTCGTCAATGCCGACGTCGTCACGGTGGATGAGGCGCTGCCCCGCGCTGAAGCCGTCGCGATCAGGGGCGACCTCATTCTTGATGTGGGCACATCCGAAGAGATGTCGAAGCATCGCGGCGAGCACACTGAAATCATCGACCTGCAGGGCCAGATGGTGATCCCCGGTTTCATCGAGGGTCACGGGCACTACACCAGCTTCGGCGGCTCGCTGTTGATCCTGGACTTCCGTTACGCGAAGAGTTTTGCAGAGATCGTGTCGATGGTTGCAGATGCTGCGGCCGACACGCCGGTCGGTGAGTGGATCGTCGGGCGCGGCTGGCACCAGGACAAATGGGAAACCCGGGAGAGCGTGCTCGTCGAAGGGCTGCCCGTTCACGACTCGCTTAGCGAAGCGACACCCGACCATCCCGTGATGCTCATCCATACGAGCGGTCACGCCGTGTTTGTTAACCAGCGCGCCATGACGCTCGTGGAAGTCGACGGCAGCACCGAGCCGCCGCCGGGCGGCGAAATCGTGCGCGACCCGAACGGCCGGGCCACGGGCATGATGCGCGAAGCGGCGCAGGACATATTCCGCCTGGCCTATTCCGGTCACCAGGGGCGGCGTCCGGCGGGCGTTGCAGAGGCGGAACTGCGCCGCATGATAACGCTTGCCGGTGAAGAGTCACTGCGTCACGGCATTACGTCTTTCCAGGATCTCGGCACTACGTTCGCCGAGGTCGACCTGCTGAAGACGATGGCCGAGGAAGGCAACCTGCCCGTGCGCCTCTACATGGCCTTCGAGGAACAGGCCGCGGACATGGCGGGCCGCCTCGACGACTATCGCATGGTCGGCCACGGCGACAACTTCCTCACGGTTCGCAGCATCGGGGAAAAAGTCCTGGACGGGGCGCTCGGCACACACGGCGGCTGGCTGCTGGAACCCTACTCCGATATGCCGCAGAGCTACGGCCTGAATGTCGTGCCGGTCGAGGAGATCGAAGCATCGGCAAAGCTCGCGATGCAGTACGACTACCAGATGGCCATCCAGGGCATTGGCGACCGGGCGTACCGGGAACTCCTGGATATCTACGAGGCCGAGTTTGCGAAGCACCCTGGCAAAACCGACCTGCGCTGGCGTATAGAGCACGCGCAGGTGATTCACCCGGACGACGTCTCGCGAACGGTGGAGCTCGACGTTATCCCGGCTGTGCAGGGAATCTTTGCCTGTTCCGACGGGCCCTGGGTCGAGGAGCGCCTTGGCAAGGAACGCACCCGCGAGCGGGGTTACATCTTCAACACCCTCGCCGAAGCAGGCCTGGTGCCGACCAACGGGACCGACCCGCCCGTCGACGAAATCAGTCCGATCGGCAGTTTTCATTGCTCGGTAACGCGCGAACTGCCGGACGGCACGTTGTTCCAGCCGCAGGAAGCGTATTCTCGCGATCGCGCTCTGTACTCGTACACGATGGGGAACGCGATCGCGGCCTTCGAGGAAGATATCAAGGGCTCGATAACGCCCGGCAAGCTGGCCGATATCACCGTGTTGTCGCAAAACCTGCTGAGCGTTCCGGACGATGCGTTGCTCGACACCGATGTTGTGATGACAATCGTGGGTGGCGAGATACGCTATCGCGACGGCGAGATCATACGATAGGGCTTTTATTGTGAAACTTGATCGCTTTTGCCTGGTTGCTGTTTTGTGCGCCGGTTTATCGCTCGGCGCCAATGCCGAGGTCCTGGTCGACATCATAAAGAACCCGTACGGCGGCGCGCGCAATGTGCCGGAACTGTCGACCAACCCCGATTACATTCACGCCGCAGGGCTCGAGCGACTTATCGGCGAATGGGGTGGCGAACTGATCCGGCCCGTGCAGGACATTCGCCTGGATGCAGAGCAAGAGCGTCAGTACGGCGAGTGGAATCGCATGGCGCTGGCGAATGCGAATTTTGCCGATGCGGTTCGTGAAGGGTCGCGGGACGACGTGATCACGATCGGCCTGGAAGCGAACTGCAACAACCTCCTCGGCATGCTTGCGGGGCTCAAATACGATTCTGATGGTAATGCGCGGCGCGTCGGGCTGGTGTTTATCGACGCGCACGGGGATTTCAATGTTCCGGAAACCACGCTGTCCGGAATGCTCGGCGGCATGCCGGTGGCAATTGCGGCGGGACATGCGCTGCACAATATTCGCAAGACGACCGGCCTGGCGGAGCCGTTGCCCATGTCTCACATCGTCTGGGGGGGCGTGCGCGACCTCGACCCGCTCGAAGCCGATCGTTTTGCCGAGTACGAGGTCCGGCAATTTTCCGTGCAGGACATTCGTGAGCTATCTGCCAACCTGAAGAAGCAGATGCGCGACCTCTCGGACAGGGTCGACGTGATCTACGTTCACATCGATATGGACGTGCTCGACCCGGCAGAAGTACCCGGGCACAACCTGACCGTAGACGACGGCCCGAGCAGCGAAGACCTGGCCGCGGCACTGACATTGATGTTCGAGAACCCCAAGGCTACTGCACTCGGCATCGCATCCACGCCATCATTCAATCTCGATCCTGACGGCGTGAGCCGGCAGGCAGCGCTCAACCTCATAGAGGGCGCCATCCGGGGCGCGCAGGCTCGCTAGCGAATGCAGCTCCGGTTGGATTCGTGTAAGTATTTTCACGCATAGGCACGCTCAAGCCATGACGGCGGGGATATAATTGAGGGTTGTGGCGATTCATGTCGGCATTAAAGGATGTACGACGAGACTCTGACACCGAACCCGGGTTCTGCCGAGACGAGTGAAGGACATCGCATCGGGAAAGACCTGATCAAGGCGACCGTGCCATTCACGGAGGAATCGGTAACGGTCAGCTGGTGGTACGTGGGCTCCACCTTCGCAATGCTCACAGCGGCGCTCGCCGGCGCCGGGCTC
>Ga0193947_1000146_pt1 | contig 14555 bp, 14 predicted proteins | sample FRT_01_MG_FD_161267 | JGI IMG/M metagenome (GOLD analysis project Ga0193947, IMG submission 161267) | Sediment microbial communities from the Broadkill River, Lewes, Delaware, United States - FRT_0-1_MG | ecosystem: Environmental > Aquatic > Freshwater > River > Sediment | place: USA: Delaware... | reverse complement strand
GATCGGCTCCCACTTCGGCCACGGGGTGCTGACGTTTACGCCCGGCTACCTGTTTCGCACGACCAGGTCGCATAACCTGTACGTCAAGGGGCCGGCCAACCGGCCGAAGGACGGCATCGCTCCGCTCGAGGGCCTCATCGAAACCGATTGGGCGCCGTACTCGTTCACGATGAACTGGCAGTTCACGCGCAAGCGTCACAAGGTCACTTTCGAGGAGGGAGAACCGTTCTGCACGGTTTTGCCGTACCCACGGCACTATGCTCGCAAGTTCGGCGCCTCGATAAAAAATCTCAACGAAAACCCGAAGCTCTACCAGCAGTTCGTCGACTGGCGCGAAGAGCGCCTGCGATTCAACGAGGAACTCAAGGTCGAAGGTTCCGACGCCGCGAAGAAAGGTTGGCAGCGATCGTATATGAAAGGTGAGAACACGTCGGGCAACACCTTCGCCGGTCACGAGACGAAGATACAGATGAAGGACTTCAGCCGCGGCTGAACGCGGCCGTTCAGCGCTTAGTCGCGACGCCAGACATCAACGGGCTCGGTATCCCCGGCCTCAATGATGATCTCGCCGACCTTGCAGGGCGCCTCGACACCCTCCTCACCACACTCGGGCAGGCGCGCGAGCCGCTCCTGGTGAGAGGCCAGCGCAACACCGGGGCCGGAGTCCTCGATCTCCGGGGCACGCCAGTCTTCCTTGCCCTGATTCGCCTCCTCGATCGCATCGAGACTGGCAAACACCTTTTGCTGGCGTGCCGTAGAGACACAGCTGGCTTTGGCCGGGTCGACGATCACCGACTCCGACTCCTGCTTGAGAGACACGAGCTGTTGCAGTGCAACCTCGCAGTCCGCCTGTGTAAGAAATTGCAGTTCCAGGGTTTGCTCCTGGCAAACCGTCTTGCCGGCCGGCGCGACACACTCGCTCAGGGTCAACACGAAGACCTGTATCCATGCGATATCCATGGCTTCCTCCGCTTACTCGTTATTGTAGTTTTGACTGCGAGAGTAGCAGAAAATTTCGCCGTCCATGCGCTATGCTGGAAACCTGAATAGCTTCGCCGGGTTACGGCGCGCGAGTTCGACGAATGGCACGAAAAACTGCCACCAAGGCCGGAAAGCGCTGGTCCGGCAGGGTCACGCGCGAAAGCCATGCGCTCGACCTCGAGGACGGCGTCTTTGCATGGAAAGACCCGGCCAGGATTGCCCGCTCACTGCAAAAATCTGCCGAAGCGAGTACCGGGCGCAAGACGACGCCGTTCAGATCGGCCATGTCGGTGCTGGTGTTCTACATCAATCGCGCGGGCAGCAAACTGGACGATGACCAGAAACAGGTCCTGGAAGAGGCCAAATCTGAACTGCGGAAGCTCTACGGTAGGTGAATCCCCGTAGTGCCTGCCGTGGTGACAGGGTCGATACTGGTTAGTCACACTCGTTGTGTGATGCGTCATGTACAGGGTCTTCGAAGACAGGCGTGCCGCCGGCCGGGCTCTCGTACCGGACGTGCAGCGGTGTGACCTCGACGATCCGATAATACTCGGCCTGCCGCGCGGCGGCGTTCCACTCGCCTACGAAATCGCGGTCGCGCTGCGCGCGCCGCTCGACACTATCGTCGTCCGCAAGCTCGGTGTGCCGTCACAACCCGAACTCGCGTTCGGCGCGATCGCATCGGGTGGTGTGCGGGTAATCAATGATGACGTGCTGCAATCCGTTTTCGACCTGGACGACGAATCGATCGAGCGGATTGCCGCTCGGGAGATGAAGGAGCTGCAACGGCGTGAACAGGCCTATCGGCTGGATCGCCCGTACCCGGAACTCGCCGGCAAGGATGTCGTGCTCGTGGACGATGGCCTGGCAACCGGAGCCACAATGCGTGCGGCGGCAGAAGCGGTAGAAACCAGGTCACCGTCATCGATCGTCGTCGCCATACCGGTCGGCTCGGCGTCCGCCGTCGCAAGGGTGAAGGCCATTGTCGACCGCGTCATTTGCCTCGAGTCGCCGGCGTCCTTTTACGCGGTCGGGCAGTTCTACAACGATTTCCGGCAGACCACGGACGATGAGGTCCGCGAACTCCTGCATGCAGCCTGGGCGAGGTTCGACGCTTCGGTGTCCGGGGACGAGGGGCGCGAATGAACAGTGAGACGAGGCCGTCAGTTCCGCTACGCGGATTCCACCTCTTCACCCTGTTCGGTTTCGAAGTGAAACTGGACCTGAGCTGGCTATTGCTCGCCTTGCTCATCAGCTGGTCGCTGGGCGCAGGCTGGTTCCCCGCGCGTTACCCTGAACTTTCCAGTTACGCATATGCCTGGATGGGCATTTCCGTGGCAATCGGTGTCTTCTTCTCCATCGTATTCCACGAGTTTTCCCACTCGATCGTCGCGCGCTACTACGGCCTGCCGATCCGCGGCATTACGCTGTTCATCTTCGGCGGCGTCGCCGAAATGGAGAGCGAGCCGCCGGATCCGAAAACTGAATTCCTGATGGCCATCGCGGGCCCGATCTCGAGTTTTCTGCTGGCCGCCCTGCTCTGGGCCGCCGCGTCGATCGCGGAGGGTGGCGCGTGGCCGCAACCGGTTGCCGGCGTACTGTCGACCCTGGCCGTCGTCAACTTTACGGTCGCAGTTTTCAACCTCGCACCCGCATTCCCGCTGGACGGCGGCCGGGTGCTCAGGGCAGCACTCTGGCACTGGCGGCGCGATCTCCAGGAAGCAACGTTCATCTCCAGCCGGATCGGTCGGGGATTCGGGACCGCTCTCATGATACTGGGCGTTATCGCGTTCGTGGGGGGCAACCTGATCGGCGGCATGTGGTGGTTCCTGATCGGCATCTTCGTGCGCGGTGCGGCGAGCAGTTCTTACCAGCAGCTCGTACTGAAAGACATGGTGGAGGGACAGCCGGTGCGGCGCTTCATGCGCAGCGAACCGGTTACCGTAGTGCCTTCGCTCAGCATCGCGGAATGGGTGGAAGACTATATTTACCGGCACCATTACAAGATGTACCCGGTCGTGGACGGATCACGATTACTCGGCTGTGTCACCGTCGACAGCCTGCAGGGGCTGCGGCGCGAGGACTGGTCGACCACGCATGTAGCGGACGTGATGGAGCAACGCTCGGAGTCCAACACCGTCGATGCCGGCACCGACACGATGACCTTGCTGACGAATATACTGAAGCCTGCCGGGCGCTCACGATTCATGGTTGTCGAGGACGATCGCCTGGTCGGCATCATTGCGCTGAAGGACCTGCTGGAACTCATATCGCTGAAACTGGAGATCGAGTCGCCCGGGCGCAGCGGCTAGGTGACGTCATGCACGGTCGCAGCTGGGAACATTTCGAACACGACGCGGACATAGGGCTTCGCGCCAGCGCGTCGTCGCGAGACGGTTTGTTCGAGGCCATGGCCGAAGCGCTAACGGCATTGATTACCGACCCTGGCACGGTTCGACCGGTCGAGTCGGTGCCCATTCGCTGCGAAGCCCCGGACGACGCCCTTCTCCTCACTGACTGGTTGAATGCCCTGGTCTACGAAATGGCGACGCGCAGGATGCTTTTCGGCGACTGGCAGGTATCCATCGAGGACCATGCGCTCGATGCAGTTGCAAAGGGAGAGCCCGTTGATCGGGACCGCCACCAGCCGGTGGTCGAGGTAAAGGGTGCGACGTACACGTCGCTGTTCGTGAACCAGGACAGCTCGGGGACGTGGCATGGTCAATGCATCGTGGACGTGTGAGCGATGGACCTGAATCGACTCGAGCAGGATAGCGAATTCCGCTGGCGCATCCCTGCAGCAGCGCCCATGAACGTGCCGGGGATCCTCTACGGAGACCGCGAGCAGATCCTGCAGATGGATGACAAGGTCTACGAGCAGCTGCGCAACGTCACGATGCTGCCGGGCCTCGCCGGCCCCGTATATGCGATGCCGGACGCGCACTGGGGCTATGGTTTTCCCATCGGCGGCGTTGCTGCATTCGACGCGGATGCCGGCGGCGTCGTCTCGGCGGGCGGCGTCGGCTTCGACATCTCCTGTGGTGTGCGCATGCTCCACACGGGCATGCAGGCCGACGACATCGGGGACGCCAGGACCGCGTTGGCCGATTCCCTGTATGCGAACATTCCGGCCGGCGTAGGCAGCGAGGGTTCGATCAGTCTTGACGACGCGAGCATGCGCGCCATGCTCCAGGGCGGCGCACAGTGGGCCGTCGACCAGGGCTACGGTACTGCTGCCGACCTGGATCGCACGGAGGAGCGCGGCTGTATCGCCGGCGCCGATCCGGAGGCAGTATCGGAACGCGCCAGGAAACGGCAGCGCCGCGAAATGGGAACACTCGGCTCCGGTAATCACTACCTCGAAGTGCAGCGGGTCGCAGAAATCCTCGATCCCGCCACCGCTGCCGCCTACGGTCTCGCAGTCGACGAACTCGTGATCAGCATCCACTGCGGATCACGCGGGCTCGGGCACCAGATCGGCACCGACTTCCTGCGCGAGATGCTGCTCGCCGCCGAGACGTTCGGCATCGCTCTGCCCGACCGGGAACTCGCCTGCGCGCCGATTCAATCGGAACTCGGGCAGCGCTACATCGGTGCAATGCGCGCAGGCATGAACTGCGCGCTCGCAAACCGCCAGATCATCACACACCTGACGCGGGCGGTTTTTCGGGATCTCTTTCCACAGGCGGAGCTGTCCATGCTGTACGACGTCTCGCACAACATCTGCAAGGTCGAAACGCACGTCGTGGACGGCGTCGCGCGCGAGCTTCATGTGCACCGAAAGGGGGCGACGCGGGCCTTCGGACCGGGCAACCCGGATATCGATGAGTCGCTGCGGGAGGCCGGGCAGCCGGTATTGATCGGCGGATCGATGGGGACCGGTTCCTACGTGCTCGCGGGCACGACCGAGAGCGAGGAGCGAGCGCTGAGTTCGGCCTGTCACGGTGCCGGCCGCGCGATGAGCCGGCGCAAGGCGCGCAGGGAATACGGTGGAAGGCAGGTCGTCGACGATCTCGCGAGCCGGGGGATCGACGTACGCAGCCCCTCGCTGCGCGGTATTGCCGAGGAGGCGCCCCTCGCCTACAAGGACGTCAACCGCGTCGTCGACAACGCCGCGCGGGCCGGGCTGGCCCGCAAGGTGGCGCGCCTCGCGCCTGTCGTTTGCATCAAGGGCTGATCAACCTCCCTGCGGTGGCTCGTGTGCCTTCACCTTGCCGCGCCGAATCCTGACGTAGTCCTGGATCTGGCGGCGCGCCGCGTCGAATGCGTCCCTGATGGCTACATAGACATCCTCATGAGCCTGTTGATCGTCCGGGGCGCGGCTCACCACGATCTCCTTGCCGGGGACGCGCACGTCGACGACGACATGGTAGAGCTTGCCCTTGTACTGGTGTTTGTGCGGTGACTCGATGGCCACGCGACAGCTGATGATGTCGCCATTGAAATACTGCAGCTTGTCCACGTGCTTGCGGACGGCGGCTTCAATGGCCGGAGAGGGTTCCAGGTTACGGAATTGCAGCTGCAACGGTAGTTCCATGCTTGTCTCCTTCGTCGTTCCCGGCTGGCAGTTTCCCGGATACTCTGACAATGGGTTCACTCAATGCGCCTCGGTATCGGGACATTTACCTAGCCTCAAATCATCAATCACACTCACGCTCGACGCCGCAACAGTGCGACTCATCGCGCATTCGGATTACCTGTCCGCGCATCGATCCCGGGCGAAATACCGTGCATCCCTTGATGCCTTCTGCGTGCGCCTGCCGGAAGATCTCATCGACCGTGTCCGCTGTCGCCCGGGGCAACAGCGTGATGGTCTTCGAGATCGAGTTGTCGACAAACGGCTGCAGACACGCCTGCATCGCGAGATGCGCCTCGCCACCCAGGGCGTCAGCGGTCACGAAGCTGTCCGGCGGCACCGCCCCGGCCCCGGCCTGCTCGCGCCATCGCCGGTAGGCAAAATCGTCCAGAGCGACGTCCCGCGACTGCTGCTTCGCATCGCGGATCGAACGCTTCGCTTCGAGCGCAAAAATGGGCTCCACACCACTCGAAATATTCCCGGCGAGCAAGCTGATGGTGCCTGCGGGCGCGATCGAGAGGATGTGGCTGTTGCGGATTCCGTAACGTCGCAGCGCCTTGCGCAGCTCGCCCGGCAGGCGCCGGACAAATGGCGACTCGCAGTACCGCGCCGCGTCGAAAGCGGGAAACGAACCCTTCTCCGCCGCGAGCTGGATTGAGGCGTAATACGCGGAATCACGAATCCTGCGCATGATGTCGGCCGCTACGCGGCGGGCGTTTGCGCTGTCGTAGCGCAGGCCGAGCATCGCCAGCGCGTCGCCGAGCCCCGTAATGCCGAGACCGATACGCCGGGTTCGACGGGCCTGTGCGGCCTGTTTTTCGAGCGGAAAGCGCGAAACATCGATGACGTTGTCGAGAAACCGCACGGCGACGGCGGACAAATGCTCGAGGCGCTCGTAGTCAACGGCTGCAGCAGCGGAGAACGGTGCGGACACGGCCATCGCCAGGTTGATCGACCCCAGGTCGCATGCACCGTAGGCCGGGAGTGGGACCTCGCCGCAGGGGTTCGTGGCGCTGATCGATTCGCAATACCAGAGGTTGTTTTCACGGTTGATCGTGTCAACGAAAAGCAGGCCCGGTTCCGCCGTTTCAAGGGCCGAATCGACGATATGCCGCCACAGTTTTCTTGCCGAAACATGCGTCCGGGTCATTGCTTCGGCGCCCGGCGGGTAAGCCAGCAGCCATTCGCGATCGTCGTCGACAGCGCCCAGGAAGTCGTCCGTTATCAGCACCGACAGGTTGAAGTTATGCAGCGCGGTCGCGTCTTTTTTCGCTTCGATGAATGCCTCGATATCGGGATGATCACACCGCAGGGTGCCCATCATCGCTCCGCGGCGCCGTCCGGTCGCGAGTAGTGTCTCGCACATCGAGTCCCATACGTGCATGAAGGACACCGGCCCCGAGGCGGTCGCGCCCGTCCTGACCGCGGGCGACCCACTCGGCCGCAGCGGTGAAAAATCGAGGCCAATGCCGCCGCCATGCTGCATCGTGATCGCGGTTTCCTTCAGCGACTCCAGTATTCCCTCGAGCGAATCGACGAGCCCGCCGGCAACAAAGCAATTAAACAGCGTGACGTCCCTGCCCTGCCCGGCGCCCGCCAGGATACGTCCGCCGGGCAGGAAGCAAGAATCCTCCAGGGCGTCCATGAAGTTCCGTTCCCACTGTTCCGGGTTGCCTTCGACCGACGCCATCGTGCGGGCAACGCGCCACCATGTGTCTGCAATACCGGCTTCCGCCACCCCGTCCGTCCCCGTGCCCCGGTAACGCGAGGACCAGATCAGTTTGGAGATGTCAGCCGTTGTCATTCTCCCAGGATGCGCTTTACCGCCTCGGTGATCGTGCCGTCGCCCGCCGGCATGAAATAGCCGATCCGCATGTGTGGCTGCCGGATTTCGATCACGCGCGTCAGGTCGATCGGCGTTGCGACCAGCACGAGATCACAGTCGACCGCTTTAACGGTGGCTTCCAGATCCCGGACCTGTGCGTCGCCATAGCCCATCGCCGGCAGCAACGCACCGGTGTCCGGATACTGGCGGAAGGTCTCCGCAATCTCGCCGACGGCCCACTGGCGCGGATCGACGAGCTCTGCGGCGCCGTTTTCGCGCGCAGCCAGAACGCCGGCGCCGAACGCCATGCCGCCGTGCGTCGTCGTCGGCCCGTCCTCGATCACCAGCACGCGTTTGCCGCGAATCAGGCCCGGGTCCGGCACGTCCAGCTCGGAATTCCGGCGGACCACGCGGGCATCCGGGTTGACGCGAGCGGCATTGGCTTCGACCGTTGCTATGTTTTCAGGGTCTGCCGAGCCTACTTTGTTGATGACGATCAGGTCGGCACGCGAGAAATTTTCCATGCCGGGGAAATACCCGAGTTCGTGCCCTGGACGATGCGGGTCGGCGATCGTGATCCACAGGTCCGGCCTGTAGAACGGCGTGTCGTTGTTGCCGCCGTCCCACACAATAACGTCTGCTTCACGCTCGGCCTGCTCCAGAATCGCCGCGTAGTCGATTCCTGCGTACACGATCACGCCGTTTTTCAGATGCGGTTCGTACTCCTCGCGTTCTTCGATCGTACAGTCGTGACGATCGAGATCCTCGTAGTCGGCAAACCGCTGCACTGCCTGCCTGGCAAGGTCGCCGTACGGCATGGGGTGGCGAACGACGACCGTTTTCTTACCGAGTTCCGCGAGAATGTGCGTGATGCGCCGGGACGTCTGGCTCTTGCCGCAACCCGTCCTGACGGCCGTCACCGCGATGACGGGTTTCGACGCAGGCAACATCGTTGCATCGATGTCGAACGTCGAAAAAGTCACGCCGCGTGCTTCGACCCGCTTGCGGCGCGCATCGACGTACGCGATGCTGACGTCCGAATAGGCGAATACAACTTCATCGACGTTGCCGGTATCGAGCAGCGCATCCAGTTCTGTCTCGGCATGGATCGGTATCCCTTCAGGATAGAGAGACCCGGCGAGTGCCGCGGGGTATCGCCGGTCCTGGATGTGAGGAATCTGGGCGGCGGTGAATGCGAGGACATTGAATTCGGGCTTGTCCCGAAAGCAGCAGTTGAACACATGGAAGTCGCGTCCCGCAGCCCCCATGATCAAGAGGTTTCGGCGCATCAAAATCCCTGGTCAGCCTCGATACCCGGAGTATCCTACTTGAGAGCCACCCTGAGCATGGTGGCTGATACCTATGAGGGCTGGTCGGCGCCTATTCTGTGCCCGAGCGCGTCCACGGCATCCCAGTCGGTGAACTCCGTGACCGAATTCGGGTCGGTCGGCCCCTTTGTCATCCACATGATGAACCGAATCATGGTCTTGTCGACGAAACCGTACTTCGGATAGTCGATCTTGCCGCCGAATACGCCGATAACGGGGGGCTGCCAGCTGATGGACTGGAGGAATTTCCTGACGTAGGGGTTGGTATCCGGATCGCGTTTTTCCGGCTTCCGGGCAACGGCATTGACAGAGAAAAACGCACTGGGTTTCGACTGCAGCGAATCGAGATTCTGCTCGATGAACTCGGCCACCTCGGGCCGGTGCTTGCCGTAACGAATGCTGGCACCGATGACAATGCGATCGTACGGCGCAAGATCGATGCCGCCGCGCTGAAGTTCGGTGATCGTCACCTCGTGCCCGTGCTGTTCGATGACCTCACGAAGCCGCTCGCAGATCTTCACGGTGTGTCCGTCCGTCGTTGAATAGACCATTATCACGCTGGCCATCGCTCTGAGTTCCTCCTCGCGCACTGCACCTGGTAGGTGAATTCCGACATTTGCCGCCCCGCCCCGGCGTCGTATCGTCACGCCTGCCGGCCGAAGCGAATGGAAACAAGCCGTAATCGTACCTGCTTCCTGCTGCCGCCGCCGCATTGCGTTAAGATTACGAAAAATAGAACAAGAGAGGATCCGGCAGATGGCCTATCAATCCACTGATATCCGTAACGTATGCCTTGTGGGACCGAGTGACGCGGGCAAAACGCAGCTTACCGAGGCGCTGCTTCACGCAGGCGGCAAGATTGCGGAGCAAGGCTTGGTCGAGAAGGGCAATACCGTCTCCGACTACACGCGGCGCGAGCGCGAGCTCGGCCACTCCCAGTACGTATCCGTATGCCACCTGGACCATGGCGGGATCCACGTCAATCTCATCGACACGCCGGGATATCGCGACTTTTACGGCCGTGCCGTTTCCGTACTGCCCGCGGTCGAAACGGCCGCCGTTGTAATCAGCGCCGACGGCGGCGTCGAGATGATCGCCCAACGCATGATGAATGCGGCAAGAAAACAGCGGCTGTGCCGGATGATCATCATCAACAAGATAGACGCCGAAGGCGCGGACCTGGCAAAGCTGCTGGCCGAAATTCGGGACGCGTTCGGGCCCGAGTGCCTGCCGCTGAACCTGCCCTCGGCTGACGGTTCGGGCGTGGTGGACTGCTTCTTCCAGCCCGAAGGCGCCGAAACCGCGTTCAGTGACGTAGCCACGGCACATACCCAGATCGTCGACCAGGTCGTCGAGGTCGACGACGAGCTCATGGAACTCTATCTCGAGCAGGGCGAGGAGCTCGCGCCCGAGCAACTGCACGACCCCTTCGAAAAGGCGCTGCGCTCCGGTCACCTGATACCGGTCTGCTTCACGTCCGCTAGGACGGGTTCCGGCGTGCGCCAGCTGCTGAACATCTTCGAGCGGCTGATGCCCAACCCGAAGGAAGGCAACCCGCCGCGCTTCCTCAAGGGTGAAGGAGAAGGTGCGGAGGAAATCATCCTCAAACCCGACCCGAACGCGCATGCGATCGGTCACGTCTTCATGATCAATATCGATCCATTCAAGGGCCGCATGGGGACCTTCCGTGTTCACCAGGGCAAGATCCGGCCGGGCAACCAGTTGTACGTCGGCGACGCGCGCAAGCCGATAAAAGTCAACCAGCTGTTGAAGATAAACGGCGAGACGCACACCAAGGCCGACGTCGGCGTGCCCGGCGACATCTGCGCCATCCCGCGCGTGGACGACGTGCACTTCGACGCCGTCCTGCACGATTCCCACGATGAAGACCATTTCCATCTCAAATCGATAGACCTTCCAAACCCGATGTACGGACTGGCCATCAAGCCGGCGAACGATGCCGACGCCCAGCGCACCTCCGACGCGCTGCATGCAATGGTCGCGGAGGATCCGTCGCTGGTTCTCGAGCACAACGCAGCCCTGAACGAAATCGTTTTGCGCGGCATGGGCGAACTTCACCTGCGCACCGTGCTCGAGGAAATCCTCGACCGGTACAACCTCGAAGTGCAGACGGCGCTCCCGTCGATCGCCTACCGCGAGACGATCACCGCACCCGCGGAAGGCCATCACCGCCACAAGAAACAGACCGGCGGCGCCGGCCAGTTCGGCGAAGTGTATCTGCGGGTCGCACCGCTGCCGCCGGGGAGCGGCTTCGAGTTCACGAGCGAGGTCGTCGGCGGCGCAATCCCGTCACAGTACATCCCCGCCGTCGAAACCGGCGTCAAACAGGCGATGGACTCGGGCACTTCGTACGGCTATCCGATGCAGGACATCAAGGTCACCGTCTATGACGGCAAGCACCACTCCGTCGATTCCAAGGAAATCGCGTTCGTGCAGGCCGGCAAGAAAGCGTTTCTCGATGCCGTCGAGAAGGCCCGCCCCATCGTGATGGAACCCATCGTCGACGTGACGTTCACCATTCCCGCGGATTGCGCGGGCGGCGTCACCGGCGATCTGTCGTCGATGCGCGGCATGGTCACGGGAACAGAGATCCTGCCCGACACCCGCATGGTGGTGCACGGCCAGGCGCCGCTCAAGGAAATCCAGGGTTATCACTCGCGCCTGAAATCGCTGACGGGCGGCGACGGCAGCTTCACGATGGACTTCAGCCACTACGCGGAAGTGCCGCGCGAGGCGCTCGACCAGGTGGCCGCCCAGAACTGACTGCGGTGACAGTGCGGCCGCTTCAGTAGCGGCCGTGCTGCTTGAAGATGTAGTTGCTGAGTTCGATGAACTCGTGGTTCATCTGGTGCACGATGCGGTGCGCCGATCGCGTCACGGCACGCATCACCTTGTAAACGATATGCGGGTGCTGCTCGATGATTTCCTCGAAGTCCTTGCGCCGCAGGGAAAGCACCCGGCAATCGGTCAAGGCGCGCAGGCCAACGGTGTGCACGGCACCGTCAACAAAGCTCATTTCGCCCGCCAGCGCCCCCGGCCGAAGTATGGCGAGGCTTGCGGTCTCTCCCGCGCCGGTGTGTTTGACCACCTCGATCTTTCCCGATAACAGCACATGCAGCGTGTCGTCCGTCGCGCCCTCTTCGATCAGGAACTCGCCGTCCGTAATGTCTCGATAGCTCATCAGCTCGGCGAGCACGCCGGCCTCCTCGTTCGACAATTCGGATCCCAGGGATGACCCAATCACAAGGTCCGTCGTCTTTTCCATGTCGCTGTCCTCGGCTGCACGCTGAACTTTTCTGTAGTTGTTATCGATGCTAACTCGCATCGTCCGGGGCGGCTATAGGTGATTTCACGGCGTGCAATGCGCCGTCGCAAGCCAGTACGCATTGCGCCGCTCGCTCGGCCCACTCGGAGTAGATCGGCGGCCCGGGGTGAAATCCGTCGGAGGCCATCATGCCGGCATCGGCTTCGAAGCGCAGATTCACCAGTCGTGAATCGGGTTCCGCAGCGACGGCCGCCGCGAGATGCTCGTTGAACTCGGTCGCACGACTGCCGAGGTGCCAGCGCAGCGGCTGCGGGAGCGCAGGAAAACTGTGTACCGGCGGTAAGCCGGAGAGAATGAGCAGCCGGGCTTCGAATTTGTCCCTGAGCACCTGCCGAAGTTGCGCCTGCCTGGCCAGCCAGGTCGCGCGGCTGGTCAGTGCCAGCACGTCGTTGACCCCGAGCGAGGTAAGTACGACGTCAAAGCATTGCGGCGCCATCTCGTCGAGGCGCTGCAGAATATCGGCGGTCGTGAAACCGGTTTTGGCCTGCAGTTCGAACTCGACGCGGTAGCGGCTCGAGAGCCGTGATACGACCTGGCCGAGCAAGGCATCGTCCTGTTGCAAAACGCCCACGCCGGCAGCAGCCGAGTCGCCGACGATCAGCAGCCTGAGTGGCGGACCCTCTCCCGCGCTCCCCTGCCTGGCACCCGCCGCCTCTGGCAGCGTCGGAACGCGCAGATTCGTCCAGATGCCTTGCGGCACGATGACGGGGGCAAGGGTAATTGTCCGCAACAGGTAGGTCATACGCGGACGGGATCATGCGCGATGCGGCGCATCGCGTCCAGCCGTCAATGAATCAGTGCGGCGGCCGGTGCGGGTTCGGCGACAGGCTGGACTCGAAGGTGTCGATGAGGCGCTGCGAGTCGCGAATCCAGGTGCAGGCTTCACAGGTACACGCCGTCGCATCGTGCCGCAGTTCGTCGTGCAGGGACTCGACCAGGCGGACGCTGTAGCGCAAAGACGCGTTCAGCGTGTGGGCAGGCTTGTTGCGAAGATCCTCGAAGTCGTTCAGGCAACTGACCCAGTGGCATTCGCGCCCCATCGAACACTGGTGACAGCGTGCGCTGGTCGCTTCGAAGAGACTGTCGTGCTCACAGTCCTGGGCATCGATGATCTTCAGGATCAGCAGCCTCGGGTAGGTGAGTGCCTCGATAAGTTCTCTCCGCATGGTCGCCTCCTCCCGTCGCACGCGAGGGCAATACCCCCTCGTGGCAGAATTTAAAGACCACCCGCAACCGCGTCCATCAGCATTTCCACGTAGATGCGCTTGGATACCGCGTATAGCCGCACGCGGCGCGATACGTCAGTCTCCGTAAGGTACAGGGGGTATCCGGCAACCTGTAATCAAGGGGAGATGGGCCGCCAGGCACATTCATAAGTAGTTGATTAACCTGGACTACAGACTGTTCTAGGGGGGATGGCACAACAGACTGCCACGGAACAGTATTGACCAAAGCCGAGGTTCTTTCGGACTGCCACGTCCTCACCCCCGATCGAATCACGCGCACACAAAGGTACAGCTCTGAAAGAAGGGCTACGGCGAGGAGTAAGGCATGTCAGATTCACACGTCGAAGGCGATACCAGGTACTTGTTCAAACGCGATAAGACCTGGTGGGTCAAGGTCGCCGTGCCACGAACATTGCGGGACGAGCTCGGCTACGACCTGCGCCGGTCGCTGCAAACGCACGATCTCGAGGCGGCGCGCGAGTCGCGCTGGGCCGTGATCGAGGAATTCCGGAAGGAAATCGACAAGGTCAAAGCGCGCAAAGACGAGGAAGACGAAACGACGGCGAAGACCTCTGGGAGCGGCAACGGCCAGTCACCGGTGGGCCCGCAGTCGGTGGATCAGCACATTGTCGAGATCGTCAGTGATTCCGGCGAGGGCGCACAGAAATGCGGCCAGATACTCGGCCTCGTCAGCGGCAAGATGGGCAACGGCGTATGGACCGTCGAGATCATCCCGGCCGAGATTCAGCCGCCGGCACGCTCGCAGCAGGGCGCCAGCGGCATCCGCGTGCGCATGGGGTCGAAGTACATGACCAACATGGGCAACGAAGCGGACATGGTCGTCGCCTTCAACGAGCAGGTCCTCTACTCCCGCATCCAGAACGGCGCCTACAAGCCGGGCACCGTGGTACTGCTGGAGAACATGTGGGCCGAAGACCCCGAGCCGGCGGTTCGTGAGCAATACGCCGAAGCCCTCGCCGACTTCAAGGAGCGCGGGCTGGTCGTTCACGAGCTGCCAATCCAGCAGGAATGCCTCAAGCTCGTACCCGACCCGCGCAAGGGCAAGAACATGTTCGTACTCGGCATGCTCTGCCGCATTTACAAACGCGATGCGGACAAGGGCAAGGAAGAAATAGCCAAGATCTTCCGCAAGAAGAGTGACAAGGTCATCAAGATCAACCACGACCTGTTCGACGCCGGCTATGCCTTCGCGCGCGACAGCGTCGACTACGAATTCGAAATCGTGTCGGCCGAGGAAGACCAGCTCAAAGCC
>Ga0193947_1000144_pt1 | contig 14653 bp, 16 predicted proteins | sample FRT_01_MG_FD_161267 | JGI IMG/M metagenome (GOLD analysis project Ga0193947, IMG submission 161267) | Sediment microbial communities from the Broadkill River, Lewes, Delaware, United States - FRT_0-1_MG | ecosystem: Environmental > Aquatic > Freshwater > River > Sediment | place: USA: Delaware... | reverse complement strand
CTGACGCTCGAAGGCACGAAGATCCACAAGCTTGACAAGAGCTGATTCGAAGCAGACGCCGCCCGGGCCGCGCAAGCCGCTCGGGCGCCGCGTCGGCGAAAATCTCCGCGCGGCCGGCGAGTTCGGCCGCGACGCCGTGGCGCGACCCGGCGGTTTGCCGGACAAGGCTCACGGCTGGTTTCGCGCCTGGTTCCGCAAGGTGTGGGGCGTCCGCGGTGGCGGCCTGTACGCCGTTGGTTTTGCGGCGGCGTTCCTGTTCTTCGAATTCCGCGAGGCCATCGTCGAAGACATCCCTCAGCTCATCGCGATGAACAACGTGCTGAGCTCGGAACTCATCGGCTTCGGTATCCAGTTCCTCGTGGACTCGATGATAAATTTCGTGCGCGCGTTACTCTGGCCGGTATACGTCATCCAGTTGTGGCCGCCCGCCGGCCTGGTCGCGCTCGTCGCCGCCTTCATCCTGTTTCCGCGCTACCTCAAGGAGCCGATCGAGCGCTGGCTGTTCCGGGACGCTGACCCGAAGCCGTAGCAGCGGTTCTCGAACCGCGATGGAACTGGCGCGTGTTCAGCGATGTGAATGATAATCGTTCTCAATTCGGACCTGCCGCGTGGCGCAGAATAGGTAAATGCCGTTATGCTGCCGTTCAGGTTGGGTAAGTAGAATGCGGCGCTGAAATTGTATCTGGTTTAGAATGACACGCGCTGGGGATGTTCCGGCCTGAAACCAAAAAGTATCGAGGAGAGACCGTTGAGCAAAATTGCACGCCGTAAGTTCATACAATTGTCTGCTGTCGCCGCTGCCGGCGTTCTCGTGCAGCCGGGCCGCTCAGCCCGCGCAGAGGACATGCCGAAACTGTCGGAAGACGATCCGATGGCGATGGGCATGAAGTACACGCACGATGCGAGCACCGTCGACCCGGCGAGCCGCGCGAACAGCGCAGAAGTACAAAATTGCGCCAATTGCGCGCTTGCGCAGGGCGAAGCCAAAGACGGCTGGCTGCAGTGCCAGATCTTCCCCGGCAAGCTCGTCAACGCGAACGGCTGGTGCAGCGTCTGGGCACCGAAGTCCTGAGTGCGGGCTATTCGGGTAAACAAGACGCCGGCCTCGAGCCGGCGTTTTTTGTTGCAGTAACGGATAAGACGCGATTACGCTCTGGGGTTCCGCCCGCAAGCCCGGAGAGGTCTATTGTTTGAATCGCTGCAGCTGCTGCCACCCGATGCCATCATCGGCCTGATCGCCGAATACAACAACGATCCGCGCGATCCCAAAGTGGACCTGGGGATCGGCGTATACCGAAACGCGGCGGGGCAAACGCCCGTGCTCGACGTCGTCAAGGAGGCCGAGCGGCGTCTCCTGGAATCACAGACTTCAAAGACGTACATTGGTTCGGCGGGCTCGCCGGCCTTCAACGAGGCCATGCGCGACCTGACCTTCGCGGACTCGATCGGCGGCGATCGTATCGCCATGTTGCAGACTCCCGGTGGCTCCGGCTCATTGAGAGTGGCTGCCGGCGTCATCCTGCGCGCGAAGGCAGACGCCACCGTGTGGGTGAGCGGCCCGACCTGGGCAAATCACGTGCCTCTGCTGGGCGGTGCGGGCCTCGAGCTCAAGAGCTACGCGTACTACGATGACGAGCAGAAGACGCTCGATCTCGACGCGATGCTCGACGCCCTGCACGATATCCCGAAAGGCGACATCGTGTTGCTGCACGCCTGCTGCCACAACCCGACGGGGATCGATCCGGACGAGGCGCAATGGCGCGCCATCGCAGACGTGATCGTCGAACGCGAGCTGTTACCGTTCGTCGATGTTGCCTACCAGGGTTTCGCGGCCGGTCTCGATACCGACGTGTTCATTGTCCGCGAACTGGCCGGCCGCGTGCCCGAGATGCTCGTGTGCACGTCGTGCTCGAAGAATTTCGGCCTGTATCGCGATCGCGTCGGCACCCTGTTCATCGTCACGGCCGATGGCGAGACGCGCGAAATAGCGCAGTCGCAGGCCAACAACCTGGTGCGGACGATGTATTCAATGCCGCCCGATCACGGCGCCGCGGTGGTCGAGACGATTCTCCATGACGAACAGCTGCGCGCCGGCTGGCACGGGGAACTCGCGGAGATGCGTGAGCGCCTGCAGGAAATGCGGCAGCTGCTTGACGAGGCCCTGCGCGCGGAAGCGCCGGATCACGACTTTTCCCATGTCGTCCGCGCCAAAGGCATGTTCTGCTTTCTCGGCGTGTCGACGGAGCAGGTGCAGCGCCTGAAGCAGGACCATGCGGTGTACATGGTGGATTCGAGCCGCATCAATATCGCGGGTATAACTGCCGACAACGTCGAACACATCGCGAAGTCGGTTGCCGCCGTACTCTGACGGTTACTCCATTGCAGGTTCCCACACCAGGCGGCTGTCTTCATCGATGGACAGGCGCCTGGCGGTGCCTGCATTCAGTTCCAGCACAAAGGTCGCCGGTTCGCTCGAGGTCACTGACTCCTCGGAGAGCGGCACGGTGTCTTCGACGATGTTCGTGACGCTGCCGTCACGCCGTGCGAAGACCATGTCCAGCGGTATGTATGTGTTCTTCATCCACATCGACCGGTAACGCGCGTCACCGTATACGAACAGCATGCCCGTCCACTCCGGCAAATCGCGGACGAACATGAGTCCGCGCTGCTGCTGTTGCGGACTGACGGCGAGGTAGATGTCGAAGCGGTAGCAGGCATCACGGGCTACGATGACGAGAACGTCGGACTGGAAAGACTCCCCGAGGGGCTCCTGCGCATGTGCGGGCAAGGCCAGCAGGATGAGCAGCAGCAGAGCCGCGCGTATCGGCATCATCTGGCTCCCCAGTCGACGTAGCCGCCGAACTGCAGCTCGCGCAGCGTCACGCTGGAGCTACCATTGACTTCGGCGAGCGGGGCGATGCAGTACAGCGTCCCCGCGATGAAGAACGCGCTCGCGCCGGCGTCCGTTGCCGCCTGTTCGAGGATGTCGGTCCAGCAGTTGTCCAGGCCGGCCGTGCTGAAAAAGCGCCCGCTGCCTTCTTCGATCACCGTGACGTTGCTGCCGAGTTCGCGCGCCGTGGCGCCACGTTCGAGGCCCGGTATCGCGATGATGATCGCGATCGGCATGTCCCCCGACTGCCCGGCGAATCGCAGGCGCGCGCCCTGACCGTTCGGCCGCGGCATTCCCTCGCAGTCCAGTTCGCCGGCCGTCCAGTCGATCGGGCCCGAGAACTCACCGAAGAACTCCGTCCTGAGGTAGGCGCGTTCGGCACAGCCGGCGGACTCGGGCGGCGGCGGCAACAGTGCCGGCAGCGTCGCCGGCTCCGGCGTTTTGCTACAGCCGACCAGCCCCGCCGATGCGGCGGCCGCAATCAGCGCAGCGAGTCGGATCTTTTCGCGAATTCCCTGCAATGTTTACTGCCCGTCGGTGTCTTAGAACGGGACATTATTACCGAAGTGATCTGCCGATGGACAAAATTCCAGGCGACGAGTTGGCCTCAACAGGCATCCTCTCTACAATGTCACGCCCCATACCGGCCCGGGAGCCATTGATGAGCGTCGCAGACCAATTCCAGCAACTCGAGGCGCATGCCAGCCGCTTGATCATCGGGCAGTCGCACCTGATCAACCGCATGCTGATCGCGCTTCTGTGCGACGGGCACCTGCTGGTGGAGGGCGCGCCGGGCCTGGCGAAGACCCGCGCCATCAAGGTGCTGGCGGAGAGCGTCGAGGGCGATTTCCATCGCCTGCAGTTCACCCCGGACCTGCTGCCTGCCGATCTCACCGGTACCGATATCTACCGGCCCCAGGAAGGCACCTTCGAGTTTCGCAAGGGCCCGCTGTTCCACAACCTGATTTTGGCGGACGAGATCAACCGTGCCCCGGCAAAGGTTCAGTCGGCCCTGCTCGAAGCGATGGAAGAGCGGCAGATCTCCGTCGGCGACAAGAGTTATCCGCTGGACGACCTGTTCCTCGTTATGGCCACCCAGAACCCGATAGAGCAGGAGGGCACCTATCCGCTGCCGGAAGCGCAGCTCGACCGCTTCCTGTTGCACGTGCAGGTGGGTTATCCGAACGCGGAGCAGGAGCGCAGCATCCTGGTGCTGAACCGGAACGAAGCCAAGGCCAATACTCGCGACGCATTTCAGCCGCCGGAGTTGCTGTCCGTTGCATCCGTCATGCAGGCACGGCAGGAGATCCTGCGTCTGCACCTCGCGGAGGAGCTCGAGGAATACATCGTCAATATCGTGCTTGCGACGCGTAACGCAGGCAGGGTCGACGCCTCCCTCGAGGGCCAGATTCTTTACGGCGCCAGCCCGCGCGCGAGCATCGGTATCGACCGGGCAGCGAGGGCGCGCGCCTGGCTCGCCGGACGAGACTACGTCGGCCCCGAAGACATCCAGGACGTTACGGCCGACGTATTGCGCCATCGCCTGGTGCTCAGTTTCGAGGCCGAAGCGGACGGCGTCGACGCAAATTCTGTCATCGAGCGGATACTGGATGGCGTCGGAGTGCCGTAATGCGGCAGCTCGATCACATTCACGACAACGCATCGCCCGTTAGCGTCTCGCAGTCGGGTCTCATTCGGCTGAGCGGACCGGCGCGAGCGATTGCGCTCGACGTCCTCAGGGTACGATCGCTACAGACCGGCGCGTACGTGTCGCATTTCCGCGGCCGCGGCATGGAATTCGACGAGTCCCGGCCCTACCAGCCCGGTGACGACCCGCGCTCCATCGACTGGCGCGTCACGGCGCGCAGCACCACGGCGTACACCAAGCTGTTTCGCGAAGAGCGCGAACGGCCGGTTTTGGTCATGGTCGACCTGCGCTCCAACATGCACTTCGCCACGCGGGGCTGTTTCAAATCGGTCAACGCGAGCCGCGCCGCCGCCTTGCTCTCCTGGGCGGCACACCACCGTGGCGACCGCCTGGGTGGGCTCATTTTCGGCGACACGGTACACCGCGAGCTGAAGCCGCGCCTCGGCCGGCAGGCAGCGCTGAGGTTTCTGCACGAGCTTGCCGAACACCCCGACTGGGCGCTGCACGAGCACGGCGTGACGACGGACCGCGAAGCGCCGTTCACCCTGGCGATGGCGTCGCTGCGGCGCGTCGCGAGGCCCGGAAGCCTGGTCGTTATACTCAGCGATTTCCTCGGCATCAGTCGTGCTTCGCAGTCGTACCTGTCGAGCGTGGCGCGCCACAACGAAGTGCTGGCCGTCGTCCTGAGCGACCCGCTCGAACGGGAACTGCCGCCGCCGGGCCGTTACCGCCTCGTCAGGGATGGCGATGAGCTCGCCATCGACACGCATGCGCAGGCGGCGCGACGCGATTACCGCAACGCCTTCGAAAGCCGCTCTCATGAACTCGATAAGTTCTGCCAGCGCTATGGCATCCATCTCATGCCTCTGTCGACCGACGACGATCCCGTAAGCGCGCTGCAAACCGCGCTCGGGCGGAGGACGCACTAGTGGATCCGCAGGCAATTCCGCTGCGCGGCCTGCATCTGCCGGAGACGGTCGGCTGGTGGCCGCTGGCGCCCGGGTGGTGGGTACTGATTGTGGTGGCCGTCATTGCCGCGGCATTGCTGCTCCGTCACTGGTTGCGGCGGCACGCGCACGCTGCCGCGCGCCGCAAAGCGCTCCGGCAGCTCGAGGATAGCCGCTCGGCGTATGCCAGCCATGGCAACCCGGTCACGCTGGGCGCAGAGGTTTCCGAGCTCCTGCGGCGCGCGATGCTGGCCTATGCGCCACGCGCCGAGGTAGCCGGCCTGACCGGCGACGACTGGCTCGCCTGGCTCGATCGCGACCTGGACGAGCCGCGGTTTCGCCAGGGCGCGGGCCGCAACCTGCTCGACCTGCCGTACCGTAACCCGGAGTCGGTCGCGGAAGACGTTGATATCGACGGCATGCTCGCTGCCGTCAGGGAACGGCTGCAGACGCCGGTGGGGCGAGGCGCCTGATGCTGTCGCTCGCCTGGCCCTGGATGCTGCTCGCGCTGCCGCTGCCGTTCATCGTGCGTGCGCTGTTGCCGGAGGCGAATCAGCTGCAGGAAGCGGGGCTGCGGGTGCCGAGCTTTGCAGGCTTCGACGTACTCGCCGATCGCTCCCGGTCCGAGCAGCTGCTCAACTGGCGAATCTGGGTGGCGATGCTTGCGTGGGTGCTGCTGGTGATCGCCGCGGCGCGGCCCGAGCGCATCGGTGACGAGCTGGATGTCCCGGTATCCGGCCGAAATCTAATGCTCGCAGTGGATCTGTCGGGCAGCATGGACCAGAAGGATTTCGAGCTCGGTAACCGCCGCGTCGACCGACTGACGGCGACGAAGGCCGTGGCGAGCGATTTCATCAGCCGCCGTGAGGGCGACCGTATCGGGTTGATCCTGTTCGGTGAGCGGGCCTACCTGCAGGTGCCGCTGACGCTCGACCGGGAGACGGTCAAGATCCTTCTGATGGAAGCGTTCATCGGTCTCGCGGGGGAAAAAACCGCGATCGGCGATGCGATCACGCTCGCGGTCAAACGCATCCACGACCAGGAGGAGGATGGGGGCGAACAGGTACTCGTGTTGCTGACCGATGGCGCCAATACCGCTGGCGAGATCGACCCGATGAAAGCCGCGGAGCTTGCCGCGCAGGTCGGGCTGCGGATTTACACGATCGGCATCGGCGCCGAGCAGATGGAGGTGGCCTCGATCATCGGCGGCCGCCGCCGCGTCAACCCGTCCGCCGATCTCGACGAGGCAACGCTCACCGGTATCGCGGATCTGACGGGGGGACGGTATTTCCGTGCGACCGATACGGCAACCCTGCAGGACATCTACCGGCTCGTTGACGAACTGGAGCCCGTGGAGGAGCCCGAAGCCGGCTTTCGCCCGGTCCAGTCGCTCTATTTCTGGCCGCTGTCCGGTGCATTCGTGCTGGCGGCCTTTCTTTGCATCGTGAGCCTGCTGCAGGCGCTGCGCCTGCGGCGGATCAGCGGAGTACAGACGCATGCCGGCTGACCTGCATTTTCTCCGGCCCGAGTGGCTGTGGGCGATACCGGCGGTGATCGTTGGTGCGATCCTGTTGGCCCGCCGCCAGCTCGGTCCCGGCAGCTGGCAAAAGGTCGTGGACCCGGCACTGGCGCCGCACGTCCTGTCGGGGTCGTCGAACCGTAAATCCGACCTGCGCTGGTGGCTGCTGGGAATCGGCGGCGTGGTTGCTGCGCTATCGCTTGCAGGGCCGGCCTGGGAGAGGATCGAGCAGCCGGTATTCCGCTCCGACCAGGCGCTCGTCGTTGCGCTGGACCTGTCGCGATCCATGGATGCGCAAGACGTTGCGCCGAGCCGGATGCTGCGTGCGCGGCTCAAGATTCTCGATATCCTGGAACGGCGCGCGAGCGGACAGACGGCGCTAATCGTCTACTCGTCCAACGCGTTTACCGTTGCGCCTCTGACGACCGACACCGACACGATCGCGGCGCTCGTCAACAGCCTGAGCACGGACATCATGCCGAGCCGCGGTAGCTACCCGACGGCCGCGATCTACAAGGGACAGCAGCTTCTCGAACAGGCGGGTGCCGCATTCGGCGAGGTATTGCTGATCACCGACGGCGGTTCGTCACCGGCAACCGAGCGTGCGGCGCGTGATCTGCGCGATGCGGGGTACACGCTGTCCGTGCTCGGCGTCGGCACCAGTGAAGGCGCGCCGATACCGAAGCTTTCCGGTGGCTTCGTTACCGACCAGGCGGGACGGATTGCGGTCGCGCGGCTCGAAGAGCGTGGGCTTCGGGAACTCGCAATGAGTGGTGCCGGGCGTTACGCGACACTCTCCTCGGACGGCCGAGATCTCGATTACCTGATGGCGGGCGAGGTCAGTGCGCGTCAAGCGAGCGACGACACGATGGCAACAGACCAGTGGCGCGAAGAAGGCCCGTGGCTGGCATTGTTATTGCTGCCCCTGGGCGCACTGGCGTTCCGGCGCGGCTGGGTCGTGATGCTCGCCTTCGCGATAGTCCCGCTTAGCCAGCCTGCAGAAGCGTCGCTCTGGGACGATCTGTGGCTCAACAAGGACCAGCAGGCGCAGCGCCAACTCGAGGCAGGCAATGCCGCCGACGCCGCTGCGCTGTTCGAAGATCCGGAATGGCGCGCCGTGGCCGAGTACGAGGCCGGCGCATACGCGCAGAGTGCGGCGCGGTTCGCGGAGCAGGAGGATCTGCGCAACCTCTACAACCTGGGCAACGCACTGGCACGGCAGGGCGAATTCGAATCGGCCATCGACGCCTACGAACAGGTGCTGGAGGCCGATCCGGAGAACGAGGATGCGGCGTTCAACCGCGACCTGGTTGCACAGATGATGGAGCAGCAGGAATCGCAGCAGCAGAACCAGGGCGACAACCAGGAGTCGTCGGACGAGTCCGGCGGCGACAGCCAGGAGTCCGAGAGTGATGCATCGTCGCAGAACGAGAGCTCGGAGGGCTCTTCCGACTCACAGAGCCAGTCCGATGAGCAGAACGCATCGGCGCGTGAAGACGAAATGAGCGAAGAAGACATGCGGGCGCTACAGGAAGAACTGCAGCGTGCGGCAGAGGAGGCCGAGCAACAGGGCCAGCAACAATCGCCGCAGTTGAGCGAAGAACAGCTCGAGGCGCTGCGACGCGAACAGGAACAGCAACAAGCCATGGAGCAGTGGCTGAGACGAATCCCGAACGACCCGGGCGGACTCCTGCGCCGCAAGTTCCGTTACCAGTACCAGAGGATGGGCCGGGACCAGGACGGCAACAATCTCTGGCCCGATGACGAGGTGCAGCCATGGTGACCAGGCGCAGTTTCGAACGGTTCAAGGCGTGGCTCGTGTTCGGCATGCTGCTGGCGTCGTTCGGCACGGCGCATGCCGCCGTGACGGCACGCGTGGATCGCAACACGATCGACCTCAATGAATCGTTCATGCTCGAGATCGTGGTCGACACCGAGATCGACCTGGAGCCCGACATCTCCGCGCTGCACGGAGATTTCTACGTCGGTCAGAGCAGCCAGCTCAGCAACACGATGATCATTAACGGCGAGATCTCGCGCAGCCGCACCTGGAGCTATCAGCTCATGGCGAAGCGCACCGGCGAACTCGTGATACCGCCCGTGACCGTCGGCTCCGAGCGCAGCGAGCCCCTGTCCATAAGTGTTCGCCAGCCGACAAACGCCCCGCCCGGTGAAGCCGACGTCTTCATCACCAGCGAGGTGGATTACCCGGAGTCTTACGTTCAGGCACAGGTGCTGTATCGCATCAAGGTCTATCGCGCCGTTCCGACCCGGCAGCCCGCCCTGCGAGACCCGGAATTCGGCGGCGCCGAGGTGCTCATCGAAGTGGCGGGCGAGGAACGCAGTTACGACGCACTCCTGAATGGCCGTACCTATAATGTCGTGGAGCGTGTCTACGCAATCTTTCCGCAGGAGAGCGGTGAGGTCACTATATCGCCGGCGCGCTTCGAGGCGCGCGTGCTGCGTGACGGCCGCATCACCGGTCGCAAGGTCTTCCAGTCGGATGCGCACACGATTTCCGTGCTGTCGATTCCGGGGCCGCCCGCCGATTTTCCGGGTGCCGCCTGGTTGCCTGCACGGGACCTGCAGCTCCAGGACAACTGGTCGCGGCAGCCCGACGACCTCAAGGCCGGCGAACCGATTACCCGCGTTATTACGATCAGTGCGCTGGGCCAGCTGGAAACGCAGATCCCCGCGATCGACCCGCCGACGGTCAGCGGCGTCAATGTTTACCCCGACCGCCCCGAGCTTGGTCGGAAGATCGAGCCGGGCGGTATCCGTGGTGTTCGAAAGGACCAGTACGCGATCATCGGCGTGGAGGCGGGCGTTATGACGCTGCCGCCGCTGCGGCTGCCGTGGTGGGACGTCGAGGCGGGAGAGTGGAAGGTCGCCGAGTTGCCCGAACGCAGTGTCAGCATACTTCCGACGCGCGATGCACCGGTGGTCGAAGCCGCACCGACCGTAGAGACGCCTGCCGAAGAAACGGAGGCGCCGGCCGAGTTGACAGTGACGTCCGGTCTCTGGCGCGTCATCGCGCAGGCAGTGGGGGCGCTCTGGCTGCTAACGCTCGTGGCCTGGTGGCTGACGTCGCGCCCGCGGCGAGAACCGCGTGAACCCGCTCCGCCGCCGCTGCACAAGCAACAGGCGCGCTACCTGAAAGGCGCCCGCAAGGCCGCGCTCTCGGGCGACGGCGCCGGTGTCAGGCAGGCGATGCTCGAGTGGGGACGCCTGCAGTGGCCCGAAGACGTGCCGCGCAGCATTGGCGCGCTGTCACGCCGGGTATCGGCGCCGCTGGCAGACGAACTGATGCGTTTATCCCGTGCCGCCTACGGGCCGAGCGGGGAGGGCTGGGACGGCGACGCGCTTGCGAAGTCGCTGCGCTCCTTCGCCGTCCTCGATGACAAGAGCACGGACGAGTCGCGCGACCCGCTGCCGCCGCTCATGCCCCAGACCTAGGACGGGTTCTCGACCCGCGAACAATGTCTACCAGTGGCCCGTGTTTTCCATCGACGCCCAGGGTTCCTGCGGCGATAGCGCGTCGCCTTTCTGCAGTAGCTCGATCGAGATGTTGTCGGGGGAGCGCACGAATGCCATGTGGCCGTCGCGCGGCGGGCGGCTGATCGTCACGCCGGCGTCCATGAGTTTCTGGCAGAGCGCGTAGATGTCGTCGACCCGGTAGGCGAGATGGCCGAAATTGCGGCCCTCGTCGTACTCTTCCGGGTCCCAGTTGTAGGTAAGCTCGACCTGCGCGTCTTCGTCGCCGGGTGCGGCAAGGAAGACGAGCGTAAAGCGACCCTTTTCGTTGTCGTAGCGCTTCAGCTCCACGAGCCCGAGCTTGTTGCAGTAGAAATCCAGCGACTCGTCGATATCGCTGACGCGCACCATCGTGTGCAGGTACTTCATGAATTAGTCCCGGTTGCGGTAGTTTGTTGAAAGGGACCACAATGGTGGTCCATCGTGGCGCCCTGAGCAATACGTGAACGACATACGCACCATAACGCTGGACCTGGACGACACCCTGTGGGACATCGCGCCCGTCATCCGTCGTGCGGAAACGCGGCTGCGCGAATGGCTCTCCGAGCGCTACCCGCGCATCGTGGAAATGCACCAGCCCGAAGACATCGTCGAGCTGCGTGCGCAGGTCGTCGCCGAGTTCGAGGAGCAGTCACACGACCTGACGTTCATACGCCAGCAGGTGCTGGCGCGCATGGGCATAGCCGCGGGCTATGGAGATGGATTCGTCGACGAGGCATTTGCCGTTTTCGACACGGAGCGCAACACGCTCGAACTGTTTCCGGAAGTCCGGCCGGCCCTCGAGTCGCTTGCAAGCCGATACACGCTGGTGGCCGTAACCAACGGTAACGCGAGGCTGGAGCGAATTGGCATCGATCACCTTTTTCACGCGGTCGTGTCCGCCCGCACAGCCGGCGCCGCAAAACCGGCACGGCCTATTTTCGATGCCGCTGTGAGTGTCGGCGGCGCTGCCGCGCACGAGACCCTGCACGTGGGCGACCATCCCGAGTTCGATGTCCATGGGGCGCGCGCTGCAGGCCTGCGGACGGTCTGGCTGAACCGCAACGGACACGAATGGCCGGGGGAATTCGAGCCGCCCGAGCAGACGGTTACGTGTCTGCGGGAACTCGACGAATTGCTGGCAGCAACGCGCCGGGACGAATGAACTCGCCGCTGATTCTTTACGTGCCGGGACTGTTGCCAAAACCCGAGGCGGGCGTGCACAGGCAGGCATTGCGGCGCTGCCTGCTCGCGGGACTGCAACGGTGCGACGCCGGGGTTGCCGAAGAAATCGCTGCGGCCGAACGCAGTTTCGACCTGGTGTCCTGGACGTACGATTTTTACAGGGAGCACCGCGACTTCGCCCAGGATGCGAAGGCGGTCGAGGACTTGCTCGCCCAACCGGATGCGAGCGAGCAGGATATCGTCGAGGCGTCGTCACCCGGCAAGCGCCTGATGCGCTGGCTGTACCGTGTCGGCAACCTGTTCCCATTCCTGATTCCCCACCTCGCCGATGAGCGAATCGAACTGCATTTGCGGGACCTGATGCGTTACGTGCATAACAGCAACGGCATCGCCGCTCACACCCGGGAGATGCTCAAGATACCGCTGCGTGCGGCGTGGGAGGCGGGCAGGCCGGTGCTGCTTCTGGCACACAGCATGGGCTCGGTAATCGCCTACGACGCGCTATGGGAGATGAGCCACGGTGCCCGCGACGAGCTGCGGGTCGATTTGCTGTTGACGATGGGGTCGCCGCTTGGCCAGAACTACCTGCAACGACGCATACTCGGTCACGACAGGACCGGGCGGGCACGTTACCCCGGCAATATTCGCCGCTGGCTCAATCTCTCCGCCGTGGGCGACATGACCGCGGTCGATCCCTACCTGAAGAGCGGTTTCAGTGAAATGCTGGAGCTCGGGCTCATCGAGAGCATCGAGGACATCGAGATATTCAATTTCTTCCGCCACGACGGCGAACTCAATGTGCACGCCGAATACGGCTACCTCGTCAACAAGGTGACGGCAGCCGCGGTCGCCGAATGGTGGCGACTGCAGCGACCGGCTGCCGAGATGTCAGCTGGCGTCTAGATTCGGCTTGATGACGATATCGATGCGGCGGTTCTTCTCGCGGCCGGACGCCGTTTCGTTACTCGCTACAGGGCGCGTTTCGCCGTAACCCGTCGCGATCAGGCGATAGCTGGGAATGCGCATCGCGTTGATCATGTACTGCTGTACCGATTCGGCGCGGTCCTGCGACAGCTTCTGGTTGAGGTCGTCGCCACCGTGCGAATCGGTGTGCCCCTCGATGATCAGTTCGCTGCGGGGGAACACGTCGATCGCCTTTTCGACCTTGGCGAGCAAATCGAAGTTCGCGGGCTTGAGCTGGGCGGAGCCGCTGTCGAACGTCAGGCCGACGAGCCGCATGATGATCGTATTGCCCTGACGGAAAACACGCGCTTCGTCGTTGCTGAACATCCGTTCAACCTGCTCGAATTGCTCCTTGATACGTTCCTGGGCTTCGATGCGCTGTATGAGAGCGGTCCGTTCCGCGGTTGCCCCGCCGAGTCGCTCGTCGAGAGCACGCAGCTCTTCCTCCATGTCGGACAGGCGCAGCTGGTTGTCCGCGTTCTCCTGTTCGAGCGCCTGTTTCTCGTTGCGCAGGTTCTCGATGTAGGTGACGAGGTCGGCCGTCAGTCGGTCAGGCCCATCGTGCATGTCGGGGAGGACATCGGCGGCTCCGGCAACGGCGCGGAACTTTTCTTCCCAAAGCAGCACGAGCTGCTCCGGTGACAGGTCCTTGTCGCGCACCTTGAGGACGATCTCCGACAGGTAGATCGCGTGCTTGGCCTCGTAATTCGCCTGCTGAGCCAGGCTGCGGGGCAGGTCGGTGTCGTAGCGATTTTCGTTGAGTTCGCGCTCTGCATCGGCGAGCAGCTGCTTCGCCTTACCGAGGGTGATCGGGGCATAGCGGCCCACGCGGCGGCGGTCCGCCTCGGACAGCAGCGTGCGCGTTTCGCCCAGGTACTGCGCCTTGATCGCAACCAGTTCCGCGTCACGGTACAGCGTGGTCGCCTCGACCTCGCGGCGCTTGGCGCTCTTCAGGTTGCCGCTCTCGAGGTAGCGAATGGCATCTGCGAACTTGTCCTGTGCGTCCTCCCAGAGATCCGGCGACAGTTTCGGTGCCTGCGCGTTCGCCGCGTCCTGGCGGCTTTTCAGGGCCTGTGCCAGCGCGGTGCGCGCCAGCTGGGCTGCTTTGGCGGCATCCGTGAAGTGGTTGGCGGCTTCCGCGGCGTTGGACCGCACGTAATCGATGTTGCGGCCGCGTTCCAGCGCCTGCTCCGCATCCTCGTATTCGCGCATGCCGCGCTCATACGAGCGCGGCGCAAGCCATTCGGCATCGACGGCGTCGGCGGCCGCCCTGGCGGCGTCCGCGTCCTTGAAAAACGTGCTTCTCAGCTCGTTCTGCGCCAGGGCCGATGCGGCTCCGAGCGCCAGAACACCCAGAATCATCGCCCGTGGCAAGGTTGGTATTACGATCATTGAATCGTTCCCCGGTTTGTTCGTGAGGAGAACTGCCCAAGCGATTGGCAGTCACCTTTTGATGTTACATATCACACGGCCGCAAAACTGTGCACCGCGTCGCCGATTTTCGCTGATTTTTCCCAGAATTCCAGAATATTACGCTCGATTTCTGAACTTTGCAGGATCGAAGCGGAACTTGCTGCGGGGCAGCATCCCGAATCGATGCACGGTTGCGGTTGTGATGCAGGTCACTATTTACGTCTCGCATCCCGTCGCGCCGGAATTTTGTGCTCTAGCTCACAGCCTCCGAAAAATGATGGGCGTAATCTTTACCCATGTCCGCAAAGTACTACACACAGTTCGTCCTGACCGACACGCAGTATCGTGACGGTAATGAGTTCAGCGGCGTAGTGGAACTGAGCCAGCCGATGGACCATCACACGGATACGCGCGACATAGAGGCCGCACTGGCCCGGAATTTCGACCTGCACCGGAGTTCGGTGAAACTTCTGAGCTGGTCACGATTGCACTAGTTACTTCTGGCGTGCTCGCAGAATCTACGGATTCCCCCTGACTCTCCCGGCTTAGGCCGGGATTTTTTTTGGGGCCGTCAC
>Ga0193947_1000143_pt1 | contig 14680 bp, 9 predicted proteins | sample FRT_01_MG_FD_161267 | JGI IMG/M metagenome (GOLD analysis project Ga0193947, IMG submission 161267) | Sediment microbial communities from the Broadkill River, Lewes, Delaware, United States - FRT_0-1_MG | ecosystem: Environmental > Aquatic > Freshwater > River > Sediment | place: USA: Delaware... | reverse complement strand
ATCCGCCAGGGCATTCACAAGCCCCTTGTTAAGCGTGCCATCACCACCAAGACACCGGCGCAGATCAATGATCAGAGCAGGTTCGGCCCGGGCCTCCGCCTGCGTCACTGCCGCCTGGGCCATATCGGCGAAAGTATGCTCTCCACCGTCACGGATCTCGGTAATCTGCAGGTAGGTGGCGCCATCAAGCTCCGCTATGCGGAAGTAGCCATCGAAAGGCTGCATCCAGAAGGGCTGTTGCTCTGCGGCGGTCTGCCAGTCCTGCCCCCCTGCGGGCCCGCCATCAGTGGAGAAGATCCAGTCATACATCGCCTCGCCATCGAGCGCCTTCAGATAAGCGGTGTGGCTCTCGCCACCGCGCTGAAGCAACAGCGTGACCTTGTCGCCTGCCGCCAGATCAAGCGCCTCGAGCAGTTCGATCTGCATCAACCATTCCGCGACAAACTCCCGCGCGAAATTGGTCGCGTCCTGCGGCAACAGCTCCATGACGCGCACAACGGCCTCCTCGGCCGGTACATCACCGAAGCCGGTGACTCTCGCGCCAAGAAGATCAGAATGGGAGTCCGAGGCACCGACGACGTACAGGCCATCGTCAAACAGCTCGAAGCGGATCGGCAAGGACGAAAAAACCGGTCCCGGCGGCAAACCGTCGAACGGCAGACGATGCATGGGCATCCAGGTGTGGCCGTCACCGACCATGGCCACGAGGCGAGCAAAACCGGTGATGCGCTCGGCCCGGCTCAACCCGGGAAGAGCCGCGCGATAGTCTGCGATCGCCAGCTCGAATTCGGCACGGGGTGTATGAAAGTAAGGATTGTCATGTTCGGCATGCAACACCTCGAGGAAGGCGTCCAGGTCTTCCTGCCACGGCGCATCGTCCTGCCGGGCGCACGCTGTTCCGCCGAATGCCAGGACAAGCGCGACGGTGCTGATGGTTACGAGTCGGGACATCGAAACTCCTTCTTGAACCCGGGTTCCAGCAAGCCTGGGCCCAGCTCCAAATTCGTTATTGACCATTAGATACGCGCAGGCCTGGTTTTGGATGCAGAGAATTCGGCAGATGCTTTAGCCAGGCGCCATCGTCAATCAGCAGCTGTTCAATGGTTCCGATCGGCAAGAGTTTGGCCGATCATTCACGGCCAAACAGGTTGACGACATAGGCCATCGCGAAAACAGCGAAGGCGACCAGGCTGATAGGGGGCAGTCCGCCGTGCCAGCCCCCGGGCTTCATCCACCCCGCATAGCCCATGAACAACAGGTGGACGCCGCCAAGTATGAACGCAACGAGAAGAAAGCGGCGCGAGGTTATGAATGAAATGAAGACTTTGTCTTCGCGCAGGAACGTCTGGAAGCTCAGGTTGTAGGCCCAGAGCACAACGAACGCCAGGACGCCTGCAAGCATGCTCAGGCCGGCAAGCAGCGTTAGGGTCCCGTCCGCAGCGAAGAAATTGGCGTAGACGGCTGGTTTGAACAACAGGAAGCTCATCAACGCGTGAATGAGAACCAGCAGGAACCCGGTCATTCCAACGGCCTTTCGGGCAACTAGCCAGCTATCCGGTAGAGGCACACCCAAGTTTCTGAGCGGGCCGAAGCCGAAATTGCATGCAATCAATACAAATGCCGCGAGCGAAAACCCCTTGTTCAGGATGAAAAACGGAAAGTCCTTCCATGGTACCGGTCCCGCGACGTGATAACGGAGCACAGCATACGAAATGGCGAGGACCAGGATGACCGTTATCAGAAGCGGGGCCGCATTCTTATTCTGGTCGTGATTCATTCGGGCGCGCTAGGCATCCTCCGGTTCCGGTGCGTCGTCACCTTCACCACGATCATCTTGCTTGCATTCGCGCTTGTCATCGCCGATGCGCCCCTCTTCCTGACGACAATCGCGCCGGTCATCCCGGCCTTCCTGTCGCCCATCCTGATTGTCGTCACGGCCTTCCTGTCGATTGTCACGCCGGTCCTTGCGAGGATTATCCGCGACCAGCAGTTCGATATTGTCGATTTCGGCAACTACATCATCCGCGGCAATTACCGTGGTAGCTGAGAAGCTCAGAAGGCTTGCGAGTGCTATAACTAGTATTCGAATAATCATTCTGTGAACCCTCGTAGGTTGGCTATGGCGTGTACCAAATGGGCGACGTATATGCGCGCTCCTGGTGGATCAACTCAACGCCATCCGGAATGTGTGCGCCAAGACGGACCTTATCGTAAAGAACCCAACGCGGTGTCGGGATCTCGAGCACCCGGACGTAGTAGAACGCACTCTCGTCGGCATCGAAATCGGGGTCGGTCCAGACCGTAGCGAGTTCTGATGCGCCAATCGTGTTGGTCCAGTTCGCGGCCTCAAGGTCGACGGTGTTGCCGACCGGCGGAAGTTTGCCGTCGGCTCCGGGTTGCCGATCGCCGGACCAGACCACGTCGTAGACTTTTTCGTGCAAGTCGCCGTCGTCGTCCATCCAGCCTTTGATGATCTGGATGCGATCAAGATTGGCGCCAATTGGATCGCGCAACGCGATCATCATGAATGTCGGGGCTTTACCGCTCGGCGCCATCGTCAGGTCACCACCCATGGGTACGCCTTTCTCGTATCCAAGAAATGCCGGTTGACGGTTGCGCAAATCATCGGCACCAAAGTCCCAGCCGCCGAAGAAACGAACCAGCATTCGTGAACCCGTGGTGGCATAGGTCTCTTTGCGTTCCATTGCGTCGAAAAGCGCTGCGCGCGTATTTTCGGTTGCCCAAATCCCCTGGTAGCCCGAAGCAACGAGCATGTCCCCTTCAAATGCGCCGAGCGCAGATTTGACGAACGGGTGAGCAACTCGCGTTGCCGAAGGTTCGACACTGGTAGACTTACCGAAGAAGTTATCTTCTTCTGCGGTCGTCAATGACGTATGGGCATCGGTAGCGCCAACCATACCGAACTTGTATGGATTCGTGCCGAACTTCTTCTCGAGCATCAGACCCTGCTTCAATGCCTCTCGAGCGTACTCGCCGGGCAACATTTCCGGCTTCTTGAGCTCCGTGATATCGAGGTTTCCAACGTCCCAGGTTCCGTAGTCCGCAAACTCATCATCAGGCGACAACGCCGGGTGTGTTTCACCATCGCCCTTAATCTGGGTAACTTCGTAAAGCGGCTCCCATTTTGCCCGCAGTGTTACGTATTCCTTGTTGACCCGGCCACCCGCGTAGGTTTTGTCGACCGGGAACATCCAGCCGTTCGACAGATTGCCGTTGTGTGCGAGTGCCAGTGCCCGCCCGCCGGTCTTTTCTTCGTAGTCCTCGAGCCACTGATAAAGGTCCAGGGGATCGGTGCTGCCAAACGGGGGCTGCGTCACCATCGGTACAACCTGCTTGGCGCGATTACCATTGTCGCGCAGGATCACATTTCGGTGCAGGTTGAAACCTTTGGGAACCGATGTCCACTCGAAGCCGATAAAGGCCGTGAAGCGGCCCGGCTCGTTATAGGTTTCAGCAGCCGCGATAATCTTGTCCCATACGTTGTCATAAATTGTCGAGCCCGGGCTGTATTGTTCAAGCAGTTCGACGGGAACCGTTCCCTGCGAGAAATTGCCAATAAGGTCGAACGCAGCTTCAGCCGCTGCCTGACCTCCTTTTGCGAAGCCTTCAGCCCATTCCTTACCTTTAGGAACGGCCAGGATATTAGGCGCCCCACTCTGAATGTCCGTTGCGATACCCATCATGTCGGAATGATCGGTGATTACGAGGAAGTCGAGTGGGCGGCTGAGCTTGACGGGCTGGCCGCCAGCCGACATCACCTGCTCACCGCGCGCCAGTCGGTATGCCGTGTCGTGCCCGGTCGTGTTGCCGAACAGCCCGGCATCGAGCGAGAGACCCGTGTGCAGATGGGTTTCACCCCAGTAGACACGACTCGGGAAGGAGCGCTCGGCCCACGGCGAATATGCTTTGCCCGGATACAAGCTGTCAAAGTCTTCCGGTTGAGGGGTTCCGGCGTCATGCTGCGCCGAAGCTATCGCCGGCAGGGCCAGCCAAGCCAAAACGCCTACAAAAGTATTCAGGTGTCGATGTGTCATGGATATCCCCGTCTTCGTCTATTGGTTTTATTGCGAACGCACTGCGTTGCTTTTTTATCGGCGAGATCAGTCGGATCTCAACGACCTTGCATTATATTTATAACATAACCCGTACGATAGCCCATCGGAAATGTAGACGGGTGGCACCCGAAGCCGCGATACACTGTTCCTTGCGGCAGCGGGCGCAGCATTTGCCCAGATTTTACGGTCGTTAAATAAATTCGGTTTGCTCTGGTCGCAAACACGCAAATAGACTCCTTCAATATGTGCGTTCAATAAGCTAGAAGATGTGATGTTCAAAAAGCTTTTCATTTTCGCCGGCGGCTTGCTTCTCCTCGCCATGGCAATCGGACTTTGGTCCTGGAATTCCAGGATCGGGCAGGCCTGGCTGCTGGAGAAAGCAGTGACCGCAGCGATGCAACGTCCATCGCCAATGACCCAATATGATGGACTCAAGGTATTTCTCTGCGGCACCTCTTCGCCGCTGCCAGCACCCGGGCGCGCCCAGGCGTGCGTCGCAGTTCTGGCCGGAGAATCGCTGTTCCTGGTTGATGCCGGCGCCGGTTCCGCCCAGGTCGCGGCACTTGGCCGCTTGCCATTGGAGCGGCTGGAAGCCATTTTTCTCACCCACTTTCACTCCGACCATATCGCTGCACTGCCGGAATTCAATCTCAACTCCTGGGTTGCCGGCAGACCCGGGCCTCTGAGCGTATACGGACCTCGTGGTGTAACTCAGGTTGTCGACGGTCTCAATGATGCGTATAGCCTCGACCTGAAGTACCGGGTCGCGCATCATGGAGAGGAGCTATTGCCACCCAATCTTGGGGTGATGGAGGCCCAATTAATAGAAGCCGGCACGGTGCTGGATTTTGGCGATCTGACCATCACGAGCTTCCAGGTTAACCATGATCCAGTGCGCCCTGCGGTTGGCTATCGATTCGACTATCGAGGAAGGTCCGTAGTTATCAGCGGGGATGCGACTATCACTCCCGGTCTGATCGATGCCGCTACTGGAGCGGACCTGTTGCTTCAAGACAGCCTCTCATTGCCGCTCATCAAGAGTCTCGAGAAGGCCTCGGCAGGTTCCCGCATGGAAAAAATCTTCTTCGATATCCAGGATTACCATGCACACGTATCCGATCTTGCGGCGCTCCTGGAAAAAACTGGCGTCGAGCGGCTCGCACTCTACCACCTGGTCCCGCCACCGCAGAACGCCTTGTTCGAGAAGATATACTCCGATGAAGCGCCCAGCGGCGCCATCCTTACCGAGGACGGCATGATTTTCGAGCTCCCGGAAGGTCACAAGGACATTAACGTCGTTGCACCCTGATTCGCCGTCAGACGTAACGATTATTCCAAAAGCAAAATGACACGCGTATTAAAACCACTACTCGTGTCCTCATTACCGAACCGTGTATTCCAGATATAGCGATAGTTGGCGTTGACTGAAAAGACTGGCGTCAGCCACCAGTTCACGCCCAGGGAAGCGATATCCATCTCGCCACCTGCCACGAGCCCATCGTTGAGGTCGATATTCGACCAGCGTGCACTGACTTCCCAAGCGCCTTTGCCACCCTGGTTTACCGTCCTGGCGATCGGCACGTTGCCGAAAGTTCCGCTCTTCTTGTTATACGGTCGCATTTCGCCCGTTAGCACCCAGGACCCGGCAATCCAGTAACCGTCGAAACCCGGGTTTGCGAGGTCAGGATTGTCCACGCTTGTTCGCGTGTATTCGGACGCGAGCCATAACGGACCCCGGCGCCAGGAAAGCTCCGCATTCCAGGTCTGCAGGTTATTGGCCGGCAAGACGCCCGTCGGTGTATCGAAGCCTGTGTCGACGAACACTGGCGACTTGTTAAATTCCGGCTCGGTCCGATAGCGGAAGCCCTCTTTGGCATTCGAGTACCGGTAACCAATGCCTGCATGCAACAGGCTACTGTCGTCGTTTGTACGAAGCGGCGCCCAAGCCAGGCGCCCGACGAATTGGGACGCACTTTCTTCGAAGTCCTGGTCCTCGTCGAACCAGTTGTTGAACACGCCAACAGCCCAACTTGAATAGGGCAATACGCCAGTACCGCTCCAAACGATGCCCACGTTGCGTGAAGGCAGCAGCGCATCGGACACGGCGGTGCGCTCCTGCATATGGTTATAAAGCATCGACTGTACGCGTTCGCCCGAGATCGGCTCCTTCTGTTTGCCGATACTGAGCACCGAATCGGCAATAAAGGGAACATCAACACGCCAGTCGAACCACGAGTAATCGTCCAGGCCATCTTCGTTAAAGCCCTTATCAAATGCGTTGGTCGCGCCGAAGATCGTGTACACCCAGGGCTCGTCGAACATGTTCAACGTGCCAAATATCCCGAATCGAAGCCCGCGAATCTCGCCGCCTTCGAAATCCGACAGATCGCCGATCGTACCTCCACCGGAAGCGTCCTGTGACTGCCAGTGCATCCTGTCGGCGATCAACCCGGCGCTGAACAGGCCAGAGACGAGCCGCGTCTCGAAGCGATTCCATTTGCTCTTATCGGTATAGCCGAGCGGCACCGCCAACGGCGGTGGCGTGTAGGCTAGCCAGCGTTTCTGTTGCGGCTCACGTTCCTGTTCCGCTTCGCGGTCCTCCTCCAGCACCTGCACGAGCGTGTTCTTGACGATCCGGCCGTCGTGCATTGCAAAAGAAGCATACTTTTTCGTGTCGAGAAGAACCTGAAAATTCTCGCGCGGATCAGCAATGAGAACCATGAAGTTCGGCGGCGCTCCGATCTCTAGGTTGCCGATGATAAACCCCGCGTTGGCGTTGATGACCTCATCCAGGTCCTCTCCCGTTATCGTGTCCTCGGTGATGATCTCGAGCTTGCCGTCTCGGACCAGCAAGCTGACCATACGATCAGGCCCCGTACCGCCGGGATCGAGCAATGTCGCATTTCGAATCAGTATGTCGCGGGGTTCACTCGTCTCCTGAGCGTGCGCGAGGCCGAAGACCAGGAGCGCGACGACGACAAATAGCAGTTGTAGCTTCGGTGTCGAGCTGAACATTTTCATCCCCTGTCCCGGCACTAAGATCAATCGCCGCAGGTCGACTGTTCGAAACAAACAGTGTCGCCAGCAAGCGGAACACGACCAGTTTTATCGAGTATGCCGGACATCAGCAGGTTCGCGATGTCCACGCCGTCCCCATCAACGGTGACCAGCGTCACGTGGTCCGCGGACCGGCCGGCCTTCGGGTACTGTTCCCCGCCTGTCGTTGCGAGCCGAATATAGTCACGACCGTTTCGCTCCTCGTAGCCGAAGGCCTGCACGTGGCCTGTGAAAACCGTGTACGGCCGGTCGGCAAGTGCCGCTTCGATAGCGCTGAAGCTCTCCTCGCCCTCTTTTTGCCAGGCCGGCTTATGCAGGAACAGGAAGGTCCAGCGAGCATCGGAATTGGCCTCGATCACATCACGGAAGTAGGCTGCTTGCTCGGGACCGATCGTACCGACGCTGCGTTCGGGAAGACTGGCATACTCGGTCTTCGCGAAGGCCTCCTGCCCTTCGGATTTGTAGATCGCGATCGCCTCATTCCGAAGCTCGAAGATCTTCTGCATGCGCTCCGGTGTATTGTCCTCTGTGTCGAATACGAGAAACAACACGTCCTTGTAAACGAAGTGGTAGTAACGGGGGCCGTAGCGTGACTCCCAGACTTGCCGCAGCATCTCGCCCGTCAGGTCGTGGTTGCCGCCAGCATAGAACACTGGCGCCCTTGCCCGCATCGCGCGCTCGTCGAACGAATCCCACTCGGCCGCCAGCCCTGCCTCGTCTTTCGAATCGCCCTCGATCAGGTCTCCGACGTTCATGATGAGCTCCGGGCGCAGCAAATTGAGCTGTGCAACGGCGATTTCAAAGACACCTTCCCGTTCACCACCCGTCAGGTCAGCAAATACCGCGAACGTGAACTTGCCGTCGTTTGCGTCGAAGTCCTCGTGGGTCCATGGACGAACATCACCGCTGAGGTGATGGTCGATCGCATGACCACCGTCGGTTGCTTCGGAACCAGAGCAGGCAGCCAGGCCTGTGGCCAGGCTGCCCGCAACCAGAAATGAAGTAATGAATGTCAACGCAAACAGCCGTTCAGCTTCCCGCGATGGACTCAAACTTAGTCATTTCCGTATCAAGCGCCGCACGAAACTCTGCGATGGCGGCATCGATCTCTGCTGCTGTCTTTGAATAGACGTCTCGAAGCGGCTGATTGGGCGGGCCCTCAGTCGTTTCCATGATGTTGTGCAAGGTCACGAACTTGGACAACGGTTTCGTCGGTTCGCTGATGATCTGCACCAGCGTACGCCCGGTGGCAACCATGCTGACAATGAACTCCTGGCTGAGGTCGTGTACAACCTGCGCCTGCGCCTTGAGGTCGTCAGATGCGCTGTCCGACTCCATGGCCTCGGTTACCCTGGCCTGAGCCGCCTGTGCATCCAGGACGGCCTCCACACCTTCGGTTGCTTTAGCGTGCAATGCCAGCCAGAACGCACCCTTCTCATCGGTCTCTGCGCGCGTGTACGTTTCGTTCGGGTTCATATTGAGCTCGAACGACTGCGTCTGGGATTCCCCATTCACGGTTAGCCTCACCTGGTAAGTACCTGGTTTGGCAATAGGCTTGATAAGCACAGGCGGCACACCTGGAATCGCTGGAACCGACGGGTAGCGCATGTCCCAGATGAACCGGTTTAGCCCGCTGCTGACTGCAGTACCTGGTCGGCCTGTGACGAGGTCCTGTTCATATCCACGATTATCGAAACTCAAAAAGCGCTCTGTCGAGATTTCGTCCTGCGAAAATTCGCGCACGACGTTCCCATCTGCATCGAGGATTTCCAGGCTGACCTTATCTGCATCATCGCGAAGCAGGTAGTAAATGATGACGCCCAACGGTCGCGCATCACCTGCATCGATGAAATCGCGCCGGCGCTCGCCATTGACAATGCCACGTTCGTAGAACGTGTAGCCGGCCTCTGCATTCCGAACGAAGAAATACTTCTCGTCCGACGGCGGCCCGCCACCGTAGTCCATCCACCAGTTGTAACCGAATCGATAGTGATCCGATGGCTCGAACAGGTGTGCGGTCGAGGCTGCCATCTCTTCCGAGTACTGGCGAAGCGGCGCGATGTCATCGAGAATCCAGACGCCGGCACCATGCGTCGCAACGACGACATCGTTACCTTTGATTTCGATGTCATGAATCGGCAATGGCGGCATGTTCAGATTCAGGCGGCGCCATTCGGCGCCATCGTCGATCGAGACGTAGATTCCTCTCTCAGTTCCGACAAACAGCATGCCCTGTCGCTCTGTGTCCTCACGAATTGTCCGTGTAATCTCGTCCTGTGGGAACGAGGCATCTATTCGCGTCCATGTGGCACCGTAATCACTGGTCTTCAACATGTACGGCGAATAGTCGTCAGCTTTTCGATACCGCGTGATGGCAATGTACGTCGTCGCCGGATCATGCGGCGAGATCTCGATTTCATATATGGCCGAGAGCTCTGGCAGATCCGGAGGCGTGACTTCCTGCCAGCTACCACCGGCGTCGCGCGTGATGTGCAGACGCCCGTCGTCCGTGCCCGCCCAGAGGACCCCCTGCTCGTGTGGAGACTCTTCCAGCCGATGAATGGTCGAGAAGATTTCCTGGCCGAAATATTCAGGAAGCCATGGCGAACCGGCGACCTTCATCTTTTCGGTCATGTTATGGGTCAGATCGTCGCTGATGACCTCCCAGTTCATGCCTTCGTCCTGCGTTTTGAAGACGACGTTGGCGCCGAAGTAGATCGTATTCGGGTCGTGCGGGGAAACAAGAAACGGTGCCTGCCAGTTGAAACGATACTTGAACTCCGATGCAGGCGTGCCGAAGAGAATCTCCGGCCACACCGACCGTGTTTCAGTCTGACCGGTCTTCAGATTGTTCACCGTAAATTGTGCTGCACCACCGTAGGTCGCGCCCGTCGTTAGCTGGTAGGTAATGTTTGGATCACCAGGCTTCGGTATGACACGTCCGGTTTCGCCGGCTCCGAGAAAGTCCGTCATGTGCAACGGAATACCACCCCACCGGGAAGCGCTGGGCACGCTATATGACAGCAGATCCTGCGAGTTTGCATAAACGCGGTACGGGAATTGATCGTCCGTGTCGACGCGATAGAACTGTGTTCCGCTCTGATTTGCGAACGTCGACCACGTCTTGCCGCCCGTCAGCGAAACGACGGATCCGCCATCACAGGTCACAATCATGCGATTCGGATCATCCGGATCGATCCATATGTCCTGGAAATCATCCTTGGCAGACGGCTCCAGGATCCAGGACGCACCGGCATCGACCGAGCGCCATAGCTTGTTGCCGGGAACCCACACATGATCCGCGTTATTCGGATCGGCATACACGTGATAGAAGTAAAATGGCCGCGCAGTGATATTCGCATCCGTGGAAACCAGTCGCCACGTGTTGCCCTTGTCATCCGATCGATACAAACCTTGCTGAGACTCGGAATCGATCAGCGCGTAAACACGATTACCGTCGTCGGCTGACATTGTAAGGCCCACGCGACCCATCATGCCTTCGGGCATACCCTCATTTAGCGAGATGTCTTCCCAGGTATCACCACCGTCACGCGAGCGCCATATGCCGCTGTCCGGGCCGCCGGTCTTGGCGCCCCAGGCCTTGCGCTCGAACTCCCAGAGCGCTGCAAAGAGGAGATTCGGATCGTCCGCGCTCATGACGAGGTCGATCGCGCCCGTTCCTTCGTTCTTGAACAGGACACTTTCCCAGGTCTCGCCTCCGTCTTGAGTACGAAAGACACCCTTCTGGTCATTGGGGCCGAACGCGTGGCCCATCGAAGCCACGTAAACGATGTCCGGGTTGTAGGGATGTATCCGGACGCGGGCGATGTGCAGAGAGTCGTCCAGGCCGATGTGTTGCCAGGTCGCGCCACCATCGACCGACTTGTACATGCCATCGCCCCAGGAGACGCTTTGTCGCAGCTGCGGTTCGCCGAGGCCGACATACATGATGTCGGGGTTGCTTTCGGAGATGGCCATCGCACCGACCGACGCATAATTGAACTGCCCGGCACCGACCTGCTCCCAGGTCGTTCCAGCGTCCTCGGTTTTCCAGAGCCCGCCGGAGCTGTGCCCGAAGTAGAAGACCATCTTCTCGGTCGGGTGACCGACGACCGTCGTGCCGCGTCCGCCGTTAAACGGACCAACGTTGCGCCACTCGAGCGCTTGTAGTTGCAGTTCAACGGTTGCCGCGCCAGCGTCCGCCTCTACGGTAGCACTATCACGACCGGCCCCTGCTGTTTCGCCGGGCGACTCAGCCGGTGAACAAGCCGAAAGCGCGAAAAGCACGACGAGAATACTAGCTGCTGATTTTGATTTTAGAGACATAACATTCGTTCTCCCGCTCCAGGTAAAGCGTGTTGCGGATTGCCCTGCGCTGGCGCCCGGACGGGCGCCGACGACAGAGTCAGACTTGTAAGACGAATCTCTACATGATGTCCTTGACGACATCACCGTCCTTCATGATGAAGTGCAGCTTGCTCTCGTCCAGGATCAGGTTGATGTCCTCAGTCGGGTTACCATCCCAAAGCAGGATATCTGCATAGGAGTCCGGCGCGATGCGACCAAGATGATAGGTAGGATATGGATTCATCGGGCCTGACCATTTCAGGACCTTGCCCGCATTGCCCGTCCAATGCTTGAGCGCCTGGGCTGGAGTATATCCCGCATCGACATTGCAAGTGATGTCTTCCTTGATACGTTCGACGAATGGCACGCCAAACATGTCCGAGCCGCCTACAGTAAACACGTCGTGCTTGTTCATAAGCCTTGCCGCGTTTCGAGCGCCCTTGCCCACAGCGACGCCCTTCAGTTTTTGCTCGTGCGAGAAGAACGCGGGCATTGCGTCGTAGTCACCGAATGTATTGACGCTCACAAAGCACTGAAAACTCCAGACGACGTCTTCACCCATCTTGGCCATACGTTTGACCGTCTTCTCGGATACCAGGAAGCCATGCTCGAAAGACCGAACCCCAAGATCCAACAGCCGATTGTACGATGCGTCGTGATAAGCGTGCGTTGCAACGTATGTGCCATTGTCGGCCGAAATTTCGACAGCCCTGGCAACCTCGTCAGCAGCGAGGCCCATGATCTCCAGGGGATCGAACTCGCTGGCAACGCCGCCGCCACCCATAACCTTGGTAAAAGCCGCACCGCGACGGAGATTCAAGCGAACGGCTTTGGTGACCTCGTCAGGACCATCCACAACCCACGTGTTGGCCGTTCGTTGGCTCATATCCATATGACTCGCAAGAATCTCAGCCGGTACATTACGTCCGGCCCAATCGCCGTGACCACCGGTCTGCGATATTGCACCTCCCGATGAGTAAATTCTCGGGCCGGGAAGCAGGCCCATGTCGATGGCCTTCGCAATATCCAGCGGGTCACCGGCTATGTCCCGAATAGTCGTAATGCCTTTCATCAATATATCCTTGTTCAGGTGATGAATGGCAAATGCCCCGCCTGCAGCGCCGTCCCAACGCGTCTGGTACGCGGCCGTGCCTTCCGGTGGGTTCAACATGACGTGCTGGTGCATGTCGATGAGACCCGGTGTCATTGTTCGGCCGGCGCCGTCGACCACGGTTGCGCCGGGTGCATCGATGGCCTCGGCGGAGACTTGCTTGATGTAGTTGTCTTCAACAAGCACGTTCATCCCCATCTGCAGCTCCGGGCCGAAGCCGTCGAATACATTGACGTTGGTAATCAATACCTGCTTTGGTCCGTCCTGTGCGGCCGCCGTGAATGGCACGCATAGGCAAGCCGCCGCGATCACGCCCCAGGCCAAATTCAATACGCTCTTCATCTCTCTCTCCTGATTAATCTGGCGACCTGCGAGTACGCCGAAATTCTTGTGGTGATTGTCCGGTCCAGTTCTTGAAGGCCCTGGAAAAAACAGTGGGGTCGGTGAAGCCGACTTCTTCGGCAATCTTGGCTACGAGCCGATTCGTATCGACAAGATGCCTTGACGCTTTTTCCTTGCGCAATTTCGCGATCTCTTTCGATAATGTCGTTCCTTGTTCGCGAAGTTCGCGCGACAGACGGCGCCGTTCGTAACCGCAAATCCGCGCAGCCTTTGCGGCGGTCAGACCGCTATCGTGCAGATGAGGGCGCAATGCGGTTCGCACAGACTCGATCAATGATCGCGGAATCTCGCCCGCCACTTCTTTGTTGTCGCCTGCATCGAATTTAGACTTCTCGAATCGCTCAAACAGCCATTGCGACGGAAACACAATATTCACTCCGGACGTGCTGCCTTTGGTAATGCGGTATGCCTCGCCGTTGGCCGGAACACACTGCGGGTCGGAGACACTGAACAGAACTCTTGCCACATCCCAATAGTCTCGCGTGGCGTGTTTCAACAGCCGCAACATGAAACCCATGTAAAACGCGTCGTTCTGCCGCGGCCGGAACGGCGGCTTCTTGACGCGCTCGAAACCGAACGTCGATCGTTCGCCGTCGGTTCTGAGATAAAACCTGGTCGCCGTGGAGTGCTCGGCCGCGTTCACCGAGAACATGGTCAACAGCTCGCCGACGGAGCTTGCACGTTCCGCGGCAGTGGCGATGGGGTCCCAGGCCTTCATGTCGAGCCCACTGCCGATGGCAAATCCGAGGAATTGATCGTCTGCCAGTTCTGCTGACCTTTCCACGAATTCGTAGATGGCTGTCGACGCGACAAACAGCTCCTCTGATGCAGGTATGTCCGTCGGCAAGTCCAGCTCCTGTAGCAGCGATCGGGCGTCGATTCCGCGCCGGCGCAGCTCCAGCAGGAACGGATTGATGGCGCTCAGGCGGATCAGTGGCAGGTTCCTTGTCATAGTTTCAGTCTGTGCCGCACGCTGTTCGGCTGTGAGACGCAACAAAATAGCAATGCACTACCGACCATTCTTGGCATTTTTGTCAAAGTTGAAAAGATTATAGGACAGAATTGTCAAGTATCCGGGTCAGTGAGGCCATATGCTATGCATCCGATGATTTGCGCCGACACGATAATGGCAATTTTGACCAGACCAGCAATTTTTGCACTTGGGCTCTCTCTGCTAGCAGCTTCGGCCGCGGCGCAACCGTCATCAGCACCTGGATTTGGCGGCCCCAACGCCGTCGAGACCCAGGTCGAATCGGATTTCGGAGAGACCTGGGATGCCTGGAAACAGAATCTCAAGGATGATCTCGGCCTGGTGCTGAACGTCGATTACACGGGCGTGATGCTGACGGCCAATGAAACCTTCGACAACAAGGAAGGGACTGGTGGTATAGCGCGCCTTTACGGCACCTTCGACCTATTCAATGTCGAGAACGGTACGCTCGTATACAAGTTCGAGCACCGTCACGCATACGGCAGTGTTTCGCCGTTCGACTTTTCACTGGGCCAGATCGGCTACGTCGGCCTGCAGGAACCTCCTTTCAACGACTCCGATTTCCGTACACAGAACCTGTACTGGCGACAGCGCATGAACGACGGCCGGTCGGTACTGACAGCCGGCATTCTCGACGTCACCGACTACCTCGATGCTTTCGCACTCGCAAGCCCCTGGTTACATTTCATGAATTTC
>Ga0193947_1000142_pt1 | contig 14737 bp, 12 predicted proteins | sample FRT_01_MG_FD_161267 | JGI IMG/M metagenome (GOLD analysis project Ga0193947, IMG submission 161267) | Sediment microbial communities from the Broadkill River, Lewes, Delaware, United States - FRT_0-1_MG | ecosystem: Environmental > Aquatic > Freshwater > River > Sediment | place: USA: Delaware... | reverse complement strand
AATCTTCTTCCTTGACCCTGGTCGCCGACTTGCCACGCCCGCCACGCCGCTGCGCCCGGTAGTCGGACAGGGGCTGCGACTTGGCATAACCCGAGTGAGACAGCGTCACCACCACATCTTCCTCGGTCACCAGGTCTTCCATGGTCAGGTCAAGCTGATCAACCAGGATCTCGGTACGGCGTTCATCGCCGAACTGATCACGGACTTCCAGCAGTTCATCACGAATAACCTGCATCAGGCGATCCGGGTTGTTGAGGATATCCAGCAGCTCATCAATGCGCTCAATAACCTCTTTATATTCATCGACGATCTTGCTCTGTTCCAGACCGGTCAACTGATGCAGGCGCAAATCGAGAATGGCCTGCGCCTGGGTTTCAGAAAGGTGGTAGACATCGCCGTGGTAACCGAATTGTGTTTCCAGCCCATCCGGGCGCGAAGCTTCGCTGCCCGATCGTTGCAGCAATTCAGCGACAATGCCCGGCTGCCAATCCCGGCGCACCAGCTCGGCACGCGCCTCGGCCCTGCTTTTGGATGCCTTGATCAGGGCTATGACTTCATCGATGTTGGCCAGCGCCACCGCGAGACCTTCCAACACATGGGCGCGTTCGCGCGCCTTGCGCAGCAGGTAGACAGTGCGTCGTGTCACGACTTCCCGGCGGTGACGGATAAAGGCTTCCAGAACCTGTTTGAGATTCAGCAGTCGTGGCTGCCCGTCCACCAGCGCCACCATATTGATACCGAACACACTCTGTAACTGTGTCTGCTGATACAGGTTATTCAGTATCACCTCAGCCACTTCACCACGCTTGAGTTCGATAACCATGCGCATACCGTCCTTGTCGGACTCATCGCGCAGCTGACTGATACCTTCGATCTTTTTGTCTTTAACCAGTTCCGCTATTTTTTCCAGCAAACGTGCCTTGTTAACCTGATACGGCAACTCGGTAACAACGATCGTCTGCTTGGGTCCGTCTTCGCCCTCGATGTGACTGCGCGCGCGGATATAAACCCGGCCACGACCGGTATGATAGGCCTCGTGGATACCCCGCACACCGTTGATAATGGCAGCGGTGGGAAAATCCGGACCGGGGATATATTCCATCAGATCCCTGATATCGAGTTCGGGTTGATCAATCAGGGCGAGACAGGCGTTAGTGACCTCGTTGAGGTTGTGTGGCGGAATATTGGTCGCCATACCGACCGCAATACCGGCTGATCCATTAACCAGCAGGTTGGGAAGGCGAGCCGGGAAAACCGCTGGCTCGTGCTCTGATTCGTCGTAGTTGGCGACGAAATCGACAGTTTCCTTATCGAGATCAGCGAGCAGCTCGTGCGCAATCTTCGCCATGCGTACTTCGGTATAACGCATGGCCGCCGGTGAATCGCCATCCACTGAACCAAAATTACCCTGGCCGTCGACCAGCATGTAACGCAGCGAAAAAGGCTGCGCCATGCGTACGATGGTGTCATACACAGCGGTATCGCCGTGCGGGTGATATTTACCGATAACGTCGCCGACGACACGGGCCGACTTCTTGTAAGGCTTGTTCCAGTCGTTACCAAGTTCGCTCATGGCGAACAGCACGCGGCGGTGGACCGGCTTCAACCCGTCACGCACGTCAGGGAGGGCGCGACCGACAATGACGCTCATCGCGTAATCGAGATAGGATTGCCGCATTTCGTCTTCCAGATTGACCGGAAGCACTTCTTTGGCGAAATCAGCCATGAATATCCAATATTGCTAGCAACGAAAACAACTCAGCGCCCTGCCCTGCGCAGACCGTCTGCCGTATGGACGCGGCCATCGAGCCTACAGGGATGTATTCACAGCGAGTCTGCGCAGGGCATGGCGCTGAGTCGTACCCAACTTCGGTTCAGAGACACTCCAAAACAGCGAGAGCGCGTAAAATCGAAATGATAACACAGCTTTGCAGGGTACCGCACCTGAACAATCGGCGCTGAGAAAGGCTCTGAGACAGCCTGAACGGCATTGCGTCAATTTACCGTCACGCCATCATGGCGGTCATCCTGGCCAGATCCGGCTGTTCGATCACGCCCCTTTCGGTCACGATGACGTCGACCAATTCCGCCGGAGTAACATCGAAAGCCGGGTTCCAGGCTCTCGCACCCTCAGGAGCAACGGCGACACCCGCGACGCCCAGCACCTCCGCTGGCGGGCGGACTTCGATCGGGATATCGGCAGCGGTCGGAATATTCATGTCGACTGTGGAAGCAGGTGCCACGACCATGAATTTCACACCGTGGTGGCGCGCGGCTACGGCGGCACTGTAGGTGCCGATTTTATTGGCCACATCGCCATTGGCAGCAATACGGTCCGAACCTACAATCACCCATTGGACCTTACCCTGCTTCATCAGGTGCGCCGCCGCACCATCCACCAGCAACGTGACAGGGATATCATCCTTGATGAGTTCCCACGCGGTCAATCGGGCACCCTGCAACCAGGGCCGTGTTTCGTCGGCAAATATGGAGGTGATTTTTCCGGCTGACCAGGCGCTGCGTATAACACCCAGCGCTGTGCCATAGCCGCCGGTGGCCAGTGAGCCGGTATTGCAATGCGTCAGCACACCACTGCCAGCTTCAATAAAGGCGGCGCCCAGTGCCCCCATGGCGTGATTAGCCTGAATATCCTGTTCGTGTATGGTCCGGGCCAGTTCAAGTAAGGGGGGCACAGGATCCCCTTCCAGAATCCCGGCGGCCTCCCACATAAGCCGTACTGCCCAGGCCAGATTCACAGCAGTCGGTCGCGCCCGCTTCAACACCTCCAAATCCTGTTTAAAGCCGCTACGCCAGCTGTCCGGATTCGCCTCAAAGCGGGCGCCGGCGGCGATAACAGCGCCATAGGCTGCGGTGATACCGATCGCGGGTGCACCCCGCACCACCATGTCGCGGATAGCATCCGCAACTGCACGGCTGTCCTGTAAAACAATGGTTTCTTCAAACCGTGGCAAGCGCCGTTGATCCAGCAGCTGCAGGCTCCCGTCAACCCAGGCCACAGCACGAACCTGATCGTGAGAATCAGTCATAGATTTACCCCGGCGTAATCATCATGAGGACGCATGTATAGTTTCTATTGAACGCTCTTTCAAGGAGTTTCGTTGACAGACTCATGCTGCAGAAGCGGTCTGCTGCAGCTGTTATTTTAACTCGCGTCGGATCCCCCGCTATACTAAGCCCAATGAAAACAACAGAAACCCTTATCCACGCCCGCTGGGTGATTCCGGTAGAGCCCGACGGCATGGTACTGGAATACCACAGCATAGCAATCGATGAAGGCAGGTTGAGCGCCATTTTGCCCAGCTCCGAAGCGCGCCGCTCGTACCAGGCACAGCTTACACTGGAACTCGATCGCCACGCATTGATACCGGGACTCGTCAATACTCATACACATGCAGCCATGACCTTGCTGCGCGGTATTGCCGATGACCTGCAGCTGATGGACTGGCTGCAGCAGCATATCTGGCCGGCAGAACAGAAATGGGTGAGCGAACAGTTCGTGCACGACGGTACCCAGCTCGCCGTTGCGGAAATGCTGCGCAGCGGCACCACCTGCTTCAACGACATGTATTTCTTCCCGGAAGTGACCGCCCGTGTTGCGGCTAACAGCGGTATTCGCGCCAGCGTTGGAATGATCCTTCTCGACTTCCCGACCGCCTATGCCGAAGGCCCCGAGCGCTACTTTGCCAAAGGCCTGGCATTATACGAGGAATACAGACACCACCCGCTCATTCGTTGTGCTTTCGCACCGCACGCACCTTACACCGTGTCTGACCCTCCCTTGAAAAAGGTACAGATACTCGCTGACGAACTGGACCTCCCTGTACACATCCACCTCCACGAAACCGCGAGCGAGATTGAGACCAGCCTGAAAACCTGCGGCAAGCGGCCGCTGCAGCGTCTGCAACAACTGGGGCTGCTCTCCCCCGCCTTGCTGGGAGTGCACATGACCCAGCTGGAACCAGCTGAAATCCAACAGATCGGTGAAAGCGGTACCAGTGTCGTTCATTGCCCGGAATCCAATCTGAAGCTGGCCAGCGGTTTCTGTCCGGTACAGCGATTGATAGACGCCGGCATTAACGTGGCATTGGGAACCGACGGCGCCGCCAGCAACAATGACCTGGATATGCTCGGCGAAATGAAAACCGCAGCGCTGTTGGCCAAGGCGGTACACGGGGATGCCAGCGCCTTACCCGCCCATAGTGTTCTGCGCATGGCCACCCTGAATGGTGCCCGCGCACTGGGCCTGGCCGATGAAACAGGCTCTCTCGAAGCCGGCAAATGGGCGGATATTACTGCAGTCGACCTCGAAACCCTGGAAACCAGCCCGCTTTACAACCCGGTCTCACAGCTGGTCTATGCCGCCAGCCGGGAGCAGGTGACGGATGTCTGGGTTGCCGGCCAACATGTACTCAAGGACCGCGAACTGACTCATCTCGAGTCGCGAAAACTGATCCATCGAGCGCTCGACTGGCAGCAGCGCATCACCGCGGGTGAATCCAGCTCCTGAATCCGGTATCTTGTGCAACATGAACGGAACCGCACACAATATCGACCCTGCAGAGGTCAACAAATTCGAGGAACTGGCGTCGCGCTGGTGGGACCCCAACAGCGAATTCAAGCCGCTGCACGATATCAATCCCCTGCGCGTTGATTACATCAACGAACGTGCTCTACTGAAACATAAGAAAGTCATCGATGTCGGTTGCGGAGGCGGACTGTTATCGGAAGGTATGGCACGCCTGGAGGCGCAGGTGACCGGTATCGACATGGGTGAAGCGCCACTCACCGTGGCACGCCTGCATCAGCATGAAACAGGGGTCGAGGTCGACTACCAGCGCAGCACGGCTGAACAGATGGCCGAACAGTATCCACAGTACTTCGACGTCTGCACCTGTCTGGAAATGCTGGAGCACGTTCCTGACCCTGCATCCGTGATTGAGGCCTGCGCAAAACTGGTCAAGCCCGGTGGACAGCTGTTTTTTTCGACCATCAACAGAAATCCAAAATCCTACCTGTTTGCCATTATCGGCGCGGAATACGTACTGCGCATGCTGCCGAAAGGCACGCATGATTTTCGTAAATTTATCCGGCCTTCTGAACTGGAACGCTGGGCACGCGCGGCCGGACTGGTACTGAAGGAACTGACCGGTATGAGCTTTAATCCGCTCACCCAGCAGTATAAACTCGGCACTGACGTGGATGTGAACTACCTGGTCTGGTTCGAAAAACCCGGGTAAGCCGAATCGCGCCGAAGGACGGCGCTGCTAGCGCTACCCATTTAACTACCGCGTCAATAATCATGACTCGACCCATCCAGACCGTACTGTTCGACCTCGATGGCACCCTGCTCGATACCGCACCCGATCTGGCCAACGCCTTAAACGCGACGCTGCGGCTTAACGGGCTGCCACCTTTGCCGTATGAGCAGATTCGCCCCGTGGTTTCACACGGCGGCCAGGCCCTGATTAAACTCGGTTTCAGGCTCGGCCCCGGGCATGCCGACTTTGAACCGTTGAAAAAACAACTGCTCGACTACTACCAGGCACACATCGCCGAACAGACCAGTCTGTTTCCCGGCATGAGCGACGTTCTCAACAGTATCGAGAAACTGGACCTGAACTGGGGCGTCGTCACCAACAAACCGGCCTGGCTCACGGAACCACTGATGAATGCTCTCGATCTTACCCGACGCGCAAGCACCATAGTCTCCGGTGACACCCTCAACGAACGCAAACCCCATCCGGCTCCACTGCTGTATGCCTGCAAAGTCACCGGCAGCAAACCCGACACCTGCCTCTATGTAGGCGACGCGCAACGCGATATCGAAGCCGGACATAACGCCGGCATGCCAACCCTGGTCGCCATGTTCGGCTATTTAATGGCAGAAGATAAACCCGAGACCTGGGGAGCCACCGCTTTGGTGCAGCAACCATCCGATATCCTGAACTGGATAGGGTAAGGATAGAATCCCACAGGCCAGGCAACATTGCAGCCGCCTGCAACCGAGCGTAACACACGGATTTTCGGTATAATCTCCCGACATGGAGATATCACAATGGCTGGATACACTGATTTCCAGCACAGTGGCCTCGTTGGTAAACATCAACACCGCCGAATCGCTCGCCGGGCTGATGGGATTCTCACTGGCCATTCTGGTCGGCTGGCTGCTCGGACACGGTCGTGGGCAGCGTGATATCACACGCTTGCGTGAGGCCAATGTACGCCTGAATACCCTGCTGGAGTACGAGCGCAACGCGTGCGAAGAAAAAACTCACTCACTGGAGCACGCGCGGGCACAGTTTGAAACCACGTTTAAATCGCTGGCCGGCGATGTGCTTAAAGCCAACAGCAGCGAATTTCTGAAACTTGCCGAGACCAGTTTCAAGGTCCTGCACACGCAGGCCAGCGGTGACCTCGAACAACGCGAGAAAGCCGTCGAGAACCTGGTGAAACCGATTCGTGAATCGCTGGAGAAAGCCGATAAGCACATCCGCACGATAGAAAAGGAACGCCAGGAAGCCTTTGGCTCTCTGAGCCGACACCTCGAACTCATGGCCAATACACAGCAACAGTTGCAGGGTGAGACACGGAACCTGGTAAAAGCGCTGAGTCGCCCCGAGATACGCGGCCAGTGGGGGGAATTGACGCTGAAACGACTGGCCGAACTTGCCGGCATGGTCGAACATTGCGACTTCGCTCAGCAACGCAGCGTAAACAGCGACGAGGGCAAACTGCGGCCGGATATGGTGGTACGCATGCCCGGTGGCCGGGAGATCATCGTCGACGCCAAGGCGCCGATGGATGGCTATCTGGGCGCGGTCGAGGCCGACGACGATAGTGAGCGCCTGCAGGAAATTCGACGCCATGCCCGCAACGTCCGCGACCGTGTACGCGAGCTGTCAGGCAAACGTTACTGGAAGCAGTTTCCCAGGTCACCGGATTTTGTCGTACTGTTTATCCCCGGCGACCAGTTCCTGAGTGCGGCGCTGGAGGTCGACCCCGAACTGCTGGAACAGGCCATGGCTGACAGGATTGTACTGGCAACACCCTCCAGCCTGGTAGCCCTGCTGCGCGCCGTGGCGTATGGCTGGCGCCAGGAATCCCTGGCTGAAAATGCCGAACAGATTCGTGTTGTGGGTGAGGAACTGTATGACCGTCTGGGCACCTTTGCCGAGCATCTCGGCGGATTGGGCATCAGCTTGAACCGCAGCGTAGAAAGCTATAACAAAGCAGTAGGCTCGTTCGACAGCCGCGTGCTCCCCGGCGCCCGCAAATTCAAGGATATGGGTATTCAGGAGAAGAAAGAGTTGCCGGAAGCGGATCAGATAGAGCGCCTGCCACGCTCGGTACAGGGAGACAGCGACACCCCTTCCGATGTCCATTGAGACTTCGAATGCCGCCCGGCAGGGCTATCAGTGGTGCCGTGCGCTGGCGCAGTCCCACTATGAGAACTTCCCGGTCGCCTCACGTCTCCTTCCACGTCAGCTGCGCGACCCGATCGCGGCAATTTACGCCTTCGCGCGTACCGCAGATGACATTGCCGACGAAGGTGACATTCCCCGCCAGTTGCGGCTGCATCGACTGCGGAAAATGGAAACGGCACTGGATGCTGTGGAAGCCGGCGGAGCAGACAACACTCCGCTGTACCAGGCACTCGCCGATACCATCAAGCGCTATCGACTGCCTGTCGACCTGTTTCGTGATCTACTCAGCGCATTTCGTCAGGATGTGAGCAAGACGCGCTATGCAGACTTTGATGAACTCATGGATTACTGCAGCCGCTCGGCCAACCCCGTCGGACGACTGATGCTGTATCTGACGGGACAGGTGTCGGACAGCAGGCTCGTCATGGCTGATAACGTCTGCAGCGCACTTCAATTGATCAACTTTGTGCAGGATATTGACCGCGATTACCGGAAAAATTATCGCATCTACATTCCGCAGACCGAATTACAATACTATGCAGTCAGCGAGGATGATATTAAACACCGGCGTAACAGCGCCGGGTTCAGGCAATTGATGAATTTCCAGATCCAGCGTGCTGCGGGACTGCTGGATTCGGGCAGTCCGCTCGGCAGACAGACCAGGGGCCGATTCGGCCTGGAACTGCGGGCCATTATCCTCGGAGGCTCACGGATACTGGAAAAACTCCGTCAACAGGATGATCTGTTCGACCAGCCCAGGCTCGATTCCAGGGACTGGGGGCGGATTATCTGGGGCGCGTTCAAACAGACCCTGATATAAGCGATTCTTCCCCCGGTCAGATATGTCATTCGGGCCTTCTACCCTCTAACCGCCCCAGAGGCCCCAGTCCCCGGGGGGATCAGCGGGCGATGTGTTTTGTTTGACCCTGAAATGAGCGGATTACCCACTCAATCCGGGGAAGAAGCTAACATGTAAATGTGGTTAATTCTTGTATGGGGTGGGGGTTACCCACTTGATCCAATGAACCGCTGTATAATCCGTCCCCTGGTATAAAATTACGGACCGATCATAGCATTTCGAGAACCATGTCTCCCGACCAATACTGCCAGCAGAAAGCGGCCAGAAGCGGCTCCAGCTTCTACTACAGCTTTCTGTTCCTGCCGGTGGAACAGCGGCGTGCCATAACCGCGCTGTACGCCTTCTGTCGCGAGGTCGATGATATTGTCGACGAATGCAGTGACCCCGCGGTCGCACACAGGAAACTGGACTGGTGGCAGGAAGAGATCGAACAGTGCTTTGCGGGAAAGCCGCGGCACCCGGTCAGCCTGGCACTGCAACAACCTGTCCGGAGCTATAACCTGCCCGCCGAGTATTTTCAGGAAATACTCGACGGAATGAGGATGGACCTGCAACAGAACCGCTATGAAACCTTCAGCGAACTGGCCCTCTACTGCCATCGAGTGGCAGGCGTTGTCGGTCTGTTATCCGCCGAAATCTTCGGTCACCGGCACCGTGATACGCTGAAATATGCTGGGCAACTGGGCACCGCCTTCCAGCTCACCAATATTTTAAGGGACGTTCGCGAAGATGCTGAGCGCGGCCGTATCTACCTCCCGCTGGATGAACTGCTGCAGTACCGCATCAACCCGCGGGACCTGCTGGACGTCAGGGTCCCGGACGGACTCCGGGAGATGCTGGGGTTTCAGGCGCAACGTGCGCGCCGCTACTACCAGCGTGCCATGTCACACCTGCCACCTGCAGACCGTTATGCGCAACGCAGCGGACTGATAATGGCTGAAATCTACCGCACCCTGCTGGATGAGATGGAAGCGGATGAGTTCCGCGTGATGCAACAGCGGTTAAGCCTCACGCCGCTGCGTAAATTCTGGATCGCCTGGAAAACGGCACGAAAAGAGCATCGCTTGCACCGGAAATACATGAAAAATCCCGCCCATGTCTGAAACGGGGCCGGTCGTTATCGTCGGTGGTGGATGGGCCGGGCTGGCAGCCGCTGTTGAGCTCTGCAGCCATAAAATACCTGTCACGCTACTCGAGTCGGCACCACAGTTAGGTGGCCGGGCACGCAGCATCCGCACCGCTGATATGCACGTCGATAACGGACAACACCTCCTTATCGGGGCATACCGTTCCGTGTTAGGCCTGATGGACAGGGTAGGGGTCGATTGTAAACGCGTATTTCTGCGCCAGCCACTGACACTCAGGCTGATGCAGGGACACAACACCAGCCTGCATTTCAAAGCCCCGGTATTGCCCGCCCCCCTGCACCTGCTGGGTGCCATTTTGACCGCGCGAGGCTTATCCAGGGCCGATCGCTTTCAGGCACTGCGCTTCGGCAGACGACTGCCGGAGCTGAGCAGAATGGAGCAGGACGATATCAGTGTTCAGGCACTGTTACATAACGAAGAACAGACACCGGCAGTTATGCGGAAGTTATGGGCCCCCCTGTGTATCGCCGCCCTCAACACGGCGCCTGATGACGCCTCGGCACGCATCTTTATGCGCACGCTGCAGGAGTCTTTTCTGGATATCCGCGAACATTCTGACATGCTCATTCCCAGACTGACGCTCGGCGACCTACTGCCACTCCCCTGCGTTGACTATCTCCGACGGCGGGGGGGCAGCATTGAACTGGGGCAACGTGTCACCAGCCTGGAGATTGAGAACAGCCGCATACAGGCCGTTAACATCCGCGAACAGCGAGTAGAGGCCAGCCAAGTCATCCTCGCTGCTCCGCATATCATCAGCCGCCGCCTGATGTCCCGCCACCCTCCCCTGCAGGCACTGTGTTCCCAGCTGTCTGAACTCGATGATGAAGCGGTAATCACTCTGTACCTGCAGTATCCCCCGCAGATACGCCTGCCCCAGCCGGTGATAGGACTCGAGGGGACACTGGCCCAGTGGGTCTTCGACCGAGGGATCTGCAAACAGCCCGGTATGATGGCCGTTGTCATCAGTGCCGGCGGCTGCCATGCGCAGATAAACACTGACGAGCTGACACAAAGAGTCGCAGCCGAGTTGGCGGCCAGCTTTCCTGATTGGCCGGCCCACAAACGGAGTCTGTTGATCCGTGAGAAACGTGCGACTTTCAGCAGCCGTGTCGGTATCGATGGAATCCGACCGGGAAACAGAACCGCGGTATCCGGCCTTTGGCTTGCCGGTGACTACACCGCGAATGGTTTACCAGCCACGTTGGAAGCCGCGGTCCGCAGCGGGATCGACTGTGCGCAGGCGATTCTCGACGAGCAATAAAACACCGGCACAGCATCAGGTGCGCGGGCAGTCTCCTCCGACCGCTGTACCGCGCAGCAGGGTAACCCCCCTGCGACGGGCAGAAATGCCTTTAACCCGCAATTCTCACCGGGAGCCCGGGCCGGGATAGGCTTGCCCCGAAAACCGCCTGTTTCTCGTTTAATCACAAAACCCTTCATACATTAAACAGCTTCTGTCACTCACCCGCCGCCCGGTGAGAAATGCGGGTTAGTGCTTAGACATGCACTATGGCCGTGCTAATATTCACTGATGCAGATACCTGATAACTGGCAACCGCGGAAAGACCTTCTCAAAGAACGCATCATCCTGGTGACGGGCGCCGGCACCGGTATTGGCGCTGCGGTGGCGAAAAGTTGTGCGCGATACGGCGCGACCGTTATTCTGCTGGACAAGGTCATCCGCAACCTGGAGCAGGTTTATGACGCCATCGAGTCGGCATCGGCTGTACAGCCTGCGATCTACCCCATGAACCTCGAAGGCGCCTCGGAAAAGGACTACCTGGATCTGGCGACCACTATCGAAAAGGAATTCGGGCGGCTGGACGGCCTGCTCCACAATGCCGCCATGCTGGGTGCCCTGATCCCGATTGCTCACTTCGAATCAGAGCTCTGGTACAAAATTCTGCAGGTCAACCTGAATGGCCCCTTCCTGATGACCCGCAGCTGCCTGAACCTTCTGCAGCAGAGCAACGATGCATCTGTGCTGTTCAGTTCTGACAGCGCGGGAAAACAGGGCAAGGCATACTGGGGGGCCTACGGTATCAGCAAGGCCGCCAGTGAAAATTTAATGCAGGTGCTGGCAGACGAAATGGAGGCGAACACCTCCGTGCGGGTAAACAGCTTCGATCCTGGGCCGGTAGCCACTGCATTCAGAAGCCTCGCTTACCCTGGCGAAAACCCTGAACGTCTTGCTAAACCGGATGATGTGGTTCGTCCACACCTCTATTTGATGGGGCCGGACAGCAAAGGCGTCACCGGGAAACAGTTCAGGCTTTAACTTAGCCACGGGAGGCACGGAATTAAGCGACCACGATGCTTCCTGCCTTGAGTGGCTAGTGCACCCCTACTCCATCAAGTCAACGTGAATGCCCTGCGCCTCCAGTTCGGCGACCCGCCCCTGCAGATAACGCTGAAAATTCGGTTGCGTCCTGTAGGCACCGGAAAGTACATATTCCATGGAACCCTGGGTATGAAACGCCTTGAGATAAGCCTCCCTGCGGAATACCTCCTGACCTGATTCATCAAACAACACCATGCTCGGTGCATACTGTATGTTCAGTTGTTTCGACCACTCTGCCGCGGTGCTGTCCAGTCCGGCCGGGGTCTGCAGCGGTGTCTGTGACCACATGTCCAGCAACACCACATCAAAGCGCTTTAACAATGCCGCGCTTTCCTTGCGCTTTAGAATGTCCAGGTGTAACTCATCGCAGGGCGGGCAATCCTTTTGTTCAAACAAAACCAGCAGAGGCTTCCCACTACTGCGCCCCGCCAGGCGGTACGGCGGCTGCAGATAGCTGGCATCGTTGTGCAGCTTTCCCGTCGAGGCAGGCGGTGAAACCTGGGCCCAGTAGTCACGAAAGCTGATCTGCTTTTCCTTGTGCAAACCGACGAAGTCGACCACCGCAGCAAACTTATGTGGCGGATAATAGCCATTCAGACGCACCACAACCTTACCCTGTTCATCCAGAAACAACAGCGTCGGTGTAAACATGACCTTCAAATCCGTCGCAAACTGTTTCTCGGTCGTGGACTCGCCCTTGAAATCGACGACTTCCCGGTCTCCCCACATATTGACGGCAATGACATCCAGGCTGCTGCGAGTCTTATCGACAATAGTCTGCTGGCTGAAGTTGGTGTCCAGCAGTTTTTTGCAATAAGGGCAACCATCCTGGTAGAAATACAGCACGATCCGTTTGCCTTCTTCTTCCGCTTCCTTGATATCCTCGCGTAAATCCAGGAAGGACTGCCTGAACCAGGCCGGCTGTTCATGGTAGCCGGGGTTAACCAGGCCTTCCGCCAGCGTATCACCCTGAGCAGCCGTCCCGGCGCCAAACACAGTTTGAATCATCAACAAAAAAATGCTCAGAATTCGCGACATCATTCCCGTGCCTCAGCAGAATTAGCGGATAACAGAGTATCCCATGGTGTCCAGTCTGTGCTGGCAGTGCAAGCGTAAAGGAGGAAATCCGGTCGTTGCCGGCGGCAAGCAGGTGGCAAGTAAATCGTCATTTTTATGACGCTCCGACACGAGATGACCTGTATCTTATTGTTTTATAGTACTTCGAAATAATCGCCATGGGTGGCACAAAATTCGCAAAAGTCTTTACCTGCCATTGTTTGATCCGGAAACCATCATGAACAAACCGCAGCACTGTATCGAAGAACTGTTCAATCCCCCCAAACCGTCCGCTGACCGTTCGCTGTTGCGTGAACTTACTGCAGGCAAGGCCGTGGAAATCACCGAGATGCTGCAGACCAGCCTGGATCCCGGCCGTCTGATTGAAATGTTCAGCATGGAAGCCGGCACCCTGATCGTTCATCAGGGCGTTCGTTACCGCAATGACAAGCTTGATCTGGACCTGGAACTGGGTCGCCAGGCACGGCACGGCTGTACCTATAGGCTTAAACTCGGCGATGAAGCTCTGGGCCAGCTGAGTTTCCACCGCGAGCGCAAGTTCAGCGACGCTGATGCCGAAACGCTGGAACGGCTTCTGAGCAGTCTGCTGTACCCGCTGCGCAATGCCCTGCTTTACCAGGAAGCATTACAACTGGCGCAGAAAGACCCCCTGACTGGTATCTGTAATCGTGCTGCACTGGATGAAATGATGCAGCGGGAACTCAGCCACGCACATCGACAAGGCTCAAGCTGTGCGTTAATTGTTCTCGATATCGATCATTTCAAGGCCATCAATGACAAGTACGGACACATCACAGGTGACGGCGCGTTAAAGGCTGTTGTTAATATGGTGAGCAAGTGCAAACGCGATGGTGACATCCTGTTCCGCTATGGTGGTGAAGAGTTTGTTGTATTGATGCGCGATACCGAAATAGAGGGCGCGGCTGTGCTCGCTGAACGTATACGCAACCATATAGAAACCCATCCCTGCCGCTGTTCAAGCACTGATCTGAATATCCGGGTCAGCCTCGGGGTGAGCGCTTTACAGAAAAACGACAGCCCGGTATCCCTGTTCGCCCGTGCCGACCAGGCCCTGTACAGCGCCAAGAGACACGGTCGTAATCAGGTCATTGTCGCCTGAGTCGCGGGACATTGACTACATCCCGTTCTTGAATCTGGCGAGGTCAGTTGCACCACTGGCGCGAACCTGCACCAGTGCCCGCGCATACCCTGCAAGTATATTCAGAGCATAGCCGATTCGCTCTCTGAAATAGCCATCGGCTTGCGGATTATTCTGCTGCGGATCTTCGTTCAGAACAGATTCGACGTTTCGTACAATAATCTGCTCCGGGATATAACAGATACGGTTGTTTTTGTAGCTGCTCATGCGCAGTTCGGCGACCGGATAAGCACCACCGTCGGCAGAAGAAACGGTAACAATCAACGCTGGTTTATGGGCCAGTTCACCCTTGCCCCACATCAGAAAAAAGTTCTTCAGGCCCGACGGAACCTGACCATGCCATTCCGGTGAAATCACCACGAAGCCGTCGCTGGAGGCAAGCTCGCCGGAAATGGGGTCCAGCATCTGTTTCCAGTCCGGATTGTCGTCCCAGATACTCTCGTCCCACAGGGGCAGTGGATTTTCCGCCAGACTGAATAACCAGGTCTCGTCGCAAATATTCCCGCTTTCCAGTGCCTGCTGGATAAAACGCGCAACTTTTTCACTCTGTGATGTGTTTCGATGGCTACCGCTTATAATACTGATCTTCATTTATACCGTCCCGGAAATTGATTAAACGACTGGCTGGTTGCGCCTGCCCCGCCTGGCTGCAGGACTTCAGAATTTCCGGGATTGTAGCAGAATTAATGTCAATGCGATGTGGTT
>Ga0193947_1000140_pt1 | contig 14831 bp, 13 predicted proteins | sample FRT_01_MG_FD_161267 | JGI IMG/M metagenome (GOLD analysis project Ga0193947, IMG submission 161267) | Sediment microbial communities from the Broadkill River, Lewes, Delaware, United States - FRT_0-1_MG | ecosystem: Environmental > Aquatic > Freshwater > River > Sediment | place: USA: Delaware... | reverse complement strand
CTTCCAGCAGCGAGCCCGCATCCTCGGTGAAGCCACCGCGCAGGAACGGCATGAAATTCTCGTTCAGGTAGCGTGATGCCGAAAAGTTGATGCCCCAGCCCGACGGGATATTGGCGGCGGTCTGCGCGTCTTTCTGCCAGAGCGTGATGTGGTAGTTGTCGAAGATGATGCGTTCCTGCGACGTCGTGTAGCCGATCTCGATGCTCTTGAAGTACTCGTTGTCACTGAAGAAACTGTCGAAGCCTTCGAACGGATCGGAAGGGTCACCGTTGGTGTCAGTGAATCCGGCTATGAGATAGATCCTGTCGGTGAGCATCGTGCCGAATGCGAGGCCGACCGCGGCATCGTTCGGCAGGCCGATCGCGGCGCTGCCCGTGCTGAACGCAAAATTCATGAAATGCAGCCACGGGCTCGCGAGTGCGAATGCATCGAGATAGTCGGTGACGTCCAGGATGCCGGCGATCAGCACCGAGCGGCCATCGTTCATGCGCTGCCGCCAGTAGAGGTTCTGGGTGCGGAAGTCCGTGTCGTTGAACGGCGGTTCCTGCAGGCCGACGTAGCCGATCTGGCCCAGCGAGAAGTCGAATGGCGACACGCTGCCGTAGGCGTGCCGGTGCTCGAACTTGTAGACGAGCGTGCCGTTCTCGATGTTGAAGAGGTCGAAGGTGCCGAAGATGCGCGCGATGCCACCGGAGCCGTCCTTGTCGTCGAAAGTCTCGTTGGCGGTCAGCATCACGGCTGTGTAGTCGACGCTCAGCACCAGGCCGAGGTCGTCCTTGAGCTTCTGCTTCCAGGTATCCCACGTCTCGCCGAAATCCGATTCCACCTGGTTCTCGACCGCGTTGGGACCACCGAAACCGGGGCCCGCCGATTCCTGGGCCGCGGCCGTTGCTGCCAGCAGCAAGAGTCCCGATGCAAAAAATACCAGTCTGGTCAATATCGTCATGTTCATGTTGTCGCCCATTATCGGATGCGTAGCATATGGCCTCCCTGACCTCTAAACTTGGCATTTTTGTCCTAAAATCTCTCTTACTTTGACAAAAATGCCAAGAATGGCCGGCAGAGCATTGCTATTTTCTTGCGTCTGCCGTGGACTTGCTCGCGGCGCGAATTATAAACATGACAAAGAACCTGCCACTAATCCGCCTGAGCGCCATCAATCCTTTCCTGCTGGAGCTGCGCGGGCGCGGTCTCGATGCCCGGCCGCTACTGCAGGACCTCGGCTTGCCGACCGAGATACCTGCATCGCATGACCTGTTCGTCGCCTCCGGCTCAATCTACGAGCTGGTGGAACGATCGGCGGAGCTGGCGGGAGACAAGTTCCTGGGTTTCACTATTGGCAGCGCGCTGGATCTGCGAAACTGGGATCCGATCGCGAGCGCGACCGACCGCGCAATCTCCGTTGGCGAACTCCTGACGATGTTCTCGGTGAACGCGGCCGAGCATTCGACGGCGACCAGGTTCTATCTCAGCACCGACGGTGAGCGATCGACGTTCGGGTTCAACCGCGTCAATACGCCGAAGGCCCGGCCCGGCCAGAACGATGCGTTCTACATGGGCTTCATGCTGAGGCTGCTCAAAGCCGCCACGCGCGATCACTGGGATGCGGCACAGGTGCTGTTCTGCGTCGCCGACCCGGAGTGCATACCACCAACCGGCGAGGCCTACCGGATCGCGAAAGGGGACAAGTCCGGTGTGCAGATCACGTTTCCCTCGCAATGGCTGTTCGAGCGATTCGAGAAGTCCAACTTCAACGCGAGCGTCAGCAAGGAACTGTCGGGCGAGATTCCGCAGTCACTGATCGACTCCGTTCGAACTGCGCTGCGCCCGCATCTGCATGATGGTGCCCTGACCGTCGACAGGGCGGCGCAGGTATGCGGCTACGAGCGGCGGCGCCTGTCGCGCGAACTCCGCGAAAAAGGCACGACGCTCTCGAAGGAGATCGCGAAACTGCGTGCCGAAAAAGCGTCACGCGATCTCGTCGCTACGAATCACCGGGTCGCCGATATCGCCCAGAATGTCGGCTTCGACGATCCAACTGTATTTTCCCGAGCCTTCAAGAACTGGACCGGACAATCACCACGAGAATACCGGCGCACGCATAGGTCGCCAGATTAAACAGGAGAGAAAGATGAGAAGTGTAATGAAACTGGCCTTGGGCATGCTTGCGGCAGTGGTGATGTGCGTGCCGCTCGTGGCCACCGCCGAGGAATTGCCCGATCGGGTCATTCTGTTCAAGAACGTCAATATCTTCGACGGCAAGAGTGACAAGCTGATCGAGAACCAGGACGTACTGGTCGTGCGCAACAAGATCCACAGGATCGCCGACGACATCCCGACCGGTGGTACCTACGAAGTCGAAGTCACCAGTGGCGGCGAGAGGAAGGTAACGGCTCTTTCCGACTTCGCTCCCAGTGTCTACGAGATCACGGTCATGGAGGGACCGGCAGAGACCTCGACAAAGAAGGTCGATGTCCAGGTCATCGACGGCGGGGGCCGAACGCTGTTGCCGGGCTTCATTGAAGTCCATGCCCACCTGATGCTGATGGGCCCGAGCGTTCCTGCGATGGAGGGCAATACAACGTGGGAGGATTTCGCCATCCACGGCGCGCGCATGGCGGAGATGTACTTGATGCAGGGATTCACGACGGTACGTGATGCCGGCGGTGCGAACGGTGGCCTGCGTCGCGCGATCGATGCCGGCCAAATTGTCGGCCCGCGCTATTATCCGTCGGGAGCATTCCTGAGCACCCGGGGCGGGCACGCCGATTTCGGGAACTACACCGCGCCGCCCGGAGAGTCGACGAATTTCAGTCGCCTGAACATGGCTCAGGAATTTAGCGGTGTGGCCGACGTATACAAATACGGCCGCAACAACTTCCGCATGGGCGCCACGCAGCTGAAGTTCATGCAGTCCGGCGGCGTTGTGTCGGCATTCGATCCGTGGCAGCTTGTTGCCGGATCGCCGGAAGAAATCGCAGCTGCGGTCCAGGTCGCCAATGAATACGGCAGCTATGTGATGGCGCATTCCTACCGGAAAGAGGCCATCATGAACGCGCTGAATGCCGGCGTTAAGTCGATCGAACATGGCTTCTCGTTCGACTGCGAGATCGCCAAGGTGATGAAGAAGAAGGGCGCCTACATCACGACCAACCTGACGGCGTTCGATCCCGGTCTTCTCGATATCCCGGCGGTCGCCAGTGTTCCGGCGAGCCTGGCGAAAGCGAAGTCGGCGTCAGCGACGTTCGCAAATTACATCCCCAACATGAAGAAGTGCCCCGTCAAGCGCGGCTTCCAGACCGACTGCGTCGGGTCGGTGGAGGCCTGCAACATCCAGGTCGCTTATGAGAAGCACCTGAATAACGAGTTCTTCGGGCCGTACCAGTCGCTGGTGACAATGACGTCGACGGGTGGCGAGATCGTCGCGCTAAGCGGCGATTTCATGAATCCTTATCCCGATGCCAAGCTGGGCGTGATCGAGGAAGGCGCTTATGCTGACATTCTCATCGTCGATGGCAATCCGCTGGAGGACTTCTCCGTGGTTGGTACCGGCACCAAGTGGTTCGGCGCTGAGCCGAGGCCGGAAAGTCCGGAGACGATCCGCATCATCATGAAGGACGGCAAGATCTACAAGAACACTCTGTAGTAAACGTTCGTGGGGCGAATCCGTTGCGATTCGCCCCACAACTTTCTTGCGAACCGGTGTCCACCGCCATGACTCACCTTGCTTATCTCGCCGCAACTGCGGCGCTCGCCATTGCAGTGGCCCCGGTCATTGCCGGGGAGGCGACGCCCGTCGAGTGGTCACAGTTGCCGGATCCGCCGGCGCAGGAATACGAGGATCCTTACCGCAACCTCGCTCCGGAGCAAATGACCGACCTGATGTCGCTGGTGCGTTTGCGCGAGCAGCTCGGGGCGGATGCGATGTCTGTCGAAGAGCGCACACAACTTGAAGCGAGGATCACCGAGCTCGAGGCTGCCCTGCAGGCAGGCGGGATCGACGTCGAGTGGCTGCTGTCGCAACGGTGGGCCGTCGCCGACCGGCGGCGCCATGCGGCTGTTGCCACCAACGCAGCACTTGACGGGCAGTCAGTGCAGATCGCCGGTTTCCTGATTCTGGCGCCGCCAACCGACCGTGGCGAGGCAAGCGCCTACCTGTTGCCGGACCGCGGCGTTTGTAATCACCTGCCGCCCCCACTGCCGAACCAGCTCATTCGGCTCTTAATGAAAGAGGCGCCGGAAACCGGGGGCTCCTGCGTTCCGGCCGTTATCCGCGGGACGCTCCGCGCGGAGGAGAGCCGGCACGAGGTTATCGTGATCGACCATTCGCTCCCGATGTGGAGTGGCTGGATGCTCGAAGCGGATGAGGTCAGGGTAGCGGACCGCTCGATGTCCGACGAGCCGGTTCCGCGTTAATCTTCCCTGATGAAGATGCGTATCGCAGCCGGGCACGTGAGATTTCTTCTCGCTTTCGCGGCGTTCCTGTTCATCGGCTTCGCCCAGGCCCAGGAGGCTAGCGAGCCCGGCGACATCCTGATTCGTAATGCCACACTGATGGACCCGGGCGGCACCGCGCCCGACCGCATGGTCAGCCTGCTGGTACGCAATGGCAAGCTCGAGATCATCACCGAGGACGAGCTGCCTCGCGAGTTCGTCGACGAGGTCGTCAACGCCAACGCAGGCTTCATCATCGGCAACCTGGAGATCGGTGAGCCGCCGAGCTTCATGATCCTGAGCCTCGACCCGCGGGAGAATTTCCAGGCACTGCTGGACACGAAGACCTACGCCTCGTTTGCCATGCAGGACGGCCGGGTCGTCAAGAATACTCTCGTGCAGGTGCTGGAACCGGAGCAGGACGTGCAGACCCCGGAGCGGCCGCGGGAGAGCGGCTGGCTGGCCTATACGCCGCCGCCGCTGGCGGTGCCGCTCAGTTATACCGACACGAGCAAGTGGAATAGGTGGGAGACAGAGTACGTCTCCGGCATCTTTATTGCCGGCCTGGTTCTCGACCGCGTCAACTGGCTCTCCCAGGATGCCAGTAGCGAAGGCCAGGTTGGCGACCTGTCCGCGTTCGAGGGCGGAGAGATACGCGGCTTGCGTGTCGGCGCAGTCGGCACGCTGAACATGTTCGACCGGCCCTGGGTTTACACGATCTTCGGCGCCACCAATGCCTTCGACAAGGGCTATGACGAAGAGGGGCTGGACGACTTCACGTGGTTCGACTGGCGCGTCGACGTGCCCTTCGTTGCCAATACGGTGCTCAGTATCGGCAAACAGAAAGAGCCGATCTCGGGCGAGCGCGTGCAGTCGATGATCTACAACCACATGCACGAACGAACGGCGGTGGCGGACGCGCTGATGCCGTCGCGCAACGTGGGCATCGTGTGGAACGGTGCGGGCTCCCTGCCGTACTCGACGTGGGCCGTCGGCGTGTTCAATGACTGGTTCGACGCGGACCAGGACTTCGACGAGAGCGCGACGCAGTACATCGGGCGGGCGACCTGGGCGCCGCTGCGCACCGACGACGAGAGCAGCGTGTTGCACCTCGGCATCGGTTACCGATACTCGGACGCCAAGGAGGGATTCCGATTCCGGACGGAGCCGGAATTCAACCAGGCGCCGCTGTATGTCGACACCGGCTTAGACGTGCCAACGGGCGTCCTGTCGGCCGACAACCTGCAGACCTGGAACGCAGAGCTCTCCTGGCGCCGGGGTCCTTTATGGCTCGCCTCCGAGTACACGAATACGGCGGTCGACAATCCCGATCTCGCTAACCCTAGCTTCGACGGGTACTGGATCGGGGCGTCGTGGGTGCTCACCGGCGAGATGCGGCCGTACAACAAGAAAAGCGGCACTTTCGGCAGCGTGCCGATTGCCAGGACGGTGTACCAGGGCGGCAAGGGCGCGTGGGAAGTCAGCGGGCGCTGGTCCACGATTGATCTGAGCGACGGCCTGGTCGAAGGTGGTGAAATGGACATCGCTTCGCTCGGCGTCAGCTGGTGGCTGACGCCATTTTTTTCCGTCGGCATGAATTACCGGTATATCTGGAATACGCGCCTGGGTGTTGAAGGCACGAGCAGTGGCCTCAACACTCGCGTCCTATTGTTACTGGAATAGTGTCTGATACCATATTCACGTAGCCTCACTTTTATGCTCAGCGAAGCCCAAGAGAGACGTAACTCCCTGATTTGCGGGTGTAGTTCAATGGGAGCCTGGACGAGCGTGCAGCTGCAGTCTTGCGAATCTGCATCGACGCATAGCCCGTCTGCCTGAGCGGAACGAAGACGCTATCCAAGACTTCGCGGTAGATCCACTGGTAAGACATCAGCTTCCCAATCGGAGTCGCTGGTTGGGCACACCGATGACTGCCTGATTTATGTCGTCTCATAACCACCGGTTTCAACGAGTTAGATCACCCAAAAGTGACCAGCTGAAGCTTACAGGCTTTCTGAGTATGCTCAGTTTTACGCTCACTTCTTGGATGGTCGATGTCGAGACGCTTCACGAATGATCAGCACCAACGCAGCCAATGCGATAATGACAAACCATTTCATGTCAGTCTTCCTCGAGATCGTCCAAGCGATGATATGCAATGCTGTTGATTTGGAAGATGCCGCCGCTGACCACTGTAGCAGCAATGCTGGTTACAGCCACCAGGGCCGGGTTTGCTTTCGCGTAGGATTGCGCAAGCCAACCAAGTAAGGATGCATCGACCACGGCCAGAAGGCCGAATGGGACTTTCAACGATCCAATTTCTTCCTTGATTCTGTCAACTCTCGCCATTTCACAGCACCCGCTGCCTATTTTTCTTCAATATTGATGGATTGAACACGGGCGTCCATCTCGAATTGCGGTCAATTCCTCTTGCAGGTAGAGTCGTCATAGGGGCTGGTCAAATATCTTTATCAGCAAGCCAAAGATCAGAACGCCGGCTGCCAACCGCGCAATGATGCGATTCGCCTTCTACCACCGATTCGAAGCCAGTTACTTCGAATTCCTGCGCCGCTCGTCGACCGTGCTGGATCGCGACATTGTCATCGACGACGAGACTTTTCCGGACGGCACGGAGGTTGATACTTCGCAGGGTTCCCAGACGTTACAACTGATCCATTGTAATCGACTGGCCTGGTCAACTTGATAAACTGTTCCGGGATCGGGCACGGCGCCTGAGATCGGGATGCTGCGGATGCCAGCGACACTAGTGCTTTTTGACTTCGACGGAACACTGACCCGCAGGGACAGCCTGCTGGATTTTCTTAAATTTGCCGTCGGTCGCTACAACTTCTACAAGGGCCTGGTGCGCTTGTTTCCGATATTGGTGGCTTACGGTTTGCGGATTATCAGTAATAATGTGGCCAAGGAAAGACTCATAGAGCACTTTCTCGCGGGCTGGGATACGGCCAGGTTCGAGACTGTCGCGGATGATTACTCGAAGCACTGCATCGACAATATTCTGCGCCCTGAGGCCTTTGCCAGGTTAAAGCATCATGTCGCGAGCGGGCATCGGGTCGCAATTGTGTCAGCGTCGATGGAAGATTGGCTGAGAGCATGGTGTCAGTTTCATCGCGTCGAATTGATTGCGACTCGCCTGGAGCGTGATGGCGCAAGGTTGACTGGACGTTTCGCGACGAAGAATTGTTACGGTCCCGAAAAGGTCGCCCGAGTTCGCGTTCATTTCGACCTCGAGACGTTCGGCGAAATCTACGCATACGGCGACAGCTCTGGCGATCGCGAGATGCTTGCCATCGCGACCAAGCCTTTCTATCGCAGCTTCAACTAGATGCTCGTCTTCTTGAAGATGCTTTCGGGTATATGCAGGATGACGAGCATTATGAGGCGCCAGATACCTCGCGTATAAATGACCGATCGGCGTTTCTGTTGGGCCCGGAATATATCCCGGGCTACTTCCTCGGGTTGTGCCGTGAGGGCGCGTGGCAGTTTCATGCCAGCCGTCATGCGTGTCTCGACAAATCCGGGCTTGACCGTCATGACGTGCACGTTGCTGTCGCACAGCCGGTTACGTAAGCCTGACAGATAGGTCGTCAACGCGGCTTTGGATGACCCGTATATGTAATTGCTCTTGCGTCCCCGGTCGCCTGCGACCGAGCTGATGCCGATAATGAATCCGTGCCCCGCTGCCTGCAGCCGGTTGGCGCCGATATTGAGTAGGCTCACGATACCGGTGAAGTTGGTGTCGATGATCTTCCTTGTCTCTCCGAAATCGTGTTCCGCTTTGTTTTGTTCGCCAAGGTAACCTGCGACCGCAATGATGCCGGCGGGAAGGGTCGGCAGCGTATCGAAGAACACTTCGTGGGACTCCGTGGCGAGCACGTCGAGTTCCTGCACCAGGACTTCGATGCCATGGCGAATCCGCAGGTCGTTGGCGAGGCTCTCGATTCGGTCAGCATTCCTTCCGGCCAGGTAAAGAGAATTTCCAGCGGCGGCATATTCGCGTGCGAGCGGTTTGGCAATGTCGCTGCCAGCCCCGATGATAAGTATATCGGCCATTCTAAATCTCCAGCCGTTGCGACTGCAGGGACACGAACTTACGATCCATTCCGCGCTCTTTACGCAAGGCCCGAAATTCTTCCAGCCGAGGATAGCCGGCGGCGATCACCTCGCTCTTGGCGCGGGCGTCCTTCGTGAGATAGATCCTGCCAGCGTATTTCATCACGAGCTCGTCCAACGTCTCGAGATGCGCGAATAGACCGTCCACCACCTTGAAGTCCAAGGCGACACTGTATCCCTCGATCGGGAAAGACATCAGATTGTCGTTGCCTGGGCCGCAGAGCTTGATCACCGCGAGGAATGATCCGGGCCTCGATCGCGATGCCGCAGAGAGGATTTCCTCGATGCCAGCCGGGCTCTCCTTTTTCGGCAGAACGAACTGATACTGAACGAAACCTCTGCGCCCGTAGACGCGATTCCAGTTATCGATAGCGTCCAGCGGATAGAAGAAACTGTCAATGCCGACGGACTGATCAGACTCGTGCTCACGAACCTTGCCAAAGTACATTCCATTAAACGCACGTGCGCTCAAACGATTCACGAGAACCGACGGAAACCACCCGGGAACACCGAGTTGCTTCGGCGAACGGAATTCGAACTTGCCGTCATCACCGAAGTCGCCAGCTGTGAGTATGCTTCTGCCCAGCGCCCCACCACGCGCAAGGCAATCGATCCAGGCCACCGAGTAGGTCTTTGCCGCGTGGTCTTCGAACGCGGCGAGCGTGGCATCGAGATCGCGCGATTTGACCGTCGTCTGAATGATTGTTGACGAGTTGATGCGTTGCAACCGAATACGAGCACTGATTATTATCCCGGTAAGCCCCATGCCGCCACAGGTCGCCAGGAACAACTCTTTGTTTTCGGCACGGCTGCAGCTACAGATATCCCCGGTAGCGGTTACGAGGTCGAATGACTCGACGCACTCACTGAAGCAGCCGGCCACATGATGATTTTTGCCATGAACGTCACTGGCAATCGCGCCACCAACCGTAATCAGCTTGGTACCCGGGGTGATGGCGAGGAACCATCCTCGAGGGACGAAGACGTCGAGAATTTCTGCCAGCAGCGCGCCGGCCTGCACATGCAAAACTCCGGTGGTTTCGTCGAAGCCGAGAAACAGGTCATTACGTCTGATGTCCACGACCTGAGAGCCTAGAGAGCTGTCACCGTAGCTCCTTCCATTGCCGCGCGCGATGAGGCCGTCGCTTTCGCTTATGAAATTCTGCAGCGACTCGACATCGCCAAATCGTCGAAGCACCGATTCGCTGATCGGGTAGTTACCCCAGCCGCTTAACTTCACGATGCTTCTCCGACGAACACGAACCGTTTGTCGAGTCGATATTTGAGCAGGTAGCCGACGCTCAGTCCCAGGACAGCGCCAGCATACTTTGCGAGTTCGTGCCGCCAAAGCATGTCGAACACAATTTCCGTAGCCCAAAACAAGGCTGTCGTGATTATGCCGGTAGCTGTATAGAAGACGAAACGGTGGGCGTCGTCGACGTGGCTCATCGGTCGGTAAGCAAAGATATAGCGCTTGTCGAGTACGTATTTGCTGACGAGCCCGGCGGCTGTGCCGAAGGCCATTGCCACGTAAAGGTTGTATACGCCCCCGTACAGCTTCAAGCAAAGCGCCTGCGTCACCAGGTTGAGTGCCGTTGCTATTGACGCAAAGATCAGGTACTTGAGTGCGATCAATGGTAAATGATCCAGGCAAACCCGAGTAGCCAGGCCAGCACGGTGGCTCGCAGAAAATTATCCTGGATGACGAGCCTTGTCGGAGATCCGGTGCGCTTGAAAACGAGCGTTAATTGCAGGTATCGCATGATGCCAATGATGACAAACAGGGTCGTCAGGTAGACATATTCGCTCTGCAGGCGTTCGGTGACGGCTGCTGAAGTCGTGTAAAGCAGGTAGGCAACGATAACGACCGATGCCATGATGGCCATTGCACTATCAATCATCTGCAGATTGTAGCCATCGATCACCGGGCGAGCTCTCTTTCCCGTTTCGAGATACAGGATCATGTCGTCTCGCCGTTTCGCGAGCGCAATGAACAGCGCAAGAAGGAACGTCATTATGACGATCCATGATGACAACGGGATGCCCGCAACAATGGAGCCGATAAACAGGCGTAGGACAAAGCCGAGCGAAATGATCGCGATGTCGATGATGGCAACGTGCTTGAGCCAAAGGCTGTAACTGACGTTCAGGCCGAAGTAGATGCCGAGCACTGCCAATGCGGGTAGTGACAGCCACGCCATCAGACCGCCGCCTGCTATGGCGAGCACGGCTGCCAGTGTCAGGGCCGCGCTAACGGAGACGGTGCCCGATGCGAGCGGCCGCTCACGTTTGACCGGATGCTCGCGATCAGCGCCGATGTCCCGGTAATCATTGAAAATGTAGATTGCACTCGCGGCCATGGAGAATGCGATAAAGGCGAGGCACGTATCGAGTAAAACACCGGGTGCGCCGATCGAGCCCGCAAAGAACACTGGCATCAAGATAAAGAAGTTCTTGATGTACTGGTGCGGGCGCAGTAGCTTGAGAATGTCTTTCAGTTCGATACCTTCTTCGGCCCGGCCTCACGCAGGTCACGACAGACATGCCATGCGCAAACGACGAACGTGCCGATAACGATCACCAGAAATATTGAGCCACTGCGACTGGCAAGCGGCAGCAGTGCGACAAACCACAGTGCGCCAAGGAGTAAAGGTGCGTAGCCGTTGGCCGGCTCTTTCGGCCACAAGGCCCACCACGCGGGCAGCAGGAACACGAGGTAGTAGTAGCGGCCGAACGGGGCGGCCATGATCGTCCAGCTGAGCCACAAGGCCAGCACCATGGGCGCATTATCGAGTCGTCGACTGGATGCAAAAGAGAGATAGCACGCCAGAGCCAGCGAGCCGAGAAATATCGCAAGGTTCAGTATGCGCGGCAGGGTGTCGCCGAGTGCGGGTGCCAGCTGAACTACCGCAGCGCTCAGGCTCGTATTGTCGGAGAGCGACCGTGGCTCCTGTGCATCTGTCAGGGCACGGTTCGGGTTTTGTGCACTGACCTGCTCGAGGAACCCGAGGTGTGCGTCGAAACTAACGCTCCAGCCCTCGGAGATCGCGGTTAGCGAGAGGCTAAGCAGTCCGAGAATAAGGCCGGTAGCTATCGCCAGCCGCAATCGGCCGATCAGCGTTAGCAGCAGGAATAATGTCGCTGGCAGCGTCTTGATTAGAACGGCCAGGGCAAGTGCAACGACACCGCGCCAGGAGTGACTCATGATGTAGAAATAGCCGACCATGGTCAGGAACATGGACGGAATCACAACCTGGTTGTTCTGTAGCCCGAGAAACAGCGCGATAGCAGTCATCAGAAGTAATGCAGGATGGGCATCTTCACCACCCAGTCGAAAATGACGTCGCAGCATGATGACAATGCCCGCAGCGCACAGCGCATTCAGCAGCAGGAAGATGGGCAGCCCGAGGGGCCCAAGCAGAAAAAACGGTTTGACCAGTAGGGCGAAGCCTGGCAGGTACCCGAAGATGGCCGTGTCCGCTCCCGCCACGTCTTGCCATGATTGGGTTGCCAGCTGCTGCCAGTAGCTCCACTCTGGTCGACCGGCGATCCCCTTCTGCCAGGCGCGCCAGATACCTGCGACGATGCCGATCAACAGCAGCAGGCTGCTGCGGTCGGGTATCAGCTCTCGATATATCCTCGCCTTGCCAGAATCCGCCATGCGTCCCCCGGTTTCACTGCACGTATCATACAAGTGACCACGCGGGTGTTCCACGTCCAGAAAAAAACGAGATCAGGCCGCACTTGGAAATGTGGCCCCACCGCAGGAAATTAGATCCCCGGCACTCTCACTGTTATGCTCAGCCAGTCCTGAGTGAGACGTAACTCCCTGATTCGCGGGTGTAGTTCAATGGGACTCAAACGAATCCCCGGAGCTAATGATTGCGGGTGTCGTTCAATGGTAGGACATCAGCCTCCCAATCGGAGTCGCTGAGTTGGGCACATCACTAGCCGCTTGATTTCCGCGGTCCTGTGACCACCGGTTTCAACGAGTTAGATCACCCGAAAGTAATCAACTGAGTCCGAAGGGCTTTCTGAGTATGCTCAGAAGTAGCCTCACATCGCAGCCGAGCTTGCGGCTTCGGCTGGGTCGACATCTGCGAAACGCTTTTCACTCGGGTTTCTGCATGAACCCGGTCAATAGGTAGCACTCCTGATGGCTCCGATCTCCCGGTCGGTATAGCGTGCTATGTTTGAAGGAGGTGCGACCATGGAGAGTTCTCCCATCCTTCTGCTACCACTGGCGCTTCTGTTCCTGGGCTGCCAGGGGCCGAGCGAGGAAGCCACTCCGGCTACCAAGGAAGCCCGCGATACCGACGTTCCCGCGCTGAGCGACGCTGATATCTATGACCTCGTCAGGCGGTCCTACCCGTACGTCGCCATGTACAACGTGAACAACAAGTTCGCGATGAAGCAGGGCGGGTGGAATACCGTGGATGCGGACACGCAGCTCAAGGACCACACGATGCGTGAGATCGCGCGGCCGAACAACGACACGCTGTACATCTCAGCGCTGCTCGACCTGAGGAAGGATCCGGTGATCCTCGAGATGCCGGCCTTCGATTCGGACTACGTTTCGCTGATGGTCACGGGCTACGACCACCACGTCAACATTCCGATGGCGACCCGTCTCGGTGACTTCGGAAAGCCGGAAAAAATACTCTTTTATACCGAGCGCACCGAGGGCTACGACGGCGAGCCCGTCGAGGGCGTCGACCGGGTCTTCGAGGCCAGCGGGGACTTCATCTCCGCGGTGCTGCGGATCATGCCCCATGCCGCCGACGAGGAGCGGTTCAACCGCATCGTCGAACAAATGGAGCAGGTGCGCATCGAGACCCTGTCCGAGTTCCGCGGCAAACCGGCGAAGCCGATCGATGACATCGAGTTCCCCGCCGTCGGTCAGCGCGATGCGGACATCTTCGGCGACAACCTGCTGGAGGTGATGCAGTTCGTGTTCAGTCACACCACCTTCGATGCGGATAACGAACTCGACCAGGCGCTGCTGGCTGCTTACGAGCCGCTGGGCGTTGTACCGGGCCAGCCCTACGACGCCGCCAAAGTAGCGGCGATCGACGGCGCGAAGTTCCGCGAGGTCTCCGAGCGGGTCTTCGCCGAGGAGATGGCCAGGATAACCGACGAGGCGTTCAAGGAGCAGGAACTGGTCGGCAAGTTCAAGCCCAAGGGTGAGACGCCCCTGGAACTTCTGCTCTTTCAGTCGGTTCTTGGACCGATCGGGATGCCGGCCACCGAGGCGGTCTATCCGGCGGTCAACACCACCGATGGGAAGCCGCTCAATGCGATGAACGACTACGTGATCCGCATGAGCGCGGACGAGCTTCCGCCCACCGACGTGTTCTGGTCATTCACGCTCTACGACCTGCAGAACGGGTTCTTCATTCCCAATGACCGCAAGAAGTACAGCGTCGGAGAAAATGCCGGTATGCAACTCGACGAGGACGGCGGCATCGCGGTCTACATCGCGGCCGAGAAACCCGAGAGTGTGCCCGAGGAGAACTGGCTGCCGATCAATCGCAAGGACGAAGACATGGATGTCATTCTGCGCATCTACGTTCCGGATCTCGAAGAACTCGAGACATGGGCGCCTCCAAAGGCGGAACGGATCGACGCAAGGTGACGCGCAGCTGCCAGGTGATGTCACGGCCACCCGGACCATGCCACTAAAGCTGCCGTCGCAGGTCGGGGTTCACTGAGGATTCTAGCGATGACACACAAATTCGAACTGCTTGCGGTCGCGATGTTCAGCATCGCTGCCTGGGGAACCGCGAATTCGCAATCGGACAGCGCCGATCTCGCACAGGAGCTGACGAATCCGATTGCCGACCTGATCACGTTGCCGGTCCAGATGAATTTCGACAACGATATCGGACCGCTCGACGAGGGCAACAAGATACAGACCAATGTACAGCCGGTCATTCCCTTCAAGATGGGCCCGGACTGGAACCTGATTACGCGGACCATCCTGCCCATCATTTCCCAGGACGACATCGTTCCGGGCGCCGGATCGCAGTTCGGGCTCGGGGACACCAGCGTCAGCCTGTTCTTTTCGCCGACCGCCACGGGTCCAAGCGGAATCGTCTGGGGCGTCGGTCCGGTATTCGTACTGCCGACGGCCTCGGATCGTCTGCTCGGTGCGGACAAGTGGGCCGCCGGCCCTGCCGCTCTGGCACTGACCATGCGGGGGTCATGGACGCTGGGCATACTGGCGAATCACGTCTGGTCGTTCGCCGGTGACAATGACCGTG
>Ga0193947_1000138_pt1:7500-10000 | contig 14886 bp, 8 predicted proteins | sample FRT_01_MG_FD_161267 | JGI IMG/M metagenome (GOLD analysis project Ga0193947, IMG submission 161267) | Sediment microbial communities from the Broadkill River, Lewes, Delaware, United States - FRT_0-1_MG | ecosystem: Environmental > Aquatic > Freshwater > River > Sediment | place: USA... | reverse complement strand
TCATCATAAAGCCTGCATCAGGGAGTGTTGATAGAGACACAAAAGCTCAACGGTAGCAATAGTGTCTGTGCAGGGCCCTTTCAGCCACTACGAGCGACACAAGCTGTACAATCCATTGAGGACACTTTAAATGATGACGATGTCGTCGTCGTCGTCGTCGTCTCATTTCAAACACCTTGTCACCTGTTCGCGCTTTAACGCACGCCGACGAGCTCAATTGGATTGGAACAACACAATTGTTAACCCGAAGCCGTGTCAGTTTAAGACCGTTTTGACCGAATTATTGCATTTGAACACCGTTCCACTGGCCATATAGCGTGATATGTGTGCACATGAGGCATCGACAGAAGGAATTCGCGGCGCACCACTGCACAATCAGGCTGCTTCTATCCACACAACAGAAACGCATGAGACGGCGCAAGTAGTGAACGACTTGAGTGAACGCGCGCGTGAGCACCGATTTCAGACTGCGCACAAATTGACGCAGCTGAACGTGGACAGATCAATCACGCGGTGTTCACCACCAAAGAGTCAATATTCACTACACCGACAAGTCACACGCTTCTACAAGTCGTGAGATAGGCAAGCACAGTTGGCACGCGCTTATTCCACTGCCAGCCTCCACACACTGTTCACATGGCAGGCGCATTGCAATAAGACGAAACGAGTCTATCACATTCGAAAGACGCCGTCTGCTTGCAGCCGCTTCAACTACACCCCACCGTCAGCATCAATGACCAACACACCGATGTGCTGCCGCCAAACGCGAGACAGAGAGTTTCTGCTCACCAGCGACAAAACAACATGACACGATGCCGTCAACCGACGATGGCGCGCGCGCGCGCACTGCATGCACAGCATTCTTTCAATACTAAGACAGAGGCGACACACCGCAGACAAGCAAGCCTGAAACTCGGTGCCGCATGCTTAGATCAATGTCAAACCGACCCTCGAACAGACGTGACTGTGGGACGAACCCACAGTCGCAATGTGCGTTCAAGATATCGATGATCGAGGCGTTGTGCAATTCACATTAATTAACACAGTTGGCTGCACTCTTCATCGACACACGAGCCGAGTGATCCACCATACAAAGTTTGATTGCACCAGTAGATGTCGTTTCCAACGATCCCCTGGAATTTGAGTTCAAGTCACTTGAAAGCACTTCGCCGCTTGCGCAGCTCAGCACCGCCAAATGAGTTCTGCCATCGGACGCACTGACGCAGAAAACGCCAATGCCGGAAGGCAGAGTGGCACAGTTGAACTGTGTGAGGTAATGGTGTCACGGCGAGCGCAGCATCACATACGAACGCTGGACGCTTCATTGTACCTAGCACTGTGCTACTGGCACAGCACCCGCCGAGTGATCCGAAAACTTAGCGAGATCACCGGCGCATACGTTAGGTACCGTGACGGCCGAACTTCGGATTGAACCGTAGTGCCTCTGCGAAACAGCACATACAGCATCAGTTCAACGAAGCACCAGCAGCCTCTGCGACCACTGCGCAGCGACATCGTCAGCATCTCTGTGCACGTCACCAACTTTCTCGGAGCCTGCCGCATGTCACTGTCCACTCCGTACGACTAGTGAACGTGTGTTAACATCAATGATCGGAACCAGCAATCACCGACGAACACGCAGCAGTAAAACACTCAGTCAGTCGCAGTCACCCCCCACAGCGGCCCACTTAACTGAAACCAACTGCAGGAACCTTAAATACTGCGCGAGGGATGAATTCATTGGAATGGCGAACCAAAAGCCGACGTTTTCATCGCACCCGACTGAATGCACATCCAATACTAATGATGAGACAATGCGGCGAAACACCGACAACGTCACCAGCACAGCAACCGAGTGGTCACTGAGCGCCTCGCGTCGCCAATGTTCATGCGCCGCGCAGAACACGTTCGACCGAGGTGTCCGGTTCAGTGCCCTACATGCCACTGTACCACTACTACTGCCAACTCCTTGCGTGAACAAGCAGCAGCAGCAGCAGCAGTAATTGGACAACAGCAAAACACGACAGACTTGACCGCCACCGACGCGTACGATCGGCTTCTTGGCGCGCACAAGTCTCGTTGCTGCTGCCACTTACACAGTGACGAGCACCGACGGCCTGCATGGTCATGCGCGCATTATTCCGCCGTCGAAACGTGCAGAAGAAACGCCGCCACCACCATTTAAGACCGACGTGTTGGGCCTTCAGAGTGTGGTCGCGAAAATATGACCGACTGCACTCTACTACTCAACCGCCGAGCTACAACGCCTTCAATTGCGGTTCACGCGGCCCTACAACGGTGGCACAGCGCAAACACAGCGTCGGTAGACCAGCAGTAGCACAGTGACAAGTCGGCACAAATTGACGACGACAACAACACAACTCGTCCGGCTACAACTCACCAGAGCGACCAGTATCGACAAATCGAGCCATCGGCACCGTACCTGTGCCCGCACATCTCCTCAGTCTTAACGCTTTCCAGGTGTGATCTACGCAGTCGA
>Ga0193947_1000138_pt1:0-2500 | contig 14886 bp, 8 predicted proteins | sample FRT_01_MG_FD_161267 | JGI IMG/M metagenome (GOLD analysis project Ga0193947, IMG submission 161267) | Sediment microbial communities from the Broadkill River, Lewes, Delaware, United States - FRT_0-1_MG | ecosystem: Environmental > Aquatic > Freshwater > River > Sediment | place: USA... | reverse complement strand
ACGACACCTAGGGTTTGCAATGGGAAAACTCTGGCAATCGGTCCACAATAGTGCCGGTCGACACTTGTCACCGAAGCCTGTCCCTGCGAGCGTTGAGCCCGTTCGCAATGCACGATTCAATCGTCTACCACGAGGCCATTACAAGTAATGTCCTCAAGCCGTACTAAGCTCCGCTGCCATGCGACACAAGCCGTCGAGTAAGCGGCACCTTTCATACCGCCGTACTGGCCATGCTTGATCACTGCAGAGCTCATCCGACCGATGTTGCACTCAACCAACCAGGAGGTCAGCATCGCTGCCGTGCGAACACAAGTACAAGGTAAGTGGCGTCCGGTCGACACAGCACGCCACCGCTGTGCGCCAACCACCGTACCGACACTTGCAGTTCACTGCGATAGCTATTGCCCGGAAGAGCCATGTGCCCCATCCAGCAATGACTTGCCTTCAGCCAGCATAACGCCGGTCTCCGCGTAATGCATAGAACAAGCCTTAGAGCGCAAGTGGTACACAACCACCATACGAAGCTTGCTCTCGCTGCGTGTTAACCGACGCACACCAAGCCGACGACAAAGTCATCATCTGCGCGCCTCGACGCTTATCACTGCTTCCATGCGACTAGGCATCAACCGATAAGTGGCCTCCAGTTAGAACAGTCCGGCTCACATGCACAAGCTCGTCAGTCGCAGACAACCCCCACAGCGGCCCACTTAACTGAAACCAACTGCAGGAATCTATCTAAGCTGCGTTAAGGATGAATTCACTGGAATGGCGAACCAAAAGCCGACGTTTCCATCCAAACCGACCGAACGCATACCGTAGTCTGTCCGTACCACCGTACCGGCCGTGCTTCACCGCTGCCGCAGCAAACCACGCCAAGACCGCCGCAGATAGTGATAGAGAGAACCGTTTCTACGACGAAGATTTAACTCGTCAACTATCATCACCAAAGATTGCTTAGTAGTAGACCAAATATGGCAGCGCCTGGAATCCATTAGACGTACTTCCCGCGGGTTTGGCCCATGATTCCCGTCGCTCCGAAGAGCTAACACCACCCATCAGCCTCGTACTCAACACTGTTGCATTACTATGCATAAAAGTCTCACTTGAACCAAGTGAACCGTCAATTCCAGTATATTTCAGCCGTCCGACACGATTTCTACCGCTCATGACGATTCAATCGACCAGAGCAGCACGCCGCGTCGGACGTCACCGTCAATACCAGTCCATTTCCGCCGACCGACACGATTTCTACTACTCTGACGATTCAATCGACCAGAGCAGCACGCCGCGTCGGACTTCACCGTCAATACCAGTCCATTTCAGCACAATTCGACCGACACGATTGACTACCAAGAGCTCCGAGAAGCCCAAAGCACGCCGTATCAGCCGCAAATTCCATCTTTCGGGAAAATCACACTTCACCGCATGAATTAGGCCAAAACCAGGTTAAAAAACCCACTTCAGACCTAACCACACGGTGCATTCCATCTTTCGGGCTCATTTTGGCTCACTTTTACGATCACCAAAATTTGGTCAAATTTTAGGGGTACCTACTACCCCTTATATAAGCAAAATACATTCCCTCTTGGAATAAACGGGTTTTCGTTCCTTCGGATGATCAAATATTTGCCGCTACCACCAATTTGGAAGGTGGTGATAGAGTCAAGTGGGTCATTTTAGCCCATTTCAAGCGATGTATAGGGTTGAATCGGGCTTTTTGGCCTGTCTAAGCGATGTATAGGGTTGAATCGGTCTTTTTTGACCTGTTTCAGCCACCTGTTAGGGTTGAGTGCGTCTTTTTAGACCGCATCCAGCCTATATGCACCATCTTTCGGGTAAAGTCGGCCTTTATAGACCACTTTGAGCCATGTATAGGGTTGAATCGGTCTTTTTTGACCTGTTTCAGCCACCTGTTAGGGTTGAATGCGTCCTTTTAGACCGCATCCAGCCACTATTGCACCATCTTTCGCGTAAAGTCGGCCTTTTTGACCTGTTTGAGCGATGTATAGGGTTGAATCGGTCTTTTTTGACCTGTTTCAGCCATCTGTTTGAGTTGAATGCGTACTTTTCGACCACATTTGGCCACCATTGCACATCTTTCGCATTAAGTCGGCCTTTTAGACCACTTTTAATTATCTTTCGGGTTAAATCGGTCCTTTTTGACCTGTTTCAGCCATCTTTAAGGGTTGAATGCGTCTTTTGAGACCGCATCCAGCCAATATTGCACCATCTTTCGGGTAAAGTCGGCCTTTATAGACCACTTTGAGCCATGTATAGAGCTGAATGCGTCTTTTTAGACCGCATCCAGCCAATATTGCACCATCTTTCGGGTAAAGTCGGCCTTTATAGACCACTTTGAGCCATGTATAGAGCTGAATGCGTCTTTTGAGACCGCATCCAGCCAATATTGCACCATCTTTCGGGTAAAGTCGGCCTTTATAGACCACTTTGAGCCATGTATAGAGCTGAATGCGTCTTTTTAGACCGCATCCAGCCAATA
>Ga0193947_1000136_pt1 | contig 15133 bp, 16 predicted proteins | sample FRT_01_MG_FD_161267 | JGI IMG/M metagenome (GOLD analysis project Ga0193947, IMG submission 161267) | Sediment microbial communities from the Broadkill River, Lewes, Delaware, United States - FRT_0-1_MG | ecosystem: Environmental > Aquatic > Freshwater > River > Sediment | place: USA: Delaware... | reverse complement strand
GGCAAGCGCATTGTCGCCTCGGAGCAGGCGCACTACACCCACGCGCGTATTTGCGACGTGCTCGGGATTCCCTTTACCGCCATCCGCTGCGCGCCTGACGGGCATATGGATCTGTCGCACCTCGACGAACTCCTCGACGGCGGCGACGTCGGCACCATCGTGGCAACGATCGGAACGACGGGTTTTGGCGACGTCGATCCGCTGCCCGATATCCTCGAGCGAGCCACGCAAGCGGACATCCGTGTCCATGCCGATGCCGCTTACGGCGGCTACTTCACGCTTGCCAGCAAGCTGCGTGACAACACGCGCGCCGCCTACGACCGCATGCGCGATGTCGACTCCATCGTTATCGATCCACACAAGCACGGCCTGCAGCCCTACGGCTGCGGGTGTGTGCTGTTCCGCGACCCGGCCAATGGCCGCTTCTACAAGCACGACTCGCCGTTTACCTACTTCAGCTCCGATGAGCTGCATCTCGGTGAAATCAGCCTCGAGTGTTCGAGACCGGGCGCGTCAGCGGTCGCGCTGTGGGCCACGCATCGTTTGCTGCCGCCGGTCAACGGGAGCGAGTTCGCGCAAGACCTCGATCACTGCCTGCTGGCAGCCCGGGAATTTCGCGCACGGCTCGAAGCGAGCCGGTCATTGCGGCCATTAATGCACCCGGACCTCGACATCGTGGTATACGCCGTCAACGCGCCGGACACCGGCACGGCATCCGCGCGCGCGAAGCAGCTCTTTACATTGGCGGCTGCAGAAAACCTGCATCTCGCGCTCATCGAGTTGCCCGCCGAAACCTTGCGGACCTATGCCCCGGAGATTCGAAGTACGACGGACACGGTTACCTGCCTGCGATCGGTACTGATGAAACCCGAGCACGCGGAGTGGCTCGACCCGATCATGGAGATTCTCGAAGCCTGTGTCAGACGCCTGGCATAGGCGACAGCGCTCGCGTCACGATGTAACCAAGATAGAAGCAGGCAAACCCGCCCACCATCGTTACGGTCATATAGGAAAACGAGCCGAACAGCTCGCCCCTCTGCAGCATCGTGTGCAGCTCCATCACGAGCGCGGACAGGGTCGTGAAACTGCCGCAGAAACCGACCGCGAACAGCAGGCGGTACTGGTCCGGGATCACGCCGGCCTCGTTGAACCAGGTGGACGCCGCCACGAGGTAGGCGATAACGCCCATTGCGAGGCAGCCGAGGAGGTTTGCGGCCAGCGTGCCCCACGGAAACGGCGTATCCCTTTGCAGGAATACATTCAGCGCAAAGCGCGCCATTGCGCCGAAGCCGCCGCCGACGGCGACGAACAGGTACGACAGCGCGATGGTTTTCACGACGATTGCGGCCCTGGCCCCGCAAGGCGCGCTCGCGCGGCCTGGTACTCGGCTTCGATGCGCCGCACGAGATCGTGCGTCGGGAGCACATCGTCAATAGTACCGACGCCCTGGCCCGCCCCCCAGATGTCGCGCCAGGCTTTTGCATCCGATTTGGCCGAACTGGCGAAGTCCATCGCCGACGGATCAGGATCGGGAAGGTTGTCGGGATCGAGGCCCGCATTCTCGATGCTGCCTCTGAGGTAGCTGCCGTGCACGCCCGTAAACACCGGGGTGTAGACGATGTCGGCAGCCTTGCTCGATACGATCATCTGTTTGTACTGCTCCGACGCATTCGCCTCCGGCGTGGCGATGAAGCGTGTCCCGATGTAAGCGAGGTCGGCCCCCATTGCCTGTGCTGCCAGAATGTCGCCGCCGCTCGACATGGCGCCCGACAGGATTATGACCCCGTCGAACTCGCGCCGGATCTCCTTGACCAGCGCGAACGGACTCAGCGGCCCTGCGTGACCGCCGGCGCCGGCGCATACCGCAATAATGCCGTCGACGCCCTGCTCCATTGCCTTGTGCGCATGCCGCAAACTGATCACGTCGTGAAAGACGAGGCCGCCGTAGCTGTGCACCGCCTCGACGACGTCACCCGGCGGCCGAAGGCTCGTAATGATAATCGGGACCTCATGGCGCACACAGGTTTCCATGTCGGCCATGAGTCGCGTATTGCTGCCGTGAACGATCTGGTTTACGGCAAAGGGCGCGACCGGTGCGTCCGGATGGGCCTCTTTATAGCCCGCAAGTCGTGCCTTGATGTCCGTGATCCAGTCGTCGAGGCGCTCCTGCGGGCGAGCATTCAGCGCCGGAAACGAACCGACGATGCCGGCCGTGCACTGCGCGACGACGAGGTCGGGCACCGATACGATGAACATCGGCGCCCCGATGAGCGGGATACGCAAATTGCGGGCGAGGATCTCGGGTAACGCCACGGTCTGCGCGTTACTCGACCGGCGTATCAATCGACAGCTGTATCGAACCGTTCTCGGCCGGCTTCACGATGACGCTGCCGAACCAGTCGCCGGGCTGGCTGACGGGCTGGCCCGACAGCGATACGCGAGCGACGAGTTCGAACTCTTCGAACCCGGACAGCTCCCGCCCCGGCACCATCGACTCGCGGTCGCCGAGTTGCACGACGGCAGGCAGCTCCGCGAGCCTGCGCCGGGTTACGGCGATTGGCGGCGACGGCTGCGCCGGGTCGCGTGCGATCACGAACACGATCGCGTCCGGCGGCAACGCACCTTGCGCCGCGTCGGACAGTGCGATACTCGCGCTGACGATCGCGCCCGGTTCGAGCGGCGCCGGTTTCGGCGCGGCTTCGGCGGCTTCGGCGGATTCTGCCGCGGGCGTCGCATCGGCGACAGCCGCGGGTGCCTCGCCGCGCCATTCGGCCACGCGCTGCTCGATTACGCCGCGGATATCGTCCGGCGGGTTGGTGCCCAGCAGGCGCTCCCAGCGTTCGGCGGCAAGCTCGGTGTCGCCACGGTTGACCGCGCCGAGTCCGCCCCAGAACAGGGCCGCCTGGTTGTTCGGCTCGACGGCGATCGCATTCTCGAACAGGGACATCGCCCGCTGCGGCATGGTCTGCCCGCCCTCGGCCGCAAGCACGGCTTCGCCGAGTTCGACCAGCCCCTGCGCTGTTTGCCCGCCCTCGAGTTCCACGACGCGCTCGAACGCCTCGACAGCCTTTGCATGGTTGTTCAGTGACATATACGAGCGGCCCAGCATGCGCCAGCCGTTGACATCGTCGGGGTTGTCCTCGAGACGCTGCGCGAGCCCCTCGACGACTTCGAGCATATCGGCGCCCGGACCGTCACCATGAGTCAGCCTTTCGTTTTCCAGTCCCGGACTGCCAATCTTGGCGTACAGGCCCGCCGAAGAGGCGACGACGAATACAACCGCGGCAGCCACGACGCCGAAATTGCGCGAATTGTCGCGCAGGAACGGCCAAACGGTGAAAACCACGCCGACAAAACTCATGACACCAAGCATCAACCACAGCATGGCTCTTCTACTCCTCGGCTGCCGCGTCGCCGTCGATGGGCATGGCCATGCGACGCCGCAGGATGTTCACGAGCACGAATCCACCCGCGAGCAGCAATAATATCGGCGCGATCCACAGCACCAGGGTCTTGCCCGACATGCGCGGGCGGTAGAGAGCAAACTCGCCGTAGCGAGCAACGAGAAAATCGTAAATCTCCTCGTCCGTCTTGCCCTCGCTCAGCATGCGCCGGATTTCGCGGCGCAGGTCGCCCGCGAGAAACGCGTTAGAGTCCTTGATGCTCTGGTTCTGGCACTTGAGGCAGCGAACTTCCTCGATGATGTGTTCATAGCGGGCCTGCAACCCGGGATCGTCGAATGCTTTATCCGTATCAATTGCCATCGCCGGCGACGCCAACGCGAAGAGCACAGCAAGAACAGCGAACTTCCTCATGACGAGGGCCCTCCCGCTTCGATGAGAGGGACGAAGTCCTCCTGCCAGATCGCGGCCGTCAGCGGCCCGAGATGCTTGTGCAGCACGATGCCCTCGGGGCTGATGAGAAAGGTCTCAGGCGCCCCATAAACGCCCCAGTCGATACCGACACGGCCGTCAGCATCAAACGCGGAGAACTCGTACGGATCGCCGAGTTGCTTGAGCCAGCGCAGCGCTTCGTCGCGGTTGTCACGCCAGTTGATGCCGTAGATCTGGATGGCGTTGGTACGCGCGAGCTGCATCAGGAAAGGGTGCTCCTGTCGACAGCCACCGCACCAGGTGGCCCACACGTTGACGAGCGCCATCTTGCCCGCATAGTCCGCCGAGCCGACCATGCGGCCCGGCTCTGTCAGGGACTCGACTTCGAAGGTCGGCGCCGGTTCACCCAGGAACGGCGACGGCAGCTCACGTGGATCGTTGAACAGGCCGAACGAAAAGATGACGACCAGCAACAGGAAGACGACAATTGGTATTGCGAATCTCATTACGCCGTCTCCGCAGCTACCTTGCCGGTAGCCCGGCTCTCCGCCGTCACCGTGCGGTAACGCCGGTCGCTCGCGGCAATCAGCCCGCCGAGCGCCATGACGAGGCAGCCGAGCCAGATGAAGCGGATCATCGGCTTGTACTGGACGCGGACGCTCCATATGTCAGTACCGATCTGGTCGCCCATCGCGACGAACAGGTCGCGGGACAGGCCCGCGTCGATGCCGGCCTCCGTCATCGGGCTCTTCTGCACGAGATACTGGCGTTTCTGCGGCCGCACCTCGGAGACGAATTCACCGTTGCGCCGGATCTCGATAACGGCCTCGCGAGCCGTGTAATTCGGTCCCTGGACATCCCTCAGCTCGCGCATCTCGTACTGGTACTTGCCGATCTCGATCGAGTCACCGGGCCGCAGCGCGCGGTCCGTCTCGATACCGAAGGTGTTGACCATCGTCACGCCGAGAACGAACAGTCCGACGCCGATATGGGCCACGGACATGCCGAGCACCGCGGGCGTCAGCCGTACCTTGCTGCGCCAGGCCCTGATGGGCTGTATGAGCGACACCACAATGATCCATATACCGGCAATGCAGCCGACCACCGCCAGTGCACCGAAGGTGTCGCCATGCAACACGGGGAGCGCAATACCGGCAACGACCGCGATGACGGCCGGGATCCGCAATCGGCGCAGCCAGGGCTGTGCCGGCTGCGAACGCCACGCCGCGTGCATGCCCAAGCCCATTAGCAGAACGAGCGGAATCATCGGGATTGCAAACGCCACGTTGAACCACGGCGCGCCGACGGAAATCTTGCCGGCGTTCAGGACTTCGACGACCAGCGGCGCGAGGGTACCGATAAAAACCAGCAATGCGGCGATGACGAGCAACACGTTGTTCAGCAGCAGGAAGGTCTCGCGCGACAATGGGGCGAAACCCGCCGCCGAGTCGAGGGCCGGCGCACGCCAGGCATACAGCAGCAATGCGCCGAGAATGACGACACCCAGGAAACCGAGGATGAAGAAGCCGCGCGTCGGATCGGTCGCGAACGCGTGCACGGACACGAGAATGCCCGAACGCACCAGGAACGTGCCCAGCAGGCTGAGCGAGAAAGCCGCAATGGCCAGCAACAGGGTCCAGCTCTTGAACAGGCCGCGCTTTTCGGTGACAGCCAGCGAGTGGATCAGCGCCGTGCCGACCAGCCACGGCATGAAGGAGGCGTTCTCGACCGGATCCCAGAACCACCAGCCGCCCCAGCCGAGCTCGTAATAGGCCCACCAGCTGCCGAGCGCGATACCGATCGTCAGGAACAGCCAGGCGACCGTGGTCCACGGCCGGGTCCACTTGGCCCACTCCCGGTCCAGGTTGCCGCTCAGCATTGCGGCGATCGCGAACGCAAATGCAACCGAGAAGCCCACGTAACCGGCGTACAGGATCGGCGGATGAATGGCGAGGCCAGGGTCCTGCAGCAGCGGATTCAGGTCGGCGCCGTCAGCCGGCGCCGGCGTGAGGCGCTCGAAAGGATTCGACGTCAGCAACGTGAACAGCAGGAAACCCACCGACAACAGGCCGAGCACGCCAATCACGCGCGCCGAGAATATCTGCGGCAGGTTCTTGCTGAAGTAGCTCACCGCGACCGTCCACAGGGCGAGGATCAGTATCCACATCAGGAGCGAGCCCTCGTGGGCGCCCCACACGGCGGATACCTTGTAGATCGTCGGCAGCGACAGCTGTGAATGGTTGGCCACGTACAGGACCGAGAAATCGCTCTGCACGAAGGCCCAGACGAGGGCACCGAATGCAAACGCAACGAAGAACAGCTGGCCGTTCGCCGCGGTACGCCCGGCAGCCATCATCGCGGCATCGTCACGGTGCGCGCCAAGCAGCGGGAGGATGCTCTGGCAGACGGCGAGCGACAGCGCCAGAATCAGGGCGAAATGTCCGATTTCAGGAATCATTGGAAATGCAATCCGTCGACAGGTGCTGCACGGACGCGGTCTCGTCCTTCACGTGCTTGGCGATCGACTCCGCGACCTCCGGCGCCATGTATTCCTCGTCATGCTTCGCCATGATCTTGTCGGCGACGAAGGTGCCGCCATCGCCCATGCGCCCGTGTGCGACCACGCCCTGGCCTTCGCGGAACAGGTCGGGAACCACGCCGCTGTAGGTTACCGGCAGCGCACAGCGCGTATCCGTCACCTTGAACGACATGTCCATGGAGCCTTCTTCGCGTTCGATCGTGCCGGCGACCACGAGCCCGCCGATCCGGAAATTTCGCTCCTTGGGATAATCCCCCGCCATGACGTCAGAGATCTCGACGCAGAACCTCATGTTGTCTTCGAACGCCCGCAACGTGAACGTCGCCGCGATCGCGAGTCCGACCGCAACGAGGCCAACCGCCAGCATTCGCTGTTGCCTCGGTTTCATGCACTTTCCTCCAGCGCCTTGATGCGCACTTCGATTTCCTTGTACACAGCCGACTGGCGGGCACGCACCCGCCATTCATTGATGATCAGCACGGCCGCTGCCAGACCGAAACAGGTCCAGACATATGCGCCGTAGCCACCCATCGCAAGACTTTCCATCAGCTTTGACCCTCCGGAGCCAGAATCATTTCCTTTACCCATCGCGTCCGCCGCTCGCGGAACAGCACCTCGGTGCGGGTGCGCCGCAGGAGCAGCGACCCGAACAGGAGCGTGAATCCGAAAATATTGGCCAGCAGCGGATACAGCATGGCCGGATCCATCGCCGGCCCGTCCTTCGCCATGATCGTCTGACCCTGGTGCAGCGAACTCCACCACTCCACCGAGTAGTGCACGATGATGACGTTGACGACGCCGACCAATGCCAGCACGGCTGCGGCCTTGTCGGCCTTGGCGGTGTCGTCGATCGCGCCCCTCAGTGCCATGTAGCCAAAATAGAAGAACAGCAGGATCAGCTCCGACATCATCCTTGGATCCGCCCACTCCCACCAGGTTCCCCACATCGGCCGGCCCCAGATCGACCCTGTGGCCAGCGCGAGGAACGTGAACCACGCGCCGAGTGGCGCTGCCGACGCCGCGACGGCGTGGGCGAGCTTCATGCGCCAGATGAGACCGATGCCGCCCGCGACCGCCATGATCATGTACGCCATCATCGACAGGTACGCCGACGGTACATGGATATAGATGATCCGGAAGGCATCGCCCTGCTGGTAATCCATCGGCGCAAGAAACAGGCCCGAATAAACACCGTAGGCAATAAGCGCAAGGCCCGGCAACAACAGCACGGCGCTGAAGATCGGGGCAATCCTATAGAAGTGTGGCGGCGACGCCAGCTGGTGAAACCATTTCCACATGGGCGGGGATTCTACTCGTTACTAATACGTAATGCGGCGGCTGTTGCATAAGGCGCCAGACTCAGCGTACCGACCGCGTACGCGGACAGTGCCCAGATTCCGGCTGAATATGTCTCGTTACCGGCCGCGAGCGACACGGTGTTGGCGCCGATGATGAGCACCGGCATCGACAACGGCAGGATCAGCAAGCTCAGCAACGCGGTGCCGCGGTGCAGGCCGACCGTCAGCGCCGCCCCTATAGACCCTAACAAACTCAGGCTAATGGTGCCGAGTGTCAGCGTCAGCATCAACACTAGGACAACGTCGCCCTGCATTCGATAAGTGATAGCCACGATGGGAGAAACCAGTACGAGCGGTAAGCCACTCGTCAGCCAGTGCGATATTGTCTTACCGAGGCCTACCAGAGGCAAGGGCTGAGGGCTCACGAGCAGCTGCTCCAGGCTGCCGTCGTCGAAGTCCGAGATGAACAGGCTGTTCAGCGAAATCAGCATGGCGAGCAATGCGGCAACCCACAATACCCCGGGACCGCTGAACGTGAGCTGCTCGGCGCTCGGGCCGACCGCCAGCGGGAACAGCGTGCAGACCATCGCGAAGAAAAACAGGGGGTTGAGCACATCCCCGGGCCGTTTCCACGCCAGCAACAGGTCGCGCCGGGCAACCGCGATGAGCCCGTCCAGAAGGCTGGGCATCGGCCGCTCGCGATCCGTCATTACAGCACCACCTTCGTCACCGGCGCGTCGATCTCGACGTCCTGGTGAGCGGCCATTACGCACATCCCGTCATTGTCGAGATGTTCCTTAACGAGCTCCATGACCAGCGCCCGGCCCTCGCGGTCGAGGTTTGTGAACGGCTCGTCCATCAGCCACAGCGGCACGTCCGCGAGCAGCATGCGCGCGAGCGCGACACGGCGCTGCTGGCCCGCCGACAGTGACCTGAGCGGCAGCGGCTTCAGGCGGCCGATTTCCAGGCGCTCGAACACCTTGTCCAGGCCGTCACGGCCCTGCGGCCGCAGCGCGGCTTCGTAACGCAGGTTTTCGACCGGTGTCAGGTCCGCCTTGAGGCCGACGCGGTGTGCCGTCCAGACGAGCGCGCCATGGAAGACCTGGCGCTGTTCGGAAACCGGCTTGCCGTTCCAGCTGATGACGCCGCTCTCGAGGTCCAGCATGCCGACCAGGGCCTTCATCAGGCTGGTCTTCCCGCTGCCGTTCGAGCCCTCGAGGATCAGGAGTTCGCCCGACGTTACCGCGAAACTGACGTTGCGAAACAGGCAGCGGTCGCCGCGGAACAGGGTCAGGCCCTTTGCCGTCAGTTGTGCCATCAGCGTCCCGAACCTCGTGAGCGATAACGGACGCAGTTGCGCATAGACGAAAAATCCTTTTCATTCATAGTATTGATTGACCTTCCTAAACCAACTTCGAGAACACGCCTGTGTCTTTCTGATGCGCAAAGAGATCGCTAATTGTCGTTTGCACGCTTTGCCGCGCGGTCGTAGACTGGCGAACCGGGCCCGATTTGTACATAAATAATGCGCGGCGGGCAACGATAACCGCGATTTAGCCAGAAATAACCGGAGCGAATTCAAGCGTATGGATTTAGCCGCGGCAGGCCTCACGGAACAACCGTTCCGCACGAAGGGCGCGCCGGATTCAATTGTATCCTATGCCTCGCACGTCGAGGGACTCGAGGCTTTGCGCGCCGCCTGCGCGATGCCGCACGGGCTCGCCCTGGTGCAGGGGCCGCCGCTGTCAGGCAAATCGACGCTGGTCCGGCACTTTGTCGACTTGCGCGACGACAACCAGGAAGGCGCCATCGTCGATGGTACCGGGCTCAATGCAACGACCCTGCTTGAGGCGACGCTCAGTGAGTTCGGATACGAAGCCGATTTCGACTCCGATAACGAACTCCTCTCCATGCTGCGAGTATTTGCGCTGCACCAGGCGGCCAGTCACCAGCCCCCGTTGCTGGTTGTCGAGAACACCCACCGGCTGAATCCGAGCGCATTGCGCACCCTTTGCAGTCTCGCCGAACTCAAGTGCATCAGGGACAACCGTCCTGTCAGCGCCCTGAAAATCGTGCTCGTCAGCGACCGCTCGCTGGAGTCGATCATCGAGGCACCGGCCATGGCGCCAATTTCACGGCGCGTGGCGTTGACTTTCCAGATGCGGCCCATGTCCTGCGACGATGCCAAGGACTACCTGCGCGAGAAATTGCGCCAGGCGGGCAGCCGCATCCCGGAGTACGTTTTTCCGAACTCGGTTTGCGTCGAGTTGTGGGACGCGTCCGGCGGCTGGCCGGGGGTGCTGGACCGGATCGCGCAGCTGGCGCTCTCGCGTGCGGATTCGCTGCCGGTCTCGATTTCCGCGATCGAGCGCCCGACCCTGCCGTATTCCGATTGGGACGAACAATCCATCGCTGACCTCGAAGACGAGGTCGGCGTCGCACCGGAGCCGCCCAGGCTGTTTGTCACGCGGGACGGTGAGACCATCAAGGAACTCACCTTCGATCAGCCGCGGTTATTGATCGGCCGCTCCGAGCATAACGACATAGCAATCCCGAGCCGCTTCGTCAGTCGCCATCACCTGCTGCTCGTGCGGCACGGCAACACGACTTTCATGATGGATCTCAACAGCAGTAACGGGAGCTTCGTGAATTCGCGACGCGTATCGAACCACGTCCTGATCGACAACGACGTCATCACCGTGGGCAATCATCGCATCAAGTTCTGCGATCCGTTCGCCAGGCATCGAGGTTCGATGGCCGGCAACGAATTCACGGATACCGCGATCATGAAAACGCTCGACGACATGCGCAACCTGCTGGCGCAGGAGAATACGGCGATGCTGCCGATTCCGTCCGAGAATCTGCCGACGTACGGCAACAAGTAGCGCCAGTCAGCCGTAGAAGTTCTTCTTGAAATGCTTGCGGCACATCGATACGTAGCGATCGTTGCCGCCGATCTCGACCTGTGAGCCCTCGCGTACCGCGTTGCCGTTTTCATCCATTCGCAGCACCATCGTCGCCTTGGTGCCGCAGTGGCAGATGGCTTTCAATTCCTTGAGGTTGTCGGACCAGGCCAATAGGTACTTGCTACCCTCAAAAGGCTCACCCTGGAAGTCCGTGCGCAGCCCGTAGGCGAGCACCGGGACGTTCAGGCTGTCGGTCACCTCGCTGAGCTGGAACACCTGCTGCCTGGTAAGGAACTGTGCCTCGTCGACGAGCACGCAGTGCAGCGGCGCCTCGGCTACCATGGTCTGGACGAGGTCGAAGAGATTGTCGTCCTGGGCGAACGTCGTCGCTTCCGACTCGAGACCAATTCGCGATGCGACTTTGCCAGCGCCGTAGCGATCGTCGAGCGCCGGCGCCAGGACCAGGGTATTCATGCCGCGCTCGCGATAGTTATAACTGGATTGCAGGAGTGACGTCGATTTACCGGCGTTCATCGACGAATAGTAGAAGTACAGTTTTGCCATCGGGGACTCGTTACGCAAAGGGTCCGCGTATTGTGGCACCGGTCGCGGGCGCTTGCACCCGCGCGGCTCTTCAGCGACGGAGGTGCAGTACCTTTGCAAGCTTGCGGCGATGACCCTGCCGATTGGTTGTCGGATCGACGCCGGACTCGTCGCGGCACTTGTCACAAACGTTTCGGGGGCGATGATACGACGAGAACACCTGCGGGATCGGCGTTACCCGTCCCTGGCGCAGGCAGCGGCTGCAGATCACCAGCTTGTTGAGCCGGTTCAGCAGCCGGTAGTCGACGTTGTCCTTGCTGTGCGTGGCCATGGACACGTTTTGACAGCCGCAACGCCGGAAGACCAGCCGCGGCACGGATTTCTTCCGGAACTGTTAACTGGTCGTCATTTCACGTGTGACGCGCTCCGCATCCGCCGTCGCCCTATAATGACCACATTACCGCTTACACGGATCGCCAATACATGCTGAGAAAGCGCTTACTGTGGACCGCCGTCATCGTTCTCGCCGTCGTGGGCGCCGCGACCGGCCATATCGACCGGGCTTCAGAGGAACAGGCGGAAGATGCCCTGAAGAACGCGCTTGTGACGTTCGCCGTCGCACGTACGCTGAACGGCGTGATCTCCGCAGCACAGGGCACCCAGGTTGCGCTCGAACCCGGCGGCGTGGGTGTGGTGCTGTCGGTTGGCGAAGTCCTCGACCCGGTCAACGATCTTATCGAACGTTTCTCTGCGGTAATGCTGATAGCCGCGAGCTCCCTGGGGCTGCAGACCCTGCTCCTGAATATCACGAGCTGGTGGGGCGTCACGGCATTCCTGTTTGCTGCAGCAGCCGCCTTCCTGGTCGTGATCTGGGCACCCCGCTCCACGTCGGCACAATATGCCGGGCCGGCGCTGCGAATCCTGTTGTTCCTGCTGTTCGTGCGATTTGCGGTGCCGGTACTCATTGTCGGTACGACGCTCATTTCCGATGCATTCCTGGCGCCGGAGCAGGAAGCAGCGACGGCGATTCTCCGGGACACGACCGAGGACATCGAGCGCATCAGCGATGAGGCTCAGACGGTGCCACCCGACGATCAGTCGTTCATGGACCGGCTCGGCGAGATGATCGACGAATCGTTGCAGTCGATGCGCGTCGGCGACCGCATGAAGGAGCTGAAAGAAAGCGCTTCGAATGCCGCCGAGCACATCGTGAGCCTGATTGCGATCTTCGTGCTGCAGACGATCCTGTTGCCGTTGTTGTTCCTCTGGCTGTTCATGGCGGGCCTGAAGGGAATCGCCAGCCGATCGACGAAAATTTTCGAGGCCGGTAGCGGCAGCGCCCGCTAACCCATAGGAACGGTTCTAGAACCGCGAACGATCGCGGGCCGAGGCCCGCTCCTACAGCAGGTAGTCCGCAACGACCTCCATCAGGTGGTCCGACCAGCGCACGGGAAACGGTTCGGTGAGTTCGGGGGACATGGCGAAATCCGGGGTAAAGACCTGCTCGAGCAGCGCATCGACGTACGGCGGGTGCGACGTCGCAATATTCAGTTCCTTGTTGGTCCGAAAGCTCAGCTTGTCCCAGTTGGCAGAGCCCATGCAGGCCCAGCCGTCATAGATCGCCGCCTTGATGTGCGACATGCCGGGATAAACGAATACACGAATGCCGTGTTCGAGCATCGCGTTCGCCGCAAGCACATTGCTCTGGTTGATCGGCCCGTGATTGCCGACCAGCGGCAGAATGACACGCACGTCCACGCCCCTGCGCCGGGCCTTTGCGAGTTCGTAGAGCATCGCGTCGTCCGTGAAATACGCGTTCTGGATGTAAATATATTCTTGCGCGTTGCGAATCGCCGCACGCTGTGCCCGGAATATTTCCGCATCGCCCGGGCGAGTGTGCAGTACCCGCAATGGATAGCCGACGTCCTCGCTGTTGCGGTCCCTTGGCTGCAGCGTCGACAGCACGAGGCCCGCATCGCCGAATGGCCCCGCGTGCGCCCAGGCGCGCTCGAACTCCTCCTTGAGCACATCAACCACCGGGCCGCGCAGCTCCATCATCAGGTCGTGCCACACGTAGCGGTACTCGCGGCCGATGTTCATTCCGCCCGCGAATGCAATCCGGTTATCCACGATGGTCGTCTTCACGTGATCGCCGGCAACCAGCCACGGATTCTTCGATTGCCGCACGCTGATATCGGAGCCGGACTCGAGTGACTCGCGCACAGATTGCGGTGCCTCATAGTCGGCGGGCATCGACGCGTCGTCCGCTCCGGTCGCGACGATAGTCCCGAGCCCGTCCAGGAGTATGCGTATATCCAGTCCTTCGTCCGACCGACGCCTCAGGAGATCCCGTATTTTTGCGGCGAAGTCGTCATTGTCGAAAATGTACGTACGGATATCGACGGACTGCGTTGCCGTCGAGATCGCATCGATGTAACGCACGAAAAATGCTTCTCCGTCGACCAGGTAATCGATCGTGCCGCGTGTCGCTTCGTGGCCTGTGATACGTGTCAGTTCTTCCTCCCAGTCATCGAGATCCATGCCCGGGCCGTCACTGAGTGGCGGAATCGGTTCCTCTTCCAGGGTCACCATCCAGCTCGGCGTCACCGTCTCGACGGCAACGTCCTTGGCGACGAACAACAAGCGGTAAACGGAAGAAACCGGCCTCGACAGGAGCCCGCCAAGATGGCTCTGCGCGACGTGACCCGTCGATTGCGCGATCTGCGCCGCCTTGCTGGCTGCCGGACCTTCCGGCGGCGGCGGTGCATAGCGCACGAAGATCCCGATCGGGATATCCCGGTCGATGAAAATGAACGGCAGCGAATAGGTCCCGGTGTCACCCGTGCTGAACACGACGCGCCGATCCTCGATCCCCTCCTCCGCCAGGAAACGCTCGAGCACAGGTTGTGTTCGTTCGATGAATTCCATGAAATCGATGGTTTCGGCGATGACGTAGTTGTCGGGCTTGTCGATAATCAGCCTGGCTTCGAAGTTGTTGATGTCGTTGTAGTAGAGAAAATAATCCTCTTCGCCGAAATGCATGACGATGCCGGTCATGTCCGCTTTCGGCAGGACGATTTCGAACACCTCGTCGATGAAACGATTCCAGTACTTGCTGCCCAGCAATCGCGGCACGATTGGATTCTCCGGCAACTCTTGCCAGCGTTTCTCCTGGTGGTATTCGAGCGGCAGGATGAACGGCCCGGCGTAGTCGCCTTCGGTACCCTGGCTCAGGGCGGTCAGGTCGATGCGGTTGGACCAGTTACCGCCCGAGTAGACGAGGCCTTCTTCTCCCTCGTACGCGACGAAGAACTCGTCGCTGCCGATATAGGCCTCGACGGCTACGAGTGGCTTCGTGACGGGCTCGTCGGCAAAGCGTCCGGGCAGCACGCGGAGATCGTCGTGCGTCGGATCCTGCTCCGTTGGCGGAGACGCGCAACCCGCAATAGTGACGAGGAACAGCAGCAGGAAATGTCTTGTCCCGAATATCATGGCACCCCCCATACCCGGACGACAGTCACTTGATTCTGCTGGGAAAATCGCGGGCTTACAAGTAACGCGAGCATGATCCGCGTTTGTCGCAGCGCGACATTTACGTATATACGTCGCCGTGCCACCTGTAGTTCAATTTCGGCGAGGTAAACAGTTAGTGCTCAAAGGGGGGTACGGCCAGCCATGAGCTCGTTGAACGACCGCCTCGGCCGGGAACGGCACACGATGGCGAAGATGGTCGAGATTTACTGTAACGCGCGCCACCAGCACCCGGATGCGGCCTTGTGCGCAGACTGCCAGGAGTTTCTCGACTATGCCGATGTGCGGCTCGAAAAATGCCCGTATGGCGCCGACAAGCCCACCTGCGCCAACTGCCCGATTCACTGCTACAAACCGGGGCAGCGAGCGCGCGCCCGGATGATTATGCGTTACTCCGGCCCGCGCATGTTGTTCAGGCATCCGTATCTCGCTGTTGCACACAAACTTGACGGTTTCATTGCGGCGAAGCACCCCAGGGAACTC